>Ga0197142_1000307_pt1 | contig 45073 bp, 43 predicted proteins | sample GBS60_MetaG_FD_148614 | JGI IMG/M metagenome (GOLD analysis project Ga0197142, IMG submission 148614) | Sediment microbial communities from Great Boiling Springs, Gerlach, Nevada, United States - GBS 60_MetaG | ecosystem: Environmental > Aquatic > Thermal springs > Hot (42-90C) > Sediment... | reverse complement strand
TCTCTGCCACCAGCCTGCTCTGTTGGGAAACCCGATACGATAATTCGAGGAGACGTACCAGAGTTTTCAGCGTTCTTCATCACACCTGGGTACGCGGGCCTCTGGCCCGCATTCTGTGACAGGACGTGCACGTGATCAGCATTGCCACAGGAGAGCCATCTCAGTATGCACATGCTGCCAACCCCCATCCCATATGTTTGGCGCATCGGCGGCACCTAAGTGCACGCGCTGCTGGCCCGCGTCACATAATGGAGGAAGCATCGACTGGTGCATGCGCAAACTTTGCGGGGAAAAAGAAGCGAGAAGATAGGGCAGAGGAGTGAGAGGAACAGACTCTCTCCCCCTACTTCCTCACCATTTAACCACAAGCCAGAGAAAAGGGGTGGAATCCGCCGCTACACACGAGAACGAGTGTAATCGGTGCACAACTATAGCACCTGGTCGCTAATTACAGTTGGAACCGGAAACTGCCGCTTCTGCGTATACTGCTCAGCCCATTTCACGTTCCCTGCCTCGATCTTCTCATCAGGATAGGCATAGGTTCGGAAACGCTCCATTTCGCTTTCTTCACCTGCTGCCAGATTGGTTGAAAACGTTGCCAGACCCTATCCCACACCCGACAATATTGACGGGGCGACATATACATCGCCCCGCCACGATAGCAACCGACGCCCAGAATGCACCTGATCAGGCGCTCACAGTATCTGGCTCAGGAACAGTCTGGTTCGCTCATTACGCGGATTACTAAAGAACTGATCAGGTGTACCCTCTTCAACAATCTGGCCTTGATCCATGAACACGATCCGGTCAGCAACCTCGCGGGCAAATCCCATCTCGTGAGTGACACACAGCATCGTCATTCCACTCCGCGCCAGCGTTTTCATAACGTCAAGGACTTCCTTAACCATTTCAGGATCGAGTGCCGATGTCGGTTCATCGAACAGCATAATACGCGGCTCCATTGCCAATGCGCGAGCAATCGCAACCCGTTGTTGCTGACCGCCAGAAAGCTGACCGGGATACTTATGCGCCTGCTCTTTAATGCCTACCCGTTCGAGTAATTCAAGCGCCTTTGCCTCACTCTCCTTGCGCGTCTTTTTACGCACCCAAATCGGCGCTAGCGTTATATTCTGCATCACCGTCAGATGTGGAAAGAGATTAAACTGCTGGAATACCATCCCCACTTCGCGTCGAATAGCATCGATGTTGCGAATATCGTTAGTCATTTCAATCCCATCGACAATAATCCGACCTTCCTGATGTTCCTCAAGCCGATTGATAGTACGGATAAACGTACTCTTCCCACTTCCCGATGGCCCGCAGATGACCACAACCTCACCTCGCTTCACGCGCAAACTGACATCTTTGAGCGCGTGAAAATCACCGTACCATTTGTTAACATTTTCACAGATAATAATATACTCATTATTGCTATTTCCACTCATACAATTATCCTTTCACGAATCAGGGAGAAGGAACCTGCAACACTATAACGGTACTTGCGCAGAAATGACATAGAAGTTAGTGACGACTCCGTGCAATCTGATCTTCGATCCGTTTGCTGATCCGCGACATCGTGAAGCTGAAGACCCAATAGATCGCAGCAATGACCAGAAACGTTTCGCGCCAGACTCCACCAGGTGTACCGAGCCATTGGGGTTGACCGACGATGTTCTGCGCAGCACCAAGCAGATCGACTAAACCGATAATCACGACGAGCGATGTATCTTTGAAGAGCGCAATAAATTGACCGACTAGCACCGGCACGACTGCTCGCAACGCCTGTGGCAGCGTAATCAATAGGGTCGTCTGAAAGACATTCAGACCCAACGCACGGGCGGCTTCTATCTGTCCTTTAGGAATCGACTGTAACCCACCTCGCACATTTTCGGCCAGGTAGGCGGCACTAAACAAGGTTACTGCGACAATGGCACGTACCAGCGCATCAATGCTCTCACCACCGGGGAGGAAAAGGGGGAGCAAGAGTGCACCCATGAAGAGGACGGTCACCAGCGGCACACCACGGATCAACTCAATATAGAGCACACAGAACACACGAATAACCGGTAGCGTACTGCGGCGACCTAGAGCTAGTAGCACTCCTAGTGGGAATGAGAGCACAATTCCACTGATCGCCAGTAGCAGCGTCAGCATGAGACCGCCCCAAAGCTTCGTCTCAACGATTGGTAAACCAAAGCCGCCCCGCAGTATCACGATCGCAACCGGGTAAGAAAGCAGCCAGGCAATAATCAGCGGCCAGCGTAGGTGATTGCGCAACCGGCGTGCTATTTGATCACCACCGATTAGTAACCCCGCACAGAGGAAAAGAAAGAGCCAGCCGGGAAGTGACGTCTGACCGGGTAGGTCGGGGAACGTAAAGGCAACAACACCTAATCCGGCGTTGATTGCGGCCGCGCCAAACGTTATCATCCGAACGATTCCCCCCCACACCCCGCTACTCAGACCGAGGAGCAGAAAGACCAATCCCGTTACTGCCTGTGGACGCCAGAGATGCTCGACCGGGTACGTCCAGGTCAGCAGCAGTTTGATGTTAGTAAACGCCGCCGGCCACCCTGGTGCAGTGATCATCCATGAGACAAAACTGGTAACTGCCTGGAAAATGACGTAAAGGAGAACGATAGTAATAATGACGTTATACCAGGTCGAAAAGAGATTTTTGCGCAACCACTCGATCAAACCAATTTGCTGACGTGGTGCGCGGCGCGAACTTGGACGACTCACTTCAGTTGCCACAGGCATCTCCTTAACGCTCGACAAGTTGGATCCGGCGGTTATACCAGTTCATAAAGAGTGACGTCAGCAAACTAACTGAGAGATAGCTGGCCATCAACATCAAGATCACCGGTATCGCCTGACCGGTCTGATTGTTAATCGTGTTAGCGACATAGAAGAGATCGGGATAGGCAATGGCAATCGCCAGACTACTATTCTTGGTCAGGTTGAGATACTGACTGGTGAGCGGAGGAACAATGACGCGCAGTGCCTGGGGCAGAATGACAAGCCGCATCGTTTGACCAGGCGTGAGACCCAATGCCCGTGCAGCTTCACGCTGACCTTTACTGACCGCTAGGATTCCACTTCGTACAATTTCACCAATAAAAACAGCCGTATAGATCACTAATCCAATCAACAAGGCGGCAAAGCTATTTGTGACCGTTATTCCACCCTCAAAATTAAATCGTTGTAACACCGGTACAGACAGGCTTACCGGCCAGACGCCATTCATCAAGTAGGTCACTAGGAAACCGAGAAACGCAATTCCCAACGCAATAAGGAACGCATACGGCAACGCGACCCCTGGCCGGTCACGACGGATAAATTGAATCCGCCGCACCACGTAAAAAATGCCGCCAACCACAATTCCGCCATAAACCCACTGCATCCAGGTATCGAAATCGTTTCCAGCCTGCGGCCAGGCCATTGTAACGCCGCGATTATGTAGAAAGATGAGGCCGCCAATATCAATGCTCTCTTGAATACGGGGAAAAAGACGAGTGAGCGAAAACCAGAAGATCAACTGCAAAAGCAACGGAATATTACGAACAATTTCCACATACACCAGAGCTACATTTCGCAACAACCAGTTATCTGAGAGTCGGGCAATACCCAGTATTAAGCCAAGGAGTGTCGCCAGAATGATCCCAATAACGGCAACTCGTACTGTATTCAAAATCCCAACAACAAACGCCCGTCCATACGTCATAGAGGGATTGTATTCAATAACACTTTCAGCAATTGGAAAACCGGCAGGAACTGACAAAAACGAAAAGGTGGGTAACAAATTAGCCTGCCGTAAACCATTCATCATATTTGAGTAGAGATACCAGATTCCAACAGCAACCAAGAGAGCAAAAACGATTTGGACAATCACCGCAATAATGCGCGTGTCACGATAAAAAGGAATATTTACTTTACCCGGAGGGATCGATGGCGAGCCGACGGCCATGGTGTTCTCCTTGAAACGAGACTGTCACGCCAACTGTAAATCAAGCAATTATTTTATTCGGAAAGTACTTTTACGAAGACTGTTGCAAATATGCCTTGACCTCTCCTACCATATGCACACGGCGGAGGGAGAGCACCTCCGCCGTATGTCGTGTACCGTCTAGCGGAAAGGTGGTGAGTAAAGCAGACCGCCGTTGGTGTAAAGTGCGTTCAAGCCACGAGGCAGGTTGAACGGCGTATCAGGGCCGAGATTACGATTATAGATCTCGGCATAGTTACCGACGTGGCGGATGATCCGCACTGCAAAATCGTTCGGTAACCCAATACCGGCACCCAGTTCACCTTCAAGCCCAAGGAAGCGGCGGATCTCTGGCACGTCACTGTTCAGGAACTGATCCAGGTTCTGCGAGGTAATCCCGTATTCTTCGGCCTGGAAGGTCGCAAAGACGATCCAGCGCACCGCATCGAACCACTGCGGATCTCCTTGACGTACAGCCGGGCCGAGCGGCTCCTTTGACATCGTTACTTCCAGAATCTTATGATCCGCCGGATTCGACAACAGGGTCAGACTGGAAACCAGACCCGACTTGTCGGTAGTGAAGCCATCACACTGACCGGCATCATACGCGGCCCGCGTCGAATCTCCATCGGGGAAAACGACCGGCGTGAAGGTCAAACCGCGAGCACGGAACTGGTCAGCCAGGTTCAACTCAGTGGTCGTACCCGTCTGCACACAGATAGTCGCCCCGTTCATGTCTTCAAGCGTCTCGATACCACTATCCTTACGTACCATCATGCCCTGACCATCGTAGAAGGTGGTCGGCGCCCAATCCAGACCAAGTGCACCGTCACGGCCCAATGTCCAGGTACTGTTGCGGATCAGCACATCAATTTCACCACTCTGTAGTGCCGTAAAGCGCTCTTGGGCACTCAGCGGCCGGAAGTCGATCTTCGTTGGATCATCGAACAGAGCTGCTGCAACGGCACGGCAGAAGTCGATGTCGAACCCACGATAGACACCAGCCGAGTCGACCGAGGCAAAACCGGGTAAGGGGTTGTTATTGACGCCGCAGATCAATCGGCCACGGCTGAGAATCCGTTCAATCACCCCGCCGGCTGCTGGTTGGGCCGACGTACCACCTGCCGGAGCAGATGTCGCTGCCGGTGCAGCGGTTGGCGCCGGTGCAGGTGCAGCGGTTGGTTGTTCCGGCGCAGTCGTTGCCGGTTGTGCCGGCGCAGTCGTTGGCGCCTGCTGAGCTTGCCCTCCACAGGCCGCCAATACGAAACTGAGAATGCCTGCCAGTACCAAAGTGATGTGTTTGCGCATGTTTACTCCTGTATCATCTGTACGGCTACACAAATACACCGGCCCCTCCGGTGCTGTCTAACCGTGCGGTCCCATTGCTACAAGGCACGCTATCCTAATTATGGCGTCGTTGCACAACATTGACTTCACGTCTACTGGGTTGCGAGAATGATACCATGGGTAAACCGATCACGCAAGTTGATTCGGTCGTAATCAACGAGTCTCTCTGTTAGTGAGCAGGAGTGCGTGAAGAGGAGAGTGTTCAACGATGCCTAAAGCTCTTCCTGCCTTTCCCACCAGTAAGGTGAGGGAGCCGGGCGTTCTCGGTAGCACGGACACCGAATATGCTGAAGACCCGCCTGGGTGCACGAGCCGCTGGCCCGCCTCCTACGGTGTGCGGCTGCAAACCACCTCTGGTGTAGTAGCATACTATCGGGTGCGAGTTCCGAACCTGCCTTTACCGCTACGGTGATGGACATCATCGCCACAACAACGGTGATAATAAGCCCTTCTCACCTCACGCCTCACTGTCTCGCCGCTGTCAACACCGACTGGCAGGAAAAACGCGAAAACTGCTCATCAGTAGAATCCTCTTGACTCTGACCGGCCATTCAGATAGAATACTCACATTCTGAATACTCAAGAGATGACAATTCTGTCTGAAAATAACCCGTCGGATATTTACGGTACCTAACAATTGCTCATCCCTGACATCGAACGTTATCAGATAAAACGCCGTCAGGGTCTATCGTTGCACCGGATGATGCATATTCCGGCACCTGGCAGGTCACAATGGCTTCAGCTAAACAATCGCTCACAATCGAGCTGGCTTTGCTCGGCCTATTACGCCGACAGCCCATGCATCCGTATGAATTGTTTCAGCAATTGCAACGAAAAGATGCACTCGGCTTTATCTGGCAAGTAAAGCAGAGTCACCTCTATGCCTTACTCGACCGGCTTGAAGCCGATGGCTACCTTAGTCACCAGCTTGAAACACAGGGGAGCCGACCACCGCGCAAGGTGCTTTCGCTGACCCCTGCTGGCGAGGCACGTTTTATGGCCTGGGTAACGACTCCGGTTGCCCATGGGCGTGATATGCGGCTTGAGTTTCTGGCGAAGTTCTATTTTGCACGTCTTGAAGGTTCGTCAACGGTCGTCCAATTGCTCGAACGCCAGTTAGCCTGTTGTCGGCAATGGTTAGCAGACAACGAGGAACGCATTGCTCGTTTAGCAACCGACTCGTTTGAGCGGATCGTGTTGCAGTACCGTGCCGGGCAGTTACAGGCTACAATCCAATGGTTGGAAGCGTGTTGGCGTGAGATAACGCTTCAAGACGAAATTGAGCAGAACTGAGAGGGAGGTATGACGCGCCCCTGGCTTGTCGTCTTGTTCATTCTGCCGTTTCTTGTCGCATGCGGTACGACACACGCCGATACCGGTGAGCTGACAATTGCCGCCGCTGCCGATCTGACACCAGCTTTCCAAGAAATCGGGCCGCTCTTCACTGAACAGACCGGAATTCCCGTGGTCTTTAATTTTGGCTCAACGGGCCAACTAGCACAGCAAATTGAGCGCGGCGCACCAATTGATCTCTTTTATGCAGCCAATAAAAGCTTTATCGAAGATTTAGCTGCTAAGAAAGTTGTTGATCCAGCAACAATGACCGTCTATGCACAGGGGCGAATCACCATCTGGACAAAGACAGATTCGTCGTTGCGTCCCCAACAGCTCACCGATCTCGTTGATCCTGCTTATCGGCGAATTGCGATTGCGAATCCCGAGCATGCACCGTATGGTCAGGCGGCACGGGAAGCGCTGGAACGCGCCGGGATTTGGAAACAGATCGAAGATCGACTAGTTTTTGGTGAAAACGTGGCTCAGACATTGACTCTGGCTGATACTGGGAATGTCGAAGTTGCGATTGTCGCGCTCTCGCTCAGCGTGCAACGTGATGGGTATTGGGTGTTGATCCCGTCTGAATTACATCCTGATCATCCGCTCATTCAGATGGCAGCAGTGGTACACGGAACAAGACACTCTGAATCCGCACGCCGCTTTATGGAGTTTGTGCTTAGCCCAGAAGGTCAGGCTATTATGCGAAAATACGGCTTCCTGCTCCCTGGGGAGATCATCGAACGTTGAGGACAGTCTATGAACTGGTCAGCATTTTGGCTTTCGCTTCAGGTAGCGGCGGTTGCAACCGTGTGTATTATATCCATCGGACTACCGCTGGCTCTGTGGCTTGCACGAACAAACTTTCCCGGTCAAACTATTCTTGAAACCATCCTTATGCTACCGTTAATCCTACCACCCAGTGTTGTTGGGTATTATCTGCTCCTTGCCTTGGGACGTGGAAGCCCACTGGTCGAATGGTTTCACATACGACTGCTCTTTTCATGGCCAGCAGCAGTCGTAGCTGCTGTTGTGGTCGGTTTACCACTGATGATTCAGAGTAGTCGGGCTGCCCTGGCAAACGTTGATCCGCGACTAGAGCAGGCAGCGCGTACATTAGGCGCCGGTGAGCTGCGGATTCTGATGCAGATCACACTCCCGTTGGCACGAAGAGGGATCATTGCCGGTATTGTATTGGGTGCAGCACGAGCATTGGGTGAATTTGGCGCGACCCTGATGGTAACCGGGAATATCCCCGGTCGTACTCAGACGCTACCGATTGCGATCTATGATGCTGTGCAGGCCCAACGGTACCAGGATGCCAATCTGATGGTGTTGGTGATGACGGCAATTGCGTTTGTCGGATTATGGTGGGTGAGAAGACTGGAACGTTCACCAGAAGTAGTAACTCCACTGTCAGAGGTGTTACAGAATGACCAGGAAGCAACCGCAATTGTACGTTGATATTCGTCGTCGGTTTCCCCATCTGACCCTGGCAATCCAATTGCAGGTCGGAGCCGAAATTCTCGTGTTGTTTGGCCCTTCGGGAGCAGGCAAGACCCAGACTCTGCAAGCGATTGCCGGGCTGATGACGCCTGACGAGGGGCAAATCATTCTGGATCAGACCATCTTCTTTCAACGACGCCCCGGTCTCGCGTCGATCAACCTGCCGCCCCGCCGTCGGCGGGTAGGTTACGTGTTTCAACATTATGCGCTGTTTCCCCATATGACAGCGCTGGAAAATGTAGCATTTCCGACGGGTAACGATGCGCAGGGACGGCGACAGGCCTACGAGCTGCTTGAACGGATGAATTTGGCCCATCTGGCCCATCGGAAACCGCACGAATTATCGGGTGGACAACAGCAACGAGTGGCAATTGCACGAGCACTGGCAACCGAGTCACCAATTTTGCTCCTCGATGAGGCATTCTCGGCGCTTGATCAGCCGGTACGCGATCAGTTGCACGCCGATTTGCGTACACTCCAGGCCGAGCGTGGGTTGATCGTGATTTACGTCACCCATAATCTTGATGATGCGTTTGCCGTCGGGCAGCGTATCGCCATTCTCCGCGAAGGTCAGATTGAACAAATTGGTACGCTTGATGCCGTATGTCGCTTTCCGGCGAATACACGTGTGGCCCGCATGTTGGGTCTGAGTAATATGATCAAGGGTCAGGTGGTTGCCGTGGAACTGAATCGGCTCTGGCTCGATTGGAATGGCGTGCGCATTGAAGCGACGTGTCCTTCTCCGGCACCAACAGTCGGATCACAGGTAACGGCGTTTGTCCGTTCAGAAGAGATTCGTCTGGTCTATCCTGATCGACCGATGACTCGTTTCGTCGATCATAATCTTCTGTCAGGCCGGATTGTTGAACGACGGCCCGGTCGTCGGCTCTACCATGTATGGGTGGAGGTTGGAACAACAATGATCGAGATTGCCCATCCATATACTGCGTATACCGGTCTTGATACGAGTATTGGTCAGATTGTGCAGATTGGTTTTCGTCCCGAAAGTGTTGTGATTATCCCGGAGGCTGGGAGATTGATAACCACCCAGCCGCCTGTAGCACAGCCGATCAGTGAGTATCATCGATGATCTACGATTTGACACGTTGTATCAGCTCAGGAATGCCGGTCTATCCGGGTGATCCGCCGGTAGCGATCACGCCTTTACTCGCACCACCATGGCAGATCAGCACGCTGCGTCTAGGCAGTCACAGTGGTACCCATCTGGATGCACCGCGACACCGGTTCACCAACGGAATCGGCATTGACGAGATTCCGCCAGAGCGACTCATCGGGACGGGGATCGTTATTGATGCCCGTGGTTATGCGGCAAACACACCGATTGGGCCAGAGGTCTTAGCAGGCAACCGGCTTCAAGCCGGAATGATGGTGATGATCCGTACCGGTTGGGAAGATTTCTGGGGAAACGACGACTACTTCCGCCATCCGTACCTTAGCGCAGACCTAACCAGCATGTTGGTAGCGTGTGGCATTACTCTGATCGGGATCGATGCACCAAACGTTGATTCAACAGTGGATGGCAGCGACACAGCCCACGTTATTCTCTTGCAAGCCCATTGTTTGATCGCCGAGAACCTTTGTAACCTCGCCGCCCTGCGCTGCGGAGTACAGTATACCTTTGCCTGTCTACCCCTCAAAATAGCTGATGCTGATGGGGCACCAGCACGGGTACTGGCCTGGGATGCGAACGAAGATACTGTGCTTCGCGATGCGAAGCATACCTGAAGCAGGGCATTTTTGTCTGGCGACACGCACCGGCGGTAAGTGAGTGATGGGTTGGAAACTCGCTGCAATCGCTCACTCATCACGCTGCTTTGCTATAATAGCTGGCACACAAGAATTGGAAGAGGTCTGGTATGAGTATTGAACAAATCGTCGCCGGATGCGTCGTACAGCTTGAGGGCATTCACAATGCGCGGGAACGAGCGATTGCTGCGACCCGAATATTAGTGCGACAAAGCGCCAACAGCATTCGAGCGGCGCATCGCGGAGACTTCACGACTGCTCGCCAGCTTTTGGCAATGGCCAGTGAAGTAGCAGCCGAGCTTCATGACGCTACGGTTGGTGCGCCTGAAGTGCGCTATGCCGGTTATACGCAAGATGCGTTGAAAGAATACGCCGAGGCTCACCTGGTCGTTGCGTTTCTGGCCGGAGAGGACCCGCCGACCGGTGAGATGATCGGGGTTGAACCGGCTGCCTACCTCAACGGTCTAGCTGAGGCTGCCAGCGAATTGCGACGCGCTATCCTCGACGGTCTTCGGCGAGGCGAGGTGCGACGGGGCGAACAGTTACTGGAGATCATGGACGATGTCTACAGTGCGTTGATCACGGTTGATTATCCCGAAGCAATCACCGGCGGGCTTCGCCGTGCTACCGATGCGCTGCGGGCCGTGCTTGAACGTACCCGGGGTGATGTCACGGCTGCGATTCGTCAAGAACAGTTGACGGCGGCGATGCACGCATTAGAGGTGCGTCTGCGAGAATGACCGGCTAGGCAGATGAGGTTTGTACAGCGCTGCGCAGGAATCAGAACGGTGCTGCGTATGCATCCCCCTGCTCGTATGGATCGCCATCGTCAATTCCCGGTGTTCCAACCGTATCAACTGCACTTTGTGCCTATCCGAATAATCGTCTCACGGTACGGCGAATGAAACCTGATAGATGTACGGGCGCAGCGCTGCTGTGCCCCAACCGATCTGCTGTTGCGACAGGAGATGTCGGAGAGGCGTGCGGTGACCATCGTCGTGGATGCTTGTCGGGGCGAGTCGGCGCCTCGCCCCGACCGGTACCCCGCCACCCGGTGCAGCAACCGTACCCACGCGGCCGCCCTCGCAGCACCGCCATCAAGTGCATCCCGTGGTCATTGTCCCGATGGATAGGGGGCAACAACGGATGCCGCTCACCTTCCTCTTCTCTCTTCACCTCTGCTGGTGAGGAGGAAAAGGTTGCAAACATCGAGCTACCACTGACCACAACCGGGCTATGCCTTATGAGTTTGTGGCTCGTCTAGCCGAATGGGTAGACGAATAGTAACTGTTGTTCCCTGATTGGTGAGGATATTCAGCGTCGCACCGAGTTGCCGACAGAGGCCATGAACCAATTGCATACCCAGACTACCACTGCTAGCAGCTTGTGGTGGCATGCCAATGCCATTGTCAGCAACCTCAATTTGCAAAGCGTCGGCTTCTTTTACTACCCGCAGTCGGATAACACCATCTTTACTATGCTCGGGAAACGCATGTTTTACACAGTTTGAGACCAGTTCGGTCACAATCAAGCCTAGCGAAATAGCCTGGTCGATATTAATACTGACCCCGTGACAGACCTCGCTCACCAGCCGAATCGAGCTACCACGCATACTGAGCGAACGCCAGACGCTGGTCGAAATATTGTGCAGGTACTCGCCAATATCAATGTGGGCCAGACTTTCTGAACGGTACAATTGCTCGTGAACGAGGGCCAACGCTCGAATCCGATTTTGACTATCTTGCACTGCTGCGCTTACCCGTTCATCGCTGATATTTTCAGCCTGTAAGCGCAAAAGACTGGACACAATCTGCAAGTTATTTTTCACCCGATGATGTACTTCTCGTAAGAGTAATTCTTTTTCCGCCAGGGCCGCACGGAGCTGCGCCGCCACGGCTTGCGGCCCGGAGAGATCGGTCACAACCGCACACATATTCGCTTCGGTCTCATTCTTCAAGGCACGGAGTGAAATCTGAGCCGGTCGTTGGCCGCCATTCACATCCTGCAAGGTAATTGGCCCCTTGCTCGATCCATTGGCTCCGGTGGCTAACAACTCGGCGCAGAGCAACCGATCGGCTGGCGCCACCAGATCAAGCAGCGAGCGTCCGGTAAGTTGATCTTGCGACAAACCAACCATCTCGGCAAACTTACTATTGCAGTAGAGGATCGTCCCATCGGCGAGTAAGGTCAGGGCACCTTCATTCATTGTCTCCACTAGGACGCGGTACGGATGTTCGGCACCTTTCAAGGTGTATACGAGCGGTCCCCTTGGGCCATCAATAACTATTGCATCAGCTTCACCCATCTGAAGCGCACGCATCAGCTCTTCAAGTTCGGCCAGGCGCGCTTGCAGACGGGCAATCTCTGATGGATGCATCTGTGGTTCGTTTTCCATAGGTACTTCCCGGTTATGCTCAGGTTCTTTACGCTCATGCAGGCTCAGTAACAATCGTGTGGGAGTCCATCTTTTGCAACACGACTCCTGAATCTGCTTGAGGAAGTACAACAGACAATCATTCTTCGTCGGTCAAAATATTCAATGCCGCAGCGATGCGCGGCCAGTCTGACGGACGTAACTCGCCGATAAAGGCAGTCGGTGGGCCGGGTTGAACGATCAGGAGGGTCGGCGTAGCAATAATATGATCCTCACGTGCCCGCTCAGGTTGTTGATACACATCTATCACCTCAAGCCGATAACGTCCGGGGAGATACCGTTCGCACAATCGTCGTACCGTTGTAATGGCACGGGTCGAACGGTTGGTAGCCCCGGCGACGTATAGCCGTAACAGCGGTACTACTGGTTGATCAGTTATGTCCATTGGCTCAACTCCCTGCTGATCGCCGGGGCATTAATCTCGTGCTAATCCGAAGTTCTGCTGCCTGAGCGTGCGACGGCGATCTTCTGCATCGGCAGTAGCAATGTTTGACCAGGGATGCGATAGTCAATATCATAGGTGAAGTTACTGCAAACAGATCATCTTTATCACAGAGAATATTGATATATCTACTGAGGGATGAAAGCGATCAAAGATACTAAGTCTTTTGCCCATACCGTAGATGCGATCTCCGTGCTTTTGGTACGCTCTGTCGCGAACTCAGGCATCATTCGATGATAACGAATCGGTTTCAGGGCAGTCGGCAAGAGCACTCAGACCCAAACTGGCCAGATCGGCAACAACAGCAGCCAACTGATAACTCTCGCCATTGCTGGGATCGGGATGGTACAGACTCAAAACCCCAACAGTTTCGTTCTTTTGATGAATCGGAAGACACATTCGCTCACCAAGCAGGCCGTTTGGGATGAAATGACAGACATGGCCATCTTGAGCCATACTCAACGCCCAACGCCGTTCGCCCCAACAAGAGCAACGCGGCACTGGTCGGTGAACGAGTGGTTCACCCCAATACCCCACCGGATGAACGAGGTCGGTATCACGCTGGTAGATGAGAAGTGTCCCACGGTACGCAGGCAGAAGCGTTGCGCCGGCCGTAATCACTGCTGCATAGACTTGCTGAGGTGAGCGGGATTCCCGTAGCCTATATGCCAGCGATCCCAGGGTAGTAATTGCCTGCCGATACTGATCGAGCTGAAGTTGTGTCTGATGCAACTGTCGGCGAGCTTCTTGCAATTGATCAATGGCGCGTTGTCGTTCGCTCACGTTGCGAAACACAATCACTACGCCTTCGTTAACCCCATCATCGCCGGTAATTTGCGTAACCGTGTGTTCAACCAACAACTGTTCACCATGACGGGTCAACAACGTCACCGGCATCGGGAGATCGCTCATGGCATTGTTCGCTGCGCTATCCGCCGGTAAGCCGGTATTGGTAACCACCAGGGTATAGACTCGGGCCAGTGGCCAGCCGATAGCTTCTTCAGGGCTGATACCAAGCATGCGTGCGGCTACCGGATTGACGAACGTGATACGGCTTTGCGGATCGGTGACAATCACCCCGTCACCAATACTGGTCAGCGTGGTACGCAGATGGCGTTCACTCGATCTGAGACGGCGTTCCAGTCGGTGTTTGTAGGCTGCCACCGTGATAGCTACTTCGAGTTCGCGTTCGTCGAAGGGCTTCAGGAGATACGCCCATGGTTCGGCCAGTAACGCTTCACGTACCGTTTGATCGTCAGCGTGAGCGGTGAGAAAGACGACTGGAATCCCCCAACGATTATAAATCCGCCGGGCAGCTTCAATACCGTCCATACTTCCGCTCAAACGAATATCCATCAGGACGAGATCAGGCATCTGACGTTCAACCGATCTAAGCGCATCCTCACCACTCATAACGACGTCGAGCACCGAATGGCCAATGCGCTTCAGAGTATGGCTGAGGTCTTGAGCGATAATCAATTCATCTTCGACGATCAGTACTCGCATGGGTCTTTTCTTACCGGAAAGAAGAGATTATATTGCTGTTAGTATACCGTGTTATTGGATCTTTGGTTGCAGCGTTATTTTAGGCCACACCCAGATAATCAAGATAAGGGCTGCCAGCGCAATAACTTGTGATACTCTCACCCGACCCGGCAAGAGCCAATCGGTTGCGCTGAAGCCATTGCCAATCAGGGTACCGGCGGCCAGGATTGCACAAACGTTGAGAAAAAGACTCCCGGCGGGTTGAGGCTTACGATAATTCTTCCGCCAGACGATCAGCGCTATTAGCGCAGTAAGCGCGGCGTACAGTTGGGTTGGATGACGGTATTCGCCCCAAAGTGGAATCGCCCATGGTACTGTTGAGGGTAAGCCGTAACCATCACCACTGGCGAATTGCATGAAGGCATAGGTGAGGGCAGCCAGTGCTACTCCTGGCGCCAGAGTATCGAGAACGACCCATAGTGGCCAACGTTGACGCCAGAGCTGCCAGCTACCAACAATGACACCGGTGACAATTCCGTACGGCAACGAAAACGCTTGTAGATCACGAGCTAGTAACGCCCAGGGATCGTTCATGTAGGCTGACCATGCCTCCAAAGCATAGCCTACACGAGCGCCAACAATCCCGCTGACAAGGGTAATGGCGACAATGATCTCCATCCGCTCACCGTCGAGACCCTGGGTAAATGCAGCACGCCGAACTGCCTGTACGATCAACCAGCTCCCCAGCAAGAAGATCAAGCCAGGCGTGTATATGGCAAATGGGCCAACGTTTACGACCGGAAGCATAGATGTATCACTGATCTTTCGTGGTCAAGCGAGAATCGTTGAGGACAAAACAACCAGATTACTCTTCATCCAGAAGCGGTTCAACAGCGTTCCGTAAGCTCGCCTCGCTCAACGGCCCTCCAAACAGAACTTGCCGAATCACCCCCTGCCGATCTATGATAAAGGTTGTCGGTAACATTCGTACACTATAACGATGACCGACCGTACCCTCATAGTCGAGCAGAATCGGGAAGCTCAGACCTAAATCGCGTTGCATTCGCGCCACATTCGCCTGATCGTCCTGGAGGGTACTATTTACGGCCAGCACCGTCAGGCCACGTGTCTGTTCGATCTGGTATAGTCGTTCGAGCGTTGGCATCTCGGCACGGCACGGAGCACACCAACTGGCCCAGAAATTAACGATGACCACCTGTCCCTTGAACGATTCCAGACTGACCAGCTCACCATCGAGCTGTGGCAAGACAATCGCAGGCGCTATAAAGCCTACTCGTGGACTAACGGTAACGGCATGATTATCCGGCGGACGACTGATCACAATCCATCCTACACCGGTAATAATGAGAGCAATCATGAGCCATTCACGGCGAATGCTGGTCAACACAGTAGCTCCTTCTCATTGCCACGTTTATCACAATTTGTGGTATTATATAAGGAGTCTGTGACCAACACAGCATGTAACTCTCACCAGTACAATAAGGTCACGCGCACATGTGGGAGCACTGCTGCCACCAACTGCGCTACAGCGCCGCCGAACAGGCGCTCTGTAAGCACAGCTTCCCGTTCTCGCTATTGTGGTTGAGCTAATGGAGCCGAAACGCCTTGGGCTGGCGAGGCGCACCATTTGTTGAACGTGCCAGACCGGCATGAAACGAAACCGGTGCGATCCGAGTTGCGGAGTCTTCTGGAACAAGAATATGGAAACACTTGAATTATCGCTTATCACCCCTCGAGTTACCCTGATCGCTGCGGCTGAAAATTACGGTCGATTTGCAATTGCACCATTACAACGAGGACATGCCACCTCGCTTGGGAATGCACTCCGCCGGGTGCTGATCTCGTCTATTCCTGGTGCAGCTATTACCCGAATCAAGATAACAGGTGTTATTCATGAATTTACCAGCATCCCCGGCGTGGTAGAAGATGGGACGCAACTGGTCCTCAACATCAAAGGAATTCGCCTCCGTTCGTACAGTGATCGCGCCGTTGCGCTCCAACTGGTCAAACAAGGTCCTGGACCTGTGTTCGCCAGAGATATTGATACGCCCAGTACGGTAGAAATTGTCAACCCGCAACATTATATCTGTACGATTGACGACGAGCACACGACACTCGAAATGCAGCTTACTGTCGAGCGGGGGCGTGGTGTGCAGTTGGCCGATACGGTGAGCGGGATGCCAATTGGCGAAATTGCCGTTGATGCCCTCTTCAGCCCAATCCCACGAGTGAACTTCTTGGTCGAAGAGGTTGGTGACGATCCACTTACCGGCTACGACCGCTTGATCATCGAGATCTGGACCGATGGCACAATCAAGCCGGGTGATGCCCTGAGCCATGCTGCACAAATCCTGGCCCAGTATTTTGGGCGTATTGTCAACCTGAGCCAGCCGGAAGAGGTGGAACAGCCAGCCCATTTGCCTCCCCCTATTCCCGACGAGATCGCCAGTCGTTCGATTGATGAGTTGGGGCTGAGCACTCGTACCTACAATAGCTTGCGGCGAGCGGATATTCACACTATTGGTCAATTGCTGCGTCTTGATGATCGTGGATTGATGAGCATCCGCAATCTGGGCGCCAAAGGGATCGAGGAGATTCGTCAACGTCTTGAAGCGCTTGGATACCGTACTGGTGAACGTTCAGCAGATCGTCTACCGAGTGCCTCATCCGGCGAAGCTGCGCAGTCGCCCGAACAATTCCACAAAGAGGAGTAATGCATCACACGATGGAAGAAAAACCTATGACCACAGGAACTTCTGATACGACTGATAGAACTCGCCGCCGTCGGCGACGGGTGAATGGTGACGCGAGTTCATCTGGTGAAGGTGACATCACGACTGGATCAACAATAACAACCGCTGTTCTCGAAGAACCGGTAACCACCCAAGGTGCTGGTCTGCTGGAAATTGTACCGGATGGTCACGGCTTTCTGCGCAATGCGCGACTCAGTCCTAGCACAGACGATGTGTATGTCGCTCAATCGCAGATCCGACGCTTCAATCTGCGTACCGGTGATATGATTGAAGGCCGGGTGCGGCCACCAAAAGAACTTGAGCGCTACCCATCCCTGCTGTACGTTGAACGGATCAACGGTCTGCCAGCAGAGATGGCGCAGAAACGTCCCCTCTTTGAACAACTGACTCCCATCCACCCGAATGTGCAGATTGTGCTTTCAACGGAGCCAAACATTTTACCCACGCGCATTGTTGATGTGATTGCACCGATTGGACGTGGTCAGCGTGGGTTAATCGTCGCCCCACCCAAGGCCGGAAAGACAATGTTGTTGAAAGCGATTGCAAATGGGGTGACGACCAATGCACCCGATATTCAGCTTATCGTGCTGTTGATTGGAGAACGTCCCGAAGAAGTGACCGATATGCGTCGTTCGGTCAAAGGAGAGGTGGTTGCCGCTACCTTCGATGAACCGGTTGAGCAACATATTAAAGTTGCCGAGTTGGTACTGGAAAAAGCCAAGCGCCAGGTTGAACACGGCCGTCACGTGGTTATCCTTATGGATTCTCTGACACGCTTGACCCGCGCCTATAACATCGCAATGCCACCAAGCGGACGTACTCTCTCTGGTGGAGTCGACCCGGCAGCGCTCTACCCACCGAAGCGTTTCTTCGGTTCGGCACGTAATATCGAAGATGGTGGTTCGCTGACCATTATCGCCACCTGTCTGGTCGATACCGGTTCGCGGATGGATGATGTGATCTACGAAGAGTTTAAGGGTACCGGCAACATGGAGCTTCACCTCGACCGGAAACTGGCCGAGAAGCGTATCTTCCCCGCCGTTGACATCCAGCGCTCAGGAACACGGCGTGAAGACCTCCTGCTTGATCCGGTAACGCTGCGCCAAAGCTGGATGTTGCGCCGGATGGTCAGTATGCTTGGCGAAAATGAGGGTGCTGAGCTGATGTTGACCCGCATGGCCAAGACTAAGAGCAACGCCGAGTTTCTGGCCTCACTCGGTAAAGTTGGTTCCTGAGTATACCATCTGCTTGTATCCACCCATCCGCTGATATGTCTGAGCATCCGTTAAGTGGCATTGTGATTGCGGGCGGGCGTAGTCGTCGTCTTGGCACCGACAAGCGGCGATTACGATTGTGGGGCGATCAGGGGCCGCATTTGCTTGGGCACGCCATTGATCTGCTTAAACCACTCTGTGTTGAGACAATCGTTGTGATGAACGACGGCGCTGCGTGGCCCGATTTACCGGCCCGGATTGTCGCCGATGAGGAGCCGGGAAGTGGTGCCCTTGGCGGTCTGATCAGCGGTCTCCAGGCAATGCACACACCAGCAGCACTGGTTGTTGCCGTCGATATGCCACTCATCGAACCGGCACTGCTTTCGGCCCTGGCGCACTGGCCGTTTGTTGGTGATGTGTTGGCACCAACTGATCCTGGCGCGCCAGGATCACCGCAACCACTTCTGGCTGTCTACCGGCAGAGTGCCCTCGATCCGCTACGTCGGGCTTTTGCCGCCGGTGAACGCCGTTTGCAAGCAGTATTAACGACGCTGCGTTGGGTTGATCCTGGCCCTGAACTCTGGCAGCAATTTGATCCGGAGTGCCGCTCTCTGGTAAATATCAATACTCCAGAGGATCTCGTGACGGTATCCAGGTGGTTAAAAAAATCTTAAACTGACTATCTTCGCCATTTTCCTCACCAACAGGGTAGCACTGGATACGCAGGCTGCTAGTACTGAATGGCGAAACAGTCGGGAATCCGTCTCTCTTCGTAGCTCCGAGATCAATCTTGTGCCTAAGTGGTATGCCGAATCAGGTGCGATGACCGCTCATTATCTCCGTCGGCTTTCCCATTGCAGGCTGGATCAGGGCAATGACCGGTGAAATCTGCGCTTAATGTAAATGACCATCGCGTGTACCGATCTGGCACAGGCAAATCATCACGACACCACACTCTTACCATTGAGGGTCTTCTTATCAGTGTGTCGTGCATCGATCATGTGATACTTCAATGTTCATCCACTTGAAAGAAATGTTATCTTGCCAATCGGTCGTACACAGGAGTAGTTTATCTATAAGGACTATCCTGATGGTCACCACGTGGTAACAGTGCCGTTTTGTATGATGGAAGTCCGACACGACAATGCAGCAGCAATCATTTCCTAACGGATTCCTCGCTACACCAGCCGACCCCGCTTCGTCGGCACTAGATGTCTTGTGGCGTGAGTTGTTGGTTGCCTACCATGGAACCTGTGCGATTAGTGGCTGTCAGGTTCGTGCCGTCTTGCGACCAACGTTAATCGATCCCCAGGGACCGCTCGAACCGCACAATGCGCTATTGTTGCGCGCCGATCTGCAATTACTCTTTCAAGCCGGTTTACTCACCATCGATGCAATGACGCTTGAGGTGCTGATTGCGCCTGAATTGCGCGATAGCGAATACGGTTTGTTGGTTGGGAGACGGTTGCGCCAACCAGAACGATTGGCGCTGCGACCAAGCCGACAATTGTTAGCCGTACACCATCGGCTCTTTCAGCTTGAACAACCAATTCCACCTTCAATGGCGCCGCAGCAGCCTCTGTTACATCAGATACTGGCTGTGCAAAGCTGGGTGAGCAGTGTGGCGTTTAGTCCAGATCAACAGATACTGGCAACCGGATCATGGGATGGAATGCTCCGGTTGTGGAATGTACCCGATATTCAGTTGCGTCAGGTGATCAACGGTCATATCGGTGAGATCAACGCGATAGCTTTCAGCCCCGATAGTCAACTGGTGGCCGCAGCCGGTCGGCTCCATGGGGTACGAGTCTGGCGTGTAGCAGACGGTAAGTTTCTCTTCCACCTTGGAGACCAAAAACGCCATGGCGCATGTTTCAGTGTAGCGTTTCAACCGCAAGGTCATGTGATTGCCACCGGTGGATGGGATCAGGTGATCTACCTCTGGGATCGCACCGATGGACAGGCAATTGGTACATTCGTTGGTCACGAGGGACTGATCAACAGTCTTACTTTTAGTCCTGATGGATCGTTACTATTTTCGGCCGGCTATGATCGAATAGTTCGCATCTGGCGAATGGCGGATCGCTCGCTGATGTACGCCCTACGCGGTCATGGTGATACCGTCTTTAGCGTGGCGGCTAGCCCAGATGGTTGTCTGGTAGCAAGTGCAAGCGCCGACGGTATGATCTTTATCTGGCGCATCACCGACGGTCAACCACTACAGGTTCTGTCCACTCCCGCCGGTGCTTGTTTTGGGCTGGCATTCAGCCCCGACGGTCGCTATCTCGCCAGTGCCCACTACGGCCGGGTTGTTTGTATCTGGCAGATCGGTGATGGAACGTTACGCTGGGAACTTGGTTCCCATAACGAAAGTGTTACCTGCGTCACATTTGCCCCCGATGGTCATTTGCTGGCCAGCGGCAGTTATGACTCGACAGTGCGCATCTGGTCATTTCGATAGCTATGTCTGCTCATCATCAAGCTGTTCGCGCCTTCTACCGTCAGACCGACTGGATGTTTCGCGTCTTGGGCTGGATTCGTGGGTCGCAGGCGATGCATGCCGGGTTATGGCAGCAGGCGCGTAGTCATCGAGCTGCACTTCGTTCCATTGATGAAACGCTCCTGGCGACCGTCAATCTAAAGCCCGGTGAGTGCCTATTAGATGCTGGCTGTGGTGCCGGGGCTAGTGCCAACCGCATTGCAGCCAGCCATCAGGGGCAGGTCATTGGCATAACGATTGTACCCGAACAGGCAAAACGTGCCCGGCGTGCTGGTCATGCGCAGTTTCTTTGTGCCGATTACGCTGCCGCCCCATTACGCAGTGGATGCTGTGATGTGGTCTGGATGCTGGAAAGCATCTGCCACGCGCCTGATAAACCGGCGCTCCTTACCGAGATCGTTCGCCTGCTTCGTCCGGGGGGCCGGTTGATCGTTGCCGATCGCTTTGCAGCTCGTTCCAATTTAACACCTGCCGAGCGTCATCAATTACGGACCTGGTTGCGACCGTGGGCTATGCCTGATCTGCTGACTGCCGATGAACTAGTTGTGTTAGCGGAGCGTGCCGGTTTACAGTTACGTCAACGTAATGATCTAACGCTCAGCGCCGGGCCATCGTTACGATTCCTCGGTCACTTTGCGCAATTAACTTTGCCTGCCGCCCTGATCCTTCACGCCATGCGCTTACAATCTGATCTCCAAATAGCTGCAATGCGAGCCTGTGTTGCCCAGACCCGAACGCTCAATGCCGGTCTATGGCGCTACTATCTCCTGCTATTTGAAAAGCCCGCTCCCGAATCTGAACGCTACCGTCTCGTATCTCGGATGAGTATACTTGAAAAACAGTAGTAAACTCATACCTGATCTATGGAGCGGGGCGGTGTATGCAATCCTCTCATGAGCAGTCACAGACCGAACAATTTCGCACCCTGCAAATGACTGTGCTGATGACGCCGGACATGGCCAATTTTGCCGGGAATGTGCATGGCGGTCATATTCTGAAACTGCTCGATCAGGTGGCGTATGCCTGTGCTTCACGCTATTCTGGGCGCTACGTTGTCACAGTTTCGGTGGATCAAGTCATCTTTCGGGCCCGGATTCACGTCGGTGAGCTGGTTACATTTTTGGCTTCGGTCAACTACACCGGAAACACCTCGATGGAAGTTGGGATTCGGGTGGTCGCCGAAAACATTACCGCCCGCACGCAGCGTCATGTAATGACCTGCTACTTCACGATGGTTGCTGTTGACGAGGAGTTTCGTCCGTGCCCGGTTCCACCACTCCGGATCGAAACTGCCGAACAACGACGGCGCTGGATGGCAGCCCGTCTACGCCGTGAATTACGACGGGAGATCGAGCAGCGTAGTCTGGAGATTCGGCAGCATCCAGAGGATTTTCTCAACGAACTGGATAGCGAGCCGCATTAGGATGTACTGGCGAGCCGCATCAATCCATTTCTGTCGTTTGTGACCAGGAAGGGATTGGTGCAGTAGCCCCCCACTGAAAAGGGACGTCCAACTTCCGTCGTCTTCCGTTCCTTATCTATGATCAAGACGCGATGCGAGTAGGATGTAGACATATACCTTACAGCATAGATCGTGTCTGAAAAAATACTCTTACTACCTCCGGGAGTGTGGGCCGTCAGCCTATGTCTTGTGATGCGTGACTAGGAACTATCGCTCGTCGCATCAATACGCCGCTATCCGGGGTGGGTTGCCCCCTACCGCTTACCCCTATTCCCGCTACCACCACCGTCAGGTAGGAAAAAACTTTGAAAATTCCACACAACCTTACCGCATTGACGAGCCTGCTCTGTCTGCGTATACTACGAGTATGGTACGGATTTTAGTTATTGAAGACGAAACCGAAATAGCCTCATTCCTGCGTAGAGGCCTTAGTCTTGAAGGGTATCAGGTCGATGTAGCCTTCGATGGCACACGCGGTTTAGAGCTGGCAGCTACAGTCGACTATGATCTAATTGTGCTCGATCTGATGCTGCCAGGTGTTGATGGTCTCGAAGTCGCTCGCCGACTCCGTGCAGATTCAAATGTGCCTATCATTATGCTCACGGCGCGGGATGCCGTGCGTGATCGGGTAGCCGGCCTAGAGGCCGGCGCCGATGATTATTTGGTAAAGCCGTTTGCGTTTGAGGAATTACTGGCGCGTATTCGGGCCCAGTTGCGCCGTCGGCAGGCTGCTCAATCGCAAGATGTGTTGCGCTTCGCCAACTTAACGCTCGATACCCGCTCGCGTGAAGTACGCATTGGCGAACGCCGGGTAGAACTGACGGCCAAAGAGTACGATCTGCTAGAACTCTTTATGCGGCATCCCAATCAGGTCCTTACCCGTGATATTATTTACGACCGAGTATGGAATTACGATTTCGGTGGCGAGAGTAATATTCTTGAGGTATATGTGCGCTATCTGCGGCAAAAACTCGAGGCGAATGGTGAACCGCGCCTGATTCATACGGTGCGCAGCGTGGGCTACATCCTTCGTGAAGAGTAAGCGGGTGTTTGAGCGTATGGCAGGGAAATACTGTGGGGCAGGTTTGGTACCTACCCCCGCATCTTACTTCTGCTTTCTAAGCCGTTTTCCCCGCCTGCACCTCACCGAGCGCGGCAATCAGTTGCTGGACCGCACTGACAACCGGCAACGTACCTTCAACGACAGCCTGTTCAAGGGTCGGCAGGCGCTCACGCACGACCGGATGAGCAAAGAACAGCGTTCGCAATTGTTCATCGATTAATGTGTACAGCCAATCACGCGCCTGTTCACGACGACGATTGGCGAATACACCACTGGCAGTTAGCTCGTCACGGAATCGCTCGATCTCCTGCCAGATTTCGGCAATACCGGCGCCGGTAAGCGCCGAGCATGTCCGTACCGGTGGTTTCCAGCCCGGCGTAGCCGGAGTAAGGTAACGTAAAGCGTGGCGATATTCAGCCTGGGCAGCTAATGCTCGTTGTCGATTGTCACCGTCTGCTTTGGTGATCAAGAGCGCATCGGCTAACTCAATGACACCTTTTTTGATCCCTTGCAGTTCATCACCGGCACCTGCCAGCATCAACAGCAAGAAGAAGTCAACCATGCCGCGTACAGCAGTTTCACTCTGACCAACCCCGACTGTCTCGACCAGAATAATGTCAAAACCAGCAGCTTCGCACAGCAACAGCGTTTCACGTGTTTTACGGGCTACCCCCCCTAGACTACCGCCACTCGGTGAGGGACGAATGTAGGCATTAGGATGTCGTGCCAGCCGTTCCATACGGGTCTTATCACCCAGAATACTGCCACGTGAAATGCTGCTAGAGGGATCGATGGCCAGCACTGCGACTCGATGACCTCGTTCACAGAGCATGGTACCGAGCGCCTCGATAAAGGTGCTCTTGCCAACCCCAGGCACGCCTGTAATGCCGACCCGTAACGAATTGCCGGTAAAGGGTAAGATTTCACGCAATACCTCTTGCGCCTGAGCGATATGGTTTGGAGCATTACTCTCGATCAATGTAATCGCACGGGCCAGAATAGTTCGATCACCGTTACGTACACCGGCAACGTATTCCTCAACCGTCAACTGCCGACGACGTGGTCCGCCGGGTGGGGTTGATGCAGGAGGAGCGCTACCGGGCAAACCATCGTGACGGCTAGCTATTCCGGCCAATACCGATAGCGCAAATGGCAATTCTTCAGAAGTGGTAGGCCGATGCTCGCTGGTCATGATACTTCTTTACCTCTCCTCACGACGCCGGGGCGGCGACACTATCACCATGAAGTCGCCGTTGCAACTCGCGCAGCAATTTTTCAGCAGCTATTGGAATAATGGTACCAGGACCAAAGATTAGGGCTGCGCCATGAGCACGGAGAAACTCATAGTCTTGCGGCGGGATAATACCACCAATCACGACCATAATGTCCTCACGACCCAGTTTGCGCAACTCTTCGACCAGTTGCGGTAAAAGAGTTTTGTGACCGCCGGCCAATGAACTGATGCCAACTACGTGCACATCATTTTCCACTGCCTGGCGCGCCACTTCTTCTGGGGTTTGGAAGAGGGAACCAATATCCACATCGAAACCTAGATCGGCAAACGCAGTTGCGACGACTTTTGCCCCCCGGTCGTGGCCGTCCTGACCGATTTTCGCAACCAGAATACGCGGTCGGCGTCCTTCGATAGCGGCAAAGGCATCGGCCATCGCCCGCACATGGTGTATCTGCTCGACATCACTGTATTCGCTACTGTATACACCCGATACAGCACGAATCTCAGCCTTGAAACGCCCAAAGACCTTTTCCATCGCCAGCGAAATTTCACCCAGAGTAGCACGGGCCCGCGCTGCTTCGATTGCTGCCTCTAACAAATTACCCTCACCAGAAGCTGCAACCCGCGTTAGCTCGTTTAATGTTGCCTGCACTCGTGCCTCATCACGTTCAGCCCGTAGTTTTTGCAAGCGTTCGATCTGCTTCTGGCGCACAGCGGTATTATCGACTTCCAGAATCTCAATCGGCGCTTCGTAGTCGAGGCGATATTTATTGACGCCAACAATCGTCTCACGCCCTGAGTCGATGCGTGCTTGCCGACGGGCTGCTGCCTCTTCAATTCGTAGTTTGGGTAGGCCGGCCTCGATAGCTTTAGCCATACCGCCCAGCTCTTCGACTTCCTGAATGTGCGCCCAGGCCCGGCGGGCAAGCGCATCGGTGAGCCATTCGAGATAGTATGAACCGCCCCATGGATCAACAATCTTGCAAATACCGGTCTCTTCCTGGAGATACAACTGCGTATTGCGCGCAATACGGGCCGAGAAGTCAGTCGGTAACGCGATTGCCTCATCGAGCGAATTGGTGTGCAGCGACTGGGTATGACCAAGTGCAGCGGCCATCGCTTCGATACACGTGCGGGCAACGTTGTTGAACGGATCTTGCTCGGTCAGGCTCCAGCCTGAAGTCTGGCAATGGGTGCGAAGAGCCATCGAGCGCGGATCTTGGGGATTGAACTGTTTGATAATCTTCGCCCAGAGTAGACGCGCCGCACGCATCTTGGCAATCTCCATGAAATAATTCATACCGATTGCCCAGAAGAATGAAAGACGTGGGGCGAATGAATCGATTGCTAATCCCGCCTTCAAACCGGCACGGACATACTCCAAACCATCGGCTAGTGTGTAGGCCAGCTCAAGGTCGGCAGTGGCACCCGCCTCTTGCATATGGTAGCCCGAAATACTGATGCTGTTGAACTTGGGCATATGTTTGGCCGTGTAGGCAAAGATGTCGGCAATGATGCGCATCGATGGTTCAGGGGGATAGATATACGTATTGCGCACCATGTACTCTTTCAAGATGTCGTTTTGGATCGTACCGGTGAGCTGTTCTGGGCGTACTCCCTGCTCTTCGGCAGCAACAATATAGAAGGCCATAATGGGGATCACCGCCCCATTCATTGTCATCGAGACCGACATCTGATCGAGCGGGATGCCATCGAACAAAATTTTCATATCGAGCACCGAGTCGATAGCAACCCCTGCCTTGCCGACATCACCAACGACCCGCGGATGGTCAGAGTCGTAACCGCGGTGAGTCGCTAGATCGAAGGCGACCGATAACCCCTTCTGCCCGGCAGCGAGGTTACGCCGGTAGAAGGCATTACTCGCTTCCGCAGTCGAAAATCCGGCGTACTGGCGGATTGTCCATGGCTGAGTGACGTACATGGTTGGGTATGGCCCACGCAGATAGGGGGGAAGACCGGCAGTAAAACCTAGATGTTCGAGACCAGTCAGGTCAGCAGCAGTGTAGAGCGGTCGCACATCGATCTGTTCCATCGTGTGCCAGACCAGCTCGCTCAGCGGTTGGCCTGCCTCTTGTTCGGCCCGTTCCTGCCACTGACTCAATGTCGGCACAGGCCATATATCGCGGTACGACATGGTCGTAAAATCGGGGTTTTTCACGCGACCACTCCTTTCAAGTGTTGCAGCCGAGCCAGAATCTCGTAGCAGTTAGCACGCAGGTGGATAAATTCATCAACCCCGGCAGCACGATACATATCGATCAGATCGGTGGGGTAGCCCGCCAGCACTACCGTTGTGGTTGGACTTTGCGATTTGATAGCGTGGGTGAGTGCCGGCACAATATCGGGATAGGTTTCATCTGTCGAACAGATTGTTACGATCCCGGCACCAGATGCCAGCGCAGCCGCTGCTGCTTCCTCAACACTGGCGAAACCGTCATTACCGATTACCGCGAAACCACCAGCGTTGAAAAAGCCGGTGGCGAAGTCGGCGCGAGCCTTATGTTGGCTGATCGGCCCCATATTGGCGAGGAAAACGGCTGGTCGCTGACCGGTACGGGCAGTGTAAGCATCGGCAGTTGCTCGTAAGGCTTCAAATTGTTCGGCGGCCCGATGCGCTGGAAGTGGTTCGACCTGCGGTGCGGCCGTGTCGGCTGCGGCCAGCGCACAGCTCAGCTCACCCAGGGTTGCTCCTGCCCGTACTGCTGCCAGGACAGCGGCAACCGTGCGTTGCTGTGCAAGTTCGGTCAAGGCGGTTTGACAGGCATTGGCATCGCGAATCTCGCGTGCATGACGCAGATCAACGGCGCGAGCCGTATGTAATTGAAGATGATCGATCTGGCGAATATCCGGGAGTTTTTCCTGAAGATCAGGATACATGTTCACTCCGACGATCACCTCGCGCCGATGAGCAATGGCAGTGAAACGTTCATTCCGCGTTGCCGCAATCGCTTCTTGAGGTTTCCCGGCCTGTAATGCGGTTGCCATGCCACCTTGCCGTTCGATCTCCTGGAAAAACGCCCAGGCTTTAGCTGCAATCTCGTCGGTAAGTTTCTCAATAGCCCACGAACCACCAGGTGGATCGATCAGGCGGAAGAAGTTACATTCCTCTTGCAGAATGATGTGTAGGTTACGGGCAATTCGGCGCGAGAATTCGTCTGGCAAGCCCCAAGCCTCATCGAAGTGGCTGATATGCAGGCTTTGGACCCCTCCCATCACGGCAGCCATAGCCTCACCAGTTGCACGGAGCATGTTGTTGTATACATCATACCGTGTTTTTGTCCACGCTGAGGTTCGTGCGTGGATGTTCATGCGTTGGGCAACCTCATTGCCATCGAAAGCAGCAACGATCCGTGCCCAAAGCATACGAGCTGCTCGTAATCGGGCAACTTCGAGAAAGAACTGCGATCCAATCGAGAATGCAAACTGCATCCGTGGTGCAACATCGTTGACCGTCAAACCTCGCTCTTGCATTGCCCGCAAATAAGCAACGCCTGTCGCCAGCGCGCATCCCAGTTCTTGCACCACATTGGCACCGCTGTTATGGTACACGTGCGTACTGACAATGATAGTGCGTAGTCGGGGCGCATGGATCAATGCCCACCGTGTCCATTCAGCCAACCCGTCGTAACAGCGGTCGAGTGATGCGGGCAATGAGCCATCGGCTGCCAGCGTACCGAGCGGATCGGCGCCAAGTGTGCCCTGCCACCGTGCAGGAGTCAGTCCGCGCTCTTCGGCGACAGCCAGCAGTAATCCTGCAACCGGTAAGACTTGTGAACCAGCATGGATCAGTAGTGGCAGATGATCGAGATCGAGCTGATCGCACAGCCGTCTGGCGTCATCAAGCGTGGCGAGTGAAAGACCACCTGCGCCAACGTGGCTAGGTGCGGCGACATCAGGATCGATCCCCTGCCGGGTCGCTTGGTCGAGCGGTACATTGAGCGTCGTCAGACCACGCGGGAGATCGGCATGCGCTGCTTGATTCACTTCGGTTGCGGTAGGGTATGGTAATTCCTGCGCCACCTGCCAACGTTCACAGACCGGCCCCAACGTGCGGGTATCGCGGACAAAAGGCGCAAAGCCAGGAAGTGACGTAAGATGCGGAAGATCGGCAATATCTTCGGCATTATAGATCGGCTGGAGCAGAATCTGCTCGTAGGTCTTCGTAATCAGACGCTTCTCGAACGGTACGCCCTTTAAGGTCTTTTCTGCTGCTGCTCGCCACTCGGCGTATGTTGCCGGGGCAAACATATCAAACAAGCGTGGAGGATCTGCCGACTCCATCGTCGTATTTTGGGTATCGTGCGCCATGACCTCACTCCTTGCCGACAGCCCATGACAACACGCTGCTGTCGTTAGTATACCGTAGATCATCTGACCAAACGGCCTAATGTATTGCCACAAAAGGAATACATTCGTCACTTCACGGAAAGAATAGCTGATCGACTGGTGATTTCAAGAGTTTATCATATACGGACGGGTTACAGCACGATAACCAATAGGAATTGCAGGGGTTTTCAAGGTTTTTCCCTGGCCGGTTATGGTGATAGCGAAGAAAGAGGCAGGTTCGCCAACCTCGCAAGGGGGGATTGATGGTGCCGCAGGCGATGGGTCTTGGAGCCTGATCAAAAACCCGGCTTTCGCACGAGGCTCGTACCGTGCATATCCGACCATTGCGTGCACGGGTCAACGTTCGTTCTCGCCAACCACCCCACGTCCCCCCGTCCTCTCCCCGTGTGGGAGAGGATGGGGGCCAGGGGGAAGGTGAGGGCGCACCAGGTGTGCTCCGCAGCACAGGTACGGAATACGTTGAACACCCCTACCATCGCGAAAGGGCGACGCATGCCCTACCTACCAACGGTTCTCACCAGTAACGATCCGGTACCTATCGTTTGGAATACCATTGTAGAACCACATCAACCGTTCAGGGTTTTGATCACGCTCTTAAAGATGACAGTGTACGAATGCGCCAGGCAATGGTGGTTCCACGTACCACAAACGCGGGCCAGCGGCCCGCGCTCCCAGGCATTCAGGTGGGTCGGCTTTTATTACCTGACCCATGCGTGACATGCGTCAGCGGCGATCCGCTTGCTGCTCTTTTCGCTGTCTAAGTGCCTCGCAACTTCTTCCTTATGCCCTTCCTCTCGTCTTGGTGGAGAGGAAAGGGGAGATTGAGGTCGGGAAGGAAGGATTGCGCCTCATCCCTTCTCTTCCCGTTGCTGGCACTGTTCGGCAGGAAAAGCCTTGAAAGGTTCTATTCCGCGACTGTCTAGCGGATGTGCTCGCAGACATAGCCTGGCAATTCAGATGGATCAAGGCGCACTTAGCTGATCCGCTCAAAAATGCCGGCTGCGCCCATCCCACCGCCAATACACATTGTTACCATACCGTACCGACCACCGCGGCGCTCGAGTTCATCGAGGAGTTGTACCGTTAATTTAGCGCCAGTACAACCAAGCGGATGACCGAGGGCAATTGCTCCGCCGTTGACGTTAACCCGTTCTTCGTCGAGTTCGAGTCGGCGAATAACGGCGATGGATTGGGCGGCAAAGGCTTCGTTTAGTTCGATCAGATCAATATCGGCAAGGTTGAGGCCTGCCAGTTTCAGCGCCTTGGGGATGGCGACGACCGGCCCGATACCCATCACTTCCGGTTCGACCCCACCGACTGCAAAACTGACAAAGCGTGCGCGAGGCTTCAATCCCAATTCGGCAGCCCGCTCGGCGCTCATCACGACAACGGCTGCCGCGCCGTCACTCATCTGTGACGAATTACCGGCAGTGACTGTTCCCTCTGCGGCAAAGACCGGTTTCAACTTCGCAAGTGCTTCCATCGACGTATCGGCGCGCGGCCCTTCATCGCGATCAAATACCTGAATTCGTCGTTGTGGCCGACCGTCTGGACCAATCTCTACCTGTTCAACTTCAACCGGCACGATACTGCGGTCGAACAGACCGGCAGCTTGCGCTGCCAGTGCCCGCTGGTGAGAACGCAGAGCAAAGGCATCCTGCTCGGCGCGGTCAATTTCAAAGCGTTGGGCCACCTTTTCTGCCGTGAGACCCATGCTCAGGTAGACTGCCGGATCGTGTTGGGCTAGATAAGGGTTGGGCGAAAACTTATTCCCGCTCATGGGGACCATACTCATACTCTCGGTACCACCCGCGACAACGACCTCGCTCTGGCCTGACATGATCTGATAAGCGGCCATTGCGATGGTCTGTAACCCCGAGGCACAGAAGCGGTTGACCGTTACTCCACATACACTATCAGGAAGACCGGCACGCTGAGCGGCGATGCGAGCGACATTCAAGCCCTGCTCACCTTCAGGCATTGCACAGCCCATGATCACGTCTTCTACCAGTGCCGGATCGATTGCAGCCCGTTCGATGGCCGCCTTCACCACAATTGCTGCCAGATCATCGGGCCGAACGGTACGCAATGCACCACGACCGGCTTTCCCGACGGCTGTCCGTACTCCAGAAACAATGACTGCCTCACGCATGGTGATACTCCTTCGTTTATCGTGAGCGCTGCTATGATGCTAACCACCGGCCCCGCGCTGCACCGCGGAGCGTACAATCGTCCCTTTCCCTTCGATGACAGTTGTTCGATAGTGTTTAATTCCGTAGCGGTTTACCGTGTTCGAGCATATGACGAGCACGCGCCTGTGTACGTGGGTCCTTCAGGAGTTCGAGCACCATTGCCCGTTCCAGCGCATGCAGGTAAACATCATCGACCCACTGCGGACTCGTTAGTTCCCCGCCGCACAACACATAGGCAAGCTTTTCGGCGATAACCGCATCGTATGGCGTGGCAAAACCGCCTTCGCGCATCTGGTAAATTGCAATGCGTGCCGCTGCCAATCCATCGCGACCAAGGGCGTAGCACGGTTTGGCAGTGATAGCTGGTGTATACCCTTCTGCAACCAGACGCAAGACCTCACGTTTGGCTTCGCCGATCAGATAATCTGGATTAAAGACGATGCGATCGGTCGGACGGAGCAGACCCAATTCTTTCGCTTCGTGAGCGCTGGTGGCAACTTTTGCCAGCGCAATCGTCTCAAAAACATGCTGGAAAGCCTTGAGCGGGTCGCCACCGTTTCGGGCGGCTGCTGCGATAAACCGTCGATTCATCTCGGTACAACCGCCCCATGCCGGAATAACACCCACTCCGAATTCGACAAAGCCCATATAGGTTTCAGCAGCAGCAACTGAAGCCGAGCTGTGCATCGCAAGCTCAACACCACCGCCTAGCGTCTGTCCAAACGGTGCACTCACAATCGGTTTGGCGCTATCACGCATGCGACGGAACGTCTGTTGTACCAATGCAGCGTACTCATCAATATCGTCCCAGGCGCCGGTCATGACAGCAGCGCCAACATCATTGAGATCAAGACCGGCAGAGAAACGAGGCCCCTGATTGCCGACGACCATCCCGACCCATGGCCCTTGCTCCAACTCATCGAGAGCCTTAATCAACATCTCGATGACTTGACCACCAATTGTATTCGCCTTCGAGTGCAACTCGAAGCATAGCACACCATCACCGAGATCGATGACACTGGCGCTTTCGTTGCCGTGCACTTCATGTCCAGCAGCTTTCAACGCAGCCAGATCAATCGCTCTTGGATCACGAGCAATCGGTTCGAGCTTGCCGGTAGCAACATTGTACGCTGCTGGTGTTCCGTTCACTTCGCCGTAGAACTTGCCCTCAGCAGCAATCAGTTGATCGACCCAGGCTGGAAGGCTCTCGCCAAACGCACGCATACGGTTGGCCGTTTCGGCGATACCCATCGCCTGCCAGAGCTGGAATGGCCCTTGTTCGTGGGCAAATCCCCAGCGCATCGCGTTATCGACATCGGCGACGCTATCGGCAATTTCAGGCAGCCGACGTGCAGCATAGGCCATCATCGGATAGATCGCTGCCGCGACCAGTTTGGCCCCGCGATCGCCTTCTTCAGCCTGACCGAGGATATAACGCAGCCGTTCAGGGAGTGATTTGATTTTGCGGGCTGCTGTTACCAATTCATCAACACTTGCAGTTCCTTGCGGTGGTACATACTCGAGGGTCTGTAGATCAAGCGGCCAGAATTCACGCTTGCCATCACGCTTAACCTCCTTGTAAAAGCCTTGTCCGACTTTCTTCCCCAATTTCCCTGCTGCCACCAGTTTTTGGGTGAGATCGTTCTGGCGGTAAACTTCACGACTCTCGTCATCGGGAATGGCCTCGTACAGATTACCGGCAACGTAGGCCATTACGTCAATGCCGACCTGGTCGAGTAATCGGAAGGTGGCAGTGTTGGGGCGCCCAATAAGTGGACCGGTGAGCGCATCGACCTCTTCTACCTGATAACCGTGCTGTATGGTGTAATTGAGCAGGACCTGCCCGGCGTATACAAAGATTCGGTTGCCGATAAAGTTAGGACGATCTTTGCACATGACCACCCCTTTGCCCAGACGTTCTTCGGCAAACCGGCGGAAAGCGGCTACGACGACCGGGTCGGCATCATCACCGGGAATGATTTCGAGCAAGCGCAGGTAGCGCGGAGGATTGAAGAAGTGGCTCCCGAAGAAGTGGCGGCGAAATGCTTCGCTGCGTCCCTCTGCAATGATACGGATAGGAATACCAGAGGTGTTTGTGGTGACAATAGCGGTTGGTTTGCGTATCGTTTCGAGACGGGCCATGAGGGCTTGTTTGGGGCCGATCTGCTCGACAATCGCTTCAACGATCCAATCACATTCGGCCAACCGATGAAAATCGTCCTCGGTATTACCTAACGTGATAAGTTCGGCACTCCGCTCGCTGTACAGATTTGATGGACGAGCCTTGCGCATGCGCTCAAACCCTTGTTGCACAATCCGATTGCGAACCTGTGGGTGATCGAGGGTCAGCCCTTTGGCTTCTTCTTCGGCGGTGAGTGACGTTGGGGGAACATCGAGCAATACGACCGGGATACCGGTGCCGGCCACCAGTGCAGCAATTGCCGCACCCATGGTACCGGCGCCAATTACGCCAACGCGCTTGATCTGGTAGGTCATTGGGTCCTCCTTGACCATTCGAGACGGCACGTTATCCAGGCAAACGTGCCATACACGGATCGACGCACAAGTCGGGTTCTCTAGGTGGTTCCGACAAAACCCTTAGACGCACTGCGTCATGGAATGCTTCTATCATACCACAAGTTCCTTTTTGTTGGGAAGTGCGAAGCAATGTGACCGGTTTGCCTTCGTCTCCGCTATGCCGATGAACCGCACATACGCTATACAGCCCTTCTTGCGGTGGGCAGAAGCATTATCGTGAGTGAGCGGTACTCAACCGGACACCTCACTTGTTACAGCCGCTTCCTCTCACTTCTCTGGTTTTTGATCCGAGCACATGGTACATTGACGCTCTACCCGCTTATTGCTACAATTGTTAAGTAATCCACTTGACTATTGGAGGTAAAGATGCGCATCTCAAGCAAAGGTGATTATGGACTGCGAGCGCTGTTTGATCTCGCACAGCACTACGGCGAAGGGCCGATCCAGAGCGAAGCCATCGCTAGCCGTCAGGGTATTCCGGTCAACTATCTCAATCAATTGCTGATCACCTTACGGCGAGCCGGGTTAGTCGAAAGCCTGCGCGGGCCACAGGGTGGTCATCTCCTTGCTCGTTCACCCGAAACGATCACGCTGCTAGAAGTGCTGACGGTTCTGGAAGGCCCGATCTTACCTACTGAAGGCGGTCGTGACGATCTCCAGCCCACAGAGCCGGTTGATCGTATGGTTATCGATGAGGTCTGGAGTGAGTTACGAACGACCGTTGAGCGCCGGTTAGCCGCAATCACCCTTGATGATCTCTGTCAACGCAAACGGAGCAGGGATGGCGCGGTCATGTACTACATCTAGCGGATCACAGAACAAAGTTGCGGCTCGATGCCGGCACTATCACATGACCAGTCCCATACTCTCCATCCAAAAACGGAGCCACGACATCATTCCGGCGATCAAAAGGGTTGGAATAAGCGCAATCGTTGCCGGTTGAGCAAGTTGCCGCAGATGGGTTACTTTCCCTTCATAACCCATGAACAGACTTGTCAAGAGCAAACAAACTAGATAGAGCACGCCAAGAATGCCGAAAAAGGCGAGAAAAGCCAGTGGCCAGAACGTAATGCCTAGATTACCGTAGATTGCTGCTAGCGCCAACAAGTCTACTGCGATAATGCCGAGCAACTCTGACCAGCGGGAAAAGACCGGTTGTTGCGGATCAACGTTTTGGCGCAGGGTATTGTTGAGCACAATGTGCAGCATTGTTGCGATGGTAATCCCCATTCCCATGCCGGTAAGCGTGCGTAAGAAATTATCCGGCTGATACCAGTTGGGTAAGCCTAAATCGAGCAAGAGTGAATTGAATCCATCAACGGCCATAATCCCGACAAACGCCAACAGCGTGAGAGAGATATGCCATGGAGGAAGTTTGCCAGCCCGTCCCCGCCCTATCGCGTACAAATAGATAAATGTCAACATAAAGCTCAGGTAAATACCGCTGTTTCTGGCGCAGAGTGGAAATTGTAGTCCGCCGACAAAGATGTTGTGTTGCTGAGCGCAGATACCATGCACTACTGCGTACATCTTCCATTCCAGCGGCATCCCCGGACTAAACAGCAATGCCAACAACAAGGCACTAAAGCTGCCGAGAAAGATCGCCCCCCACGGTAATGAGCGTCTAGTCGCTACCTTACGCGCAGATATACGCTCCTGCGCCATACGTAGAATATCGTCTGGGGTGTACTCGCTCATCGTACCTCCGCTAGTCGTTCGGCCAGTCGTTCGGCGGTCAGTGCACCAACATGACGCACGGCAATTGTGCCATCACGATTGATGAAGAATGTGGTGGGGAGATTAATGACCCCATACCGTTCACCGATAACACCGTCGCGGTCGGTGATGAGCGGAAAACTCACTCCAACCTTCGGTGCGAAAGCGCTGATCGTTTCAGTTGACTCGTTACGGTTTACCGCTAAGATAACCAGATCAGGATTCGTGCGGCGTGCTGCATCGAGAGTTGGCATCTCTTCGATGCACGGTAGGCACCAGCTTGCCCAAAAGTTGACGATAACCGGTTTCCCTCGTAAATCACTCAATTTGTGGGTGCCATCCGCCAGTGTATAACTGAAATCAGGCGCCATTTCACCGGGAATAGCTGCCCAATCAGGTCGTGTATCAATAAGACGGCTTTCTGAAGCTATGGGTGTTTCACCCACCACGAGCGGCTGACCGGTCGTCGAACCATTACTACATGCGGTTGCTGTTAAACCGAAAATCAGACTGAAGAGAATGATAAGACGTTTCATATCGACCATGTGTAACAGTGCGATTTCTTTTTCTACCATCTAATTGTTCATTGTACCACGTTAGCAAGGTGATTGTCGCTTGTTCGGAGCACGTCTGATTTCCATCTCCCTGCTGGTCCCTTAAGAAGATCGCGAGCCTCACCTACCTCTAAATTTCTTCATCTCCCATGATGAGGATTAGCATAAGAATCCGATGCAGCGAGGAACAACGTATGCGTAGACACATTTTCCAGTGTAATAACGGTTAATTTCACCATTGAGAAAGGAGAAATGAAGGCAATGTCATGTTTTCGTCTATCCCTTGCAAGATTTAACTTGTATTGTAATATGGGAGAAACTTGTTAGTTCATGATTTTTCAATCGCCAACCTGAAAACTAATAAAGCTACTACTATACTAACAGGTAGGAACAACAATGTTTCGATAGAAGAAATTGACAGAAAGTTTCCTATTATATTAAGGAGAGCGTAGACAAAAATAATCCATAACAGGATGTTAAAGACTTTTTTAAAACAACCAACCTTGATATAGTCTACTTTTACAGCAATTGTAACAGCAAAAAAAACACTACTGTTATCAAGGCAATCATCTCAAACACAACCAGCTCTGTTGGCGAATCACCAATTTGCCCTCCCCACACAATGTCAGGTGGAATCACCTGGGCCAGTACAAGAAGATGAAAGATAACTAAAAGGCCATAAATAGCCAACAGAATATTAGCAGCGAGTTTTATGCTTATGAATTTTTTCACTTTTGATCTCCATTTACACGCCAGTATCACTTTCTGGGAGCTAGTTTGGAATGACTTGTATGATCCGTGCAACGTCTTCGTCCCGATACCAAACTCAATGACACACTACGAACATCCCTTTACGTGATAAGGTTTGCGGCTTATACAGTAATACCACGATCACTGCCCAAATTATAACCATCGTGCTTACGATTGCTGCAAGTAATCCATTACCCGCACTAGAGGCGGATATGTAATTGAAACAGCCGTGAAATATGGCAACAATAAGGATACTTCCTTCCGTATTGTTAAACAACCATGTGAACACAATCGCTCCAGCAAAGAGGCCAATGAGCCATCCAGGAGCGATTGACGCTTCAAATACGTAAAAGAATTGTGGCAAATGCCACAGCGCCCAGAAAAACGTCAATATGGTAGTTGCAAAAAATGCATTGTAGTCTTTTTGTAAACGAGGAAGTACGAACCCTCGCCAGCCAATTTCTTCACCTAAACCAAAAGTGAATATCCAGAGAAACAATGCCCCTATACCTAATGGTGGTAGAAAACGAACGGTTCCTAAATCAGAGATGGATATACAGTCGTTGGTTAACATATTTATCACTATAGCAACAAGGAACCCCATGATAAGCGGTGATAAGGCAACAACCCACCAGACAACCCCGACTCGCCATTTGATAATTCTTTTCCAAAGTTCTTGTAGTCCTGACTGCCCCTGAGTGACGAACGTCATGATCAGAGCGGCTAGCATCGGCCCGTAGGCTACGAGGTAATGAAACCATTTTGGAAAGATAGGTTGGATCATTCCCTGTTTGGCGAGTGCTAGAGGAATGCCGAGTGCCCACGAAATACTATAGGCGAGGAAAAAATACCCGATAAGGTTGCTTTTATTCTGTGAGAGCGGTAGCATACGCATCATGCTCTCCTTCGGAGCGACGTTGATTTGATACGACACCTAGCTGAACGGCGAAGCAGTGGTGATCGGAAGCATCACTTCGTTTAGTAAACCTTTGATGCTTACCCGTCCCAAATATCGACTTACCTAGCGATGATGGAGTGCTGTATTAAAAAGCGGAAGATATTCGTAATGTTCGTTATCTGTGAGCATGCAATACTGGATACAGTTTACATCAAAATATTCTCCATGTGAAGACACTTTTGCAAATTCTAGAGATTTTCCACGTTTCTGCCCGTCTAGCAAAATAAGTAAGGAGCGGTGAGTGGTGGAGACGAGTTCTCAACAACCTTCAACCTCTCGTTTCTAATCACCGTGTGGAAGAGAATTGGTAATATAATATCATCAACCAATCGATTAGGATGAGAGATACAGCATATGTCCGATACCGACTTGTGTCTGCAACCAGCAACCGTGATTGCCCGCTTGATTCGCCAGCGTACCGTTTCTGCCGGTGAGGTGCTAGCCGCTCATCTGCAACGCATTGCAGACGTAAACCCACAGGTTAATGCCATTGTCACGCTCGACATCGACGGTGCGCAAGCGCGGGCGCGGGCAATTGACGAGGCACTAGATCGCGGTGAAGATCTTGGCCCATTAGCAGGCTTACCGGTAGCCCATAAAGATCTGGCCGAGACCAAAGGCATGCGTACAACGTATGGTTCACCGATCTTTGCCGATTTTGTCCCTGATTTTGATGCGCTGATCGTTGCTCGTCTGAAAGCAGCAGGTGCAGTCACTCTAGGAAAGACAAACACGCCCGAATTCGGCGCCGGTTCACAAACCTTTAACCCGATCTTCGGCCCGACCCGTAACCCCTACGATCTGAGCAAAACCTGTGGCGGCAGTAGCGGTGGTGCTGCCGTAGCACTGGCCTGCGGCATGATAGCGATTGCCGATGGCAGTGACCTCGGTGGCTCATTACGCAATCCGGCTGGTTATTGCAATGTCGTCGGTTTTCGTCCTTCACCAGGCAGAGTACCGGTCTGGCCCGATCCAACGCCTTTTCTGCCCTTTGCGGTTGATGGCCCTATGGCTCGTACCGTGGCCGATATTGCGTTGATGTTACAGGCCATTGCCGGTCCAGATCCACGGGCGCCACTCTCGATCAGCGAACCGGCCACGCTGTTTGCGCAGTCGCTCGAGCGAGACTTTCGCGGTGTACGCATTGCCTGGAGTCCTGATCTGGGCGGGTTGCCAGTTGATTCTCGGGTTAGTGAGGTGATTGCAGCCCAACGTGACATCTTCGTGCAGCTCGGTTGCCATGTTGAAGAGGCAACCCCCGATTTACGCGATGCAGATGAAATCTTTCAGGTCATGCGGGCTTTCCGCTATGAACTAACGCTTGGCGAGTTACTTGACCGTGAACGACATCGGATGAAAGACACAGTTATCTGGAACATTGAAGCTGGACGTGCCTTGAGTGGGCCGCAAATCGGTCGCGCTATGCGGCTCCACGCTGCGCTGCTCGGCCGCTTATACGATTTTATGCAAACGTATGAATTTATTGTGGCACCAGTAAGTCAAGTACCACCGTTCCCGGTTGAACAACCGTACATCACCGAGATTAACGGTGTACCAATGAGTAATTATATTGAATGGATGCGATCGTGTTACTATATCTCGGTCTGCAATGTACCGGCTATTTCCGTTCCCGCCGGTTTTACCCGTGATGGCTTGCCAGTAGGAATCCAGATCATCGGACGTCCGAGAGCCGATCTGGAAGTATTACAATTAGCTCATGCGTTTGAGCAGGCAACCCAGTATTGGCGACAGCATCCAAAACTGGTTACTGGTTGCAATTGAGAGTGCTATAATGCAATTGTGCAAACGACATCACTGCCAGTTGGAATAACACCTGTCTTAGGGCGGCCACAGATCATCTTCTTCTGTGAATTGGAAGGGCCGTCCCTGTTAGAGTTACTTGCCACACCGGGAGTGCTCTCATTTCTGGCAACCGGTGGATATGGTGTTGCAGTAGCCCTTCACAACCTCGCGCCAGAGACAGCTCAGGCAGTTGCAATCCTGAATCAGCATCGGATTCCGGTAATTGCCTGGCTGCTCTTACCGGCCGAAGAGGGTTTTTGGTTTAATCTACAGAATTATCCTCAGGCGATTGAACGGTATCGCGCAATACGGCAGTGGGCGATTAGTCACAATGTACAGTTTCAGGCTATTGGTCTAGACATTGAACCACCACTGGCTGAAGTGATTGCCAGCCGACGACGTGGAATTCGTGACATCGCCCGTCGAATCTGGTTAGCCCACGAAAACGTTCTCTACGAGAGTGCCCGTGCTGCCTACATTGATCTCATTGCTGAAATCCATCATGACGGCTACGAAGTTCATACATATCAGCTACCCTTAATCGTCGATGATCGGCGGGCAGCGACGACAACCATTCAGCGTGCACTTGATATCGTTGATCTCCCGGCTGATGTCGAAGTATTACTCTGCTTCAGCAGTATCCCGATCAGTCAGTTGGGCAATGATCTCGGTGGTGCCCTGATCGATAGTTACGGTCCTGCTGCTGATGCCATTGGCGTGGGGTGTATCGTTGGCAGCACGGTACGGGCCAGTAGCGCTGAAGATCTTCCACCATTGACATGGGATGCGCTCGAACGCGATCTACAACTGGCCGCCCACCATACGGATACGATTTATCTCTTTTCACTAGAGGGATGTGTTGAGCGGGGTTTATTACCACGTCTTAATCAAATCGATTGGACGGCTACACCTCGTCCTGAATTGAGTAAACGTCTCTTGGTCAATAGCTTGCGCATATTGCTTTTCATCGTTATGCTAGCAATGCGTTTCAGTCGACCACTCCTGGCTTGGTCGGGGTGGATTGTCGCTGCATTCTTATTCTTCCGTTTGCGCCAACAGAAACGCTATGACAATTAATTTTCATACTGATGTTGAAACGGCGTTGCGGGCCGAAATGGTACTCTGTGGCCGCTTACTCTACGAGCGTGGCTTAATCGTAGCCGGTGATGGCAATCTATCAGCTCGCCTACCTGATGGTTCGATCCTCATTACCCCGGCAGGGTTAGCCAAGGGGATGTTAAACCCTGAAGATCTGGTCGTCATTGATCATGATGGTCAATTGATCCGCGGCTCAGCAGAACGTCAGCCATCTTCGGAACGCCATCTGCACCTTTTCGTTTATCGTCATCGCCCTGATGTTATGGCCTGTGTTCATGCCCATCCACCAACTGCGGTAGGCGCAACACTAGCTGGAGTCAGTCTGGCCGAACCGATCTTGCCAGAAGCGTTGATTGCCCTGGGGCCGATACCAACGGCACCATACGCACGCACCGGTACAACCGAAATGGGCGAGGCGATTGCACCGTTTGTAGCCGATCACGACGCGATTCTTCTTGCTTACCACGGTGCGATCACCTATGGATCTAGCCTGCTCCAGGCATTTCACCGTATGGAGCAGATCGAGCATTGCGCCCGGACACTACTTGCTGCTCATCTGTTTGGCGGTGCACGTCCTCTACCCCCTGAACGAATTGCGGAATTAGCAGAAATACGGCGTGCTTTTCGCGCTATAGGACGGATTTGATGGAAGGGAGGAAGACATGAAACTTTCGCCAGCAAAAATCGATCAACTGGCAGCAATGTTGGTTGATGTATTGGCAGAGACAGAGGGTGTCTTATTTCAGGCCAGTGATCCGGAACTACGCGCAGCCATTCGTGAAATTATGACTGATGAGTTAGAGGTGGAAGATCGGCTAAATGCCGAGGTTCACCGGATGTTACAGGCGTATAAGTACGAAATTACACAAGGGCGTCTCGATTACGATACGCTTTTTCGTCGTTTACGTCAAAAATTGATTATTGAACGCAAAATTGTTCTCTAACATTCGTTTGCTACGAAGCAGTGGTGTGTTGACAAGGTGTTTCCACTCGTATTCACTAAAGCAACACCTCTCTTTTATGGCTGAGGTAGCCTCTATGCTGCAAATCGAAACAGACAAACGCGAGCAAACAACGGCAGTGACCGATCTGATGTTGGCAGGAGCAGCATTAGGTGCTATCTGGCGTTTACGAACGGGTAGAGGTTGGCGCGCTCGTCTCTGGCAGCTTGCGTTTGGGCTACTGGCCATGAGCAGTTTGCTGGGGGCAATCATCCATGGCTTACGGCTTTCAGCAGCTACTCGTGAGCGATTATGGCAACCCTTGAACGCATTGCTCGCTCTTGTTATCTCATTTTTTATCATGCTGGCAATAGGTGATCGCTGGGGTGAAAACGTTAGCCGCCGCATCTCACCTGCACTCATTAGTACAGCACCTGCTTTTGTCTGGATAAGTCGTCGTTTTCAACGCGGTTTTCTTACATTTATCATCTATGAAACAGTGGCAATGACCATAGCACTAGCTATTTACACTGATCTGGCTTACCGTTATCGCTTTCCTGGAGCTAGCAAGATCGCATCTGGTATTCTCGTTACGATGCTGGCCGCTGCTATTCAAAACAGTTCAATGGAATTGCATATTGGCGATCTCGTATTTGATCATAATGGTCTTTTTCATCTCGTACAAATGGTAGGATTATTATTTCTGATGGAAGGTGCTCGGGCCAGCATAGGGTTAGACAGCAATGTATGATGCGTTTGCTTCACGTGATTGGTGTATTGATCAATTTATTTTTGATCGTAGGGTGTGGTAGTCGATCAGTACCATTACGAGAAACCCAGGTGATCAATGGGCTGGCGATTACGCTGGAAACACTCGAACATCCACGAATAAACACTGCCGTCGATTTTATTGTTGTGTTGCAAGATGATCAGGGTAATCCGGTATCCGACGCAAACGTCTATCTCGATCTCGATATGCCAGCGATGCCAATGGGAATAACTCGACCGGTAGCCTTACCTGAGGGGGCAGGCCGTTATTGGGCACGCACGGCATACACGATGGAAGGTTTGTGGGAAATCACCGTCATCGTCGAACGCGAAGAAACTACGTATCGCGCCACCTTTCGGCGCGATGTGCTGAAATAAAGTGGAGTAAAGTATGCCAAATCATCGCTTCTTCTTGATCCTGATAGTCAGCGTGCTGACCATCGTTATTGCAGGGTGTGGTCAACCCACGACTCCCCCTACACCTGCCGCATTACCAATTGCCCCGGTTATCGCAGCGTCTGAGCTTGTGATAGGGCTTAATCGTCTGCCCTTTGGTCTTCTTCAAGGTGGTGTCCCGCTCAACGATCCAGATTTGACTCTAGGCGTGACCCTATACTATGTTGGCCCTGATGGTGATCGAACCAAGCCGGTTGCCACAACGCAAGCCGTCTATCGCGGACAGGGCTTACCGGTTGGGCTGTACGTTGCTTACGCCACGTTTGATCGAGCTGGTGGTTGGGAGGCTGAAATTACCATTCCACAGCCGAATGGGACCCAGACAAACCGGATTCGCCTCGATGTAAGCGAGCGCGCCTTTGCGCCGATGGTTGGTGATCGTGCAATTCCATCGCGGAATCTGACCGCAGCCGACGTTCCATCCCTTGATCAACTGACATCAGATCCACGCCCTGATCCGGATTTTTACCGAATGACCATTGCCGACGCCATAAACGCTGGCAAACCGTTCGTTGTCTCATTTGCAACGCCTGGCTATTGCCAGACCGCAGTCTGTGCTCCAAATATGGCTGTCTTGAAACAGCTTAAAAGTGAATTCGGGGATCAGGTCAATTTTATTCACGTTGAAGTCTACCCTTACCCTTTTGGCGAATCATTCCAGCAAGCCAAGACAGTCGATGCCATGAAAGAATGGAACTTGCGTACTGAACCCTGGACCTTCCTAGTTGACCGTCAAGGCATTATTCAAGCTCGCTATGAAGGGGGAATTACCTTTGCCGAATTGCGACCGGCAATTGCCCAACTCGCTGCGGGTCAGCCGATCAATCCGACACCGTAGTCTGATGTTCATATTCCGAACCAAATATTAAGTGGGCCATCATATGCTGCCTCAGTTGGCGTCAAAACCGGCGAGACACAAGCATCAAGCGGTTCAAAAATGGCCATCCATTCGTGTAATGACCGTTGGCGAAAGATATTGGCTAAGGTTGTTATCAGGGTAGATTGAAGGGAACGTTCATACTGAAGAGGAACAAGATCAGGTCGTTCTAATGCCAGACAGACCCGTTGCCAGAAATGCGGTTCTAGCGCAGCCACTGCCAGATAGCGGTCATCAGCCGTCTTGTAGAGGCGATAGCAAGCCAAATGTCCGTTAAGAGTATCATCACTCTGTAGACCCGCGAGCGCCAGGGTGAGGGCTGGAGCATTAAGCCAGCGTGCGGCTGTTAGCATTGAGGTTTCAATACGTCCACCTCGCCCTGAAAGACTACGAGCCAGCAACCCGGCTAGTACACTTGTTGCTGCCATTAGTCCGCTTACCATATCAGCAACGTGTACACCTGGTGTTTGTGGAACACCGGCACCTGAAGTAAGAATCCCGGCCAGGGCTTGAGCATTAAGATCATGCAACGCTTCGTACCGACGCGGATGACCGCTCGGTGCACCACTAATTGAAACGATAAGTAATCTTGGGTTTGTGACCAGTAGATCCCGGTCTGAAAAACCTAGTCTTTCCAGCGCACCGGGTCGTAAACCGTCGATCAACACATCGGCAGATCGAACTAAATCGTGCAATACTGCTCGATCTGCTGGTTGACGCAGATCAAGAGTACGAAACTGCTTTGACCGATTCAGAAATGCGAACAGTGGATGTTCGCCCGCTTCATTCAGTGGAGGTAAAGTACGCATCGGATCGCCGCCAGGACGTTCAATCTTTATCACTGTCGCCCCAAGTTGAGCGAGAATTGCGGCACACAGCGGCCCTGGAATGTAGCTAGCGATCTCAATCACCGTTATCCCATTGAGAACATGAGAGAGTTGAAGCATAGGACCTCGCTCTCGTTTTTGTTCGGCTCACCGGTATCGTACCACAACTACACGTGCTCAAAAACGTCGCAAAATCCCGAAACATGATCCATCGGTTAAAAATGAGATTTAGCTCTTCAGAAAGCAGTAAAACAAGATTTTTGAAACCCTCTTGACAACCTACGACCAACATGCTATACTACGCGAGCTGGAACGAACGAGGTCTCACTCGTGAGCAACGAGGCAGACCAAACAAGTGGAGAGAAAACCGAGCGAAACGCGCTGAAGACAATTCAGAGACGTCGCCAGGAAACTTCAGGAACACTGGAATTTCCTGGTTTTGTTTTCTCCCTCGTTCCGCGAAAGCACCTTCACAACTGAATGACGAGAATAGCCAACAGACGCCACGTCAATTCGGTGAAGGGAGGCAGCGCAAGCTGCAACTCAACACCAAGCATGTAGAGTTTGATCCTGGCTCAGGACGAACGCTGGCGGCGTGCCTAATGCATGCAAGTCGAACGCAGCAGCTTCGGCTGGCTGCGTGGCGAACGGCTGAGGAACACGTGGGTAACCTGCCCCGGAG
>Ga0197142_1000306_pt1 | contig 45102 bp, 39 predicted proteins | sample GBS60_MetaG_FD_148614 | JGI IMG/M metagenome (GOLD analysis project Ga0197142, IMG submission 148614) | Sediment microbial communities from Great Boiling Springs, Gerlach, Nevada, United States - GBS 60_MetaG | ecosystem: Environmental > Aquatic > Thermal springs > Hot (42-90C) > Sediment... | reverse complement strand
GGGGCTTCAAAGAGCTCCACGCCCGGGCCCGGCGGGCGACCGGCGAAGAGCCCCAGGGAATCCTGGTGCAACGGCAGCTGGCGGGGCGGGAGGTGCTTTTGGGGCTCAAGCGGGATGCCACCTTCGAGCCGGTGGTGGTGTGTGGCTTGGGGGGGATCTACACCGAGGTCTTCGCCGACACCGCCCAGACCCTGGCCCCCGTGGACGAGGCCCAGGCCCTGGAGCTGCTGGCCTCCCTGAAGTGCTGGCCCCTCCTCCAGGGGGTGAGGGGGGAGGCGCCGGTGGCGGTGGACGCCCTGGCCGGAATGATAGCCGCCCTCTCCCGCCTGGCGGTGGCCGAACCGGGGCTGGCGGAGGCTGATCTCAACCCGGTCATCGCCGCGGCTGGGGGCTGCTGGGCGGTGGATGCCCGCCTGGTATGGCGGCCGGCGTGATTATGGTATGATGGAGCCGGGAGGCCGGGTGGGCCAAGGGTGCCCGGACCTGCCCCCTCTGCTTCAGAAAGGAGGCATGCATGGAGCGGATCAACCGGATGGTGTTCACCTCGGCCCTGCTTTTGGGGCTGCTTCTGGCCTGCGGCGCCGGTCAGGGCTCCAAGGCCTATGTGGCCAAGGATTTCAGCCACCTCAAGGGCATGAAAGGGTTCAGCGACCAGCTCCTGGAGATGCACTTCGCCCTGTATCAGGGTTATGTGAAAAACGCCAACCTGCTGGCCGAGGAGCTGGCCCGGCTGGCGGCTCAGGGCCAGGCGGGGACCCCGGCCTATGCCGAGCTCAAGCGCCGTTTCGGCTGGGAGCTGAACGGCATGCGCCTGCATGAGCTCTATTTCGGCAACCTGGGAGGCAAGGAGCCCCTCAAGGCCGACAGCCGCCTGATGAAAAAGATCCAGGAGGACTTCGGCAGCTACGAGAAATGGGCCGAGGACTTCAAGGCCACTGGCATGATGCGGGGCATCGGCTGGGCCGTCCTGGTGCAGGACCCGGTGAGCGGCCGCCTCTTCAACCTCTGGATCAATGAGCATGACGTGGGGCATCTGGCCGGCGGCGTCCCCATCCTCATCATGGACGTCTTCGAGCACGCCTTCATCACCGATTATGGCCTGAAGCGGGCCGATTACATCCAGGCCTTTTTTGACAACATCAACTGGGCCGCGGCGGAGGCCCGCCTGGCGAAATGATTCCCGGGGGCCCGGGCATCGGGCCGCCGGACTTCCCGGGGTGAGGGCAGGAGCACCCCATCTCCCGGGGCTGAAGAAAAAACCGTGCAGGAAGAGAGGCGGAGGCTCAGCAAGGGGAGGGGACCTGATTCCCGGTCCCCTCGCACCCCTTTTCCCTTGCCGCGCCGCCCGGGGTTTTGACGGGCGGCCCTGATCACCGGCGTTTTCACGGGCTCCCTTCTGGATCCCCGCCACCAAAGGCTTAAGAGGCATAAGGGAAGATGGCGGATCATCCGGAACCGCAAACCCCGTCGCCTCCGGCCCCGCCGCCGGCGGCGGCCCCGGCCCCTGCTCCGGCGCCGGAGGACTGGCAGGATTTCCCCAGCCGCTTTGCCCGCCTTTTCTTCGGGGCCATCACCCTCCTGGTTCTGTATTACACCTATGAGATTACCAAGCCCTACCTGGTGGACATCTTTCTGGCGCTGGTGCTGTTTTTCACCGCCCGGCCCCTCTATGACGCCCTCAATCGCCTGCTCTTCGGGCTGAAGACTTTGGCCAGCGCCCTCACCTGTCTCTTTCTGGCCCTCCTCATCCTCCTGCCGCTCTTCACCCTGGTGAGCATCATCGCCAACCAGGCCCTGGAGTTCAGCCTCATGGTGACCAAGGGGCTGGAGAGCGGCGCCCTGTGGCGCTGGCTGGAGAGCAAGGTGGCGGCCTTCAAGGAGCTTCTGATACACCTCAACCTGCCCCTGCCCCCGGAGCAGGTGAAGCTGGAGGAAGTGGTCAAATCGGTGCTGGGCAGCGCCAGCATCTTCATCTACAACAACGCGGTGGGCCTCATCAAAGGCTTCACCGGCTTTCTCCTGGACCTGGTCCTGGTCCTCTTCATCACCTTTTTCCTCTTCCTGCAGGGGGACGATTTCATCGAGGAGGTCAAAAACCTTTCGCCCCTGGATCCCCAGCACAATGAGGAAATCCTGGGGGAGATGGAGGCCACCATCAAGGCCACCCTGTGGAGCACGGTGGTGGTGGCCTTCATTCAGGGAGCCCTGGGGGGTCTGGGTTTCTATGTCACCGGGGTTCCCCAGGCGGCCTTCTGGGGCACGGTGATGATCCCCGCCTCCGTGATCCCGGTGGTGGGCGCTGCCATCATCTGGGTGCCGGCGGTGGGGTATCTCCTCTTTCAGGGCGCCTGGGGCAAGGCCGTGGGCCTGGCCCTCTTCTTCATCCTGTTCGTGGGCGGCATCGACAATCTCCTGAAGCCCTGGCTCATGAAAGGCACCCGGCCCACCCCGGCCATCTTCATCATGTTCAGCATTCTGGGGGGCATCTCCTATTTCGGGGTCATCGGCTTCATCATCGGGCCCCTCATCCTCTCTTTCCTCTTTTCCCTGCTGAACATCTACCGGCGCACCATCCTGGCGGCCCACGCCCGGGAGCGGCTGTCGGCGGAAGGGAAGGAGGCCGGGCCGGCTGAGGTCTCCCCGGGGGGCGGGAACTGAGCCCGACTCCGGGGAATCGTCAAGGCTTCGGGAAGGCGGGCCTGTCCGGCCAATAAAAAGGCCCGCTCCCTTGCGGGTCACGGGCCGTTAACGACGGGGAAGGAAAGGTGGTGCCTGGGCCCTCAGGCGGCGCCCAGAAGCTCCTGTTTGATCTCCCTCAGGTCGAACTCGCCCTGGGTGATGGCGGCCCGGCTCTCCAGCTGCTCCAGCTCCTGCTGCACCAGCTCCTTTTCCAGCTGCCGGTCTTCGTGGATAAACTGCACGTATTCCTCGAAGAGCTCTCCCTTGAGGTCGTGGGAGAAGAGAGCCCGGCCCAGCTTTTCCTCCAGGGCCAGGATGTTGTCCAGGAGGTAGAAGTAAATGGAGCGGGCCTCCGAGAGGCGGCCGCTTTGGGCCAGGCGGTCGGCCTGGGCCTGGGTGCGCCGGAAGCGCTCCTCGGCCTCGGAGATCTCCAGGGAATCCTCCAGGACCTCCTCCACCACTGCGTCCACGGATTCCAGGATCTCCTCCAGCCCCAGCTCCTCCTCCTTGAGGACGGCCCGGGTCTCCGGCACCCGGTCCGCCAGGTCCAGGATGATGTCCACCAGATCCCGTTTGGAGTATTTCTTCAGGCGGTCCTGCAGCTCCGTCCGGTGGAGGAATTTCTGGGGCTGCTGCAGCCAGGCGTACAGCAGGGCCAGGACATGGGGGCAGTTTTCCCCGGCGGCGAAGACGGGGCACTGGCATTCAAAGCTGAGCTGCTCATCCCGGAGGCGCACCTCCACGGGATAAGACTCTTCGTCCTGCACCACGGCATGAAGCCGCTCGGCGCTGTAATAGCTGTAGAGGACCTGGCGGTCCTGCACCAGCTCCCGGGCCCGGGCGTTGGCCTCCGGGGTGCCGAGGCGTTCCAGGGTGTGGGCGTCCAATTCGTCGAAGCGCATGATATGGTAAAAATTCCTGTGTTTTCTTAAATGTAACACATCTCCCGGGGAGGGCAACTGCCTGAGGGCGGTTTTTTCCCGGAAAAGCACAAATTTTTACCTGTCCGGCAGACATTCCGGCCCCGCTTCCAGCCGCGCCAGGGTCTCTTCCAGGGCCTGCCGGCTTTTCTCCAATTCCCCCGCCCGGGCGGCGGCCGCCACCCGGAAGGGGGCTCCCGCCCGATAAATCAGGAGGCTTCCGGGTAAGGGGATTTCAAAGCGGTCCCAGGTGTTCAGGGTGATCTTCCGGCTGGCCGCCACCACCACCGGAATAATGGGCACCTGGGCCTCCCGGGCCAGGAAGGGCACCCCTTTCTGCACCCGGCGGGCCGGCCCCCGGGAGCCGTCAGCGATGAGCCCGGCGGGGTGCCCCCGCCGGAGGTATTCCGCCAGCTCCCGCAAGGCCTGCAGCCCCCCTTTCTGGCGGGAGCCGGCGCACACCAGGAAGCCCAGGCCCCGGGCCACCTCGGCGATGAACTCCCCGTCCCGGCTGGGGCTGGCCATGAGCACCGGCGGCGGGCCTGTCTTAAGCAGGCGCCGCCAGGTGAAGATGGTGCTCAGCAGATGGCAGTGCCAGGCGGTGAAGATAAAAGGGGTACCGGAGTGCACCCAGCGCAGGGCTTCGGGGTGGGCCTGAACCTCATGGCGGCAGGTGGCCAGCCAGAGCCGGCTCAGGTGGCGTACTAGCACCGGGGCTAGGCGCCGGAATCCGGGGTGATCCAGGCGGAGCTTCATCTTTCGCCGCGGCGGCGGCTGCCGGCCTCCAGGCGCTCGATGATCCTGGGGGTGTAGACCTCGTGCTCCTCCAGGAGGGGCGAGGTCTTCCGCATCATCCGCATCTTCATCACCAGGAAGTTGAGCTTGCGCATATGATGGAGCTTGCTCTGCTCATCCGGCAGGGCCGCCAGCAGATCCTGGAGGCGGAGGATCTCTTTGCGCACCTCCAGTTCCGGGGGCAGGCAGTCCGCCATCTTCATGATGCGGTAGGCCAGGCGCAGCTCCGGGGGCACCTGGCTGTCGTCCTCCAGCTTCAGGGGGCGGCCCTTGCCGGGCAGGTTGTCAAAGGCCCCCGCCTCCATGGCCTCCAGGATTTTGTTTTCTGCAATGCGGGCGAAGATCTCCATCGTTCCCCCGGCTCCGGATGGGACTCCCGGCCCCACCGGAGGCTGCGCCGGCGGTTCCCGCCCCTGACCCTGGGGCAGGCATGACATGGCCGGATGGTGGTGGGGAAGGGGCCGGGAGGCGGACACTGCCGTCCTCCGCCGGCCTTCTCCGCTCTCCTAATAGCGTTTTTTGCGGGCCCGCTCCAGTTCCCGCTGCTCCTCCCGGCGCCGGATGGCCTCCCGTTTGTCCGCCTTTTTCTTGCCCTTGGCCAGGGCCAGCTCCACCTTGGCGTATTCGTTCTTGAAATAGAGCTTCAGGGGGATGAGGGTGTAGCCCCGCTCCTGGAGCTTCCCCAGCAGGCGCTTCAGCTCCCGGCGATGGAGGAGAAGCTTGCGGGGGCGGTCCGGCTCGTGATTGCCGGTGCTGGCGAAGGGGTAGGGGCTGATGTGGGCGTTGAACAGGAAGAGCTCGCCGTCCCGGAAGCGGGCGTAGGCATCCTCGATATTGGCCCGCCCCAGGCGCAGGGACTGCACCTCCGTGCCGGTGAGCACCAGGCCGGCTTCATAGAGCGCATCCACGGTGTACTCGAAATAGGCCTTGCGGTTGCGGCAGATGAGCTTGATGCGCTCCGGTTTCAGGGGCATAACCGTCCTTCCGGAAAATGAGTGCCGGCGGTTCCGGCCCGGTATTCTTCGGGGCGCTGCCCCGGTCTCTGCCCCGCCTTTCGGGGAAGAGGGGCGCCATGAACCACTCACACTATATCATGAATTCTGACCCGCCTTAAACCGGAGCCGAGAGGTCCGGGAGCGGGGCCCCCGGGGATTTCACATCCCGGCCAGGGCCGAGCCGAAGCGGTGGATGTCGGGGAAGCGCTCCTTCAGGAACTGGGTGGCGAAGGCGTTGATCTCGTCCACCGAGACCATCTCCAAGACCCGGCTGGCCATGGCCTGGGCCTCCGCCAGGGTGATGGAGCGGATGACCCGCTTGATCACCGGGATGGCCAGGGGATTCATGGAGAGCTCGGAGACCCCCAGTCCCAGGAGGATGGGGAGATGCAGGGGGTCGCCGGCCATCTCCCCGCACATGGCCACCGGCACCCCCGAGACCCCTGCCGCGGTCACCACCTGGAGCACCATGCGCAGCACCGCCGGGTGCAGGGGCTGGTACATGGCCGCCACCTGTTTGTTGCCCCGGTCGATGGCCAAGGCATACTGGATGAGGTCGTTGGTGCCGATGCTGAAGAAATCCACTTCCCGGGCCAGCATCTGGCACAGGGTCACCGCCGCGGGCACTTCGATCATGGCCCCCACCGGCATTCCTTCATCATAAGGCAGGCCCTCCGCCCGGAGCTCCGCCTTCACCTCCTCAATGATCTGCCGGGCTTCCCGCACCTCCTGGACGCTGCTGATGAGGGGGAACATCACCCGCACCCGGCCGAAGGCGGAGGCCCTGAGGATGGCCCGCAGCTGGCGCCGGAAGATATCCCTCTCCTTCAGGCAGAAACGGATGGCCCGGAGGCCCAAAGCCGGGTTCATCTCCGGCACGTAGTCGGTGCGGTGCAGGAATTTGTCGCCGCCGATGTCCAGGGTGCGGATGGTGACCAGCCGGGGGGCCAGGGCGGCCACCACCTTGCGGTAATCCTCGAAGAGCTCCTCCTCCGAAGGCAGGTGTTTCAGGCGCAGGAAGAGGAACTCGGTGCGATAGAGGCCGACGCCGTCGGCGCCGTAGCGCCCCACCAGGTGGACCTCTTCCGGGAGCTCAATGTTGGCCATGACCCGGGTGGCGAAGCCGTCCGGAGTGACGGCGGGCTCCCCGGCGTTGGTGGTGACCTCCTCCCGGAAGGCGGCGAATTCCGCCTGCCGCTGTCGGTACTGTCGCAGGATGGCCTCATCGGGACTGAGGATGACCCGGCCGGTGAGGCCGTCCAGGATGAGCTCCTCGCCGGGGAGGATCTCCCGGATGGCGTTGTCCACCCCCACCACCGCCGGGATTTCAAAAGACTGGGCCAAAATGGCGGTGTGGGTGGTGCGGCCCCCCCGCTCGGTGACAAAGCCCACCACCCCGGAGCCGGCCATCTGGGTGGTCTCCGCGGGGGACAGGTCCCGGGCCACCAGGATGATCTTTCCGTCCGGGGGGATCAGACGGCGGGGGCTCTGGCCGATGAGGAGGCCCATGAGCCGGCGGTAAACCGACTCCACATCCTGGATGCGGCCCCGGATGTAGGGGTCCTCGATGCGGCTGAAGAGCTCCCGCACCCGCTCATAGGCCCGATGCAGGGCCCATTCGGCGTTGAGATTCTCCTCCCGGATGAGCCGCAGGGGCTCATCATAAAGCATCTGGTCCTTGAGGATGAGGAGGTGAAGCTCCAGGAGATGGGTGTGTTCGGGGAATTCCGCCGCCACCCGGTCCCTCAGGCGGGTGAGATCCTCCTGGGCCTGGTCCACCGCGGCGAGGAAGCGGGTGACCTCCGCCTGCCGCTCCTGGTCGGTGTACAGCAGCCGGAAGGCGGCCTGCAGGTCGCCGAAATCGCTCACCACCCGGGCCCGGCCCATGACAATGCCGGGGGAGGCGGGGATACCCTGAAGGATGCGGTAGGTCTTGGTCATGTCTCCCCGAACTTGCGGGCAAAAAGCTGGGCCAGGGCATGGGCCGCATCCCGGGCGTCGGCGCCCCGGGCCCGGATAACCAGCCGGGTGCCCTGAGGGCAGTCCAGGGCCAGAACCGCCAGGAGCTCCCGGGCGTTGGCGGTTAAGCCGTCCTTCTCCAGGAGGATCTCCGCCTGAAACTGCCGGGCCAGGTTCAGAATCTGGGCGGCCGGCCGGGCATGGAGGCCCAGACGGTTTTCCACCCACACCTCGCGTTCCACCAGGTGGGCCTTGTCCTGCATCTTCTCCCTGTGCATGTGGACGGATACGCTCCCTTTGGGGAGGGAGGGAATTGGGGGCTTTGAACCCTCATGCGGGTTGTCCCTGGGAGGGGTCCCCCGGGGCAGTGGACCCGGAAGGAGGGCTCCCATGATTTTCTATTATGACCGAAGAGGCCGGGGATGGGAAGGGTGATCCCGCCCCTGGCCGGCCTTGCAGCCATCCCCGCCTCGGCATATAATGTAGGAAAGCGCTTGGTTAGACGTCAGCGCTGCCGTTTCCGGCCCCCACGGCGGGAAGCGGACATCCTGCACTACATACGGGGGCTCAGACAACGTGACTGCCAGCACTTCGCTCCACGGGGAGAAGGATTCCCGGGAGCGCTCCCGGTCCGGCAAGCTCAGCCGCATCAACTTCTCCCTCAAGCCGGAGGAGTTGGAGGCCTATCTCAACGAATACGTCATCAAACAGGAGGAGGCCAAAAGCATCCTGGCCACCAAGGTCTGCACCCACTTCAACCGGATCCGCCATTTCCTGGAGCAGGGCCGGGAACCGGAACCCGGGGTGGGGGCCATCAAGAACAATATCATCCTCATCGGCCCCACCGGAGTGGGCAAGACCTATCTCGTCAAGCTCATCGCCAAAAAACTGGGGGTGCCCTTCGTCAAGGGGGATGCCACCAAGTTCAGCGAGACCGGCTATGTGGGCGGCGATGTGGAAGACCTGGTGCGGGATCTGGTGCATGCTGCCGACGACGATATCGAGCTGGCCCAATACGGCATCATCTATCTGGATGAGATCGACAAAATCGCCTCCTCCCACTCCTATTGGGGGCCGGATGTCTCCCGCACCGGGGTGCAGCGGGCCCTCCTCAAGCCCATGGAGGAGACCGAGGTGGACCTCAAGGTGGCCCACGATCCGGTGAGCCAGATCCAGGCCATCGAGCATTACCGCCGCACCGGCAAGAAAGAGAAGCGCACCATCAACACCCGGCACATCCTCTTCATCGTCAGCGGCGCCTTCAACGGGCTGGACAAGATCATCAAGGAGCGGCTGGCCAAGCAGGAGATCGGCTTCGGGGTCAAGGCCACCACCAAGGAATACACCCAGAACCTCCTCAAGCAGGTCACGGCCCAGGACCTCATCAAGTACGGCTTCGAATCGGAATTTGTGGGCCGTCTGCCGGTCATCGCGGTGCTGGAGGAGCTCACCGCCGAGGATCTCTATGAGATCCTGGCCAACCCCAACAACCCCATCATCAACAGCAAGAAGCGGGACTTCAAGGCCTACGGCATCGACATCAAGTTCGAGGATGAGGCCCTGCGCCTCCTGGCGGAGCGGGCCGCCCGCCACAAGACCGGCGCCCGGGGTCTGGTGAGCGTCATCGAGCAGGTGCTCATCAACTTTGAAAAGCGCCTGCCCTCCACCAATATCCGGCGCTTCGTGGTCACCCCCGAGGTGGTGGAAAACCCCAAGGAGGAGCTGGAGCGCCTCCTGGCCCATCCCGACGACCCGGCCTACGAAGAGCGCTTTGAGGCTGCGGCCCGGAGGGAGCGGGAGCTCCTCCGGCAGTCCATCCGCCGCCGGGAGCAGGAGATCCTCACCCTCTACCGCCTGCCCCTCACCGAGGCCCGGGTGGAGCTCATCATCGACCAGTACCTGCGGCTGGACGGCGATCTCAAGGCCGCCCTGGAGGATACCGCCCGCCTGCTCCAGGAGGTGCGGCGCTTCGAGGAGAAGTTTTTCGAGGAACACCTCATCGAGATCCACTTCGACGATGAGGCCCTGGACGATATCCTCAGGGAGGCTGTAGAGGAGCAGACCTCCGCCCGGCAGATCTGCCAGGGGCTGGCCAAGGACCTGGAATACGCCCTCAAGCTGGTGCGGGACCGCACCTCCCAGGACGTCTTCCTCCTCACCCGGGAGGCCATCCAGGACCTGGACGCCTATCTGAATGAGCTGATCCGGCAGCATTACCAGAAGACCCTGTACCGGGAGTAAGCCTGGTGGGTGAAAAGGGGGATGGGGGGCAGGGGCCCAGGGCCTGAAACCCCCAAATGGGTTTTGGCCTCGCCGGACCGGCAACCGGCCGGCCTCGTCCACCGGCCTCCGGGGAAGGGCCTGCAACGGGGGAGCGGGGCGTGGGGAGGGGCTCCCTGGCCCCCTCCCTCCCCGATAAAAAGGAGACCGTATGGTCGGGGTGTCCAAGCTATACTGCGGCGCGGTGGAGGTGGGGGATGTGCTGCGCTACGGCCACGGCGCCCGCCGGGCCCAGGAGCTGCCCTCACACCTGCTCCAGTTTTCCGCCGACAAAAAACCGGTGGTGGTCTGGAACGTCACCCGACGCTGCAATCTCAAGTGCCTGCACTGCTACGCCCAGGCCACCGCGGGCGCGGCCCCGGAGGAGCTCAGCCACGAAGAAGGGCTGGCCCTGCTGGAGGACCTGGCCGGTTTCGGGGTGCCGGTGGTGCTCTTCTCCGGGGGCGAGCCTCTGATGCGGGAGGACCTCTTTGAGCTCATCGAGCGGGCCGTGAGCCTGGGGATGCGGGCGGTGATCTCCACCAACGGCACCCTCATCACCCGGGAGGTGGCCGGCCGCCTGCGCACCCTGGGGCTTTCCTATGTGGGCATCAGCCTGGACGGCACCCAGCCCACCCACGACCGCTTCCGGGGCCAGCCCGGGTCCTTCGCCGCGGCCATGGCGGGGGTGCGGCACTGCCAGGAGGCGGGCCTCAAGGTGGGGCTGCGCTTCACCGTGAGCCGTCTCAACTACCGGGAGGTGCCCGCCATCTTTGACCTGGTGGAGGAGTTCAACATCCCCCGCATCTGCTTCTACCACCTGGTGTACACCGGCCGGGGGAGCAAACTCCTGGACCAGGCCCTGAGCCACGCCGAGACCCGGGAGCTGGTGGACCTCATCTGCGCCCGCACCCGCCGCCTCTTCGACGCCGGCCGCCCGGTGGAGGTCCTCACTGTGGATAACCACGCCGACGGCCCCTACATCTACCTGAAGCTGCTGAAGGAGGACCCGGAGCGGGCCGCCCGGGTGCTGGAGCTTTTGAAGATGAACGAGGGGAACAACTCCGGGCGGGGCATCGGCTGTGTCAGCTGGGAGGGCTCGGTGCACGCCGACCAGTTCTGGCGGCACTACTCCTTCGGGAATGTGCGGGAGCGCCCCTTCAGTGAGATCTGGACCGACCTCTCGGAGCCCCTGATGGCCAGACTCAAGGACAAGAAACGTTATGTCACCGGCCGCTGCGCCCGCTGCCGCTGGCTGGACCTCTGCGCCGGCAACTTCCGGGTGCGGGCCGAGGCGGTCACCGGGGATCTCTGGGCCCCGGACCCCGCCTGTTACCTCACCGACGAGGAAATCGGCCTCGCCTGAGCGCGACGGAGGGGGTCAGGGATTCCGGCTCCCTGCCCCCTCTGTTCCCTTCTTTGAGGGGCGGATCCTTGGCCGCGGCCCGGTCCGCCCGCCTTCGGCTACACCTTGGTGACGTTCACGGCCTGGAGGCCCTTGGGGCCTTCGTTGACCTCGAACTCCACCTCATCGTTCTCCTTCAGGGTGCGGAAGCCCTTCCCCACGATGTTGGTGTAGTGCACGAAGAGGTCCGGCCCTTCCTCCCGCTGGATGAAGCCGTAGCCCTTGGCCTCATTGAACCATTTGACCTTGCCGGTATACCGCATACTTCCTCCTGACCAGATACACCGCGTCTGTCTGCCGGCATGGCGAGCGGGGTGGGCCATAAAAAAAAACGGCGGGCCGCGGTCCCACCGTTGCTTTTCACGTCCTCACAGGAAATCCCCGAACACTGCCAGCATCGCCCACACCGAAGATGCCCCTGCATACCACGGGAAAACGGGGGCTGTCAAGGAAATTCGGTGCGGCTCTCCAGTTCCGGGGCCTCTTCCGGCTTTTTCAGCTCCTGGCCCATGAGCAGGCGGACGTGATCGTCCACGCAGTCGGCCAGCACCTCCAGGTTGTAGCCGCCCTCCAGGACGCTCAGGAAGCGCCCCTGGGCCGTGTCCTGGGCCAGCTTCAGGAGCAGGCGCCCCATGGCGGCGTACCCGGCCCGGGTGAGGTTCTGGTGGGCCAGGGGGTCCAGCCGGTGGGCGTCAAAGCCGGCGGAGAGGATGAGAAACTGGGGGGCAAAGTCATACAGCCGGGGCAGGCCCTCCTTTTCCAGGGCCTCCAGATATTCCTCGTCGCCGCTCCGGGGCGGCAGGGGGAGGTTCAGGGTGTAGCCTTCCCCGGGGCCCCGGCCCTTCTCCTTGCGGCGGCCGGTGCCGGGGTAGCAGAAGTCCGGGTCCTCATGCAGGGAAAGATAAAAGACCCGGGGGTCCTCCTCAAAGAGATGCTGGGTGCCGTTGCCGTGGTGCACGTCCCAGTCCACGATGGCCACCCGCTCCAGGCCGTGGCGCTCCAGGAGATACACCGCGGCGATGGCGACATTATTGAAGAAGCAGAAGCCCATGGCCCGGTTGTATTCGGCGTGGTGGCCGGGGGGCCTGACGGCGCAGAAGGCATTGTCCACCTCCCCCCGCATGATGGCTTCGGCCCCGGCCAGGACCCCGCCCACCGCCAGCAGGGCGATGTCATAAGACTTCTCGCAGATGCCGCAGTCCGGCTCCATGAAGATGCTCTGCTTCTTGGCACAGGCCTGCTGGAAGCGCCGCACATAGGCGGGGTCGTGCACCTTCTCCACCCAGGGGAGCGCCTCCCCCTCCAGGGGCGCGATGGCCTTGAGCTGCTCCAGAAGACCCGCGAAGCGCAGGCGTTTGATGATGGCCTTGAGGCGATCCGGCCGCTCCGGATGCCAGGTCCCCGGGTCGTGCAGGAGATACCGTTCGTCATACACCAAACCGGTGGTCACCGCCATGAAAACCTCCTCCCGCCAAAAAAAGACCGTCCGCCCGGGACGGCCTTCTTAACCATCGCGCCTGTGCCGGCAAGAGTAAAGGAAATTCAGCCACGGCCCCCGCCCCCCGAGGGGGCGGGCCGGGGTCGTCCGGGGCTTCCTCCCTTACTTCTTCACGTAGCGCCTTTCCACTTCCTCCCACTTGATGTTCTTCATGAAGGCGGCGATGTAGTCCGCCCGTTTGAGGCCGTAATCAATCATGAAGGCGTGCTCGAAGCAGTCCAGCACCAGGATGGGGTTGAGGCCGGCCAGATTCCCCACATCATGTTCGTTGATCCACTGATTGATGAGCAGACCGTGGGCGATGTCCTGATAGACCACCACCCAGCCGATTCCCCGCATGGTGGCGGTGGCCATGAAGTCCTTGGCGCAGGCGTCAAAAGAGCCGAACTGGGCCTCGATGGCCTTCATCACCGTGGGGGCCTTGGTGGGGTCGCCGTCGCCGCCCAGGTTTTCGAAGTAGAGCTCATGCAGGCGCATGCCGTTCCACTCCCAGCCCAGGCGCCGCCTGAGTTCCGCCGCCTCGTACTCCGCCTGTTTGCCTTCCCGGAGCATGGCCTCCAGGGTCTCCAGGACCTTGTTGGTGTTGTTCACATAGCCCTGATAGAGGGTGAAGTGGTTCCTGAGGAGGGTCTCGCTGAAGCCCGGCATGCCGATGAGATGGGAATAGTCCAGGACCGCGTACTTCTTCATGCTATGCTCCTTTCCGGCCGGTGGTTTTCCCTAAAGATAGGTGCCGCCGGCCGGGAATCAAGGCAGCGAGGAAAATTTTCCCGGAAATATTCCTCTCCAGGAACTGATCCAGGCTTTGCCTTTTGCCCGCTTTTGGCTTAAAATGCTTGTACCGCCGGCGGGACCTTCAGCGGGTGGCCTCCAGATCCTCGGGGTCCAGGAGCCCCTGGGCCAGGAGGGCCTGCTCCAGCTGTGCCAAGGCCTGTTTGAAGGCAGGGTAGAGGCCTACTGCCAGGGAGACCCCCTTGCGGGTGGGCACCCAGACATCCTCCGCCTCGCCGGGCACATGCACCCGGATGTCGATGAGGCGGTGGCCCTTGAATTCGGACAGGGAAATAAAGATCGTCTCCCGGGCGTTTTTCTGGATTTTGCTGATCGGTTCCGGCATGTGTCCCCCCTTGGGCTGGCCGGTCCAGGGGCCGGCATGGCAATGACTTCGCTCATCCCGGGGCTTTTGTCAACCCCCGGAATGGGGCGGGGCGGATGGGGCCTTGAACCTCGCCGGCCCGGCCCCCGGAGCCATTTTTGTGCAAAGAGGTTATCCTTAACACCAGTCCCGGGACCAGGGAGTCCCCCGGCCTCTGAGAGGCGGTCCCCCATCCGGGGGCAGAAGATATTATGCAGCTCTACAACACCCTCAGTCGTGCCAAAGAGGAGTTCGTTCCCCTGCACCCCGGCCGGGTGGGCCTGTATGCCTGCGGGGTGACGGTCTATGACGACGTGCACCTGGGCCACGCCCGCTCCGCGGTGGTCTTCGAGGTGCTGGTGCGTCACCTGCGGCGCCGGGGCTATCAGGTCACCTGGGTGCGCAACTTCACCGACATCGACGACAAGATCATCCGCCGGGCCCAGGAAACCGGCCTCACCTGGCAGGAAGTGGCGGAGAAATACATCGCCTCCTTTTACGAGGACATGGCGGCCCTGGGGCTCCCCCCCGCCGATATCGAACCCAAGGCCACGGAGCACATCCCGGAGATGCTGGAGATCATCCGGCGGCTGTGGGACAAGGGCTTTGCCTACCAGGGCCGTCCCGGGGGCGATGTCTATTTCCGGGTGCGCCGCTTCCCGGGGTATGGCAGGCTCTCCGGCCAGAGCCTGGAGGACCTGGAGGCCGGGGCCCGCATCGAGGTGGACGAGGCCAAGGAGGACCCCCTGGACTTTGTCCTCTGGAAGGCCTCCAAACCCGGGGAGCCCACCTGGGAGAGCCCCTTCGGCCCGGGCCGCCCGGGCTGGCACATCGAATGCTCCGCCATGAGCATGAAATATCTGGGGGAGACCCTGGATATCCACGGCGGCGGCCGGGATTTGGTCTTTCCGCACCATGAAAACGAGCTGGCTCAGTCCGAGGCGGCCACCGGCAAGCCCTTCGCCCGCTATTGGGTGCACCACGGCCTCCTCACCCTCGACCAGGAGAAGATGAGCAAATCCCTGGGGAACTTCTTCACCCTCAAGGAGGTCCTGGCCCGCTTCCCGGCGGAGGTGGTGCGCCTCTTCCTCATCCACGGCCACTACCGCAGCCCCCTGGATTTCTCCGATGCGGCCCTGAAAGAGGCCACTGCCGGGCTGCTCCGCCTTTACACCACCCTGGCCAGGCTGGAGGAGCTCTTCCGGGAGCAGCCCGAGCCCGCCGGCCCGCCTCCCCGGGACTTCGCCGCCGCGGTCCTGAGCGCCGAGGAGACGGAGCGCCTCCTCACCCTGGCGGCCCGCTTCGACGCCGCCATGGACGACGACCTCAACACCGCCCAGGCCCTGGGCTATCTCTTCGATGCGGTACGCCTCACCAACCGTCTGCTGGAGAACCCCGAGCCGAGCCCGGCTTATCTGTCGGTGCTGGCCCAAATCCGGCGGGAGCTGCGGGAACTGGGCGGGGTGCTGAACCTCCTGCAGGCGCCCCCGGACCGGATGGTGCGCACCCTGCGTCAGGCCGGGGGGGAGCTGCCCCTGGCCCCGGAGGAGATCGAGGCCCTCATCGCGGCCCGGGCCGAGGCCCGCCGGGCCAAGGATTACGCCCGGGCCGACGCCATCCGCCGGGAGCTGGCGGAGAAGGGCATCATCCTGGAGGACACCCCCCAGGGCACCATCTGGCGGGTCCGGATGTGAGGAGGGCCGGAGCCACCGGCCTCGCCTGAGCCTCACCTTCCCGCCCTGGCCCCACGGCCTTTGGGTCCCTGCGGCTGGGGGCGCGGGCAGGGCGCCGCAGGGCCTTCGGCCTCCCTCACCCGAAGGAAAATTTTTACTCCCCCCCTTGTTTTTTTCTCCTCCCGTCTTTAACCTTTGTGCAAAACATCACCACGAGGCGGTTGTCTCCGGCGCACCCGGGTCCCTGACCCTCCCCGCGTCCTTCCCGCCCGCCCCGCCGCATCCCCGGGTGAGCCTCCACCGGCGCCTGCCAGGAGGATGCCATGGCCCTGCCCCTTCCTCACACCCAGGTGGCCATCCGGGCCGCCACCCCCGAGGATCTGCCCCAGGTTCTGGAGATCGAGTCCCTGGCCTTCGAAAAACACTGGGGACCCTTTGAATTCAAAGCTTCTTTGGAAGACATCTTCCTGGTGGCCGAAGACCCGGCCCGCGGACACCTCCTGGGCTTCATTGTGGCCTGCTGCTGCCGCCTTTCCCGCCGGGGAGTGATCCTGCGCCTGGCGGTGCACCCCGACTCCCGCCGCCAGGGGGTGGCCCGGTCCCTCCTGGAAGCCGCCTTCGAAGAGCTGCGCCGCCAGGGCCTCAGTGAGGTGGTCCTGGATGTGGACGTGGTGAAGGGCGGAGCCCGGAAGCTCTATGAGGAGATGGGCTTCCAGGTGGCGGAGGTCATCTCCCTCTGCCAGGAGGACGAAGAGGAGAGCTTCTACGTCATGCGCCGCCCGTTGTAAGCCGGAGCCGGCTTACCGGTGGCGCCGCTTCCCACGGGATGGCCCTTTCCCTGTCCCCTTCCCGGCGCGGCCTCTCTTCCCCCGCGGGATGTGATATATTGAAATTGTCCAGTGATCTCCCCTGCATTCCGTCCGGTCAGCTCAGGGAAGGGGAGGGGCGGCGCCCCCAGACCCGGGCCCGCAAGTTTGCCGGGCGGCTGCCGATGAATCCGGTATGGCGGACAGGTTTCAGCTGCGCACCTCCTTCACCCCCACCGGCGATCAGCCCCGGGCCATCCGGGAGCTGGTGGCGGGCCTCCGGGCCGGCTACCCCCACCAGGTGCTCCTGGGGGTGACGGGCTCCGGCAAGACCTTCACCATCGCCAACGTCATCGCCGAGATCAATCTCCCCACCCTGGTGCTGGCCCCCAACAAGACCCTGGCGGCCCAGCTCTACGGCGAGTTCCGGGAGTTCTTCCCCGACAACGCGGTGGAGTATTTCGTCAGTTACTACGACTACTATCAGCCCGAGGCCTACATCCCCGCCGCCGACCTCTACATCGAGAAGGATGCCAGCATCAACGAGGCCATCGACCGGCTGCGCCACTCCGCCACCCGCTCCCTCCTGGAGCGCCAGGACGTCATCATCGTGGCCTCGGTCTCCTGCATCTACGGCCTGGGCTCCCCGGAGGCCTACCACGGCATGCTCCTGTATCTGGAGGAGGGCATGGAAAAGCCCCGGAAGGAGGTGCTGCGCAAGCTGGTGGACATCCTCTATGAGCGCAACGACGTGGATTTCCACCGGGGCACCTTCCGGGTCCGGGGGGACCGGGTGGAGATCTTCCCTGCCTATGAGGAGGATACGGCCATCCGCATCGAGTTTTTCGGGGACCAGGTGGAGGCCATCCGGGAGATCGACCCCTTGCGGGGCAAGGTCCGGCGCACCCTCCCCCGGGTGACCATCTATCCGGCCAGCCACTATGTCACCCCCGATGATGTGCGCCGCCGGGCCCTGGAGGCCATCGAGGCGGAGCTCAAGGAGCGGGTGGCCTGGTTCGAATCCCAGGGGAAGCTCCTGGAGGCCCAGCGCCTTGCCGAGCGCACCCGCTTCGACCTGGAGATGATGCGGGAGCTGGGCTACTGCCACGGTATTGAGAACTACTCCCGGCACCTCACCGGCCGGGCCCCGGGGGAGCCGCCCCCCACGCTGCTGGACTATCTGCCCCGCAAATCCCTGGTGGTCATCGACGAAAGCCACATCAGCATCCCCCAGCTCATGGGCATGTACCGGGGGGACCGCTCCCGCAAGGAGACCCTGGTGGAGTACGGCTTCCGCCTGCCCTCGGCTTTGGACAACCGGCCCCTGACCTTCGAGGAGTTCGAGGCCCGGGTCACCCAGGTGATCTATGTCTCCGCCACCCCGGGGCCCTATGAGCTGGAGAAGGCCCAGGGCCGGGTGGTGGAGCAGATCGTCCGGCCCACCGGCCTCATGGACCCGAAGATCACCGTCAAGCCCGCCGCCGGGCAGGTGGACGACCTGTACTTTGAAGTCAAAAAGCGGGTGGCCCAAAACGAGCGGGTGCTCGTCACCACCCTCACCAAGCGCATGGCCGAGGACCTCACCGAGCACTTCGCCGAGCTGGGGCTCAAGGTGCGCTACCTGCACTCCGACATCACCACCCTGGAGCGCATGGAGATCATCCGGGACCTGCGCCTGGGGGTCTTTGATGTGCTGGTGGGCATCAACCTCCTGCGGGAGGGGCTGGACCTCCCGGAGGTGTCGTTGGTGGCCATCCTGGATGCCGACAAGGAGGGCTTCCTCCGGAGTGAGCGCAGCCTCATCCAGACCATCGGCCGGGCGGCCAGAAACGTCCACGGGGAGGTGATCTTCTACGCCGACACCATCACCCCGGCCATGCAGGCGGCCATCGATGAGACCAACCGCCGCCGCCGCCTCCAGGAGGCCTACAACCGCGAGCACGGCATCACCCCGGAGACCATCAAAAGCTCCATCAAGGACGTGCTGGCCAGCGTCTATGAGGCGGACTATGTCACCGTGCCCCTGGCGGCGGAGGAGCAGGCCCCCTATCTGGTGGAGGACGTCCCGGCCCAGATCGCCCGCCTGAAGAAGGAGATGCAGAAGGCGGCCAGGCGGCTGGAGTTTGAGCGCGCCGCGGCCCTGCGGGACCGCATCCGGGCCCTGGAGCAGCTGGAGCTGAAATTCGGCTGAAGGGGAGGAGGGGGCTGCGTCAGGAGCCGAGGAGTCGGGTGCTCCTGGCCCCCCTGGACAGGGAGCCGTCCCTGCGAGGGCGCCGGATTTTCCCGGCCTCCTCACCCCCGGCAGGGGCAGGTCCCACCGGTGCAGGTGCCGGTGGGGGGCCTGCCCACCTCAGCGTGGGGCGCAGCCGGGCGGAGACCGGGTCCGGCGGCGGAGAGAATTTTCCGGATTGACTATTGCGGTTGTGATTGGATAATCAGATAAAACTCGGTTTGACAGTCACCTGAGAACCGGACCTCTTCCCCCGGGTGACACAATTCTCCTCTGCATGCCCTTTTGATCCTCTCCGGCGCCCGGGCTCCCACCTCTGTTTGATTCCCACCCTCACCGTTTATGTGCCCCGGTTTCCCGGGAAGGAGACGGCCATGCAGAGAAAGTGGTTTCTGTGGGCGGGCGCCCTGGTCTTTCTGGCGGTTTTCCTGTGGGGGGCGGCCCTGGGCTATGCCGAGGTGGTGCAGGACAGGGAGGAACTTCCCGTCGGCGCCTATGTGCCGGGGGAAGTGCTGGTCAAATTCGCGGACACCCCGGTGCAGCGGGGCCGGGGGGTGCTGCGGGGCGCCGCGGCGGTAGAGTTCCTGGAAAGACTGCCGGCCCCGGCCCGTCTGGCCCTGGCAGAGATCCAGGGAGAGGTATTGCGGGTCAACGCCGATCTGGGCATCCTGCGGGTCAGGCTCCGGGGACGCCTCACCGTGGAGAAGGCGGTGCAGAAACTGCGGCAGAACCTGGCCGTGGAGTATGCCCAGCCCAACCATATCTTCCGCACCCTGGCGGCCCCCAACGACCCTAACTTCACAAGACAGTGGGCCCTGGACAACACCGGCCAGAAGATCATGGTCAATTTCTTCATGTACATTTACGGCATTTACGGCACCCCGGATGCGGACATCGACTGGCTGGAGGCGTGGGAATCCTTCGGCCCCTCCCCGACGGCCGAAACCGTGGTGGTGGTCCTGGACACCGGCGTCCAGTACACCCACCCGGACCTGGTGAACCGCATGTGGAAGAACCCGGAAGAAGTGGCGGGGGACAAGAAGGATAATGACCGCAACGGCATCGTTGACGACGTGTACGGCATGAACGCCATTCCGACGGTCCCCACCGGCAATCCGGCGGACGACAACGGCCACGGCACGCATGTGGCGGGCATCGCCGCGGCCCAGACCAACAATACGGCCGGGGTTGCCGGGGTGGCCTGGAACGCCAGAATCATGGCCCTCAAGTTTCTGGACCGCAATGGCAACGGCAGCGAGTTCGACGCGGTGGAGTGCATCACCTACGCCCTGAACATGAAGCGGGACAAAAACATCCCCCGCATGGTGATGAACGCCAGCTGGGGGGCATATGTCAATTTAAACCTGCCGCCTTTCTATATCCCGCCTACTCCTCAGGCGGTGGCCGCTTTGTATGAGGCCATCCAAAGGGCCGGCAATGACGGGGTCAATATTGACACGGAGCAGTATAAAATGATCCCGGCCGGTTTCAACCTGGACAACATCATCAGCGTGGGCGGCTCCTCCGAGGACGACGACATCAGCACCATATTCTGGGCCAGCAATTACGGCCCCCAGAGTGTGGATCTCTTCGCTCCGGGCAATGAAATCTACAGCACCGTGCCCACCAACAAATACGCCTTCAAGAGCGGCACCTCCATGGCGGCACCCCACGTGAGCGGGGCCGCCGCCCTGGTGTGGGGCAAATTCCAGAACGATAATCATCTGCAGATCAAATCCCGGATCCTGAACACCGTGGATCCGGGCGGGATGCAGAATAAGATCACCACCGACGTGTGTGTTACGGGCGGCAGGCTGAATCTGAACCGGGCCCTGCAATAGGGCCGCGTCAATTCCCTGGGGGGCGGGCAGGTGTCCGGCGGGTCCCGGAACCGCCGGGATGCCAGTCCGCCCCTCATGGCCTTATGACCCGGGAGACAGCCGCCGGGCAGGTCGGGAGGCCGGGGAAATGCAAGTGCAATTCCCGGGAGCCACCCCGGTTTCCCTGCCCGGTCGGCCAATCCCTCCCTCCCATCGGGTCAGCCATCCAGGTCCGGGGGCCGCACCGCGAGCGGACGCCGTCCTGCTTCGGGCCGATGTGCCCGTCCAGTCCCGGGTTCGGTAGGGGTGGCGGGGCTGGCCTGCCGAAGAGGGTCTGGCGGGCCCGGCGGCGCCGAGTCGCTGCGTTTTTAGGGCCGACAGCCGGGCCGCCAGGAGTCACTGGTTGCGGCGGCGGCGATCCTGGCTGGTCTGCGGGGGGCTTTCCTGTTCCAGGCGGAGGAACTCCCGGAGCAGTTCCTGCTGGCGGGGGCTGAGGTGGGTGGGGGTCTCCAGGGCCACCTCCACCAGGAGGTCCGCCCGGTGGTGGTTGCGGACCTCCGGCAGGCCCTGTCCCGGGATGGTGAAGACCGCGCCGTTCTGGGTCCCCGGGGGGATGGTGAGGCGGGTCTCGCCCTCCAGGGTGGGGACGGTGATCTCGGTCCCCAAGGCCGCCATCACAAAGGACAGGGTGACCCGGTAGACCAGGTTCTTGCCTTTCAGGGTGAAGAGGGGGTGGGGGGCGAGGCGGATTTCAATGTACAGGTCACCGGGGGGGCCGCCGAAGCGTCCGGCCTCCCCTTCGCCCCGCAGGCGCAGGCGGGTGCCCTCATCCACCCCGGGGGGGATGCGGACCTGCATTTTTTTCTCTTCCCGGACGGTGCCGGAGCCCCGGCAAGCCCCGCAGGGCTGGGAGACCACCGTGCCCTCACCCCGGCAGACCGGACAGGTGGTGAACACCCGGAGCATGCCCCGCTGGCTGGCCACCTGGCCCCGGCCCTGGCAGCGGCTGCAGACGGCCCGCTGGGAACCCGGCTGGATGCCGCTCCCCTGGCAGGCCCGGCAGGTGGCCCGCCGGGTGATGAAGAGCTCCTTGTCCACCCCCCGGAGGACCTCCTCCAGGGTCAGGGTGACCTGGTGGCGCAGGTCCGCTCCGGGCTGGGGGGTGGGGCCCCGCCGGCGGCTGCGCCCGAAGCTGAAGAAATCCTCAAAGATGTCGCCGAAGCCCCGGAAGAGGTCGTCAAACGCGCCAAAGCCGCCCAGATCCATGCCATGGAGGGCAGCCTCGCCGTAAAGATCATAGAGCTGGCGCCGTTCCGGGTCGGAAAGGACTTGGTAGGCCTCCGAAATCTGTTTGAACTTCTCTTCGGCCTCCTTGTTGCCGGGGTTACGGTCGGGGTGGTACTTCAGGGCCAGCTGGCGGTAGGCGCTTTTGATCTCTTCCGGCCCGGCGTGGCGCGGCACCCCCAGAAGTTCGTAGTAGTCCGGCATCCCCCTGCCACAACTCCTCGTTTACCCGTAAACTCGGCAAGATCTCCAGTAACTTAACCATTATCATCCCGCCGGAGGTTGTCAACCCGACCGGTCGGGGCCCTCCGGCAGGAGCTGCCGCAGGCGCTGCCGCAGCTCGGGCTCCAGGCCGTCCACCGCCACCAGCTTGGCCCGGCTGCCGGCGCCGTGCAGGAGGCGCACCGCCTGGCGGGGCAGCCCCAGCCGCGCCGCCAGGAAGGCCAGCAGCTCCCGGTTGGCGGCCCCCTTCTCCGGCGGGGCGGCCAGCCGGATCTTCAGGCGGTCCCCCACCAGTCCCGCCACCTCGGTGCGTCCGGCGCCTGGCACCGCCTGCACCCTGAGGAGGAAGCCTTGGCAGGTGACGGCAAAGAAGGCCTCCCGGGGATCCGCGGCCATCAGCCCAACAGCCGGGCGTAATCCCGGATGGTCTGCACCAGAAACACCTTGAGAAACAGGATGATCGCCAGCACCACCAGGGGCGAGAAGTCCATGCCGCCGTAAAACAGCCGGAAACGCCGCCTCAGGGCCCCCAACACCGGCTCGGTGACATTATACAGAAAGCGCACGATGGGGTTATAGGGATCCGGATTCACCCAGGAGATGAGGGCCCGGGCGATGATGAGCCACATATAGATCTCCAGCCCCCAGCTCAGCACCGTGGCCACGGCGTCCAGGAAATGTCTCAGCGCGATCATCCGGGCCTCCTCCCACCCGCATCCTTTCATTTAAATAAGTGTGGGCCAAAATGTCAAGGAGGAGGTCCCGGCAGGAAACATTGCGCCCGGCTCCGGCATCCCGTACAATAACAACCTCAGGTTGTCGGAATGGGGCCTGAGATCCCGCTCCATTTCGCAGAGGGGGATCAGGCGTGGCCGTTCCGGCTCCCACTCATGGCCCAGGACAATTGCTCTCCATGACGATCCGGTGGTTTCTGCCGCTTTTCCTGGGGGCGGTGCTGGCCGTCTGCGGCTGCAGCCCCGGCACCTCCCGGGAGAAATACCGCACCCAGCCGGTGACCCGCCTCACCTTAGAGGAGACGGTGGTGGCCAACGGCACCGTCAATCCGGTGAGCACCGTGTTGGTGGGCTCCCAGGTCTCCGGCAAGATTGTGGAGATTTTTGTGGATTACAATTCGGTGGTGAAGCGGGGCCAGGTGGTGGCCCGCATTGACCCCCGTCTCTTTGAGGCCAAGGTGGCGGAGGCCCGCTCCCGCCATCAGCAGGCCCTGGCGGATCTGTCCCGGGCCCGGGCCAACCTGGCGGACGCCGAAAATGACTACCATCGCTACCGGAAACTCTGGGAGGAGCAACTGGTGGCCCGGGATGAGCTGGACAACGCCTACACCCGCTTTCAGTCGGAGCAGGCCGCGGTCCGGGCGGTTCAGGCGCAGGTGAGCGCCGCGGCCGCGGCCTACAAAGAGGCCCTCACCAATCTGGAATACACCGCCATCACCTCCCCGGTGGATGGGGTGGTGATTTCCCGGAATGTGGACGTGGGCCAGACGGTGGCCGCCACCTTCCAGACCCCCACTTTGTTTACCATCGCCCAGGATCTCACCAAAATGCAGGTGGAGACCGCGGTGGATGAAGGGGAGGTGGGCAAGGTGCGGGAGGGGCAGGAGGCCACCTTCACCGTGGACGCCTATCCCGGCACCACCTTTCAGGGCAAGGTCACCAGCGTCCGGCTGGCGCCCCAGACGGTGCAGAATGTGGTGACCTATACCGTGGTGGTCTCCGCAGACAACCCCGATTTTCTTCTGAAGCCCGGGATGACGGCCACCGTCAGCCTGAAGGTGGCCAAAGCCGAGCGGGTCCTGGCGGTGCCCAACGCGGCGCTGCGTTTCCGGCCGCCGGAAGAGGCCCCCCCGGCGCCCGAGGGGCCGGTGGTCTGGGTCCTGGAGCGGGGGGCCCTGAAGCCGGTGCCGGTCCAGACCGGCCTCAGCAACGGCGCCTGGACCGAGGTGCGCGCCGGTGACCTCACCGAGGGCCAGCGGGTGGTGGTGGGGGCGGGGGAGGCCCGGCCGGCGGCCCCCCGCCCCATCCCCCGGGGGCCCTTCTGATGCCCGGCTCCCGACCCAGGCCGGCCCACCCCTTTTCCCCGGAGAGTGGGGAAGGCTCCGCCAGAGCCCTGACCCCCCTCATCCGACTGGTGAAACTGGGCAAGGTGTACCGCCCCGGTCTGCATCCGGTGCCCGTGCTGAAGAATATTGACCTGGAGGTGTATCCCGGAGAATTTGTGGCCATCATGGGCCCCTCGGGCTCCGGCAAGTCCACCCTGCTCTACATCCTGGGCCTGCTGGACCAGCCCACCAGCGGGGAGTATTATCTGGAGGGCCGGGAGGTCTCCCGCCTGAGCCCCGATGAGCTGGCCGCGGTGCGCAATGCCAAGCTGGGCTTCGTCTTCCAGAGCTTCTTCCTCCTGCCCCGGCTCACTGCGGTGGAAAATGTGGAGCTGCCCCTCCTTTATTCCGATCTGCCGGCGGCGGCGCGGCGGCGCCGGGCCGAGGAGGTCCTGGAACTGGTGGGCCTCAGGGACCGGGCCCGGCATCTGCCCGCGGAGCTCTCCGGGGGCGAGATGCAGCGGGTGGCCATCGCCCGGGCCCTGGTGAACCGGCCGCCCTTATTGCTGGCCGACGAACCCACCGGCAACCTGGACCGGGCCAACAGCCATCTCATCATGGGGATTTTCCGGGAGCTCCACGCCCACCAGGGGCTCACCCTCATCATGGTGACCCATGATCCGGAGATGGCGGCCTATGCACCGCGGCGCCTGCTGCTGCGGGACGGCGAGATCGCAGGGGATGAGCGGGAAGCCCCGGGCGGAACGGCCGCCAGTCCGCCGGACGCCCTCCCCCGGGAGGATGGCCGACCATGAATGTCCTCCTGTCCGATACCTTTGCGGCGCTGAGGCACCGCAACTTCCGGTTGTTTTATACCGGCCAGGGCATCAGCCTGACGGGCTCCTGGATGCAGGCCGTGGCCCTGAACTGGCTGGCCCTGGTGCTCACCGATTCCGCCTTTTACCTGGGCCTTATCGGCGCCCTGCAGACCCTGCCCATCTTTCTCTTCTCCTTTCTGGGCGGGGTGGCTGCGGACCGCTACCCCAAGCGCACCCTGCTGTTCGCCACCCAGGGGGCCATGCTCCTGCTGGCGCTGGCCCTGGGGCTCCTGGTGGACGCCCGCCTCATCACCGTCTGGCTGCTGGGCCTCCTGGTCTTTTTGGGGGGCTCGGCCATGGCCTTTGACATCCCCATCCGCCAGGCCTTTATCGTGGAGCTGGTGGGCAAACCGGATCTGGCCAACGCCATCGCCCTGAACTCCACCCTGTTCAACGGCACCCGGGTGGTGGGCCCAGCCCTGGCGGGGATGTGCATCGCCGCCTTCGGGCTGGCCAACTGCTTTTATCTGAACGGGCTGAGCTTCCTGGCGGTGCTGGCGGCCCTGGCGGTGATTCGGCTGCCGGCAGTGGCGGCGCCCCCCAGAACCTCGGTGACCCAGGCCTTTCGGGAACTGAAGGACTTCCTGAGGGCCCGCCCCGCCCTGCGGCTGGTTCTGGTGCTCATGACCCTGGTGTCCATTCTGGGACACCCCTACTATGTCCTCATCCCGGTGCTGGCCCGGGATGTGCTGGGAGCCGGCCCTCGGGGCTACGGGCTCCTCATGGCGGCCAGCGGCCTGGGGGCCTTCGTGGGTGGCCTCTCCCTGGCCCGGCGGCTGAGGCACCGCCCCCCCATGCCCTCCTTTCTGGGGGGAACCGCCCTTTTCCTTCTGGGGGTCCTGGCCCTGTCCCTGAGCCGCCACTTGGCCCTGGCAGCGGCGGCCATGGCGGTGACCGGCTTCGGTATGACCACCCAGCTTTCCACGGGCAACAGCCTCCTGCAGCTCAATGTGCCGGATCACCTCCGGGGCCGCCTGATGAGCCTCTTCGGCCTCATCATCATCGGCTCCACTCCGGTGGGGAGTTTGCTGTATGGCGGGGTGGCCCAGCACCTGGGGGTGCAGCCCACCTTCGCCCTGGGGAGCCTGGCCGCCGGCCTGGGGGTGGCGGTGGTGCTCCTCAGGTACCCGGATCTCTGGAAACTGGGATTCAGCGAACTGACGGCCCCCGACCTCAAGGCGCCCTGAGGGTGGGGCCGGCCTGAAAGGGAGAGGGCAGGTGCGGGAAGGGGGGGCGCTGGGGGCGAGGCGGGATTTTTTTCCCCCTTCTTGGCATAATCAGGATTTCCTGTTATATAAAAGAGATTTGAAATTCCACCGACACACGCTCTGCCCTGGAGAACTGGTGCCGGGGGTCGCCCCCGGTGGGCATAGGCCCGGCGGAGCGGCGGATCAACCAGGAGGGAAGGCATGTCCTATGTGACCATGAAGGAGCTGTTGGAGGCCGGGGTGCACTTCGGCCACCAGACCCGCCGGTGGAACCCCAAGATGAAACCCTTCATCTTCGGGGCCCGCAACGGCATCCACATCATTGATCTGCAAAAGACCGTCCAGTATTTCAAGGCCGCCTACAACATGGTGATGGAAAAGGTGGCGGAGGGCGGCATCGTGCTCTTCGTGGGCACCAAAAAGCAGGCCATGGACGCCATCGCCGAAGAGGCGACGCGCTGCGGCATGTTCTATGTCAATCACCGCTGGCTGGGGGGGATGCTGACCAATTTCGCCACCATCTCCCGCTCCATTGAGAAACTCAAGGCCTTTGAGGCCATGAAGGAGGACGGTAGCCTGCGGCGCTTCCCCAAGAAGGAGGTGCTGATGATGGAGAAGCGGGTGGCCAAGCTGGAGCGGGCCCTGGGAGGCATCAAGAACATGGGCCGTCTGCCCGATGTCCTCTTCGTGGTGGATCCCCGCAAGGAAAACATCGCGGTGAGCGAAGCCCGGAAGATGGGGATCCCCCTGGTGGCCATCGTGGATTCCAACTGCGACCCCACCCTCATCGACTATCCCATTCCCGGCAATGACGACGCCATCCGGGCGATCCGGCTCCTTACCTCCCGCATTGCCGATGCCTGCATCGAAGGGGCGCGCCTGAGAGAGGAGCGCCTTCAGGGCCTGGTGGACAAGGAAGCGCCCCTGGCGGAGACGGAGCTGCCCGCGGCCCCTCCCACGGCGGAGGTGCGGGCGGAGGCTCCGGCCGACGAACTGGAAGCCGAGATCTGACCTGAGGCCCATATCCACAGGACCCCTGCGGCTGGCCTCCCACCGCCGGCCGCCTGGAGGATTGCCGTGCCAAGAGGAGGACCACCGTGGAGATTTCTGCGGAACTGGTAAAGACCCTGAGGGAAAAGACCAACTGCGGCTTTATGGACTGTAAAAAGGCCCTTCAGGAGACCGGCGGCGATCTGGAGGCCGCGGTGGCGTATCTTCGCCAGAAGGGCATTGCGGTGGCCACCAAGCGGGCCCAGCGGGCCACCAGCGAGGGCACCGTCTGGGCCGTGGTGGACCCCGCCGCCACCGCCGGGGTGCTGCTGGAGGTGAACTGCGAAACCGACTTTGTCGCCAAGACCGACAGCTTCCAGGACTTCGGCCGCACCCTGGCGGCCCAGCTCCTGGCGGATGAGGTGGCGGAGGTGGAGGCCCTCCTCACCAGGCCGTGGTCCGGGGACCCCAATCTCACCGTGGGGGAATATCTCAATGAGATCATCGGCCAGCTGGGGGAGAATATCCGCATCCGCCGCTTTGTGCGCTTTGCCGGGGAGGGCCTGGTGGCCTCCTACATCCACTTCGGCGGCAAGATCGGGGTGCTCCTGGAGCTTGCCGGGCCCCGCACCCCGGACACCCAGACGCTGGCCCACGATCTGGCCATGCAGGTGGCGGCCACCAACCCCCTGGCGGTGCGCCGGGAGGAGGTGGACCCGGAGACGGTGGCCCGGGAGAAGGCCATCTTTGAGGCCCAGGCCCGGGAGTCCGGCAAGCCGGAGAAGATCATCGAAAAGATGGTCAGCGGCCGCCTGGACAAGTTTTTCAAGGAGGTCTGCCTCCTGGAGCAGCCCTTTGTGAAGAATCCCGAGATCACCGTGGCCCGTCTGCTGGAGGGGGCGGGGGCCAGAATCGGGGCGCCCCTGACAGTGAAGCGCTTTGCCCGCTTCCAGGTGGGGGCCTGACGGAGGCGCCATGCCCCCCACTCCCCGCTACCGCCGGGTGCTCCTCAAGGTCAGCGGTGAAACCCTGGCCGGCGCCAAGAGCTTCGGCCTCTGCCCCGACACCCTGAAGGCCATCGCCCGGGAGATCAGGGCGGCCCGGGCCCTGGAGGTGGAGATCGGCGTGGTGGTGGGGGGCGGGAATATCTTTCGGGGGCTGGCGGCCCAGGCCATGGGGCTGGACCGGGCGGTGGCCGACTACATGGGCATGCTGGCCACAGTCATCAACGCCCTGGCCCTCCAGAACGCCCTGGAGCGGGAGGGCATTCCCACCCGGGTGATGAGCGCCATCGCCATGCACGAGGTGGCGGAGCCTTACATTCGCCGGCGGGCCATGCGGCACCTGGAGAAGGGCCGGGTGGTGATCTTCGCCGCCGGCACCGGCAGTCCCTTTTTCACCACCGACACCGCCGGGGCCCTGAGGGCCACGGAGATCGGGGCGGAGGCCATCCTCAAGGGCACCAAGGTGGACGGCATTTATGACCGGGATCCACTCCAGGACCCGGAGGCGGTCTTTCTCCCCCGCCTCAGTTATCTGGAGGTCCTGGAGAAGTCCCTGAAGGTGATGGATTCCACCGCGGTGACCATGGCCATGGAAAACCATATCCCCATCGTCGTCTTCAAACTCCTCACCCCGGGAAACATGGTGAACGTTTTGCTCGGGCAGGGCGTCTATACCATAGTGGAGAATGTCCCATGAAAGAGAAGGTGATGGAAGAGACCCGGCGCAGGATGACCAAGGTCCTGGAGGTGCTGGGTCACGATCTGGCCCGGGTGCGGACCGGCCGGGCCTCGGTGTCCCTCCTGGAGGGCATCCGGGTGGAGGCCTACGGCTCCCTGATGCCCCTGTCCCAGGTGGCCTCCCTGGCCGCGCCGGAGCCCCGCCTGCTGACGGTGCAGCCCTGGGATACCGGCCTCATCGGGGAGATTGAAAAGGCCATCCTCAAATCCGACCTGGGCCTCACCCCGGCCAACGACGGCAAGGTCATCCGGCTCCCCCTCCCGCCCCTCACCACCGAGCGCCGCAAGGAGCTGGCGAAGATGGTGAAAAAGATGGCCGAGGAGGCCAAGGTGGCCCTGCGCAACATCCGTCGGGACGCCAACGATCAGATCAAGAAGCTCAAAACCGACAAGCAGATCTCCGAGGACGACGCCCACCGGGCCACCGACGAGGTGCAGAAGATCACCGATGAGTTCATCAAGAAGGTGGACGGTCTGGCGGCGGAGAAGGAAAAGGAGATCATGTCCTTTTAGTGATGAAGACCCAGTCCCCCATCCCTGTGAGCCTGGATCCCGCCCGCCTGCCCCGGCACGTGGCCATCATCATGGATGGCAACGGCCGCTGGGCCAAGCAGCGGGGCTATCCCCGGGTGCGGGGCCATGCCGCCGGCGCCGAGGCGGCCCGGGCCATCATCCGTCAGGCCCGGCGCCTGGGCATTCCCTATCTCACCCTCTATGCCTTCTCGGAAGAGAACTGGCAGCGGCCGCCCATGGAGGTCCGCACCCTCATGGCCCTCCTTAGGCGGTATCTCCGGCAGGAATTGCGGGAGATGCAGGAAAACGGCATCGTCTTCAATGCCATCGGCAATCTGGCCCGGCTCCCCCAGGAGGTGCAGAGGGAGCTGGCCCGGACGATGGCGGCCACCCGGGGCGGCACCGGCATGGTGCTGACCCTGGCCTTGAGTTACGGCGGTCGCAGTGAGATTGTGGCCGCAGTCCGGGCCTTGGCCGCGGAGGTTCAGGCCGGGCGCCTGACCCCGGAGGAGATTGACGCCTCGCGCCTGGCCGGAGCCCTCTTCACCGCCGACCTGCCGGACCCCGATCTCCTCATCCGCACCAGCGGCGAGTACCGCCTCAGCAATTTCCTCCTCTGGCAGTCCGCCTACGCCGAGCTTTACTTCACCGACACCCTGTGGCCCGACTTCAGGGAAGAGGAGTTTCTCCTCGCCCTCTGGGACTACCAGAGGCGGGATCGCCGCTTCGGCCTCACCCAGGAGCAGGTGGAATCCGGGGCCCTGGCCCGGCGCCAGGGCCTCCCGCCCGGCCGCTGAGGGCGGAAGGCTCCCCGGCCTTCTGCCCCTTCGTTCCGGGTTTCCGTCCCGAAGCACCCGGATCCGCCAGGCACCGGAATGCCGTTCCCTCCCGGGAGCCGGGAGGCCGCCGGGCCGGAGGCGCAGGAGGCTGCCCCAAGGCTGCATCGAGGGGAACCCGGGCCGGAATCCTAAGGAGGGGGTGGTCTGGGCCGATTTCCAGGCAGGGGGAGGAGCGGGCAGCCGGCAACTGGAACTCATCCCCCGGTCTCCTCAGAGCCCCTCTTCCGCCTCCGGCATCCGGGCCTGAAGCCAGGCATGCAGGCGCTCTGCCACCGGGCGGGTGAAGCCCGGCAGGGCGGCCAGCTCCTCCACGGTGGCGGCCCGGAGCTCCGCCAGGCCCGGGAAGTGCTCCAGAAGCACCCGGCGCCGGGCCGGACCCACCCCCGGGACCTGGGTGAGCTGCGAGGCCAGCATCTCCCGGCGGGCCCGCCGGCGGTAATGGGAGATGGCAAAGCGGTGGGCTTCGTCCCGGAGGCGCAGGAGGAGGAGCCAGCCCGGGGAGTCCACCGGGAGAAACTTGGGGTTCTTGCGCCCCGGCAGGAAGAGGCGGTCCCGCACCGGTTTCCCGTCCGCCCCCACCCCCTCCTTGGCCAAGGCCACCACCGGCAGCTCCCGGTGGCCCAGCTCGGCCAGGGCCGTCTGCACCACCTGAAGCTGGCCCTTGCCCCCGTCCACCACCAGAAGATCGGGTAACCGGGCATCCTCCCGGGCGAAGTGGCGCAGGACCACCTCCCGGAGCATGGCATAGTCGTCCTGGCCTGCCACCCCCCGGATGGTAAAGCGCCGGTAGCTGTTTTTGTCCGGGACGCCGTCCTGGAAAGTCACCAGGGCGCCCACCGGCTGGCGGCCCTGGAGGGTGGAGATGTCCAGGCAGGATAGACGCCGGGGCGGCGCCGGCAGCCCCAGGCGCTCCTGCAGGTCCGCCAAGGCGTCAGGAGGAAGGGGCCCCCGAAGGCGGCGCTCCAAGGCCGCGGCGGCATTTTCCTGAGCCAGGGCTGCAAGGCGGCGGTTCTCGCCCGCGGCGCCGGCGGGGGTCCGGGAGGGGGAGGGGGCATCGGCGGCCGACACCACCACCAGGCGCACCGGCCGCCCCCGCCTTTCACTGAACACCTCGGCCAGGAGCCGCCGGTCGTCGAAGTCCCGGGGCAGGAGGATCTCATCCGGCAGCGGCCGGCTCTCCCGGTAATACTCCTTGACGAAATCCCCCACCAGATCCATGCCCGGCAGGGTGTCCGGAAAATAATACTCCTGGCTCCCCACCACCAGTCCCTGGCGCACCAACAAGACCAGGATGAGGGCCCGGCCGTCAGCCTGGGCCAGCCCCAGGACGTCCTGATCCCGGAAGCGGGGCCGGGCCATGTCCTGGCGCTCCAGGGTGCGGCGCACGGCTTCGATGCGATCCCGGAGGCGGGCCGCCCGCTCAAACTCCAGGGTCTCGGCGGCGGCCGCCATTTCCCGGCGCAGGCTCTTCAGCAGGTTCTGGCCCCGGCCCTTCAGGAACTGGACGGCATCCTGCACTGCCTGCTGGTACTCCTCCCGGCTGACCAGGCCGGCGCAGGGCCCCAGGCAGCGCCCCAGCTGGGCGTTGAGGCAGGGGCGGGAGCGGGGGGTGAGGCGGCCCTTGCAGGTGCGCAACCCGAAGACCTGCTTCATCAGCCGCACCGTCTCCCGGGCGTGGGCGGCACTGGCATAGGGGCCGAAATACAGGGCGCCGTCGGCGGCAAAGCGGCGCACAAAGCGCAGGGCGGGAAAGTCCTCCCGGAGATCCAGGCGCAGGCAGAGGAAGTTTTTGTCATCCCGGAGCTCCACATTGTAGCGGGGGCGGTGCTCCTTGATGAGGTTGCGCTCCAGGATGAGGGCCTCCCGCTCGGTGGCGGTAAGGAGATACTGCACCTCCCCCAGCTGTCGGAGCATGTGGGCGGTCTTGGCATCATGGCGCTCCGAGGCCCTCAGATAGGAGGCCAGGCGGTGGCGCAGGCTTGCCGCCTTGCCCACATAGAGCACCCGGCCGCCCTTGTCTTTGAAGAGATAGACCCCGGGCTGCCGGGGAACATGGGGCAGGAGGGCGGCCAACACCGGATACGGGGGGGATTTTTCCATCACCAGGGGCAAAAATGCGTCCTCCCGGGCGGTCACCTCCGGGGAGGCCCTGCCTTTACAGAAAGATTTTCCACCTTATTTTATTACAAAAGAACTTCTCCAGGGTATGGCGCCTGCGTCCGGACGGCGCAACGTTCCGGCGCCGTTCCCCCTGGAAGGGACCTCAGGAGGCCGCCATGAGTCTGCCGCGGCAAGTCTTGGGCTCCACCGGCGTGGAGGTCACCCGGCTGGGGCTGGGGGGCGAAGGGGTGCTGCGCACCTTCGGGTATGAGGCGGAGGCCCAGGCGGTCATCGACGCCGCGTTCGCCGGGGGCATCCGCTATTTTGAATCGGCCCGGGCCTACTCCGGCAGCGAAGCCTACCTGGGCCGGGGCCTGAAGGGCCGGCGCCCGGAGGTCTTCCTCAGCAGCAAATCCCACGCCCGCAGCCGCCAGGAGGCGGAGAATCACCTGGCCGTCACCCTGCGCCATCTGGACACCGATTATCTGGATCTCTGGCAGGTGCACGACCTCCGCACCCAGGAGGATCTGGCCGCTCTGAGTGCGCCGGGAGGCGCCCTGGAGGCCTTCCGCTGGGCCAAGGAGAGGGGATATGCCCGTTTCCTGGGGGTGACGGGCCACCACGACCCGGAGATCCTGCGCCGGGCCCTGGACCTGGATGATTTTGATACGATCCTTCTCCCTGTCAATCCGGCGGAGCCCTATGACCGGAGCTTTCTCCCCCTGGCCCAGGAGGCCCGCACCCGGGGTCTGGGCGTCATCGGCATGAAGGTGCTGGCCCGGGGGCTGGTGGAACAACTGAGGGTGGCCCGGGTGACGGATTTTGTGCGCTACGCCCTGAGCCAGCCCGTGGATGTGGTGGTCATCGGGGCCGATGAGGTCTCCCAGGTGGAGGAGCTGATCGACGCGGCCCGAAACTTCACTCCCATGCCACCTGAGGAGCAGCGCCGGCTGGAGGCGGCGGTACGGCCCTTCGCCCGGGGCCTGATGTATTACAAGCCCTGAGAGTCGGCCGCAGCCCGGTGGGGAGGGCAGGGGCTTTATGCTTCCGGCCCTCCTTTTTTTCGCCCTGCCCCGGCGCCGGGCCGGCGGCAGCGGAGACAGTATCAGGTGTGCTCCCCTCCGGGGCGGGACAACTGCAGCCGGGCTGCGGGGCTCCCGCCATGGCCTCGAACCGGCTCGATCGATCGGTTTTACGGTCACCCCCTGAAAACCGTCCTCTGTGAGCTTATCCTTCCTTCTCGGGGTTCCCCCTTCCCCCGGATGGGGTGGTCTGCCTGAGAGTCCGACAGACCCGCCCCGAAGAATGCGGGCATTTCCCTCCCCTCTGACGGCTCTCCTGAGGGATGAGCGCGGTCTGTTGCCAGACTTCCGTGCTATGGCGGTGTCAGACGCCCCGAAGCCGGGAGGACCAGATGTCTAAGGAATTCAAGGAATTCGCCCTCAGGGCCACAGGGTGGACCTGGCCGTGGGCATCAGCACCGGCACCGCCTTGGGCACCAATACCTCCCATCGGCCTGTTGCTGGGAAATGTGGATCGGGTCCCGGTTCCGCCACCAGGGAATGCCCCTTCTGCTTCCCCCTCATCCCCCGGCCGACGGTATGCTGCCCCCACTGCATTGGGGAGCTGCCGGGATGAGCGGGGAGGAACGGGCTGGCCGCGTCCAGCGGGGGGGAGATTCCTGCCGGGAGACGGCCCGGGATTTTGGGTCCGGGTGAAAAAAATATTTACATATTTTCCGATTCCCCCTAACATTCCCGTGTGGGTGCCTCTGTTTTCTTTGAACCGGTGCAAATGAGGAATCGTTAACCCGGCGGACGGGTGGGGGACGCGGCCGGGGCCGCAGGGCCCGTCCGGATTCCGGTACTGAACCCTCATGAAGCTTGGGACCAGCCCGGAAGGATTCCGGAGAGAGGTGCCCCGATCCGCAATAATCCTGAGGCCGGTGGAAAAAATTGCGCGGGTGTTTAAAGAATTGCCACCTCAAGGCCGTAAAGTGGGAAAAGTGTGTCATTTGGTTAAAATTCGGGTGACGAAGGTTTGGCCCTCACGGCGCAAACCGGGATGAGGGGGAGAGATGGCGGTAACGACGCGTATCCGAGGTTCGGGGGCGCTCTGGGGCCTCCTGGCCATCCTCCTGGCCGCGGCGGTGCTGGCAGGGGGAGCCGCACCGGCGGCGGCCAGCCAGCTGCGGATCAAGGACCAGGAACTGACCCAGACCCTGAAATTGAAAACGGGGCAGTCCAAGGTGCTCCGGACGCCCTTCGCCATCACCCGGGTGAGCGTGGCCGACCCGGAGGTGGCGGACATCATCCTCACCAGCCCCCGGGAGATCTACATCAACGGCCTGTCCCCCGGGGTCACCAATCTGAGCCTCTGGGGCGGCAACCGCTTCACCAGCGCCCGGGTGACGGTGGAGGTGGACGTCAGCCTGCTCAAGGAAAAGCTGGCCCAGGTGCTGCCCAAGGAGAAGATTGCGGTCCAGGCCGCGGATGAGTCCGTTGTGCTCTCCGGCGAGGTCTCCGGTCCGCTGGCCCAGCAGACTGCGGTGAACCTGGCCCTGCCCTTCGTGGGGAACAAAAAGGACCGGGTGATCAACCTCCTGCATGTCGGGGGCGTCCAGCAGGTCCTGGTGGAGGTCCGGGTGGCGGAGATCAGCCGCCAGGTGGGCCGCCGTCTGGGGATCAACTTCAACATCATCGACCGGAGCGGCAATGCCTTCGGTATCAGCACCATCGGCAACCTCACCACGGTCAGGGATCTGAAACGGGCCTTCGGGGTCACCAGCTTCACCCAGAATATCGGCCAGACCATCAACGCCATTGCCGGCTGGAAGACGGGGAGCTACCTGTGGACGGTGTTCTTCGACATGCTCAAGGAGCACCGCCTGGGGCGGCTTTTGGCGGAGCCCAACCTGGTGACCACCAGCGGCCAGGAGGCCAGCTTCCTGGCGGGCGGCGAATTCCCGGTGCCGGTGCCCCAGCAGTTCCAGACCATCACTATTGAGTGGAAGAAGTTCGGCGTCGGGCTGGTCTTCACCCCCACGGTGCTGGAGGACAACCGCATCGCCCTGAAGGTGGCCCCGGAAGTGAGCGAGCTGGATTTCAGCGCCGGGGTGGCCCTCACGGCCGGCGGCTTTGCCGTGCCGGGGATCCGGGTGCGGCGCCTGTCCTCCCATGTGGAGGTGCAGGACGGCCAGACCTTCGCCATCGCCGGGCTGATCTCCGACAGCCACCGGACCGCGGCCAGCCGCTACCCCTTCCTGGGGGAGATCCCCATCCTGGGCCTGCTGTTCCGCTCCCAGGAATATCAGAAGAACGAGACTGAGCTGGTCTTTCTGGTGACTCCGCACCTGGTCAAGCCCATCACCACTCAGGCCAAGCTGCCCACGGAGAAATTCGTGGAGCCTGGCGATCTGGAATTCTATCTGCTGGGGTGGCAGCAGGGTCAGCCCAAACCGGCTCCGGCGGCCAGCGGCGGTCCGGCCACCGGCCAGTCCCTGCCTCCGGAATTCGGGCGGCAGAAGGTGGAATAGGGGGAGAAGATGACCTTCAGGCGCCTCTGTGTATTTGGATGCCTCCTGGTCCTGGCGGCCGGACTGCTGCCGGCCTGCTCGGTGAATACCGAGTATCTGGAGGCGGATTACGGCCGCTCGGTGAGCAACAATCTGGTGGGACAGTTCGTCAATCCCCGGGCCGGACAGGTGAACACGCCCGTGGCCGGCCTGGACCCGGTCTCCAGTGCCAACCTGCTGGAGAAATACGAGAAGAGCTTCAAGGCTGAAGAAGGCCGGCCCATGCTGCAGCTTACCACCGGCACCGGCAGATAATCAGTCTGGGGGCCGCTTAGCGGGCAGGGCGGGGCAGTGACTCCCCGGGGACCCGGCTGATGCGGCCGGGCGGACCGGTTCTCCCGTTTAGGTGAAAGAGGCCGCAAGGCCGGGCGGGAAAGTCCCTCTCCGGGGAAACGCCCTGCAGGTGCACGGCCGGCCCCCCAAGGTGTGCCTCAGGACGGGGGTCGGCACGGCCGGGCGACCCCTAAAGGGGAAGAGGGCAGCATCGCCAGGAGAAAATGCGGTTCCCGGCCCTCCCGCCCCTTTCCCCTCATGCCCGGAATCCCTCACATGAGGAGGGAAAGAAGATGAACCACCGGATGGACAAAGCGGCAGGGAGAGCGGTCTTTCTCCTGCTGGCCTTGGGAAGTATGGGAGCCATCCTGGCCGCCTTGGCCTGCAGCAGCTTCCCCTTAAGTCGGCGCCCTTCCCCCTCGGGCTTGGCCCGGCAGTTCGCCCAGTCGGTGCGGCCGCCCTCCTCGGAGACCACCCGGCTGCTGCGTAATGCCGCCATTCTCCGGAGCATGGGCCGCAGCCACCTGGCGGTGAAGGAGCTGGAAGAGGCCTTGCTCCGGGATCCGGGCGACCTCAAGATTATGGACACCCTGGCCCAGATTTATGAGGAGCTGGGGGATTTCCCCCGGGCCCAGGCCCTGTATGAGGCGGCCCTGAAACGGGAGCCGGATCACCCGGCGGTGCGCAACAACCTGTGTTTTTCCTATTACCAGTCCGGGGCCTGGGAGAAGGCCGAGAGCTGTTTCCGGGAGGCCCTGCGGCAGAACCCGGACAACACCCTGGCCCGCAACAACCTGGGTCTCCTGTTGGTGCGTCAGGGGCGGCAGGCGGAGGCCCTGGCTCTGTGGGAGGAGCGGGGCGGTGAGGCGCTGGCCCGGGAGCGCCTGCACCAGGCCCTGGCCGCCCTGGGCCTGGCCCCTCCGGTGCCGCAAAGTTCCCCCACCGCCAGGGCCCCGGCTCCATCGCCGAAAGTGACCCCGCCGCCGGCGGAGCCGCGGCCGGCCCCGGTGGTCGCCGCCCCGGAAAAGGCCCCGGCTTCTGAGGCCGCGACCGCTCCCGCGGCGACCACCCCGGCCGCCCCCGCCCCACCGGGGGCCGCAACCCGGGCTGCGGCGCCGTCCTCCCAGAAATCCGTGACCTCGTCCCCGCTGCAAGCGGCTGCCGGGCCTCTTCTCACCCGGCCTCCGGAGAAAGCCACGCCGTCTCCGGCCCCGGTGACTCAGGCCGCGGAGAAAAAGGAAACCGGGGCGGCTGCAGGGACGGCCTCCCCGGCGGTCAGGAGCCCGGCCCCGCCGGCCCCGGTGGCAGCCCGGGAAAAGGCCCCGGCTCCCAGGACCGCGGTTGATCCCGCGGCAGCTTCTCCGGTGACCCGGGAGCCGCGGCCGGGTGCTGCAGCGGCCCCTGCGGCAGCCGGATCCCGGGCTGGACTGCAGTCCACCCGGAAATCCGCCACCCCCTCTCAGCCGAAGGCCGCCTCGGAGGCGACCCCGGCGGTTGCTAGGCCCTCCCCTGTGCCGGTGAGCCCGGCCCCGGAGAAGAAGAAAGGCGCCACGGCTTTGGGGAAGGCCCCTGCAGCGCCGGCTCCGGTGAAGTCGGTCTCCGGGTCCGAGAAGAGCCCGGCCCCGCCCAGGGCGCCGGCGGCAGCAAAGGTCACCCCTGCAGCTGTGCCGGCACCGGTGGCCTCCGGAGCAGCCCACGCCAAGGCAAAGGCCACGGGGGCGGCATCCTCTGCTCCGGCCCCGGCGGCGATGAAGCCGGCCGGGGAGACCGCCCCGGCACCCGCCATGAGCGGTATGAGCGGGGCCCCTGCAGCGCAGGAACTTCTGGACTGTCCTCTCGTCATCCTGAACGGCAACGGCCGCGAGGGAATTGCCCGCAAGCACCGCCTGTGGCTGGAAATGGAGGGCTTTACAGTGTCGCAGGTGGGGAATTTCCGGGATTTCGGCCAGGCCCGGACCAGCATCAGTTATCTTCCCCCCGCCCGGCGGGTGGCCCGGCTGCTGCGGCAGCACTATCCCCAGGCTGAGCTGAAGGAGGCCGGGACCCTTCCCCGGGAGGCGTCCGTCCTGGTGGTTCTGGGCCGTGACCAGCTGGCCCGGGAGGCCCGGGTGGACCAGCGCCTGGCGAAACTGCGGGCCTTGGCGGCGGCCCAGATGGCCGGGCCGGCCCCGGCGGTGTCGCCAGCGGAGGGGAAGAAAGCCACGCCGGCCGCGGTTTTCGGCCGGGCCCCCGGACCGGCTGCCAGCTTTAAGGCTTCCGTCTCCCTGACCGCGGCGGAGCTCATCCAAAGCCGCATCTGCCTGAAAAACGGCAACGGCATCCCGGGTCTGGCCCGCACCTACCGCAGCCTTCTCGCCCGGGAGGGCTTCACGGTGGCGGAAATCGGCAATCACCTCGACTTCGGCATGGAGCAGACCCTGATCCTCTACCGGCCGGACGCCGCCCGGGTCGCCCAGGCCCTGGCGGCCCGCTTCTTCCCCCAGGCAATCCTGAAGGAGGCCCCGCCTTCCGACTCCCTGGAGGTGAAGGTGATCCTGGGGAAGGATCTGACCGCGCCCACCGGTCTGATGGCCCATCTGGGGCCTTGACCCCCGCCTGCCTCCAGGTCCCACAGTGCCGCGGCGCCTCGGACGCCGCGGCTTTTTTGTGGGAGGGCGGGGAGGTTGGGGAGGGGGACCATCTTTCAGGGTCCCCAGGCTGCCTGCTTCCGGACTGAAACAGGGCAGCCCCCGGTCTGGGCTTCTTCTTTAAGGGGACATCTTGGCAGACGGGAAACGGGGCCCGCCTCCCGGCCCGGCCGGATACCTGGTCCCCGGGTGCTGTGGCGGAGGCTGGGGTGGGGGGAAGGTGCCTCCCCCGGGCGCTGGACTGCTGGCTTCCGCCCGGTGGGTCAGCGGGGGGGTTCCCCTGGTCCCTCGGGGGGCCCGGTCCCCACGAGCCTGTCCAGATCCCTCAGGATCTTTTTTCGGTAGCGCTCCACCTCGCCCGGATTGAGCATGATCATGTCCAGCTGCCGGGTGTGGATGGTCACGTAGCCCAGGACCTTGAGGCGGGTGAGCATGTAGGGCAAAGGCCCCCCCTCCAGGCGGGCGAAGAGGGCATCCTCCCGCACCTCCACCTTGAAGTCATAGCGTTCCAGAATCTCGGCCACAAATTGCGCCCTCAAGACCCGCCGGGGCTGATCCGCGGCTCCGCCCTTGAAGGAGAAGCGCAGGTAGTTCTCGTAGGGCTCCTCGCCGGTGAGGGCCTCCACCGTGGAAAAATGAAAGCCCAGGCGGGAGGTGAGATTGCAGAAGTAACGGGAGATCATGAAATAATTCCGGTTGCCGTAAAGGGTGCCGCCCCCGGCGGTGGCCAGATGAGGGTCGGTGGCCGCCCCCATGACGATGGAGAGGAACCCCCGGGTGTCCACCGGCGGCGGGCCTTCCCAGGGGACCGCGGTGATCCCCTCCCACAGGGCCAGCATGGGGATGGAGGCAATCTGCCGGATGGTGATCTCCTCGCCGGGCACCTCCCCGGTGAAGCCGTCCTCCAGATTCAGCACCAGCCACTCCATGGGGACGTCGGTCTTCAGGCGTTTGATGAAATGGCGGGTGAGGGCCCGGTCCTCCTCAATGGTGAACATTTCCCGCACCGCCACTTCATGGGCAAACCGGGTGATGTCATGGAGGGTGCGGCAGTTCTCCGGGCGAAAGTCGGGGCTCTCCGGGTCCGTGAGGTTGAGGGGGGTGATGTAGGCCATCACCTCCTTTAGGGTTTCATGGACCGGGGTGCCCGTCATGACCCCCTTTTTGGGGGCTGCAGTGGCCAGCAGGGCCTCCACCCGGCCCTCGTAGATGGTGTGGCCGTCGGCATCCACGGTCACCACCTGGCCCGGGGTGAGGAGGCGGGTGGCCTCTAAGGTGTTGAAGAGGGCGGGAATGCCGAATTCCCGGGAGACGTTGGCCAGATGCCCGGTGACGCCCCCCCGGTCGGTGACCACCGCCGCGGCCCGGGGCAGGAGGGTGGCCCAGGCGGGGTGGGCAAAGGCGGTGACCAGCACCGCGCCTTCCGGGAACTGCAGGACATCCAGGTGGTTTTTGACGATGTACACCGGCCCGGCGGCCACCCCGGGGCTGGCCCGTTCGCCCCCCCGGAAAAGCACCCGGTGGGGGATGCCCTCCGTAGGGGGCAGTTCCGCCGCAGTCCTGGCCATCAGCTGCAGCAGGGGCCGGCTTTGCAGGATATAGATCCTGCCGTCAGAGTCGATGGCCCACTCGATGTCCTGGGGGGCCTGGAAATATTCCTCCAGCCGCAGGGCCAGGCGGGCCAGCTCAAGGGCCTGCTCATCCGTCAGGGAGGGCTCGTCCGCGGCGGGGTTGTCCTCCAGGACCACCCCCTCCCCGGGGAGAGCCACGGCCCGCCGGGGTTTATGGGCAATTTCCCGGCGCAGGAGCTGCCAGGACCCCGGATCGATCTCCCAGACATCCGGGGTGACGCTGCCGTCCACCACCGCCTTGGTCAGCCCGTGGACGGCGTTGATGAGCACCACCCGGCGGCGGATGTCGGTGGGGTCCCGGCTGTACATCACCCCGCCGGAGGCGGCCTCCACCATGGCCATGCAGCCCACGCACATGGACACGTCCTCGTCCCTGAGGCCCTTGTGCAGGCGGTAATTCAGGGCAGTGAGGGCGTATTTGCTGGCCAGGATCTCCTTGTAGGCCGACAGCAGGTTCTCCGGGCTGACGTTGAGCTCCGAGCGATACTGGCCGGCGAAGGAGGTCTCCACCGCGTCCTCCCCCACGGCACTGGAGCGCATGGCCACCTTGGGGGGCCGCCCCAGCCGGGCCGTAAGGCGCTGATATTCCCGCTCAATGGCCGCGGCCAGGGCGGGGGGCACCTCACCCCGGATGATCTCCAGCTGGATCCCGGAGCTCAGGCGGTAAAGATCGTCCAGGTCCTCCTTTTCCATGGCCTGCAGGCGGCGGTTGATTTCCTCCTGGAGACCGTTGTGGCGCAGAAAGAGCTCATAGGCTGCGGCGGTGATGACAAAACCCGGGGGAACCGCCACTTCCGGCAGAGCCCGGGTGATTTCCCCCAGATTGGCCATTTTGCTCCCCACGCCGTCGGCCATTTCCCGGGTGACCTGCTCCAGAGGGAGGACCAGCTCCTGGATGGCGGGCGGTCTCGGCCGGTTTAACACCGCCTCGATATGCTCCCGGATGTCCTCAAAGATGGGCATCAGGGCCTGATATTTCTGGTCGGAGAGTTCGTTCAGGGAGCGGATGATGTTATAGACATTGACACACACCGCGGTGGCGTGCCCCCGGACAAAGGTCATGCCGAAACTGCGCTGGCCATGGAGAGTGGTCTCCATCTCCGCCATGAGAGCCAGAGCCATGTTGTTGGCGTTCAGCAGGATTTTGAAGGCGTGGAACCTGGCCCGGAAGGCGCGGCGCAGTTCCTCCATGGCGGCGGCCGGCGGTTGGGTGGGCCGGGGGGAAAAGAGATTTTTCAGGCGTGCCCAAAATCCGCCCATGGATGCGGTCTTGCGGGGCCTCTCCCCCGAGGGATTCCGGTGGTCTTCCCGGCTGCTGCGGGGGGCAGAATCACCCGGGAGCCGGGCGGCACCGGCTCTCCTGCCCCCACCCGGCCCACGGCCTCAGAGGCCGTCGCTTCCCTGCCCCGCGCCCTGGCGGTGCGCCGGCCCTCCAAGTCCGGCACCGGCAGGGGGTCACCCAGGTGAATGCCGGGGGAGGTGCTCCGGGTGAAGCCCACTTCCACAGAACCTTCCCTCCGGGTCACCCGCCACGGTCATAAGTCCAACTCTTGAGAAAGGGGGCCGTTTTCCTCTCATTTTACCAAAAAAGGCGGAGACCCGGCCTCTTGTGAGAGGCACCCTCCGCCCCGAAAAGAATGGGGGTCATTTTTTCCGGAAACCGTGCAGGGGATGGTCATCAGGCGCAGGGCGTTGCCCGGCTCCTTCCAGGGAATCCGCACCTCATCCCCGCCTTCCCCGGTTGGGGGCGTGAGGTGGAAGTGGTCCTCCGGTCGGGATCTTCATGGCGGTTTCCTGGCGGGCGCCTGCACCCTGCGCACGAAGATATCCAGGGACATGGCCGCCAGCAGGCCCAGGATGAGAACCGTGGCGGCATGGTCAATGAGGGCCCCTGGGCCGGAAACCACTTGGCCCTCCATTGGAAGAGGAGGGAGACGGCGAGGCCCGCCACCGCCAAGGCAAGGGCGATGCGGATGCCCCAGCCTTTGGTGCAGGGCGGCCTCGGGGAGGTGGCGGTGTCGGGCACGCAGGAATCCTCCGGGTGCATCCGGGCCAGGGACTCACGGCCCTGGGGACCGACAACCCTCGACGCGGGCGGGTGGCAGCCCGGAGGTGTGTCCGGGCCCGTCGCCGCCCTGCTCCGGGCCTGCCGGATCCCGCCTCAAGGCCCTGGGCCCCCGGCCGGCGCCCCTCGCTCCAGGACCTTGTCGTTGACCTCCCGGCAGGATTCTCGGAATCCGGGGAGAGGCCGGCTCCTGAAACCGAGCCTCGGAGAGGGCAGCCGCTCCTCCAGGAGCGGGCGGATTTCCAGGGTCTGGCGCAGGGGGTGTCTACGCCGTCCAGGCACAGGGCCCCGAGGCCGAAGGCCCCTGGAGCCCGTCCCTGACGGCCCGGCTCCCCGGGGGGACGGGGAGGGAGGGTGCCAGCCCCAGCAGCCGTCCGCGTTCAGGTCCCGGGGATTTCGTCTGCGGCATCCGCCCCGTCACCGCGCGAAGGCTGCGGCCGCCGTGAGTGCGCCGCCCCGGGGGAGGCCGGCCGGTCAAAATTTCCCCTCCTGGATCTTTTTGCGCTCATAGGCCTGTCGCATCTTGTCCAGCAGTTCGTCCAGGGGCACCGGTTTCATGACATAATCGAAGGCCCCCAGCTGCATGCCCTGGATGCCGGATTCCACTGAGGCGTGGCCGGTGAGCATGATCACCTCGGTGAGGGGCCAGCGCTTTTTCATCTCCTTTAAGACCTCGATGCCGTCCATCCCGGGCATGAGCACGTCCAGAACCACCACATCAAAGGCCTCCTGCTCCATGATCCTCAGGGCCTCCTCGCCGCTGGCAACGCCGGTGGTGTCCAGGTGGCGGCCCTGCAGCCGTTTGACGATGGTCTCCCGGAAATCGTCCTCATCGTCCACCACCAGAACCTTGAATTTTTCCATGATCTCCTCGACTGCCCTCCGGCGGCCGCCGGGCTCTTTTGGGTGGCGCCTCCGGCTCGGGCTCCGGCTCCGCCTTATTTCACCGGGTGATAGATGGTGAAGGTGGTGCCTTCCCCCTCCTGGCTGGCCACCATCATGCGCCCCCCCAGGTTCTCCACGATGTTGCAGGAGATGGAGAGCCCCAGTCCGGTGCCCTTGCCCACTTCCTTGGTGGTGAAAAAGGGGTCAAAGATTTTGTTGAGATATTCCTTGGGGATCCCCGGACCGTTGTCGCTGATCTCAACGGCGATCTGGCCATATTCGGGCATATGGCGGGTCTTGATCCGGATGAGGCCGTTTGTGTCGATGGCGTCCAGGGCATTATTGAGAATGTTGAGAAACACCTGCTGCAGTTGGGCGGAATCGCTGGTGATGCGGGGCAGATCCGGGGACAGGTCCGTCTGGATGACGATGGTCCGATGGCGGGCCTCGCTTTCCAGAAAGTCGATGGTCTCATCCAGCACCTCATTGACGTCCACCTGCTCCCGCACCGGCTCCGTGCGGCGCCCGAAGCTCAGGAGGCGGTGGGTGATCTTTTTGGCCCGGAGGAGATGATATTCGATCTTGGCCACCGCGTCGGCGAATTCCTGGAAGGCGGGGCTCCGGCGGAGGTCCTCCTCCCGGAGGAGGTCCTTGATCCAGCCGGCCTTTTCGGCAATGACCGCCAAAGGGTTGTTGATCTCATGGGCGATGCCCGCCGCCATCTTGCCCAGGGCCGCCATCCTGCCGGACTGGATGGCCATCTGTTCGCTGGCCGCCTTCTTGCGCTCCATCTCCCGAAGTTCCTTCATCAGGGCCCGACTGCTGAACCAGGCCCCGGTGACGATGAGGGCCACCCCCAGGAGGCCGATGAGCAGGCCCAGCAGGCGGGCGCTGAGAAGGGGGCCCGGCTGCTCCCTGCAGCACGTTGTCCCGGTTGATGATGAAAGCATCGCCCTTTTTACCGATCCAGGCGGCCCGGACGAGGTTCTCGATGATGTCGGAGTGGAGGGTGGCCCGCAAGATCCAGCGGCGCGGCCCTTCCCGCACCAGGACCGGAATGGCGAAGTGGGGCACCTGGCGGAATCCCGGAAAGACGTCGCTGATATGGAGGCCCTGACCCATGACGGCGCTGAACCACTCCTCGCCCCGGTAGTTCACCCCCTTGAGCAGAGGGTGATGGGGGCCCACGTAGGCCAAGTGAGTGCCGGCGTCATCGATGACCCCCAGTTCCGCATAGAAGCGGAAGCGGGACTGCATGGCCTGAAGACCTTGTTCAGATAATTCTCATCCTTCAGGGTTTCCAGGGTATGGGTGTGGGCCAGGGTGAGCAGTTGGGACACCCGCTCATCCAGAAACAGATCCAAAACCCCCCGGCGGTTTTCCACCAGGGTGCGCAGGCTCTCCCGCACCCTGGCGTGATAGGAGAAGCTGAATTCATGACAGATGGCCCCCCGCAGGAGCCGGAGGGGGATCACGGAAAAGCCGATGATGGTGGCAACGATTTTCCCGCGCAGTTTCTGGAAGCGGGTATTTTCCATCTCATGAGTCCGGGAGCCGACCCGAAATGGGGAGGCGCCAGGGCTTCGGGGGTCTCCCCATCTTCTTCCATCCTACGAATGGCTTGAGGCCCTGTCAAGGAAATCACCCCCGGGGCTTCCCTCCTGAGGGAACCTCCTGCAAAAACCTTGCCCCTTTCCCGCAGCGGCGCGATGATGATTCGGTCTGGTGGCCACTTCCGGTTCAGGGATTTTATGCAGATCACCTTCCACGGCGCCGCCCAGACGGTGACCGGCTCCCAGCATCTCCTCACGGTCAACGGCCGGCGCCTGCTCCTGGATTGCGGTCTCTATCAGGGCAAACGGGACGAGGCCCGGGAGCGCAACCGCCACCTGCCCTTCGACGCCCGGCAGGTGGAGGCGGTGGTGCTCTCCCATGCCCACATCGATCATTCCGGCAACCTCCCCAACCTGGTGAAGAGCGGCTTTGCCGGCCCCATCTACTGCACCCGGGCCACCGCGGATCTCTTGGGCGCCATGCT
>Ga0197142_1000305_pt1 | contig 45125 bp, 41 predicted proteins | sample GBS60_MetaG_FD_148614 | JGI IMG/M metagenome (GOLD analysis project Ga0197142, IMG submission 148614) | Sediment microbial communities from Great Boiling Springs, Gerlach, Nevada, United States - GBS 60_MetaG | ecosystem: Environmental > Aquatic > Thermal springs > Hot (42-90C) > Sediment... | reverse complement strand
GCGCTTCTCAGGATAGGTTCTAAAACGCTCCACTCCTTGTCGGTCAGGTCGGTCGGATACGATTTTCGCATCATCGTCTTCATGGTATCTAAAATACACTCCTGTCAGCATTTGCGCGACAGTCTCTTATACCAATCTGAGCCAAAAACTCTCTGAATATAGGTCGGACTCCCAGCCCGAATTCAAGGCCTCCGGTGATGAATGGCCACTCTGAAAAGAGCGTATATGGTTCCAAACGGTATTAGTATAATCCCTCCCGGCCCTATTCTGCCTCTATGAAGACGATTTCTGTGCGGCGGTTTAGGGCGCGGCCTTCCTCGGTAGCGTTTGAAGCGATCGGGCGGGAGCCGCCATATCCGCGAGCGAATATGCGTTCGGCTCTGACACCTCGCTGAACTAAGAACTGCCGTACGGCCTCGGCCCGTCGCTGCGAAAGCTGCTGATTGTACTCGGCCTTTCCGATACTGTCGGTATGCCCCTGCACCTCGACCTTCCAGCGGGGATGTGCCTGTAAGAGCCGAACCACCTCCATAAGCTCTAACTCCGATTCGGGTTTTAGGTCTGCCCGATCAAACTCGAAAAATACATTTCGTAGCCGAATCGCGCTTCCTTTACGGGGCTTTTCTAAGGGTACTCGTAACTCATAAGCCTGCGTGCGCTCGCGCAAATCAAAATGCTGACTGTAAAACAGATAACCGGCTGCTTCTGCGAGGAGCGCATACCGATTGCGCAGGGGAAGGGAAGTTACAAACTCTCCTGTGGCCTTATTGGAGGTGAGGGCGCGTATGGTGTCCCGGGTGTCTAAGTTTATGATTCGTATGCGGGCAGCGACCGGAGCCTTTGTGAGGCTGTCATAAACGAAACCCCGTACATAAGAGGCCGGGCATTGCGGCTGTACTTCCGGCCACAAAGGAAAAGCATAGACGTCCAGTTTCCCCAGTCCTTCGGGCCGTTCTAAGGCCACGTAGGCCATCTGTCCCGAGGCATCGATGCACAAAGTTTGTTCATCGCCGGGTGTATTGAGTGGATAGCCTAAGTTTTTGGGTGTGGTCCACCCGGTATCGGAGAGGTAACTTACGAAGAGGTCCATGGCTCCCATGCCGGGGTGATAATCCGAGGCGAAGTAGAGGGTGCGGCCGTCGGCGGCGATCATGGGGGAGTATTCGTCTCCGGGGGTATTGATGGGGGGGCCGAGATTTACGGGGGGTTGCCAGGCGCCATCTTTCCACTCGGAGTACCAGATATCACTGCCGCCGAGGCCATTGGGGCGGCTGGAGGCAAAATACAGGCGCCGACGATCGTGCGTAAGAGAAGGATGGGACTCCCAGGCAGGGCTATTGAGTACGGGGCCGAGATTTTTGGGAGGTAGCCACTGGTTTCCATCCAGTTCAGAAAAATAGATATCGCAGTTGCCCTGTCCATCCCGTCTATTGCATAAGGTGAGGAAAGCCCACTGTCCATCAGCGGAAAAGAAGGCGGCCCCTTCGTTGAGGTCGGAGTTGATGGGGGGGCCGAGGGGCTGGGCGGGCCGCCACTGGCTGTTTTCATCTCTTTCGCACCAGTAGAGGTCTTCGTCATAACCGCCGGATAGGGGATTGGGCGTTTCGCCTGGCTGGGGGCGTCGGGAGGTAAAGTACAGGCGCCGTCCATCCGCTGTCAAACTGGGCAGGTATTCGTCGTGGGGGCTATTGACATTGGAGCCTAAGTTTTCAAGCTTCAGGGGGACAGGCTTTCTCATGAGACGGGCAGCATGGGTACTTTTTTCCAGTAACTGGGCCCCCTCTTCATAAATGCGCCGGGGAATGCCTTCAAGGCCCGTTATGACAAAGCGGCGCAAGACCTGCTCCGCCGAATCATACCGCAGCTGAGCCACATAGGCTTTAGCCTGAAAGTATTGTCCCCAGGCCTTACCCGAAGCGGCCAGACCTTTTTGCTGCTCCATTTTCCGCCCGATCTGGAGGAGTTCGTCGTGGGTTTTGTTCTGCAAGGCGATTTTTCCGAGCAGGACCCAGGCCTCTTCGTAGGTGGGTTCTAATCTAAGGGCCTCTTGAAGGCGTTTTTGAGCTTCCGAGGTCCGACCGCTCTGGCTCTGACGCACCGCCTCCAGGTAAAGTTGATAGGCCTGTCGGGAGATACCCTTAGGCTGCGCCCAAAGGGTAGCTAAGAGGGCTATTCCTATCCATATACGGCTCATGGTAAAGCTAAATAACGATGGATTTGCAGGCTCAATCGCCATTCCGGGTGATTCTGGAGGTAGACGAGGGTCCACTGGAGGGCGGCTGATTGGTAGGTATCGGGCTGGAGGAAGGCGGGGATGGGGCGACCAACTATCTCTCTCTGGGTTTCGGCCCAGCGGAAATCACTGGGCGCATGAATGACTACTTTCAGTTCGTCGCAGACTTCATAGTAGGCCGATTGCGGCCTCATAAACCGTTTGGGGGAGAAGGTGATCCAGTTGGGTTTGGGTTCGGGCAGGGGACCTATGCCTGCGGTCTCTATCTGGACGAAAAGGCCGGCATCCTGGAGGGCCTGGATGAGAGGTCCGATGGCGTGTATGGTGGGTTCTCCACCGGTGAGGACGATATGTCTGGCGTTTCTTTGGCGGGCTTCGGCAACGAGAGTGGGAATGTCATAAAGGGGCCAGCCCTCCCGGGGCCAGGAGTGACGGGTATCACACCAGCTACATCCTACGGGACACCCCCCCAGTCGGATAAAATACGCTGGCTGACCCACCCAGTACCCTTCTCCCTGCACACTGTAAAATCGCTCCACGATCGGATAGCGAGGCTCAATGTCCATTAAGGGCTTCTCCATAGGAAGGTCGTTGTCTCATTTTGAGGAAAGCGGCCTGAGCACTGAATGGAGGGATATCGGGTAATATTTCCCGGCGGCGCCGATAGGTGCCATCGCTCTGGAGGATCCAGGCATGTTCGGAGTCCATCCATAGGGTTTCGGTGAGGTGAAGGGCTTGCTTTTTGAGGTCAGGATCCAGAATAGGGTATACTACTTCCACCCGGCGATCTAAGTTTCTCGGCATCCAGTCTGCACTTCCCGACCAGATCCGATCCTCCTGCCCTATCTGGAAGATGTACAGCCGGCTATGCTCTAAAAAACGGCCAATGATACTGCGTACTTCAATGGTCGGGCTGACGGGCAGACCTGGGACTAAACAGCATATACCCCGTATCAGGAGCCGTATCGGCACGCCTGCCAGAGAGGCACGATAAAGCGCCCGAATCATCACCGCATCTACCAGGGAGTTCATCACGAGGGTTATGCGCGCTGGAGTACCTGATTTTTGAGCTTCTATGCACCGATTGATCTCGCCAAGGAAGACCTCACGCAGGTTTTCCGGGGCGACGGCGATGCGCCGCCAGCTTTTCTGGCCCGTATTGCCGGTCATGTAGTTGAAAAGCTCTAATACATCCCGGGTGATTTCGGGATTGGCAGTAAGCAGGCCAATGTCGGTATACATGGTTGCGGTGCGTTCGTTATAGTTTCCCGTACTCAGATGGGCATACAGGCGCAGACCCTGACCCTCCTGGCGTATGACCAGGGCCGCTTTCGCATGGATCTTAAGACCCATCATTCCATAGACCACATTAGCTCCAGATTTTTCCAGTTCTCTAGCCCAGTAGATATTCGTTTCTTCATCAAAACGTGCTTTCAGTTCTATAAGTACAGTTACTTGCTTCCCCCTATGAACTGCTTCCTGAAGGGCCTGAACGATGAGAGATTTTTCACCAGTGGTGCGATAGAGGGTTTGTTTAATAGCGACGACGGCGGGGTCCCGTGCTGCCCCCCGAATAAACTCCACTACAGGCATGAAGCTATCATAAGGATGATGCAGGAGAATATCTTTTTGCGCTATGGCCTCGAAAATATGCGATTGGCTCTGCAGGGAGGCAGGGGTCGCCTGAATGAAGGGCTTATCCAGGAGACGGGGTTCGTCAATCTCTTGCAGGATAGTGCCAAGCCGCTCTAAACCCATCAATCCCTCCACGACATAAACCTCTTCCTCCTGTACTGCTAACTCTTCTTTGAGGAGATGCAGGGCTTTTGGCGGAAATTCTCTGGCGACCTCCAGCCGAACGACCGCTCCCAACCGCCGTCGTCTCAGCTCCCGCTCTACCAACTCCATCAGATCATCTGCCTCCACCTCTGAAATCTCAATGTCTGCATCTCGCGTCAGTCGAAACACACTATAACCTATCACCCGTCTGCCGGGGAAAAGATGCTTCAAAAATGAACCCACAAAGTCTTCTATCGGCACAAAAACATACCGATCCGCCGAATGAAAAGACATCATGCGAGGCAGTTGATTGGGTAAAGGCACCAGGGCCACCCCATCTACCAGACTCACCCACATGATGAGCTCCAGTCCCCGAAGCGGCGGTAAGGGATGTGCAGGGTCTAACGCCAGCGGCGTAAGCAATGGAAATACCTGATCCCAAAAACGCTTTTCCAGAATTTTTCGGCTGAGCTGCTTGATCTTTTCACCTCTCAGGAAGTAAATATCTTCTTTCTCTAAGGCAGGCACGTAGATGTGCTCAAAAATCTCATTTGCCCGTTTGAGCAGGCTCTGTACTCGCTCGCGGATCCGCCTGAGCGTCTGCCTGGGGGTAAGGCCATCCGGTCCTTTCTCCCGTAGTCCCACCTGAATCTGCTCCCGTATCCCCGCCACCCGAATCATGAAAAACTCATCCAGATTGCTGTAAAAAATAGATAAGAAGCGAAACCGACTCAGAAGGGGATGCACTTCATGAAGGCTCTCCTCTAAAACTCGTGCATTGAATTCCAGCCAGCTTAGCTCGCGATTCAGGTAAAATTCGGTCCGATGAAGGTCCAATTCAGGAGTTCTTGGAGATGGTCTATTCTCGCCTGACATAGTTGCATGAAAAATACAAAAAAGGCCCCTTCATACCGGGCACCTGCCAGTCCACCCGATATGCCAGTGCATAGCGGATCGTCCCGGAGTTGTCTTCCACTACAAAGGCATGTCGTCGTCGAAAGCCATACAGACCGAGGGTTGGCCAGACATCGCTGAGTTTTTTGGAATGGCCGTTCAATCCGGTGGGAGCGATTCGGTCTCCCTGGCGCCACCGCCGCACCCGAAGCGGAAAGAGACACGCAGGAAGCGGCACGTGCGGTAGCTCACTGAGAGGCTCCGACAGCACCTTTAGCTGCCATAAGCCCCATTCGTAAGTACCCGGCCCGGTTATCAGACAGTCTGGCCAGTCTGGCGCCCATAAAGAAGCTTCTCCCCATTCCATACCCGCCGGTACTCGACAGAAAACCACATTCCCTACCTGACGAAAGGCGCCGACCTTTCCACACCGATACAGAAAATACACTGCCCGTCCTTTTCGCCAGGAAAGCCCTACCCGCTCCCGCAGCACCCAGTAGAAAGCATCTTCCCCTAAACCGGCACGAATACTCCCGCCAAAGACTTCCTCCTTCACATATCGGCCTGTCAGACGCTGGTAAAGCTTTTCCAGACGGCGCCGCTGGAGGCAATATATCTCATACCTCTCCCCCAATCGCCGCGCCGCCTCGGGATGAACCTGCCGGAGTGCTGAAAAAACCCGCCAGCGAATCGTATTGCGAAGGTACCTGGGCGCGTAGTTAGAGGAATCTAACCGATACGCTCCTATACCCTTTTCTTTCAGGAAAGTAACGATTTCACTGCGGCGCACGTCCAGTAAGGGCCGCAGCCACCGCCCGCGCCGAAAAGGAATGCCCTTAAGCATCCACAGGTCTGCTCCCCGTAAAAGCTGATACACAAGCGTCTCTACGAAGTCGTCGTATGTATGGGCCGTGACGCCCCAGGCAATGCCATAAGTGTCAAGAAGACCCTCCATCCAGGCATAGCGGAGCTTGCGAGCCGCTACCTGAAAACTCTCAGAATCACTCAGAGCTTGTCTGTCCAGACTGATGACATCCAGAGGAAGTTTATGTTCCTGAGCGAATGCCCGCACCCAGTTTTCTTCTTGACGGCTTTCGGTGCCGCGCAAATTGTGATTCACATAAGCGAGGCGCACTTCATAACCGTTGTCCAGGAGTACACAGGTAAGGGCGACTGAATCCGGTCCCCCACTAAAGGCAACGAGCAGGGGGCCGGGGGGTGAGAGATAACGAAGGAGACGCTGACCAACTCGCTCAGAAAGGGAGGTCGTCGGCCGCTTCAGGGGTCTCAGGCGGGATAGAGATAGGTTCTTCGGGGACGACGGCTATATTCGTCTCGGCTGTGCTGGGAGCCTCTTCGGAACGCGGGGCGAGGGCTATAACCCGCAGATTCGCTACCCGACACTCAAACGCAGCGCCCGGGCTGTTATCACTTCTGATGTATTGCCGTACCCATGGCGTTCCTTCTACCAACACAATAGCCCCCTTGCGCAGAAGCTTGGCGACTTCCGTACTTTCATTAGGTCCCCGAAAATAACTGCATTCCACCCAGAGGGTTTCCTCTTTATTATCCCGTCCACGCCGAGAAATTGGCACCGAAAAACGGATAATCTGATTTTCTCCAACAGCGCGTACCTCCGCATCTCGCCCTAAACGGCCAGCGATGATAAGCTTATGATACATATTACAAAGGTAAGAACTTTCGAGGGTCTAACTTGACCCCATTTTGAATGATCTCATAATGCAAATGGGGGGCTACCGAATAGCCTGTGGATCCGACATATCCGATGACATCACCCCGCTGGACAGTATCTCCCACCTGAACAGCCACCCGGGAGAGATGGGCGTATTTGGTGACGAAGCCATTAAGATGGTTGATTTCTACCTGGATGCCATAACCCCCGCCATTATCCCAACCTGCATGCATCACAATACCCGAAGCCGCTGCCCGTACCGGTGTTCCATAACGAGCATTAATGTCCACTCCCGCGTGCATTTGCCAGTGTCCGTTAAATGGGTCGTGTCGAAATCCAAATCCACTCGTTATGGCTCCCTCCACAGGCATCGCGTAAGGATACCGTCTGAGGGCCTCCTGACGAGAGAGCATTTCCGTATGAAGGTGCTCGTAAGCCTCTCGAAGGACCTTCGCCCGATAAAGCGTCTGGTCCCAGGTACTCATCGGCTCGGCACCCCCCGTACCCCCTATCCAAACCCCCTTAGCGATGGGCTTCACGCCTACTATGGGCGCATAAAAATCCTGATACCGCCCATAAAAATGCTCCAGCCGCTCTTCGTACAGCTGCCACTCCGAGCAAAGGCGCCGAATCTCCTGCTGAAGGGTCTGCATCCGCCGCTGCTCATGCCGTTCTACAAGCTTAGCCCACCAGCGATAACCCCCGAAAAATAAAAGCATGCCCCATCCCAATCCACTGAGCCAGACTCGCCCCTGTCTCCAAAAACTACGCCAACTTATCGGGGCCGGCACGTATACCAGCCGATGCGGGTCCCAGACATACCGGATAAACCACCTTTTCATGCCCAACCAGTTTGACAGCGCAAAGGTAAACAAACTTTTGCATTTCTGCTGGATTGTAAAGCAGCCCTAACATCCCTATTTTTGCCCCTCCTGTCGGGGCTATTTCTCCAGCCATGTAAATTGCCAGAAGTTATACTAAAATGAGCCTGGCGTTCGCTAAAATAGAATCTGGCTATTATCCTCACCCTCTGCCTTTACCCCCTTACGAAGGGGAGGGATTCAGGAGGGGGCTCTCTCTCGTAACTGAAATCCACAAAAGAACTATAAGCTGCCTTCTGGTGTTAGACCTGGCTTTAGCGCCACTATCCACCGGGCTGAGAAATATTTTTCTGCAGTTTCGTGGAGGGTCTGGGGAGATAGGGTCATAACCATCTGTCTCCAGGCTCTTTCGTCAAAAGCCTGCTTTTGATCCAGGAGCCAGCGCCCCTGAAGTTGAAGTCTATAACTGAGCCGTTCCCATGTAATGGCATGCCGTCCCAGAAACTGCCGTTTCAGCGCGCTTAGCCGCCTTTCTGAGATGGGTTTTTCCTGCCAGTGGGTTAGCTGGCGCTGAATGAGTTCCATAGCTCGGCCCTCTATCTGGGGCATCAGTCCAGCGTAAATGCCCCACACACTCTTCTCTGGGTATCCGTGAAAGAAGCTATACACGCTGTAGCCCCATCCATACCGCTCTCGTAATAGCCAGTTCAATTCACTGCTCATGAAGGGACCCCCTAAGGCTTGTAGAATCAACTGCAAGGCTACCCCTTCTTTCTCGTAGGGAGAAGGTCCGGTGCCTCCCACGATGAGATGCATCTGCTGGGTGGGGCGCAGCTCCATCCGGGTTGTGCCGGGCGTACTAAGCACTTCATTAGCCTGCCAGAGCCGCTTCTGGGGGCTTTCTCTGGTCAGCCAGCCGGTTTGCCGGAGCGTCCGTTCTATCTCCAGCGTCGACAGGGCTCCACCTATCATCAAGATCCAGGGACTCTGTTGTAGAAATTCCCGGTAATACCGCCTCAAAGTATCGGCGTCGGTAGTTAGAAGAGATTCGCGATACCCAATAATCGGGTGTCTCAGGCCTCCTTTTGAAAAAACGGCTTCTTCATATCGGTCCATAAGGGACTCTTCAGGAATGTCCTCATACATCGCAAGCTCTTCCAGAATAACCTGGCGTTCTTTATCAATGGAGTCGGAACCAAGCGCAGCCTCCTCAGCGATAACTCGCACTATCTGTAACGCTACCCGAAGCGCATCAGATGGAATCCAGAACTCAATCGCCATCTTGTCTTTGGTTGTAAAGGCGTTTAGCTCCCCGCCGTAGCGCTCAATGCGCTCAAAGAGTGCCCTGGTTGAAAGATTTCTGGTTCCCTTGAAGATAGCATGTTCCAGGAAATGGGTGATTCCCTCGTGTCCCATCCAGTCGCAGCGACTCCCGCAGTCGTAGAATAAGACTCCATACACCGAAGTAGCTGTAGGATGAGGCAGGTAGTAAATGGACCCGGTGATGGGGACCATGCAGCAAAAGTAGGAAGCCCTCTGCTCCATATTGAGAATCTGGCCGGGCTGCGTTGTAGGTGATGCCGTCCACGCTACTCTGAGGGAAAAACTCACCGATCAGGGTGCCTGATGGTGTTATACTGTTTGGAGCCATATACTCTCTTTTCGGGGTAACTATTTGCTTCATAAGGCTTTGAATTTAAGCCGGAAGGCCGACCTGTATTCATAGAGCTTTTGGCTCAGACTGGCATAAGGGCATGGCTTTCTAAGGTACAGGGGCGGTGCCGCCGCCCCAGCTTTTCCTCATAAATAAATCCCTATCCCCCATACCACCCGAAATGTGAGCCCGCCTCGGATATGCTCCAGCGTTCAACTCCTGCCAGGCCATGCATCATGGTAGAAAACCTCTCACCCCACCAGACCTGTAAAACTTGAATACGGGATTTTTTGTTCCAAAAGTTATGCGTACTTCCTTATCGGCTTATGCATTTATTCTTCTCTTAGCTGGAATAGAAGCCCAGAATACCGAGCGGCTCTGGCAGGTAGGTTTTTCTGCGGGTCTCAATATCCCCGCCTACCGCTCCTCTCAGAAAGTAGATAAAGCCGTTCCTGTGCCCGGTTTTACGGGTGGCCCAGGCGTAAGCTATGCCCTGACCCCACGCATCACACTGAGTACGGGGTTATACTTTACGCAGAGAAATTCCACTTATGCCTTTACCGAAACCTATCCGGGGGATACTTCCATTGGAAATCTCCGCGATACCTACCTTGTCCACACCCGTCAGGATGGCCGCTTTACCATGGGGCATCTCGAAGTGCCTCTCCTTGTGCAATGGGCATTTATTCAGGGGCCCCAGTATAAAAGCTATCTCACCCTGGGTCTTCAGGCAGGTTATCAGCTCTTTTATCGCCTGGATGGAGACATTGAGGTGAGCCTGGAGGGTCTGGATTTTCTGCCGCTCTTTGGTTTCTCGCCACAAACTCGTCTCATCGTCGCCCGAGGTCCCATACAAAGAGAGTCTATTTCCGTCTCACGGGGCGACTTTGGATTCTGTCTCGGCGGCGGAAACCGCTTCCAGATGAAAAAGCACTGGATGAGCTTTGACATTCGTTATTATCACGGACTTATAGATATCTTTAAGAGGCCCGCTGACACCCGATTCTACAACGGCTCCATTAGCTTTATTCTGGGCTACTGGCTATAGGCTTAGTAAAAGCCGGCAGAGCAAGAGGAGAATTCTAAATCAGTCCGAGTCGTTCGGCGAGATATTCGGCGATATCCTGAACCGGAACTTTCCCATAGACGCCTGCATGCTTCGTGCCGTCGGTAATCATGGTCATGCAGAAAGGACAGCCTACGGCGATTCGGTCTGGATTCAAAGCCAGTAGCTCTTCGGTTCGCTCGATGTTGATGTCTTTATGGCCGGGTTCAGGCTCCTTGAACATCTGAGCACCTCCTGCTCCACAGCATAAGGCAAAGTCACGGCTGCGCGGTGCCTCTTTGAGGCGGGCCCCCGCTCGCCTGAGTAACTCCCGGGGTGCCTCATACTCCCCATTGCCCCGGCCCAAATAGCAGGGATCGTGATATACTACCACCCCATCTGAACCCCCATCTAATTTCAGACGCCCGCTTTCTATCAGGTGCAGGAGATACTGAGAATGATGCCACACCTCATAATTACCACCCAGCTGAGGATATTCATTGCGCAAAATATTAAAGCAATGAGGACAGGTAGCTACAATAGTTTTCACTTCATAAGCATTGAGAATCTGGATATTTTGCAGGGCCAGCATCTGAAAGAGAAAATCATTACCGGCACGCTTGGCGGGGTCGCCTGTACAGGACTCCTCCGTACCCAGAATACCCCAGGATACACCGGCTTTATCCAGCAGTTTCGTGAAAGCACGGGCTACCCGCTGCGCCCGGTCATCAAAGCTGGCCGCACAACCCACCCAGTATAAAACCTCGGGTTTCGCTCCCTCGCTCGCCCAAATTGCCAGAGTTTTTGCAGCCATATTACGCCTCTATCCATTTAGCCCGATCCGCCGCAGGCAAAGCCCACGGAGAACCGTTATTTTCCAGGTTGACAAACATGACATTCAGGCTTTCGGGGGCTTGAGAGGCTTCCATTACCAGGTACTGTCTGAGCTGCAGGATAATAGATACCGGATTAATCAACACCGGACAGGCCCTCACGCAAGCATTGCAGGTAGTGCAGGCCCAGATCTCTTCGGGCGTAATATAATCTCCTAAAAGGGCCCGACCATCTGGCTCCCAGCGGCCGTTTTTGTGATAAGCGCGTTTGATTTCTTCCAGGCGATCCCGGGTATCCATCATGATTTTACGGGGAGAAAGCTTTTTGCCCGTAAGATGAGCCGGACAAACAGATGTGCAGCGACCACACTCGGTGCAGGTATAAGCATCCAGGAGATTCTTCCAGGACAGGTCGGTAACATCCTTGGCGCCTAAAGAAATATTTTCCTGACTTTGCGCGGGGGCACCATTCTCTACGGGAAGGCCCAGAGCTTCCTTAATGGTAGGAGTAAGAGCAGGATTGGAGGGCATTTGACCGGGCGCTTCCAGAGGTGCATAATAGGTATTCGGAAAAGAAAGAAAAATATGCAGGTGCTTGGAGAAGGGGATGTAGTTCAGAAACGCCAGGATGCCCAGGATATGCACCCACCAGGCTGTTCGTTCAATAGCGATGAGGCTTGCCGGGGAGAGGCCTTCTAAAAGGGGCCGGAGAAGAGCACTTACGGGAAAGGCGCCAGCTTTGAGGTAAGGCTCTACGCCCCGGGTTTGCAGCAGAGCGTCTGCTGCATTCATAAAAAGTAAGGCCACTACCAGGATGATTTCTGTCCAGAGGATGATATTCGCATCCAGCGGGGGCCAGCCGCGCATCTCGGCCGTATGAAAACGGGGTAACTTCTGAATATTCCGCCGCCACAAGAATACTACCGCTGCTATCAATACCAGCGCTAAAAATATTTCCGCCGCTACCGTCATCACGCTATAAGCTGGCCCCAAGAAGGGAGCTAAAGCCCGATGCGAACCTGTAAGACCATCTATTACAATCTCCAAAACTTCTACATTAATCACGAGAAAACCCACATAAATCACCCAGTGAGCGGCGGAGGCTACGGGCCGATCCATCATACGCTGCTGAAAAACGGCTATCTTCAGCATCTGCAGCCAGTGGGCTTTTCGGGGGCCCGTAAGCTGGTATGAGCGCCCTACCCCCAGAGTGCGCCACAAAATACGAATATGATACACAAACAAAGCCACCGCCCCTACCAGAATCACCCCAAAAATAATCTGCCCGAGCATATACTCTTGAACGAAAATCCTCCCCTATTCCTCCTCTTCGTCGAAGAGGAACTCATCCCGGGTCGGGTAATCTGGCCATACATCCTCTATGCTCTCATAAATGGTATCGTCATCGGGCAGTTCTTTGAGGTTCTCTATGACTTCTATGGGTGCGCCCGTGCGTTCGGCATAATCTATAAGCTCATTACGGGTTGCCGGCCAAGGCGCATCCTCTAAGTAAGAAGCTAATTCCAGCGTCCAGTACATAGCAGGCGCAAAAATACTTACTTTCGGTATACCTTTGGGCCGATGAGTGTAACTCTCTTTCTGATAGGGGTATGCGTGGTGGTTTCTATTCTGGGGTGGCTTATCCCGGAGCTGATTAGAGACATGGGGCTGAATCAACACGCCGTATGGGAGCGCGGCGAATTTCATCGCCTCCTGACCCATGCTTTTTTCCATGCAGATATATGGCATTTGCTGATTAATAGCTATGTTTTTTACAACTTTGGTCGGCATTTAGAGCCTATACTTGGCGAAAAACGCTATATCATCCTGCTTGTGATAGGGCTTTTGGGCAGTGCGTTCTTTTCCATGTTGATGCAGTCGGGTTCTTCCTCAACGGTGGGGATAGGATTCTCAGGGGTTGTTTCGGCAGTAGTGTTTTGCATGATTATTTTTTTCCCGAAGATGAGGCTTATGGTATTTTTCATTCCGATGCCTGCATGGTTGTTTGCGATTTTATACACTTTATACAGCCTGTATGCGGGGCAGAGAGGAGGGGATGGGATTGATCATTGGGCCCATCTGGGAGGTGCTGCAGCCGGGGTGGGCTATGGTCTCCTCGTGTAGGTCAGGAGAGGATGCGGGCTCTGGTTTGGATAGCCTCATAGAGGCTTTCATAGAGGGGAACTATGCGATTTATATCAAAGCGGAGGGCATTCTGGCGGGCGGCTTGACGATAGGCTCCTGAGTCCCGAAGCACCTGAAAAACGGCCTTCTCTGCCGATGCGAGGTCATCTGGCTCATAGAGAATCCCCCCTTCCCGGACGACCTCGGGTAGACCGCCTACTCGGGGCGCGACGACAGGTACACCGCAGGCCATCGCTTCCAGGGCCGCCAGCCCAAAGCTCTCCTCCCGTGAAGCCAGTAAAAATACATCCCCCAGAACCAGATAATCCTGTACTTCGGTTACGGCACCGGTGAAAATCACCTGTTTTTCTATTTTTAGCTCGCGAGCCAGCTTTTCCACGGCGGGACGCTCCGGCCCATCTCCAATCAGCAAAAACTTCGCTGGTAAACCCATCTCAACAAAACGCCGAAATAAATGCATCAGCCAGGACACCTGCTTCACGGGCCGGAAGTTTGAGGCATGGATGAAGATATATTCCTGAAGGTTGGCGTAGATAGATCTAAGGTCGTATACCTGACGAGGTCTGAATATATTTGCATCCACGAAGTTAGGAATGACGAGAGGAGAAGTGGGTAAGGAGAAAGCGGTTTGAGTGGCCTGCGCGAGGGCATGGGAGACGGCGGTTACTGAGTCGCTTTTGTGGAGGGCGAGCCGAATGATAGGCCATAAGTCCGGGGCGCTCTGGGCTAAAGTGGTATCTGTACCGTGAAGGGTCGTTATGAAAGGCAAAGCGCGTCCCGAAAGGGCCACATACTGGCTCGCTAAAAGCGCACTCACGGCATGAGGTATGGCATAGTGCGCATGAATAAGTTCTATACCTGCTTCCGCCAGAGTCACTAAACGCCCTGCGAGAGCACTTTCATAAGGAAGATAGCGAAAAAGCGGGTAGGCAGGGGGCTCCACCTGATAAAGGTGAAGGTTGGGGTGACACTGCACGGCCCGCACAGGCCGCTCATAAGAGACAAGGTGCACCTCATGTCCCCGACAGGCCAGGGCTTTGGCGAGCTCTGTCGCAACCACACCACTTCCACCGACCGTGGGATAGCAGACTATGGCAATACGCACCTCTATTAAAACAAATCATGTGGTACTTTTGCTGCATGAGCCGCGCAAAAGACAAATCTCAGGCTGAGGTGCCAAACACGGAGCAGAAAGTTTCTGGTATGCCGCATGGGGATGGTGCGAGGGGTTCTTCTTTGAAGCTGGACCCTTATGCTTCCATGCTGAGCCGCTTCCATAAGGCAGCTGATATGATAGGTATCAGTCCCGACGAACGAGAAATCCTCAGCAAGCCCTCGGAGATTCACATAGCCCACCTGCCGGTGGCGATGGACGACGGGAGTGTGCGGGTGTTTGAAAGCTATCGGGTGATTCATTCTCGGGTTTTGGGGCCTGGTAAGGGGGGTATTCGTTATGCCCCGGAGGTCAATATGCGAGAAGTAATGGCCCTTGCCGCATGGATGAGCTGGAAGTGTGCCGTGGTGAATATTCCTTATGGAGGCGCCAAGGGCGGCATCACCTGCGAACCCAAAAAGATGAGTGTGGGCGAGCTGGAGCGGCTCACCAGAGCGTATACGCGGGCCATGGCTGAAGTTTTCGGACCGGATAAAGATATTCCTGCGCCAGATATGGGAACCAGCGCCCGAGAAATGGCCTGGATTGTAGATGAGTACTCCCGCCTCAATAAAGGCAACTTCATTCCCGCCGTCGTAACAGGCAAGCCCCTGGAGTTAGGTGGTTCTAAGGGCCGTGTGGAAGCCACCGGGCGCGGCGTTACCATGGTAACTTTGCAAGCGCTCCAGAGAATGGGGAAACGCCCCGACGGCCTCTCCGCCGCCGTCCAGGGCTTCGGCAATGTAGGTTCCATCACCGCCCGCTATCTCTCTCAGCATGGCATTCGAGTCGTAGCGATATCCGATACCACAGGAGGCTACTTTAATGAAAATGGTATTCTCATTCACCAGGCCATTCAACACCGGGATAAAAATGGCGGCCTTTTAGAGGGCTTTAAGGGTGGAGACCGCATCACCAATGAGGAGTTATTGACTTTGCCTGTAGATATTCTCGTTCCAGCCGCTACTGAAGACCAGATCACACCGGTCAATGCCCCGCACATTAAAGCCTGGCTCATCGTAGAGGGCGCGAATGGTCCCACCACCGCCGATGCCGACCCCATTCTCAATGAACGGGGCATTACCGTGATACCGGACATTTTAGCGAACGCGGGGGGAGTTATTGTGTCTTACTATGAGTGGGTCCAGAATCGACGCGGGCACTATTATACAGAAGTAGAAGTGCAGGACCGAGCCGATAACACGATTCGGCAGGCATTTGATGATGTCTTTGCCCGGGCGGCGTCCCAAAAGGCATCGCTTCGGGAAGCGGCCTATCTGATCGCCGTGGAACGGGTAGTAAAGGCATTACGAATGCACGGCCGGTACTAAAACACAAATGTATTAGGTAACCCGTCAGGAGATGAGAGTAAGGAGGTAGATTACTCTGAAGTTATATCCGGCCCTGCCCTGCTTGGATGGCGCGGTTGCCCCGTATATCAAGATTTATTTTTGGGCGTGCCCCCACGCTTGGCTCGGGGGTGCGCTGGCTTCGGGGTTCGCTATCGCTCTGTCTCGCCTCGCTTTGCGAGGCGAGACCCGTCCCTTCGGAGCGGCCCTCCGCCTCCCTCACACAGAATACGCATTCGGATTACACCGTTTGGAGCCATACCCTCCCTTTATAGAGTAGTTGTAGGAAGGCTTGACCAGCACTCAGGAAGGTTTTGTCTCAGATAGGTGTAAGGGATAGCACACTTTTTACGCAGGCGCGGTGGCACTATCGGAATGTTTTTCTCAGGGAGTCCGTCGACGCGTACTTGCCAGATGAATGACCAGTCCCAGAAGTAGCGTTACACCTATCGTGATAACTACGAGCATCCAGAAAGTCTGCTTGAGAAAGCCCGCGTCTTCCTGAGAGAGGGGTCGCGCCTCCCCGGGATAAACGACCCGTGAGGGGCCTATCGTCCCCGAAGAAGCCGTAGGAACCGCCTGAGCCCCTGTGTTCGAAGCTGTAGCTACTCCGCTGCTATTCAGGTACTCCCACAGGGCCTCTATGTCCTCCTTGGAAAGATCCGGATTGGGTGGCATGACTTGCTTGTTATAAGCTTCATACACTTCTACAGCGGCCTTATCGCCACTTTGAATTAGCGCCTGCGAGTTAGTCACAAATTTTGCGAACCACTCCTTCTCGCGGCGCTGACCAATACCGGCTAAGGCAGGTCCGATGAGCTTCTGTTCAAGTTTGTGGCAAGCGGCACACCGCTGCTGAAATAGCGTCTTTCCCTTATCGTTGCCTTGTGCTAAACCCAAGCCTGACAGGCTGATTCCTATCCAGATGACGATCTTTCGCATAAGCGTATCAGTTTTTGTAAATCTTTTCTGGCTTTTTCAAAATCGTAACTGCTATATGGCCCGTACACCTGCCCTCCACAGCTTACCAGGAAAAAAGCGTCGTTGTGGAGAATTTCGCTGGTGCCGGGGAGCTTTGCGGCCGTCAGGCCGAAGACTTCCCTTGCTAAGAGAAATGCGTGTGGCTGACTCTCGGGGCGTGCATAGTACCATGCATGCCCGGGCACCTCATAAGCCCGGGCATAGGCCGCCAGCGCCTCACCGGTGTCTTGTTTGGGGTCTAACGAGATAGATAAGGCCGCCACAGGCTTTGAGGGGTCAACCTCTGATAGAATTTCCCGTATGACCCCGCTCAATCGTGGACACACGGAGGCACACCGGGTGTATATAAAAGCCAGCAGCACCACCCGCGTGTGTAAAGAGTCCAGAGAAAGCGGTTGCCCCTGGGCATCTACAAACTGGTAAGCTGTAAAGCGCGGCCACAGAGGCTCTGATGAGAGGGGATCCGGGAAACGCTCCCGCTCATACCATATAAAGCCTCCCCCTATCAGAGCCGCTCCCATCAGAGCCCCATACAACCAGCTCGCCGACCAACGCATAAGAGTTACTTTTCAACCTGGGTGAGAGGCATCGGATTGTCAGGATGGTACGGTGGGGCCCCCTGTGGAGTACCCAGGGCCTGTTTCAGAGGCACCCAGTATGAAACCACGATCAATATCCCAGCCACCACCAGCCACGGGCGCAGCCGAGCCACTAACTCTGCTTCCGAGGCTTCAGGATGTAAGCTCTCCGCCGCCGGGAAACTCAATACCCCTGCCGGTGCCTCAGCCTTCCCGAAAAGCGTGCTAAACAAAACCGCCAGATAAATCACAAATGCTACCGTTAAGATAGTCGCCCCTATCCCTGTCAGGTAGGCCGTGGGAACCCAATCAGCCCTGAAATGTGGTGAAGAGGGGTCCAGATAGGAGAGCCCCATATTGGTACGGCGCGGCTGCCCCAAAAGACCCCCATACATCATGGCCGTGGAAAATATCACCAACCCCAAAATCCACAGGTAGGGTACCGCGACATTCCATCCTTTCAGACGAATCGGCTTCCCCGTTAGCCGACGAATAAGTTCTAAACTCATCCCCAGAATCATCAAAAACACAGGACCCCCCACCGTCATGTGAAAATGCCCCGATATAAACCCCGTATTGTGAATGGTTTGATTGATATTGTAAGAGGCATTGACAATACCTGTAAGCCCTCCATAAATGAATATAAGGAGGCCTGCGATGCTATACGCAAATAGCGGCCGATCAGCGTCAAACCACGGAAGCCGCCACATCCACCCAAAGAGTCCCTTCCCGCCCCGGCGAACGCCCGCATATTCTAAAGAGGCCGCCACCGTAAATGCCGTCATGAAGCTCGGGATAGCCACCCCGAAGGTCAATAACGCATGCACCGCTTTCCAGAAACGGCTAAAGCCAGGCTCGGTATACTGGTGATGAAGACCCACCGGAATGCTGAATATCAAAAACAGCATGAATGCCAGCCGGGCCGCTTTATCAGAGTAGAGCTTTCCACCAGCTATCTGGGGTAGCATCGCATAATAAACCACATACGCAGGCAATAGCCAGAAATAGACCAGCGGATGCCCGAAAAACCAGAAGAGGGTTCGGGCTAATGGGATGTTAATTGTTTCCACCCCCCCCAGACTCCATGGAATAAGCATGAAAAGCACCTCAATAGCTAAGGGTATGGTACAGAGAAACCAGATGATAAAGGTAACCAGCATACCGAGGACGGCGAGCGGAAGGGGACGGTTGGGATTTTTCTTGCGCCAGGCGTTTACGAGGGGGAGCCATCCAAAGAAAGCCACCCACGATCCCACCACCAGCATCGCCGCTCCGATATAAAAAGCCGGATGAGCCCTGAGAGGAGGGTAAAAAGTATACAGCACATCGGCAGCTCCGAGAAGCATGGGTATAGCGGCTGTGAGGGTTCCCACTACCATCAGCCCGGTGGATAGGGCATGCACCCACCGTATCAGCGGGCGTTGAAGGTAATATTGCATGACCGCATGACCAAAAACCACACCAAAAAAGGTAGTCAGCACTACCGCATTTACCACTCCATGAAGCGTAAGCCCCTGATAATAACCAAGCCCTAAAAAGTCTGCGCTCTGGATAACTCCCGCTCTATACAGGGCCTGCATAAAGCCATGATAAATGCCTATGATGAGCAGGATAAGCGGCAGAACCACCTCTATCGTCATCAGGATTCTGGAAAGAGGTGGTACTGGAAAGGGTGCTAACCCATTCGCAGGTTTTTCTATGGTTTTCATAGGTGTAGGGGTTTAGGTTTCATTTTGCGACGATGTAAGCAACCATGTTCTGGTGGGCGGAGCCGCAATATTCATGGCAGATGATGGGATAGACGCCGGGTTTATCTATGCGGAGGGTATAGGCGTTGACGGCACCGGGAATAGCCATGAGGTTAGTATTAGTCCAGCTTACATAGAGGCCGTGCGTTACATCGGCGGCACTGAGGAAAATTTCGGTTGGCCTGCCGGCGGGCACCTCTACGATTTCGGGTTCAAAGCGCCACATACGCGCTACATAAAAGACTCGCCGGCTCCCATCGGGAAGTGTATCCACACGACCCTCTGAGAAGGGCCTTATCTCGGGCGGCAGACACGGTGGCACATCAATGGCCGCAACCCGCGCCGCCAGCATGAGCGCTACGAAAAAAGTGCCCATCAACCCGATCGAAAAACCCAGCACAATTTTCTCGGCGCGATCCATAGGCAGTCCCGTTTTAGCCACGATTTAGCATCAGGAAATAGACAGACAGCCATACCAGGATGGCTAATACGATAAGTAGCCCGAAAAACGCAAGGCTACCCCAGGGCACGAAACTCTCCGCAGAGAGTTCTGAGTCGGTTTCCACCTGTCTGATCGGTTCCATACGCACCTCCTTTTTGGCAAAGGTAAGAATTTTCTTTCAAATCAAATGAAATATTGACACCGAGACGGGCTACAGGAGCTGCGGGCCGTTGAGAACCCTCCCATGAGTCCCGAAGGTCCCCTCAGACTCTATCTGATATTAGACTACACATCATAGTTCGTAAATATGTGCCTAACTCCTGAAAGCCCTGCCGAATGCAGGGATAAGCCATGAGCCGAATCAACTGCTCCCCGCTCAAAGGGCTCCTCCGAAGAATCCGACACCCTCCTGCCGTTCGCCGCTCTATCTTGTCCAGCCCCCCTTCCCGATACCACCGACCTCACTTCTGAACCGAACAAATACTCCTCCTGCCGTCGCCCCCCACTACGTCTAATCCCGGCACAAAAGGCACAATTCCTGATAGCGCCAAGCCTTATAAACATCCCGGTCCGACTTGTAAGCCTGATAGAGGTTATTCGGGCGTTTGTTTGCAGGTGATTGGGAGTCCGGGTCTTCTTCGTGCTATCGGTAACGGCAAAAAACTTAGAGAGCTTTGATGTGCCTTTTTGTGTAATATCGTTCCAGACAACTCTCTTCCGCCTTCGCAAAGGCACTGGCAGCCGGAAAATATGCAAAAGCCAATACAGCACCTCAAAGGCCCCAGACCGCTCTTCCTCCAGAATGCCCGCTAAGTTTAAATTTGCATACGACTGCCGGCGGATATAGACGGAATCCCGGAGAAGTCGCGGATAGCGGCCGTTGGTGACCAACTCCCGCAGATGTCCGGTGCGGTTAAGAAACTCCTGCAGGAGCACGTGCGACGAATAGCGGGGCTGGGCATGGGGGTATACTTTTCCCGGTTCCTGAAAAGGATAGACGATATGGATGGGCGGGGCTTCCTCGGAGGGGCCGGCCCAATGCGAAATACGAAACGGTGTCTCCTCCACGAGACATGGCTCGGGGTTCGCATATATTTCATATCCCGGCAGGCTCAGAAAGGGCTCCCTCAGAGCTGATAGATCTGGCTCGTGGAGAGGCAGATAGGGGCATCTGGATAATCCAGCCGGCTTTTGAAGATGCTCCAGAACCGGCGGGCTTCGGTGAAGGCGAAGAGCATGCCGTTTAGCAGGTCGGTGGGCGTGTAGAGGCGTGTGCTGAAATTCTGGGGATGCTGGCTGAGGAGTTCGGCTTTGCAGAGGGTATCGACTATCTCGGCTCCGAGAAGGCTGCCTTCCCATAGGATGAGGGGGATGGCGCGGGATCGAAGGGCGGTATGGCTCATCGATCAGTTTTACAGGTAAATGACGATTGGTGTGGAGGATGAGGGGCCGCGTGAGGGATGCAGAGGGTCGCCTGAAAGGCGGGTCGCGCCATAGGTGCTGCGGAGCGTTAGCGAACCCCGAAGGAAGACTGTTGCAAAAATGCGCGAAAGCACTACTCTACGCCTTTGTCGTGCTGCCCAAGGGCATTCTCGGACGCCTGTAGAGGGAGTTTTGCAACAGTCTCCGGAGCATCCCGATCCCGAGCCAAGTAAGGGCACACGCACAAAAACAACTCCTGGCGAGTTTCTACATCAGGTATCACAGGGACCACAACCGAAGATTTTCGTAGATTTGCCAGGATGCGCTGGGGGATAGGATGGCTGGGGCTTGCGCTATTTGCACAGGGGCCGACGCTGAGTAACTGGGGCGAAATAATCCGCACTACGCCCGGCACCCTGGTAAGCGTGCAGGGATCCATGACGAATCGGCAGGGAGGGATCTGGTACCATTCGGGTGCCCTCCATGTAACGGACACTATAGACAATCAAAGCGGTAATGAGCATTTTCGGGCCACCTTCCCGAATAATCAGCCCGTTTCCCCCGGCAAGGTGCAACTGTGGGGCGGCTATCAATGGATTACCGGGACAGACCCCATCTTTTTTGACACCCTGGAGCTGCGAGGGACCAGCAGTAAAAACCTTGCGCAATCCGCGTATGTCCGACACTGGCTGGATCTGGGGAACCACATGTTTCGTACGCATGCGGAGACGCTATACCATCAAAACTCAGATCCTGCCTCTATTGTACGCGCTACCGGCTTCGTGCAAAGCGATCCGGGGGGCGCGCTCCAGCGTCTGTGCCAGAGCGGGAGGAGCTATCTATATCCCTTAGGCGACTCCCTGCCAGTCCTGCGCTATCGGCCCCTGTATTTAGTTCCCACTCAGAATGGCACCTACAACGCCCGCTTTGCGAACCGAGACGCTACCAGCGAGGGATATGACCGCAGCCGTCATCACCCGGCCCTTTGCCTGATTAATCCGGATTACTTTCACCACATTTCCGGGCCTGCCCCGGCAAGGGTCTCTATCAGCTATGAGGCGGGGATTGATCCGCCCTACGACCAGATAGCGCACTGGACGGGAACTATCTGGGATAGCGTGGGCGGACAGGCGGTCAGTGGCGTCCCGCTCAGCTTTGTAGAGGAACGCGGTCTTACGCTGAATCCCACGGCGTTTGCGCTGGCCCTGCGAAAACCAGAAGTAACCCTCTCCCCCCAAGGGCCGGTGGATCTGTGCCCAGGCGACTCAATCCTGCTCACCGTCACGAGCTCCAACCCCAACTACCTTTATCTATGGAGTACAGGCCAGACCGGAACAGCCCTCTGGATCCATCAACCCGGCACTTATAGCATAATAGCCCTCATAAACGGTCTGGTTAGCTGTTCTGATACGGCTTATGTGGAAGTTCGGGCGCTTCCGGCGCCTGGTATCAGCATCATACCTTCCTCGCCCCAGAGCATCTGTCCGTCTGATAGTCTTACGCTAACGGCCACGCCCCCTTCGCTAAGCTATCAGTGGCTTTACAATGGCGCGCCCATCCCCGGGGCCACACAATCCACCCTGACAGCGTCTCAGCCAGGCGTTTATACGATTCAGGCGCAGCAGGTCTGCGGTCTGGCGCTCAGTGAGCCCTTCCTGCTTTTCCATTACGATCCACCAGAGGCTTATTTCGTGATGAGTCCGGGGGATACGATAGAACTGGGGCAGCCCCTGCTGCTCACCGATAGCTCCCGCAATAGCACGGCTTTCTGGTGGATAATTGGAACCGATACGCTGCCCGGCGGGCCGAGCTATTCTTATGCTTTCGGGCAGGAGGGGCTATTTTGGATTTATCAGATTGCCCGGAGTGCAGAAGGGTGCCTGGATACTTTTGCCCGGCCGATTTATGTGCGGCCGTTTCGAGGGATATTTATTCCCACGGCTTTCACACCCAATGGAGATGGAACCAACGATTACTTTGTAATTATTGCGCCGCCGCTTCAGGCGAGTCGCCTGCGGATTTACGATCGGTGGGGGATACTTTTATGGGAGACAGAGGAGATGCCTCCTCGATGGGATGGGCGTACGAGAGGCGGAGAAATTGTGCCTGAGGGCGTCTATGCTTTCATCTGGGAGGGGCGTTTGCTTTCGGGCCAGACCCTTCAACGCAGCGGCACCATTACGGTCTTACGATAAACGCAGATATCGGGCCCGGGGAATGGCTCAGGTGGGTTTCTCCTTATCGTCTCAATAAAAAATACAGCCATCCCCATCCGACTCCCACCAGGATGGCGGCCCGCCACAACCAGGTCAAAACCGGCTTTTCCCGGGGCAAAGGCCGACGGGCAGGCCCTTCACCCCGACACAACGGACTGGTATAAGCCACCACCCTTGCCGTATACATTTCTACCCGTAAATAGGTGTCTTCCTTCACAATAGGATACACCAGGCGGTCCGTCCCCGAAAAAACAGCCCGCACTACCCCACCCTGTCCGATTACCCGCAGACTATCTACCCCTTCACTCACCACAACCAGGAGGGTATCTCCCACCACCTTAATCTTGCGAAAGAGAGGATAGTCCTGAGCCGCTATGGGGACAGCATAAATGTTTTTGTAGCCAACCGTTTTTCCTTGAAGGATGACCTGAATTATTTCGTCCGCGGAAGCTTGAGGCGGGAGGGCTATTTCGGTCCAGCGAGTAGTTATCTGGTGGGGATGATGGACATCGTGGACATTGTCGTTAGCCAGGAGGCTGGCGTAATGACCGGCGGAAAGGGCGCTATCCCACTCACTGATGGAATCTCCATAGCGGTTGAGCACTTCAATGGCGTGATAGCCGCCCAGATAACGAAACATTTCGCCGGGACAGGTGTGATAGGGATGGAAAAACGGGTGCGCAATAGCAATCAGGGGGGCAGTTTTATGAAGGTGCGCGAGAATACTCTGATAGATATCCCGGCTGAAAGGCCATGGGAAATCCCACCAGAGGATATTTTGGGGGGCGAATACGAGCTGATGAAACTTGCGCAGGCCCCAGCCATGTTCATAGAGGGGGATGGGAGAGGCCGGATTGACCCGTTGATAATCGGAGATAGCATAATACGCATACCCCAGGCTTCGGTAGGCCGAATCAATGATGCTGGGGGTATTTTTACCTTCGGTCAGGCCAGCCCAGGTACGACTGTGAATGTGAAAGTTGGATCGGCTCCATAGAAGCGTATCGATATCGAAGGGGTTATACCAGGTTTTTCCTGAGAAGGGACGGGGGGGCTCGTAATGATAACAGCGGATAGGCCAGAGCAGCCCAAGGAAGAGAAAAGTGAGGGCTATGGCGAGGCTCCAGCGCAGGGGCTTACGCCAGGGCATGAAGGGCTCTGGTGAGCAGGGAGAGGCCTGCCTCAATCTCGCTCAGGGCGACGGCATAACTCAACCGAATATGAGTCGGCATGCCAAATCCTGTGCCGGGCACCAGAGCAAGCCCATTCTCCAGAAGGTAATCGGCCATATCATCCGCCGTCTGGAGAGTAGTGTGGAGGACGGTTTTTCGGCCGAGGTAAGCTTCTACGCTCAGGAAAAAGTAAAAGGCCCCCTGCGGCTGGTAGGGATGAAGCTCGGGGTGATGCGTGGTAAGGTACTGATAGATCGTATCGCGGCGCTCCTGAAAGGCCTTTCGCATGGGGGCTATAAGCGCTTCTATGTCGCTGGTGAGACCGGCTATGGCGGCTTTTTGGGCGATGATGTTAGCGCCAGCGGTGGTTTGCCCCTGTACTTTGATGGCGGCCTGAGCGATGTCGGGAGGCGCAATCAGATACCCCAGCCGCCACCCCGGCATCGCAAATGCCTTAGAAAAGCCATTACATACAATCGTTCGCTCCCGGAGCTCTACAAATTCCAGGAAAGAGACCGCTTTGTCCTCATACACGAGGAGGTCGTATATTTCATCGGCGATGATCCAGATGTGAGGGTGGTTTCGGAGCACCTCAACGAGAGCGGCGTAATCTTCCCGGCTGTAAGTAGTACCGGTGGGGTTGGAAGGGGAATTCAGGATCAGCGCACGGGTGCGGGGTGCGATAAAGCGGGCCAGCTGCTCGGGAGTGAGTTTATATTGATTTTCCCCGCTGGTGGGCACGAGTACCGGGCATCCCTGTGCCAAATGCACGAGGGGCAGATACGATACCCAGTAAGGCACCGGGATTATCACCTCGTCGCCGGGTTCGAGGATGCTGAGGAGGGCATTGTAGATGGCCTGCTTGGAGCCATTGGAGACGACGACCTGCTGGGGCGAAACAGGCGTACCGTAGTAGTGTGTATAATAACTGGCTATGGCTTCTCTAAGCGGAGCCAAGCCCGGGACGGGTGGATAGGGGGCTATGCCTTCGCGTATAGCCTGGATAGCCGCTTCTTGAATTGCTTCGGGTACCGGGAAATCTGGCTCTCCCAGCAGGAGTGAGACCACGTGCTTACCCTGAGCCCGCAGGTCGCGCACCCGCTGAGCCATCCCCAGCGTTTGCGCCTCCGCAAGGCCCGCTATCCGGCTCGAAACCCGCTGCGTGGAAAGCCTATCCAACCGCTACCTCGCTTAGGAGAGCAAAGTAATCTTCGGAAGCTTTAGCTGACTGAGCGTAAACTTAATCGCCTCAAAAGCACTATCCAGCACATTCTGGCCCATCAGCTCCAGCGGCACCCGCATGTAAGTTTCTATGGCTTTTGTCGTTTCTTCAAACCCTTCGGAATCATCATTCAGCCAGAAGCGAATCAACCCCCAGTGCACTCCCCACAGAACATCCAGATAAAGTCCCTCCAGATGACGGGACTTAATCTCATCGGCGATCACTCCCTCCTGAATCACCTCCATCATATAAGCCCGAAAGCGCCGCTGATAGGTGCGTAAAATGGAGAAACTTGTGTACGTTCTCTCAATGAAGCTTCGGTCTTTGACGGCATTCTCAAAGAAAGTGTAAAAATAGGCCAGTATTTTTTCCCGGGCGCTATACTGGCTGAAAGATTCCGAGCTTTTGAGGGCATTGATGACTTCCTCGGCGTAAGTGCCCCAGATTTTGCGGCCAATGGCGTCTAAGGAAGCAAAATGTTGATAGAAGTCGGCTTCGGAGATGCCGAGCTGTTTGCAGAAAGCGTAAACGCTTGTGTTCTTGATTTTTCCCTCGACGGTGAGCTGCTTGTAAAGCTCAAGGATGCGGGTCTCAAGGGAGGTTTCTTTGGTCTTGGCAGCCATACGGGTGCAAAGGTATGGAAAGATTTGCATTCTTTGGGGGGGTGTTCTGGCTTGCGGAGGCTGGTGCGACGAAGACCGACTGGTTAAGGTCCGATGGAGTTCGTCAGCGCTTTCCGGGCTTCAACATAGAAGTGGAAGGGGGCGCAGAGGCTGCTGAGAAACACTTTATGGCCATTCGGCAGGCCTTTGTAGAGAGTACCTGGCCATGGCCCGAAAAGCTTTATTATTATGGACCGGCTCTCCACAATGCCGAAAATAAAGAAACCATCAGGGCTGTTTTGAAGAGTGTTTTCCCGGAAATAGCCGATATCCAGGTGGAGCATGATCTTTTAGGGGCGGCGCGGGCCGCATGGGGAAAAGCGGCCGGTATCGTATGCATTTTAGGGACAGGTTCAAACTGCGCCTGGTATGACGGGGAGAAGATCGGGCGTCAGCGCGGCGGGCATGGCTATCTGCTCGGGGACGATGGCAGTGGGGCCGACCTGGGAAAATCCCTGCTTTCGGCCCTCCTGCACGACGAAATGCCCGAAGACCTCAAAGAGCAATTTCTAAAACGATATTCGCAATCCCCCATGGAACTGCGCAAAGCCGCCTACCAGTCTCCCAGACCTTCGGCTTTTCTGGCGGGCTTCGCTTATTTCTTATCGGAGCATCGGACGCACCCCTGGGTCAGAAGTCTCGTACGGGGCCGTATAGAGGCCTTTGTGAGTCGCACCTGGGGTAGATGGGAAGCCGGTGAGCCGGTAAGATATGTGGGGGGGATTGCGCAGGCATTTGCGGATCTGGCAGAAGAAGTAACCCGCGCATGGGGGGGGAAGTGGGGTGGGGTCGTGAGCGACCCGGCAGAAAATCTATTGCAATTTCACCGACGGTGAGCGGGCGTGCCCTGTACGAGATGCCGGCGGGAGAAGTTTTCTGGATATGTCGCTTTTCGGTGTGTGCTTTGCGGGCGGAGCCGAATCATCGCAGTGAGATGGTTTCGCAGTTGCTATGGGGGGAACCGCAACAGATTCTGGATCTTCGGGGGGGCTGGCTTCTGATACGGGGACTGCTGGATGGGTATGTGGGGTGGGTGCCGGTGGGGAGTTTGGTGCAGGCATTTCGGGTGGTGGAGCGATGGGCGGTGGTGCGGGTGCGGTGGGCACCGCTCTTTCGGGAGAAGCGCCTGTACAGTCGAGTGCCTGCGGGTGCAATTGTGCCGGGAGATGGGGTCTGGCATACGGCCGAAGGGCGTTACCGCATAGCTATGGGACACCTGCTGGCCTGGCCGGAAACGCCCCGCCGTCTCAATGTCGGCCGGTCCCATGCCCTCTTTCACCAGACGCCTTACCTCTGGGGCGGTAAAAGCCCTGCCGGCATAGACTGCTCCGGCCTGATCCAGATCACTTACCGACTCGCCGGCTGGCTTATGCCCCGAGATGCCGCCGACCAGGCCGCCTTTACTACGCCCACCCCCTATCCCAGACCCGGCGACCTCGCCTTCTACACCACAGGCCACCGCCCATCCATCACCCATGTCGCCCTCTACAAAACGCCGGATACCATTCTCCATGCCACTGCCTGTGGCGGAGTCGTCCTTACTCCACCCACCCTACATACCCATGTTTTCCACAGCTATCGCACGTTAGTTCCTTGAAAAATTGTTATTTGGCGCAGGAGGTTCTCGTGTCCGTCCTCGTGCTCAACTACGATTATCAGCCTATTCACATTACGAGCTGGCGCCGGGCATTCGTCCTGGTATATCTTCGCAAGGCGGAAATTGTAGAGAGCCATCCCCATCAGCAAATCGTCACGGTCCGATCGGTATATCCGTGGCCAAGGATTATTCGGCTTTTGCGGTATGTGCCGGTGCCTTACCGTCATGTGCCTCTTACCCGGGAGAATATCTTCAAGCGGGATGGATACCGATGTGTGTATTGTGGCAGCGCCCACCATCTGACGATAGATCATGTGGTTCCCCGCAGTCAGGGGGGTGGAGATACCTGGGAAAACCTGGTAACAGCCTGTGAGCCCTGCAACCGCCGCAAAGGGAACCGCACTCCGGAGCAGGCCGGCCTGCGCCTTTTACGCAGACCCCATCGGCCGCACTATATACTTTTCTGGCTAAGAAGTGCCGGGGAAATAGACCCTGCCTGGCATCCCTATCTTATGCTCACGCATCCTTCATGACGGTCTGGGTTCGCCCGCTTGCGGTATACTGGGAGGGCCGTCTTTATACGCAGGTTTCTATTGCCCTTAGTGAGGGGCGTCCTGTGGAAATCACCTCCACGCCTGTACCGGATGCCCTTCCGCTGCCGGGTCTTCTTTCGCCGGCCTGGGTCAATGCCCATACCCACCTTGAGCTTTCTCATCTGGAGGGACGCCTGGCGTCTGGAATGGGTATGGTGGCATTTCTGAAGGCGATGGGGTCCGGCCGGGGTCGGGCTCCCGCTGAAACCATTTACCGCGCTTTATCAGAGGCCTGTCAGGAAGGTACCACCGCCTTCGTGTCGCATCAAAATACTCCCCTGATGCCAGAAGCCATTCCGCCGAATGTGGTGGTAAAGCCGCTCTCGGAGTACTTCGGGCTGCATCCTCGTTTGCGTCGGGCCCGCTACCACCAAGCCAGAAAATCAGGCTATCCTTTGACGCCCCATAGCCTGTACGCCTTATCACGGGGCCTGCACCGGATAGCCCGGCGACCTTCTTCATTCCCGAAAAGCCTGCACTTTTACGAGAGCTGGGAAGAGAAACTGTGGCTGCAAGAAGGGCGGGGACCGTTTGCACTGTTTTTTCGGAAGTTTTGCCGGCGGCCTTATCGGCCACCCCTGCGAAAAGCCTTACACCGCCTGGCCCGACGCACCCCGGCCCTCTGGCTGGTCCATGTGTGCGAAGCCCCCCTACAAAAGCTCCACCACTGGCTCTCGGAGATACCCAACCTTTATCTGGTTCTGTGTCCGCTGGCCAACTGGTATTTGTTTCGGCGGCGTCCCCCCCTCTCCGCCCTCCGCAACTGGGCACATCGCATCCTCCTGGGAACCGACAGCCTGGCAAACTCGCCTACCCTCTCTCTGTGGCCCACCCTGCGTCATCTTTACCAGAGCGGCTGGCCCTGGGAAGCTATCCTACAGGCCGCCGCAGATAACCCGCGACAGTGGATCTCACCACCCCCCGGATGGGCCCTGATAAGCCCCCTCACCGAAGAACTTTCGCTCCTCCCCCAAACCCGGGCTACCGGATGGGCTCTTTCTTATCAAGCTCACCAAAGGCTTTAGCGCTTCTTATGGCCCCGTTACTGCCTCATCACCTGAAGGGAATGATCGGCGCCCGCCATATTCGCCTCCGGCACAGACTGCATAGATTTCAGATTGGATTGTCCTCCGGTTTTCGGACTATTCCTGGGTGCGACCCGGAATAGATTGTCCGGGAGCATGATTGATTTTACATCCATCTCAGGCAAAACCTCCCTGAACGCAGGCCAGGTTTCCAGATAAAGCTTAGGTTTTCCGGTGCAAATAGCTGCTCTATAATGGGAGTGTTGTGAATCAGGGGGTCATCCCGGGGTGTGCCACGGGGCGCCATAGGAGTGTTTGGTGCGGCGGCCAGCGCCTGCGGCGCTGGCCGCCGCACCCATAAGCTATATACATTCAGGTGCTTTTTGACCCGGATAGGTATCACACAAACTCTCCATCTCCAACAAACACGCCTGAAACCTAAAGCCATTCTGCTAATTGCTGTAACTTTGCCGCATGGCACAGGTGTACAAGGGTACTCTCAAACAACCCCGCACATTGGGTGAAAAGATTGTTCAGTCTTTCATAGACTTTGTAGAAGAGGTCAATGCCCGCTTCTCGGTATATGGCAACCCCCCTGTGTATGATGTAAACCTATTCCCCTGGGCAAAAAACTTAGAAAACCACTGGCAGGCTATCCGAAAAGAACTCGATACTATTCTCGCATACAAGGATGAACTCCCCGCTTTTCATGAGATTACGTCAGAAGTCAAGACTATCACCCAGGATAAGCAATGGAAGACTTTTATGTTTTGTGGGTATGGGCGCTGGAGTGAGTCAAACTGTCGTCAATGCCCGGAAACAACCAGATTGCTTCGGGAGATTCCCGGAATAAAGACGGCTTTCTTCTCCATATTAGAGCCTGGAAAGTATATCCCTCCACATAGAGGCCCGTATAACGGGGTTTTACGACTCCATTTAGGCCTTATTGTGCCTAAAGAGCGCGAAAAGTGCTGGATCCGAGTGCACGATCAGAAGCTTCACTGGCAGGAAGGCAGGGTTATCATCTTTGATGATTGCTTCGAGCATGAAGTCCACAACGACACCCAGGAACTGCGAGTCGTGTTATTCGTGGACTTTGTGCGACCTACGTACTTTCCAGCCAACTTTCTCAACTGGATGGTGCTGAATATGGCATACTTTAGCCCCTACATTACCGAAGCCGAACAAAATCAAAAGAACTGGGAAAAACAGTTTTACAGGAAGGCTAAAAGCTAAGGTTAGAACTATCCATCCGGCGCCAATAGCGACCTCTGTTAGATGGGGGCACTAAGTTCTTAATTCGCTGTTTTTGTATCGGGCTGTTTTCCCTTAGAAAGGTCGAGACTCTGACTGACGACCTGCCATACGATTTCCCGAGTATCCGGAAGGCTGGCAAAGTACTGCTCGGCTTTCCCCTCTATAATAGAGAGGCGTCGCCGATCCTTGGTGAGCGCTCGAACGGCATTCGAAAAGGCGGAAGGATACTTACAGCTTTCTGCAATGCCGATTTGAATAAGTTCATGAGCCTCAGGAAAGCGCTCGTACCTGGGCCCAAAAAAAACCGCCTTACCATAGACGGCCGGTTCTAAAATATTATGAATACCCGCTCCAAATCCACCCCCCACCCAGACCAGATGCGCATACGCATAGAGGTACGCCAGTAACCCCATCGTATCAATCACAAGGGTATGATAGCGCTCAGGCCATTCTGACTGACTGTACAGGATGAAGGGCGTAGGCCACAGCTGTCGAATCTGATCTATGGTTTTAGACCGCACTTCATGCGGAACGAGAATCCACCGAATGTCCAGACCACGCAGCTGCGTGTATGCCCTGGCTAAAAAGCGCACATCCTCCGCCCATACACTGCCTGCCACAATGCAGAAACGATTTCCAATCCATTCTTGAATCCCGGATATAGGTATCCAATGTTCCCGGATTTGTTTGACCCGCAGAGAACGGCTATTCCCGGCCAGGGTGACTTCTGAGAATCCCTCTTTGAGCAGGAAGGCCTGGTCCTGAGCAGTCTGAACAAAAATGTGGGTCATGTGCCTGAAAAGGTATTTTTGCCAGACCCAGCGCAAACCCCGATAGGAATGCACATGCGAGGCCAGCAGGTAAGTGGGAATACTTCTCTCACGCAGAAGGTGCAGGAGATTCGGCCATAGATCATACCGCACAAAAAAAACTGCTATGGGATTGAGCTTGGCAATCCACTTCCTCATGACCCAAGGTATGTCAAACGGCAAAGGGCCTATCCAGTCCGCAACGGGATAACTCTGCCGATACCTTTCCCAGCCAGAAGGCGAAAAGAAAGTTACTACCACATAGGGTCGTGGCCTCATCTGCCTGACGATGTGCTCTATGATGGGCCGTCCCTGCTCAAACTCTCCCACCGACGCACAGTGCATCCAGATCAGGGGCTTATTTACGGGCGGCTCAGGTAGGCGACTTTTACGGGCCCTCCACCAGCGACGAAACTTATCCGACAGAAGCGCTCCTACCGGCGCCAGCCCTATCAAAAAAAGCCATCCCAGCGTATATGCAGCACGTAGAAGTCTCATTCGTCTAAGGGCGCTTTTTCATAAAGAGGCAACATCCATCCCAACCGCACACTCCACCAGCTATCCAAACGCCTTCGGGTGTCTCTCTGCCCCGTATCATAGGTATAACCCCGCAAACTGCGCGTAAAAAACTGTCCCGCCTCTAAAGCGATAAAGAAATTCAAAAGAAGTTTGCTGCTGAAAAAGCGGTACCCCAGACTTTCCACCAGACCCCATCCACCCGTCAGACGATCCACACCTTTTAGATAAGCCCCCTCTAAAAGCGGGGCCCGGTCGCTACGAGCCTTGTCTATGCTGATGCGATGCCTGAGATAACCGCCCCCAATCTCTATAAAAGGACCACAGTTAGGGTTTTGACCGGGGATTCGAGCCCGGGGGAAGATCTTCCCGAGTCTTAGCTGCGCCGACCATCCCGCCGCTCGGATCGTCGGCGCAAACACCTTCCCATTCTCATCGAACATCCCGACATATCCTGCCCGCTGAAGGGAAGCCGATAAGTAGTTGCTCAAAAGTCCGAACTCCCGCACCTTGTCCCCTACCAGCCCACCTCCCAGCCCTACTACATAAAAGTGGCGCTTGAACTTGTATCCCACCTCTCCCTGAATATGATTGAGATATCCAAATCGCTTTTCAAGATCCGCCGCGGGAAAAACACCGCCATATGCAACGCCCGGCATAACAAAAGCAATCGCAGAGTCCCGAATACTCTGCTGCGCCAGCAAGAAAGAGAGAAAAAGCCACAACCCCAGCCGCATAAAGGTTTATGTACCTTTGCGGCAAAGCTACACAGGAGTATGCAAATTGGCGTCATGGGTGTGGGCTATGTCGGCCTTGTAACCGCCGCAGGCCTGTCCGAAACCGGAAACTTCGTCATCGGCTACGATATCGACCGGACTAAAATAGCCCGCCTCAGGCAGGGAGAGTCCCCCATTTACGAGCCGGGATTAGACCGGTTGATTCACCGGGGTCAGCAGCAAAACCTCTTACACTTTACCGATAGCCTGGATGAACTGGTAGAGAAGGCCGAGCTTATTTTCCTGGCCTTACCCACGCCACCCAGAGCAGACGGAGATTCAGACCTGTCGTATATCTGGAGGGCCGCCGAAAGTTTGGCTGCCCTCATTCGCACCCCCAAAATCGTCATCACCAAAAGTACCGTGCCGGTGGGAACCGCCCGTAAGCTGCAGCAGTTCTTCGATGAACAGGTACCCGGCCTGGTACAGGTAGCTTCCAATCCCGAGTTTTTACGGGAGGGCTATGCCGTAGAAGATTTCCTCAAGCCCGATCGGGTCGTTATTGGCACGCCCGATCCGACCGTGGCTGAAAAGCTCCGCCGTCTTTACCTGCCCTACACGCGTCAGGGTAATCCCATCTATATCATGGACTGGGAAAGCGCAGAGCTAACAAAGTATGCCTCTAATGCCTTTCTGGCACTTCGGATAAGCTTTATCAATGAAATTGCTCGACTGGCTGAAAAAACAGGGGCTAATATTGACATGATTCGACTCGGCATGGGAGCGGATAGTCGGATTGGCCGGCGATACCTTTTTGCGGGGATTGGATTTGGAGGTTCATGCTTCCCAAAAGATACCCGTGCGCTGGCCGCGACCGCCCGACAGCATGGCCTCCAGCTCTCCCTCGTAGAAGCTACCATCACCGTCAATGAGACCCAGAAAGCCTACTTCTTTGATAAAATCGAGTCCTACTATCGGGGTCAGCTCAAGGGGCGAACGCTCGCCATATGGGGAGTGGCCTTTAAGGCTGACACCGATGACATTCGGGAGGCCCCGGCTATAGACATGATACATAAGCTCCTCCAGGCCGGGGCAAACCTCCGCGTTTTTGACCCCGCTGCCCTGCCCAATCTCCGGAAACAATATCCCGGCTGGCCTATCTACTATGCCTCCCATTTATACGAGGCCTTAGAGGGCGCCGACGCTCTGCTCATATTCACAGAATGGGGAGAATTCCGGCAGCCCGACTGGCCTAAAATGAAAAACACCCTTCGCCATCCTGTTATCTTTGATGGGCGAAATCTCTATGATCCGTTCCTTTTAGCCCAGGAAGGTTTCGATTACCTCTCTATCGGGCGTGCGCCCGTTTATGCGTATTCCAGTACCCTGGCCCGCTCCTAGGGCGGGCGAAGCCTTTCCCGAAAAGGCCCGATACCTCCCCCTCAATCGGGAGCTCGATGCGGCTGGAAATGACCGGATTCTGGTCATTGACCTTTTCACGGAGGAGGGGTTGTTTGTAGCGGACTGGGAGGGGAGATTATGGGATATCCGGCAGCAGTATCCCGGGCTAAATGTGATTTTACAGGTGACGGCTCTGCCCCCTGCCCTTATTTTCCCCGATACCTGGGGCATACAAGGCTACCTCGTGCATGGGCCTACCTGGCAGCACCTGCACGCAGCAGCGCTTCCCCCTCAGGCCCCCACACCGCCCTACACACCCCGGGGAGACTGGTACCTTATCAGCCCTCACTATGAACCGCCCCATAGCGCCATCCAAACCTTCAATACTTTCCTTCAGAATCTCCAGATCTGGCGGCGCACCCTCTCCGCCTACCAGCCAGAAAAAAGCAGCCTCTTCTACACCGTAGCAGACCGAGTTTATACGCATTTTTCCCTGTCTGAACTGAACGCGTATGTGGCTTCTATACGGCGCTAATGGCACTACCGGACGAATCCTTCTCAGGCTCCGGGCTGACCAGGGGACATCACATGATCTCCCCCCACTCATCATTGCAGGGCGCCAGGAAGGCCCCGTTTCGGCCCTGGCAAGGAGTTATGACCTGCCTTATCGGGTTTTTGACCTGAAAAAGCTTGGGGAGCAGGATTGCTCCGGGATAAAGCTGGTGGTTAACTTCGCCGGGCCATACGAGGACACTCAGGAGCCGTGGCTGGAAGCCTGCGAGACCTACGGCATAGCGTACATGGATATCAGCGGCGAGTGGCGGAGTATAGGCAAGCTCTATGAGCAGGCTTCTCGCTTTGAGAAAGCGGGCATACCCGTGATAGTAGCGGCGGGATTCGACACCATAGCGGGAGAAGCGTCTCTCTCAGCTTACCTGAACAGGTACCCTGATGAAAAGCATCTGCGAGTGGGAATTTATGCGGAGGGGGGCTTTTCGGCGGGGACGGCACGTTCGGCTTTTCGGATTCTGCCCCATGGTCTCTGGGCTTATGAGGAAGGGCATTTTGTCCGGGCTGGCAGACCCCTCAAGAGGCGTCTGCCCGGTGGACCGGAGCGGATTTTCTGGCCTGCTACTCTGGCAGAACTAAAGACCTTCCCCGCCTGGCAAAATATCAAACGATTGGAAACCTATGTGGCGGTGCCCCCTCGCTATGGTCGCTGGACACCGCTCCTGGAAAAGGTAACTTCTGTCAAACCTGTAGCCCGGCTGCTGGATCGGATGTTAGTTTCCCAGCGTCTGCGTCTGGCGGGAGAGATGGACCTGGGGGCTTCCAGCTATTTATTTGTGGAGGGGGCCACAGGGTCTGAGGAAAGGCTATGGGTAGAGACACAGCAGGCCTATGTCTTTACCGCTCGGGCGGTTTTAGAGGTGGTTCGGCTGTATTTTGAGGGGGGGGCCCTGCCCGGGGTGGGAAGCGCGTTTAGCCGATATGCAAAGCAGTTATGGGAGCGGCTTCCGTTTCGGGTGAGCTGGTGGCGGGCGTAGATGAGGCAGGAAGAGGTGCTCTGGCCGGCCCCCTGTATGTAGCGTCGGTGATATTGCCAACGGAATTTCGTCACCCCCTCTTAAGAGACAGTAAAACGCTAACCCCGAGTCAAAGGGCTGAAATGGCCCGCCTTATTCAGGAAGTGTCCATAGCCTGTGCTATCGTGGAAGTATCGGTAGAAGAGATAGAGAAGCTCAATATCCTGCGAGCGACCCTTCTGGGGATAGCCCGAGCCGTAGAAGCCCTACCTGTCAGGCCATCTCTGGTGCGAATAGATGGTCCGCATGCCCCCCTTTTAGGGGGATACCGCATGGAGACCCATGTAGATGGGGATGCCCTGTGGCCCGAGATTGCGGCCGCTTCTATTTTAGCCAAAACAGCCCGGGATGCCTGTATGGAAAACCTTCACCAGCGGTACCCGCAATACCACTGGGCCCAGAATAAGGGTTATCCAACCAGCCAGCACCGGGAGGCGCTCAGGCTGTATGGACCTTCGCCCTATCATCGGCGGTCGTTTTTGAGAAAACTCCTGCAAAAAGACACGTAAAGCCTATTTTTACCTGCGAGTTTTGTACTCCTGAATCGGTAAGTACCTTTTGCGTTATCTCATAAGGCGGGCGATGGGAGACGGTTGCGCTTAAGATTATACCAAAGGGGGCGGAATAGGTTTCTTAATAGTTGGAAGGCTTGTAGCTTCATTTTCAGAGACCTCACCCCCATATCTCCCTCTCCTTTGAAGGAGAGGGGGATATGGGGGTGAGGTTGAGACAGAGCGCATTAAGAGACGATATGCCCGAATTTGGTATTATTTCGTACGGCCTGGGTTTCCAACGCGGACCAGACCCGGAGAAGCTACACTTGCCGGGCTATGACCTTCTAAGGTGATACCGAAGCGTGCCAGGGCTTTTTCCAGTTCTGCCTGACGCTCCTGCATTTCGGCTATGAGGCTATATAGCCGGTCGTTTTCGGCTTTGAGTTCCCGGATAGCATTCAGGTAAGCAATGAGGATGGCATGTATATTCAGGCCCAGATAGCCATTTGAGGCGGTATCCACGGCTTCCGGAAAGACCTGCGCCACTTCCTGAGCGACAAACCCCACATTCTCTTTTTGCAGGACGTCGGGGGCGAAAAGGGGACCCTCCCCTGGATTTTTGTAGTAGTAGCGCACAGGCCGCAGCTTCATAAGCTCAGAGAGGCCCTTGGTATAGGGGCCTATTACTTCTTTGAGGCGGGCATCGGAGGCGACTGTCCATGTATTTGTGCTGGGTTTAGCGGCAGCATCCAGAGAGAGCTGGAGCTGATAGGTAGGGTCGTTAGGGGCCAGGCCTATACCCACATAGCCATTGTGAGCGATGCGCACCCGTTCCTGAGCATTGGTGGTATTATTTAATGTGGTTGAGAAGACTATGTAAGTACCACGGGCGGTGGGAGTCCATGCCTGAGAGGTAAGCATGGCTATACCCGCCTGTCCACCCGAGAAGCCGTTTCCATCGTATCCTCTCCCCCACCAGCCTGCCAGGATATCGTCCTGTATGAGAGCCGTGGGGTTAATGGGAGTCCCTCGCGCCTTTCGCTGGTTTATCTGGGCAGCACCGCGGTGATCGCCGTACATGTCCATTATGATACCTCGTGGGTCGGGGACGGGATTGGCCATCTCCTGTACGATATGAAGGATGGATTGGGGATTGGATATTCCAACACCTACCCGGCCCTGGGAAGTGATGCGGACTCGTTCGGAGCGGCTGGTGGAGCCGAGAGGCGTTGTCTCCAGGGTAATGGCCGAAGGATGACTGGCATTAGTAAAAGTACCTTCGGCTCTAAACACCACAGCGGCATCGGATGTAGAACCGAACTGGTTGTCTCCGTACCCGAGACCCCCGATAAAGCCTATAATATCGTTATTCTGGACGGCGGTGGGGGCGGTCTTGGTTCCTCTGGCTCGATAACAGCTTATTCCTGGTCGGGTGTTATTCCCATAACTGCGCGGAGACAAATCCGCATTATGGCCGTCTCCCTCCAAGATCAGCCAGGCCCAGGTATTGGCCGCATACGCATGGAGCCTACCCTCGGGCGTGGCGATGCCTATCCCCAGGTTACCGGCATCTGTGAGGCGCATCTGCTCAACTTCAAAAATGGTGTTATTCGGTGTCGTATAAAAAGTCATATAAGTGCCGTGCGCTGTATTTGACCAGTTTTGGGCAGCTCGGAAACGAATGGCAGCCCGAACAGGGGGGAAAGAAGTTCCATCATAGCCTGTTCCACGCCAGGCCGCAAGAACATCTCCCGCATGAACAGCCTGAGGACTGCTAAGGTCGCCGCGTGCTTTTCGCTGATTGATCTGAGGGGCCCAGGGGTCATTGCTGTAATGATCTACGGTTATACCCCGGGGATTGGGATTGGCGCCATTAGGGAAGTTCTGTACGATATGCAGCATGGGCAGGGGCGTGGAGGTCCCAATCCCCACATATCCTTGGGATGTGACTCGCACACGCTCCTGGCGGGTTGTAGAGCCGTTGGGGGTGGTTTCAAGGGTTATTCCGGCCGGGTGACTGGTATTGCTGAAGTCGCCTTCTGCCCGGAATACGACCGCAGCGTCTGAGAAGGGGCCAAACTGATTGGTGCCGTAGCCCCGGCCTCCAATAAAGCCTATGATGTCCCCGTTTTGCACGGCGCTGGGCGCAGCTCTCGTGCCCCTGGCCTGGAAACAACTGACGCCAGCCCTTACATTCGTGCCATAACTGCGCGGAGAAATATCCGCCCTCTGACCATCTCCATCCAGGATGAGCCACGCCCGGGTCATGGACTCATATATGTGAAGCTTCCCCTGGGGATTAGCCGTGCCAATGCCTACATTCTGAGCGGCAAGCCAGATGAAACTCAGAAGCCCTCCAAGGGCTAAACAAGTACGCATCATGCTACAAATGTAGGTACTCTTTGTAATCTGCATAAAACGACCAATCGAACTGAAGTGCAGAGGGGATAAACCTCATGCCAGTCTGAGATAAGAACTCCTTAGATACAGGTCATTTTTCCAGATAAAACTCAGGCTCTCCGGCACAAATAGCTAATCTAAAAAGGGAGCTTATGACCCCAAGTAGTATTACACCAAAAGATGGCTCAAGATTCATTCTGAAGCTAAGTAAGACAGAGCCCCCTCCTAAAACCCCCGCCTCAACAGTGGGAAAAGGCTGGAGGTGAGGGTAATGTTAGCGAACACTGAAGTGGGTTCTGGTATTACAAAGACTACACCAGCGAGGAGCGAACCTGGATCGGTCATTTACACCTGCGATAGGTGTTTGGTATTTTTATGCAGATTTGGGGGTATGATGGAGCGGGCATTGGAGGTTTTGAGGCGGGTATGGGGTTATTCTGAGTTTCGGCCCGTGCAGGCGCAGGTAATAGAGGCCGTACTGGACAGGCGGGATGTACTGGCTCTTTTGCCGACGGGTGGGGGGAAATCATTATGTTATCAGGTGCCGGGTCTGGTGTTTGGTGGAGTAACCCTGGTGGTGTCGCCCTTGATAGCGCTAATGCGGGACCAGGTGGAGGGACTCCGGCGAAGAGGATGCGGAGCGGTAGCGATAGATAGCACCTTGCCCAGAGTCCTCAGGGAGAAGGCCCTTCGAGAAGCATCAGAAGGGCGGGTGCAGTTTCTGTATGCTTCTCCCGAGCGGCTGGCGATGGAATCGTTTCAAGAGGCGCTAAGGGCTTTGCCGATTCGGCTGGTGGCGGTGGATGAAGCGCATTGTATCAGTCAATGGGGGCATGATTTTCGGGGTGCCTATCTGGAACTGGGACTCCTGAGAAAGGTAGTGGGCGAGGAAGTACCCTGGATAGCCCTGACGGCTACCGCCACCACCCGGGTACAAAAAGATATTATAGAGCTTCTGGGGCTAAGGAATCCCCGGGTAATACGGCAGCCATTTTACCGAGCGAACTTCTATTACGCCGTGGTGTACGATGTGGACAAGGACAGGCGACTTTTACAGTCAATCAAGAAGCTTTCGGGGAGCGGGATTGTGTATGTGAGTTCGCAGCGGGGAGCTGTGCAGATAGCAGAGCGATTGAAGGCAGGAGGTGTGTCAGCAGCCGCCTATCACGCGGGAATGGCTTCTCAGGTGCGCAGCGCCGTCCAGGAAGCATGGATTGCGGAAAAAGTACGAGTCATAGTGGCCACTTCGGCATTCGGAATGGGAATTGATAAGCCAAATACGCGCTTTGTCCTGCATTACGATCTGGCTTCAGAGCCTGAGGCGTACTTTCAGGAGGTAGGCCGGGCGGGTCGCGATGGGGAGTTAGCATATGCGGTAGCCCTCTATAATCCCCAGGATGCCCTGGACCTGGAACGACGCATTCAGGAAAAATACCCTTCGCACGCGTTTTTGCAGGCCTTTTGCCGCCAGCTTAGTCAGTGGGTCGGAACGGAGCGCACTCTAAGGGTAACACTTTCTCAACTAACGGAAAAGATGCGGACCTCTGCGCACGCCGTGCGTCAGACGCTCCATGTACTTTCTCAGGAACGGCTCGTGGAGATTCGAGGGGAAGCCGGCTCTCGGGCTTACCTTCGATCCCGGATAGGGCCGGAAGGGTGGCAGGGAAAAGGCCTATCGGTCCAGGGCGAATGGATTTTACGACTCGGGGGAGCCGCCCTTTTTCGGGAGGGAGTGTATGTGGACTTACTGGACTGGGCCCAGGAGATGAGCACGAGCTATCAGGACCTCTATCGCGAGCTGGAAGCCCTCCGGCGACTGGGGTGGTTACAGCATGATGCCCTGCCAGAAGGACAGGTTGAAATACGACTCCTACAAAAACCCACTCCTACCCGGTGGGAAACGATTCGACATAAGTACCGGGACCTCCTGCGAAGCGCACAGGTGCGGCTGCGATTTATGCTCGGCTATTATCAACAGCGAAGTACCTGTCGGGCCCAGTATTTACTCCGATACTTTGACGAAGCGATAGAGCCCTGCGGGCAATGTGATGTCTGCAGGGGCTATTATCGCTCGGAAGCGGTGAGCGCCGCCCAGCTGGAGGTTCTACAGGCTGAGTTAGCCTCGTATATGGAAGTGCCCCGGCCCCTCGCAGAAGTGCAGGGCTTCCTCAAGCGGCGCTTCCCTAAAAGTTCAGAGCAAATACTGGAGATCCTGATTGCAGATGGGCAGATAGAGCTTTTATCGGACTGGCGGCTTCGCTGGCGAAAGCGAAAATAACCCTCCCACCTCATGCGTCTATTGATCTCCGAACCGACGGACAATCACCACGAAACAGCATTAGCATTGGTGGCGTATGCGGCGGCCTTAGGGCCAGAGGCGATCGGCGTATTGGGACCTACCCTCTGGGCCTCTCTGTATCAAAGCTTATCGGAAGTAACCACTTTTATTCCATACGAAGGCAGGACACGCTTTGACGAAGTCATAAAGAAGATAAAAGCCTTTCGTCCTACGCATATCCTTCATGCTACAGCGTATGGAAGGGAGCCGCTGGCTCTGGCAAAGGCTTTCTCAGGCACAGGACAGGCGGGGGTCATTCACAACCTTGCCAAACTCAAGCGGTTTAGCTGGCTTCAATGGCGCATGCTTGGCTATTTGGGGTTTTTCTGGGTTTTACGGCCGGGACTATACGAACGGCTGCCCGAAAGGTATCGGGATCGGTCCGATTACCTGTACGTGGGTGCATATCCCCCATCGATAGAGGCACAGATACCCCCTATTGCACCGGAGGCAGATCGGGTGTGGATAGGCATTCCCGGACGGGTTGAGTATAAGCGGCGAGATTACCGAATGCTCTTAGAAGTTCTGGATCAACTCCGGCAGCGAGAGCGGTTTCAGTTTATTTTATTAGGGGCCTCGGAGGGGGCTTACAGCGACCATGCGGATTTTTCCCGCCTGGTTAGACAGAAGCACTGGGAGGCGAACTTTATAAGCTTTTCAAAAGTGGTGCCATTTCCACTGTATCATGCCTATCTGCGCATGTCACGCGCCATTCTACCCCTCATTCATCCGCATCGGTATGCCGAACATAGAGTTTATATCGATGAGCAAATTAGTGGGAGCTTCCCCATGGCTCAGGCCCATCGCAAGCCTCTCTTGCTACATCAGAGCTTCGCCGGCGAGAGAGATTTAGCAGATTGTAGCTTTTTTTATGATAATGTCGAAGATCTGGTACACTTACTGGATCTTTTAGCCGCTGATAGATTAGAAATACACCATTTGTATCGTGGGGAATGGCATTCATTTGAGGATGGGCTAAATCGGTTTCGGAGGGGTCTGGAGGCGGTATGAGGGGGGAGGCTATTTTTGTGGGCATGCAGGGAAAGGAAATCGCGCCCGTGAGAGAGATTGTTCTTGCGTCGCGTTCGCCCCGGCGTCAGGCGCTCATTCAGGTGCTGGGGATCCCGGTGCGGGTGGTAGAGCCGCCAGATGCGGAAGAAGGCATCTCAGGACTTTTACCGATGCAGGTAGCCATGACTTTAGCGGCCCGCAAGATACGCTGGACCTTACCCCTCTCACCGGGAAGCCTGGCTATTAGCGCCGATACCATAGTAGTAATAGATGGAGAGATTCTGGGCAAACCCCGCACCCCCGCCGAAGCCAGAACTTTTTTACAGCAGTTATCGGGACGATGGCATCAGGTCTATACCGGCGTCGCTGTGGCATGGGAATCCAGAATACGCATCTTTTGTGAGGAAACCGCCGTGCGCTTCCATGAGATAGCCGACCCCATAATAGAGCTGTACTTACAAACGGGCTCCAGTCTGGACAAAGCAGGAGGCTATGGCGCCCAGGATCTCATTGGATTGCTTGGAATAGCAGAAATACGGGGAGATTTTTACAATGTAATGGGACTGCCTGTACAGCGTATCTACCAGGAGGGCGTGAGACTTTTAGGGAGGGATTGGGTGGGGGAAGCGGCCATACCAGAACCCCTGAGAGACACCCGGGTGGAAAGGGAATTCAGGAGCAAACACCCATCCGCTCTTGATTCCGCTGGATAGCTCCGGACTGGACCCCAGGAAAAAATACCCGCCTTCACTCATACAGGCAGGCGGTCCTGTAAATGCATGGGTTCCACCCGTGAATAAAACTTTTCAGGCGGTCTGGAGTTTATTTCGCCGGGCTTCCAGGGCTTTGAGCTCGTCCCGGTATTTAGCGGCGAGAAGGTAGTTTTCGTTACGGGCGGCTTCCAACATCTGGTGGCGGGTTTCTTCGATGAGGGCATCCAGCTCTTCCGGGCGGAGGAGGCCTACACCGGGAACCTGAAGGACATTGACTTTACCGCTTACAGGATCAATCAACTGGGTCCGACGAGGGGCAGAGGTCGGCGTGATATGATGTTTCGCATTGTAAGCGAGCTGCTTCTGTCGTCGGCGTTCGGCCTCCTGCATGAAGCGCCGCATGGAATCGGTAATCCGGTCTGCATACAGAATCACTTCTCCATGAACATTGCGGGCGGCCCGACCTGAAATCTGAATAAGGCTGGTCTCAGAGCGGAGGAAGCCCTCCTTATCCGCTTCCAGAATGGCCACGAGAGAAACTTCAGGGAGATCCAGCCCTTCCCGCAAGAGATTTACACCCACGATGACACGGATTTCGCCCTTACGAAGTTTGTCTATGATATTTACTCGCTCAAAGGCATCCAGACCTGAATGCAGATAAGCAGCGGGGACTCCGTGTCTAACCAGGAACGAGGCCACTTCTTCGGCAAGCTTTTTGGTCAGGGTGATTACGAGGACCCCACCATCGTTTTCGGTGTGGCGCCGGATCGCCTCAAAAAGATGATCTATCGCCCCCTCCATGGGATGCACAAAAACAGGTGGATCCACGATGCCTGTCGGCCGTACCACCTGCTCCACAAATGCTCCTCCCGTCTGCGAAAGCTCGTAAGGCCCCGGTGTAGCACTCACATAAATAACAGGTCCGACCATCTCTATAAACTCCTCAAACCGAAGGGGCCGATTATCCAGAGCGCTCGGAAGCCGAAAGCCATATTCCACCAGAACGAGCTTGCGAGACTGGTCTCCTCCTATCATCGCTTTGATTTGCGGGAGGGTTACATGGCTCTCGTCAATGACAGTGAGAAAAGGCCGGGGGAAGTAATCGATAAGGGTATAAGGCCTTTCGCCAGGGGCCCGACCTGTCAGATGACGGGAATAGTTTTCTACGCCCTTGCAGAAGCCAAGGGTTTGCAGCTGCTCTATGTCATAGAGGGTTCGACGGCGCAGGCGTTCGGCTTCTTCTTTGCGACCCTGCGCCTGAAAGAAAGTCGTCTGAGCTTCCAGCTCTTCCAGGATACTCTGGATGGCAGTCTTGAGGCGATTGGGCGAAAGGACGAACATGTTAGCCGAGTAAAGGGTGAGTTCGCTAAGCCTTTCCCGGGGCTTGAGAGTAGAGGGGTGTAGCTCTTCCAGTGCTTCTATCGCCGGGCCGAGAAAGGAAACCCGATAAGCAACTTGCTCATAAGGAGGAAAAATGTAGACCCGATCGCCTTTCACCCAGAAGGTCCCGGGCTCCTGACCCTCCATGGTGCGGTTATAGAGCATTTGAACGAGCTTATGCAGAAAGAGCTGACGCGGGAAACGCTCACCTACCTTTAGATGAAGTACATGCTCACGAAACTCATTCGGGTCCGAAAGCCCATAAATAGCCGACACCGAAGCCACCACAATCAGATCCCGCCGACCACTAACCAGCGCCGTCAGGGTTTGAAGCCGATAACGCTCTATCTCCTTGAGAATACTGAGGTCTTTTTCAATGTAAGTATCGGTAGCAGGAAGGTAAGCCTCAGGCTGATAGTAATCGTAGTGCGAAATCCAGTAACAGACCAGATTATGCGGAAAGAAACTTTTGAACTCGCAGTAGAGCTGCCAGGCAAGGGTTTTATTGTGGCTGAGGATCAGGGTGGGGTGGTTATAGGCCGCAATGACATTGGCGATGGTGAAGGTTTTTCCCGAGCCGGTTACGCCGAGAAGAACCTGGTGCATCTCGTTATTTTGAAGGCCACGCAGGAGTTCAGCGATCGCCTCAGGCTGGTCGCCTCTCGGCGTAAGATCCGTTATGAGCTGAAAGCGCATACTAAAAGATAACAAAATTCTAAGGAACGGCGGCCAGCCCCCAAACTGCAATACCAGCCTCAGCTGGATAGCTTACAATGAGGGAGTTCAGAATCTATACCAATCTGAGTGATTCGTCCTCCTAATCTTTGTGCCTTTGTCCTGAAGAGGTCCCCATGGGTAGGCCCTTGAAAATAGCCGGTAAAAACACGGGAAGGAAAAGTTGTACGAACTTGTAGAGACGAGAGAAAGAAGCAGATTTAGCCCGGCGATCTCAGAGGCTTTTAGGTGGGCTTTTCTGAGAGTCTCCAAAGGCGGGCACCACTCAAACCCATCCGTTATTTGTACTTTTGTCCTGTCGCCATGGTAGCTCTGCCGGGTAATTACGGGGTCAGAGCCCACCTTCCCGACGGCGGGCAAATATGGATAAAAGGCCTCCTTTTCATGCGTGAAGGGGAGAAGGTAAAAATACAGGAGGGACAAGGTTCTCTCCGCCACTACCAAATCGAGGACGATTATGTGGAAATATTTTTCTATACCCCCCATGAGGCTGGCTTCGATGCATCCCCTTT
>Ga0197142_1000303_pt1 | contig 45368 bp, 38 predicted proteins | sample GBS60_MetaG_FD_148614 | JGI IMG/M metagenome (GOLD analysis project Ga0197142, IMG submission 148614) | Sediment microbial communities from Great Boiling Springs, Gerlach, Nevada, United States - GBS 60_MetaG | ecosystem: Environmental > Aquatic > Thermal springs > Hot (42-90C) > Sediment... | reverse complement strand
TTTTGTTGAACAGGGAGAACTCTTTCCAAAAATAGAAGAGAAGCAGGCAAGAATTTTAAGAACGATTGATAGATTAAACGCAAAATATGGTGAAGATGTAGTGCGATTTGGTGTGGCGTGAGGGAGTCGTGAATATAGGAAGTAACAATCTAACTTTGTTAAAAGGATCAATCGTACTAAAATAAAATGAGATTAATTATCATGCATAAAGAGTTCTTTATTTTATCTAAGATTTTCTTGTGTGTTTTACTGCCCATTTAATTTTGACTATGCAAGTTCAACTTTTTACTAAAAAGGGAGGTACACTATGATGAATAAGAAATTATTCTTTCCATTTTTTATTCTTTTTGTAATTGTGATGTTTTTCATAATAAAACCTGAAAAATCAAATGGAGAAACCAAAGTAATGGAAGAAATTAAACTGACTCAACCAAACTTGAAAGGTAAACTCTCATTGGAAGAAGTCTTAAGCAAACGCCGTTCAATTAGAGATTATAAAAATGAAGAAATTAGTTTTGAAGATTTTTCTCAATTATTGTGGTCACTACAAGGAATTACTGATCGATTGAATGGACTTCGAACAGCGCCATCAGCTGGAGCATTGTATCCACTGGAAATTTATGCAGTCGTTGGTAATGTGAAGGGATTAGAAGCAGGTGTGTATAAATATTTTCCCTTCAGTCATTCTATTAAAAAAGTTCTTGATGGGGATAAAAGAAAAGATTTGGCAAACTCAGCTTTAGGACAGGAATCAATAATTGAAGGTGCAGTGAGTTTTGTAATTACAGCTGTTTATTCAAGAACAACTAAAAAATACAGTCAGCGTGGTGAGAGATATGTAATTATGGAAGTTGGTCACGCTGCTCAGAACCTTTTGCTTCAAGCAACAGCCTTAGATCTCGGTGCAGTTCCAATTGGCGCATTTTACGACAACAAAGTAAAATCACTTTTGAAATTGGATGAAGAGGAACCGTTGTATATAATTCCTGTTGGGAAAAAATAAATCGCATAGGATTGTTAAATCCTGCTTTAGCAGGGTTTGTTTGAAAAGCGTGACTATTTATGGTCACGCGGATGCAGGAAGAGAAAAAATTTGGAGGAAAAATGAGCAAAGTTTTCCACAGGTTATTTTATCATATTGTCTGGACAACAAGATACCGGCAACCAGTTATAACAGAGGAAATTGAAAAATATTTATTTCCATTTTTGGAAAACAAAGCGAAGAGATTTGGTTGTGTTATTCATAAATGTAACGGAATGGAAGACCACATACATATTGCGATTAGTATTCCACCAGCTGAAAGTGTAAGTGATATAATTGGGAAATTGAAAGGAAGCTCGAGTTATTTTCTAAATAAAGAATTGCAGATTACAAATGATTTTTACTGGAGTGACGGTTATGGAGTATTGAGTTTTGCTGAAAGAGATTTGCCTGCTGTAATAAAATACATTGAACGGCAAAAAGAATATCATAGAGATAACAAAATCAAAAGCAAAATGGAACTGACAGAAGGTGAGGATGAAGAAAAGAGATGTTAATTAGTTTATGAAGCGTTTATGTTATTTCTCGACATCTCGTCTTATCAAAAATTCGCATTGCCGTAAACGACAATGCTTTCCAAACAAACCATCATAAATGATGCTAAAAGTCCACTAGATTTATAAATAAAATTAATGAGAAAATTCTTTGACATAGACCACAAAAATCATTTAAACAAATTCAAACTTATTTCGTATTTAGTGGAAAAATTGAGAGAAAATTATGGATAGGCGAAAGGGAATATTTTATACAATCAAGAAAGACCTAACTGAAGAAAATTTATTCAGAAAATTTCGAAATGAAATTGTAAGTCTGAAAAATTTTTATCTCGATGCCGAGAAGCAAATAAAAATCAAACGAATGTATCGAATCGTAGGTTGGTTCTATATAGTCTGGTGGATATTAAAAGAGATGTTCTTTAGGTTAAATCCAGTTAGAAGAGTTATTCTTCTCGTGGCTTTTGCACTGTTGATAGGCTCGGTCAAGATTGTTTATGGTGAAGAAGTTTCTTTGGTTTTTGGTGAAAGTCACTGGGGAACGATTTTGATTTTACTTGTCTTAATGCTTGAACTAAAAGATAAACTGATTGCTCACGAAGAATTAAATGCGGGGAGGCAGGTTCAGCAAGCTCTTTTACCTGACCAAACGCCAAAAATAAAAGGATGGGATATATGGTTATATACTCAACCAGCCAATAATGTTGGTGGTGATTTGGTAGATTTTATAAAACTTTCAAGCAAACCTGCTTATGGAATTGCAATAGCTGATGTTGCAGGAAAAGGTTTGAAATCCGCATTGCTTGCAACGAAACTCCAAACTATTCTACACATTTTTCTTGATAGCGATAAAGACCTGCCAGATCGTATTAATGATATAAATCAATCTTTCTGTAAAGAATCCTTAAAAAACATTTTTGCATCTGTGATTTACTTGGAGTTACAGGAAAATGAAAACTCAATTGAATTTGTAAATGCTGGTCATTATCCACCGTTACTTATTAAGGAGAATGAAATCATTGAATTTGAAAAGGGAGATGTCGCAATTGGATTGATGAAGGATACGAATTTTCATTCTGTAAAATTAAATCTAAACGATGACGAAATTTTTGTTGCTTATTCAGATGGTTTGATTGAAGCTCAAAATGAACTCGGTCAATTTTATGGAATTGAAAGATTGAAAAAAATATTGACCAAGTTTTCTGCTCTTAGTTCAAAGGAAATTGGAGAAAAAGTTTTGATTTCAATTGAACATTTTATTGGTGATTACTTGCCGAACGATGATTTATCTTTGATTATAATCAAAAAAACTGATTGATTGTTTTTTACGATGCGTTCTTAGACTTGAGATTTGAAATTTGAGATTAAAGTCAAATCAAACATCAGAATCAATTTAAAGCCAACCTTCTTTCTTATCTTTGCAATAAAAAATTATGAAAAATCTTTTCAAACCATTTTTAATTTTTCTCGGATTAATCTTTGTTGCAATCGGAACAATAGGAATTTTTGTACCTGGACTTCCCACAACAATCTTTATGATACTTGCCGCATACTGTTTTATTCGAAGCTCTGAAAAATTATATAACTGGGTTGTGTCGAATAAAATTTTTGGTGATAGAGTTAGACACTTCATTGAAACGAAAACGATTCCACTTAGAGGCAAGATTCATTCAATTACTACAATGTGGATTATGGTAATATTGTCTTTAATTTTCATTGAGGCAAGTTTGTGGGTTAAGCTTTTAATTGCATCTTTGGCTTTAATTGGAACAATTGTAATTCTCTCTTATCCTACAGCCAAAGATTAATTGCAAAAGATTCGCAAATCTTGCAAACTGAAAAATGAAAAACCTTTCAAACATCCATTCACTTCCGCGGGCAATTTCAAAACTTGGATATTGTTCTCGTTCACAAGCCGTTGAATTGATTACCTCTGGAAGAGTGAAGGTGAATTCAAAAATCTGTCGTGAACCACACAGACGAGTTGATCTATCAAAAGATAAAATCGAAATTGATAATCAAGTAATTCAACCAGCTGAAAAAATTTACATTGCTCTGAATAAACCTAGAGGACTTGTCACAACTCTCAATGATGAGAAAAATCGAGAGACAGTTTATAAATGTTTTAAAAACAAAATTCATAGTTACATTTTTCCTGTTGGAAGATTGGACAAAGCAAGTGAAGGACTTTTGCTTTTTACAAACGATACAGACTTTGCTGAAAAAATTTTGAATCCAGAAAATCACATTGAAAAAACTTATCATGTTCAGATTAATAAAAAGCTCGACGATACAATCATTGATTTAATTCGAAAAGGTGTAAAAGATAAAGATGGAGAAATCCTTCCAGTTAAATCAATAAAAATTCTTCGTATTGGCCAGAAAAATTGCTGGGTTGAGATTGTTCTTGATGAAGGGAAAAATCGTCACATTCGTCGAATATTTGAAAGCTTAGGAATAAAAGTTCTGAGATTGATTAGAATTGCCATTGGAAATCTTGAACTTGGTGATTTGAAGAAGGGTGAATTTCGTTTCTTGAATGAAAACGATTTGAAGAGAATTTTTGCGCGTTAAGAACTTCTAATGATTTTATGAACCACTAAGAGCACTAAGAACACTAAGAAAAATCGAGTTTCATGATTCCACTTAATGTTCATTCCAATTATTCAATGCTTATTGGTGCTGTTCGAATTGAAGAATTAATTCAAAGAGCAAAAGAATATAATCTTCCAGCCATTGCTTTGACTGATATTAATGGAATGTATGGATTAATCGATTTTGCCAAACTCGCTCGTGAAGAAGGCATAAAACCAATTCTTGGTGTTCACATTGATGATCCACTGGATGCAGACTTAAATGCAATTTTACTTGCTAAGAACCGCGATGGATATTCAAATATTTGTCGAATTATAACAGAAAGACAACTGAATGAAAATTTTTCTCTGATTGAAACTTTGAAAAAATATTTTTCACGGAATGAAAAGAACCTGTTTGTGATTACTTCTTCATTGAAACTTTTGAAAGAACTCAAAAAAAATTTTGATGCGATATCTTTTGACAATTTGTTCGTCGAATTGTTTATCGTGGAAAAAGCTAATCCCGAATATTCATTTATCAGAAAGAAAGCTCGAGAACTTTATGACTTTGCAATTAAGAATAATATAAAGTTTGTTGCATCAAATCCGATTTACTTTTTGAATAAAGAAGATTACTTGCTTCACAAAGTTCTGCTGGCAATTAAATTCAACACAACCCTTTCACATATTGAGTATTTATCACGAAAGGAAAGAGAAGCTGAAAAACAAAAATCACTAAACAGCGAAAAGAATTTTAAGAAAGATAAATTTTCAGCATTAAGCGATGTTGGTGAAAAAATTCTGAAATTAATTGCCAATGAAGAAAACTACTTTAAATCTCCAGATGAACTGAGACAACTCTGGAAATCTCTGCCCGAAGCGATTGAAAACAATTATCGAATTGCTGAACAATGTAATGTTGACTTAGAATTTGGTAAATACAAGCATCCGAATTTTCCGTTACCCAATGGTGAAACATCTTTTTCGTATTTGTGGAAAATTGCTTTTCGTGGACTTGAAGAAAAATACAAACCAATTACCCAGCAAGCTATAAATCGTTTGCAGGAAGAATTAAGCGTAATCGAACAACTCGGTTTTGCTGATTACTTTTTGATTGTCTGGGATATTGCTCAGCGGGCAAAGTTGATGAATATGATGATGCTCGGTCGTGGCTCAGCGGCAAATAGCATTGTGGCGTATTGTCTCGGACTTACTCAGGTTGATCCACTTGAACACAATTTATTCTTTGAAAGATTTTTGAATCTTGGTCGTGCTTCTCCACCAGACATTGATTTAGATTTTTCATGGAAAGAAAGAGATGCAATTGTCAAATATGTTTTCGATAAATACGGTGAAGATAGAGTTGCCATGATTTCAACAACTGTAACTTTCCGTGCAAGGTCAGCTTTTCGTGAAGTCGCAAAAGTTTTTGGTTTGAGTAATTCAGAAATTTCCGAATACAGTCAATACATTCCTTGGACAAGTGCCGAAAATCTTCCGCACCTTGCAGAAAAATTTCCAGAAGCTCGACATCTTAAATTTGATAGTGAGCCTTTTCAATCAATAATTAAAATTGCACAACGACTGGCTGGCTTTCCACATCATTTGAGTATTCATCCAGGTGGTATTGTAATCTCACCAGAACCGATTACAAATTTTGTTGCTCTTGAGTATGCTGAAAACAAAGGGTTGGGCTTAATTATCACTCAACCAGATATGTATCCGATTGAAGATATTGGATTGGTGAAGATTGATCTTCTGAGTCAAAGGTCTTTGGCAGTCGTAAAAGATACAATTAGAAAGATTGAATGATAAATGACATTTTCAGAATTTCTAATTGTTGAATGATGAATTTTGAATGTTGAATTTAAAACGGATTATTTCGCTATCGCTCGTAATGACGATGTGCGTGAGAGTCATTGCGAGCAACGAAGTTGCGAAGCAATCTTTTTCAGAATTTCTGATTGTTGAATGATGGTTTTTGAATGTTGATTTGTATGGAAAGATCGCTTCACTTCGTTAGCGATGACAGTTTGTGTGTTGCAGTCATTGCGAGAAACAAAGTTTCGAAGCAATCTTTTTCAGAATTTTTGATTGTTTAATGATGGTTTTTGAATGTTGATTTGTATGGAAAGATCGCTTCACTTCGTTAGCGATGACAGTTTGTGTGTTACAGTCATTGCGAGAAACAAAGTTTCGAAGCAATCATTTTCAGAATTTCTAATTTTTGAGTGATGAATTTTTGAAGTTGAATTAAAAAGGATTACTTTGCTTCGCTCGTAATGACAATTAAGAGGGCATTCGCGATTACAGTTTGTGTGTTATAGTCATTGCGAGAAACAAAGTTTCGAAGCAATCTTTTTCAGAATTTCTGATTGTTGGATGATAAATTTTGAATGTTGAATTTAAAACGGATTACTTCGCTTCGCTCGTAATGACAATTAAGAGGGCATTCGCAATGACAGTCTGTGTGATAGTCATTGCGAGAAACGAAATTGCGAAGCGATCTTTCAGTCGAAGTCTAACAAAAAATCAATAATCAGCCTTTAGTTTTTTTACACTTATTTTAAGCGAAAAGAATACCAGAATTAAACTAGTAATCAAGATAATCGAACTACTAATTATAAAAGGGGAATAAATCAATTTCATGTTTTGAATTTCACGATAGAAATAATCATTAATCGGGAAGAGGAGAACTGCAATTAGAAAAATTAAATAGACCAAGTTTAGCAAAAACGAAATTGTTGCTCCCTGCGATGAAGCTACTTTAACAGGATTTTTCTCATTGAAAGAAACAAAAAATAATCCCATCCCAAAATTCAATGCTGATAGTGAAACTGCAACAAAGAGAATATTTATGCTGGAAGTAATCATCAATACATCAAATTTTTTAATTGGAATATGAGAGAAGAAATTCAATAGCTCTGCAATCAAAATTGTTGTAAGTGTGATGGGTAAAAATTTTGCCAATATGATTTGCTTTATTGAGAGAGGAGCTGACTTAATTTTCCAGAAAGCCTCAGCTTCTATACTTACAATTGGATATAAAAACCTGAGTGTTATTGATGAAATCAAAAAAGAATTAAAGATAAAAACTATCAAATAAGTCACCGTTCTAAGAAATGGAAGAGCTTGAAAAAGATTAACTCTCGAAATACTCGCAACAAAAATCAAAATCAAAAACACAATCACACTTAGATGAATCCATTGAGCGGGTTCACGGAAAAATTGCCAGAACTCTTTTTTTAACAATACTTCTGTCTGCGGTTCAAAGAACGATTTCTTGCCAAAAGAAAAGAATCCAGAATTTGTTTTTTCTTTTGTTCGATTAAATTCTCGTTGTGCTTTTAGCTCGAGAGAAATCAAATAAGATTTATGATAAAGATTAATTCCAGCCAGAATTGCCAGAATAACTGCAAAAGCAAATACAAGCAAAATCATTAGAACATAGTTAAATGCAAATGATTGATTACCTTTAACAAACCAATGAAGCGACTCTGCAAACCAATAATTTGGTAGATAAATTGAGAAGAATGGGTCGAGGAAACTAAAATCAAAATTTAGATTTGGATAATACTTCATCACTTCATTTACAAGTTGACGGGGATTTGTGAACTTAAAAAATGCATAAACACTTGTTAAGTAGATTATCATGATAATGGCGATTGTGGCTTTCAATCCAATTTTCTTTGCGATTTGAATTAAAATAAGAAGCAGAATTGTTCCTGAAATTGCAGCGGTGAAAACAAACAGCAGAAATATCAAAAAGATTGAGAAAAAGTAGAAGTCAATTCCAAGTTGAAAATAATATCCATAACCAATTAAAACAGCACCACCAAGTAGTAAAAAAGTTGGTGAGCTATAAAGTATGCTTTCTGCCATCTTAAGAATGAAAATCTTTATATGATCAATCGGTTTTGTCATTAAGTGATAAACTTCATTCGATTTGAAAATCATTGAATAAGCCACAACGATATTGCCCGCATTGATTGAGAAGAAAAACACAAATAACAACATTGAAATGAATCGATGAAGTAAGAATAAACCAATGTGAGCTTCTTCAAGCAAATAGGCTAAAGTAGATTTTGTGAAGAGAAATGTTCCGTATCCAAACAGAATGAAAATCAAAGATGAAATTATTCCACGAACTTTTGAACTCCTGGAAGAGAACTTATTAATGTTCAGGAAGCTTATAAACTTGTATTTCAATATGTGAAGTATATCGTTCATATTTTTTTGATTATTGTCTTTTTAATGTCAGCCTGAGTTAACCTGCCCTGAGCTTGTCGAAGGGTCGAAAGCTGACGAAAACAATTTATCCAGTATTTTAAGATGTTTATCGTCAAACTTCGATAAACTTAGTGTGACAATGAGATTAAAAACCCAATGTCATGCTGAGCTTGTCGAAGCATGACGAAAGACATTTCAGAAATTTGAAGTGTTTGTTCATCACACTTCGACTGATACTCAGTGTGACAATGAGTTCAATATTTTTTAAAAGAACTATCCTCTGTCAATTCAATAAATATTTCTTCAAGTCTGCCGTCATGTCTTTCTTTTAAGTCTTTCAGAATGTTTGTATCGCTTTCGAAAATTATTTTTCCATTTTTGATTATGCTAATTCTATCACAAAGTTCTTCAGCAATTGAAAGTAGGTGGGTGGACATAAAAATAGTTGTTCCTTGATTTGCATTTTCTCGCAAAATGTTTTTAACAATCATTGCACTTTTAGGATCAAGTCCAACGATTGGTTCATCAATTACAATTACTCTTGGATTATGAAGCAGGGCAGAAGCGATGGCAATTCGTTGTCTCATTCCACGAGAATATTCTTCGGTGAGTTTATTGATCCATTCATTGAGTTCAAATATTTCAATCAATTCATCAATTCGTTTTTTTAAAAAATTTTTATCGAGCTTATAAAGTCCACCACTGAAATAGAGATACTCGAGACCTGTTAATTTGTCATAGAGGAATGGTTCGTCAGGAATATATCCTATGAGCATCTTGGCTTCAATTGGATTTTGCTGTATGTCAATTCCACAGATTTTAATTTTTCCGCTGGTAGGTGAATACAAACCAGTTATCATTTTAATGGTCGTAGTTTTGCCCGCTCCGTTTGGACCTAAAAATCCAAAAAATTCCCCAGCGTTAATTTTAAGACTTAAATTATCAACGGCTACGAAATCACCAAATTTTTTCGTTACATTTTCAAGTTCAATCATACATAAACCATTTTTGATTTAATTTACTCACATCACAAAATAAAGAAAAGTTACTTTTTGAGTTTTACACTAAATAAAGTTAAGATCAATGATGTTAAATATAATCTTAGTTATGAAGTTCGTTTGATATGAATTAAAAAATGTTTTATTCGCTTTGTCGAGAAATTTTATAAATGAAATAAATTTTAATTCTGGATTAACAACAATTAAATCGGATTGTCTGTAAAAATGTCAACAACAATGAAATCAAAAATATTTCCGCTTTTCCCTTCAATTCCGAGACTTGAAAAGAAAATCGCTTTCGATATTTACGACTATCGAATGATTTTCAATGATGAAGAGACGAAGAGAATAATCCGTGAAGGAAAAACAATTGGTTGCTTTTACATCGAGTCGCCGGGAATGCGTTCACTTTTGAAGAAAATGAAATCCGATACATTTGAAATGTTAACAGCGATTAGCTCGGTCATTCGTCCCGGTGTCGCTGAAAGTGGAATGATGCAGGAATTCATTGCCCGACATCACGATCCATCAAGAAGAAAATACCTTGTCCCTGAACTCGAACCACTTCTCAAAGAAACATACGGAGTTATGATTTATCAGGAAGATGTGATAAAAGTCGCCCACTATGTGGCAGGACTTTCACTCGAAGAAGCTGATTTACTCAGACGAGCAATGAGCGGTAAAATGCGTTCCCATGAAGCAATGCGAAAGTTGAAAGACAAATTCTTTGACCATTGCCTGAAAAAATACTCCGAAGAAATTACAGCTGAGCTCTGGAGACAAATTGAATCTTTTGCCGGATATGCTTTCTGCAAAGCTCACAGCGCATCTTTTGCTCTTCTTTCTTTTCAAAATGCATTTTTGAAAGCACACTATCCTGCGGAGTTTATGTCATCAATTCTTACAAATCAGGGTGGATATTATTCACCAGCAGTTTACGTTCAGGAAAGTAAAAGATTAGGATTAAAAATTCTCCTCCCCGATATAAATGAAAGTGAAATCGAATATACTGGAAAAGATGACTGGATTAGAATTGGTTTGATGGCAATTAAAAATTTATCTCACTCATCAATGGAAAAAATTGTGGATGAACGAAAAAAGAACGGACGCTACAAATCTTTACGAGATTTTGTTCAAAGAACTGGAACTGGATATGCTGAATGTTCAATCTTGATTCAGTGTGGTGCAATGGATTGTTTTGCTGAACAAATTTTCAATGGGTTGAAGAATTTAAACTTTTCTAATCATTCAGGTGCTTTGGCTAAAATTGATTTTTCTCAAATTAAACAAAAACACAACGAAGATAGATTGCAAGACAATTCTTTTGTTCTGTATGCTCGTCCAATTTTGATGCGAATGCTTGATATTGAACTCCATCGGAAAAAACTTAAAAGTGATGCGACGATAAATCTATTTGAAGATGATAAATACATCGAAGAACTTTTGAAAATTACAGGCATCAATAATGTAAAGAAATATTCAATTGCTCAGGTGTGTAAGATAGAGTATGAAACATTTGGTTATATGGTAAGTCGTCATCCACTTGAGTTTTACTCGAAGTTTGTAAATGATCCTTCAATCACTCCTGCTGAGGAATTGTCATTGAATAAAGGAAAGAAAGTTAAAGTAATTGGCTGGCTTATGACATCGAAAAGAATCAGAACAAGGAAAGGGGACATTATGAAGTTTTTATCACTCGAAGATTTGACAGGAACTTTTGAAGCTGTAATCTTTCCAAAAGAATATGAAAAATATGCGCCCTACACTCTTTCAATGGGACCTTATTTGATTGAAGGATTTGTGGATAACGAACTTGGAGATACAGTTACCGTGAAAAAACTTTATGTGATTAATTCACGAATTGCATTGCGTGTAAATCAAATTGACGATGCTGAGAATGTTTATAAGAATACAGAAAAGATTTTTGATGAAGAATTTAGAATGATAGAAGATATTGCTGATGATATGGTTTACAAACAATTGGTGAATTTTTGAAGTGATTATTTGGTAGTAAAGAAACAAACTAATGTCAGTCTGAGCTTGTCCAAAACTGACGAAAAAGATGGTAGATATTTGGAGCTTTAATGTTATCCTTCGACAGGCTCAGGATGACATTTGGTTTTGAAATAATGTCAGGCTGAGTTCAAGAGGCTGTGTCATAATTAATTTTTTCAATTTTTAATCTTCAATTACTTAAAAATTTTAAAGGTTTACTCTACGATTTTTGAATTGCGACACAGCCTCTCAATCGAAGCCTGACGGAAAGAGTTTTGAAATTTCTTAAGTGTTCAATTGTTATCCTTCGACAGGCTCAGGATGACAAAGGTTTTTTATCATATTTCGATGAACTCAGAGTGGTAAAAGGGAAGTTGTCAAAATAATACAGGCTCTGTGTGACAAATGATGGTTTTAAAAAATGAGTTAGTGAAATAAAACATGCTGAAAAAACTCAAAATTATGAGTTAAGTATTTTTTGAATAATTTCATTTACTTCTTTTATGGCAGTCTCAAGTTCATAATTTTTGACTTCATAGTCGAAATATTTAGCTTTTTCAAGTTCCATTTTTGCTCGCTCGATTCTTTTTCTGAAAGTTTCGGGAGTTTCAGTATTTCTTTTTCGAAGTCTATTTTCAAGTTCTTCAATGCTTGGAGGGACAATAAAAATTAAATGCGCATCTGGATAAAGTTGCTTGAGCTTCAGACTGCCATTAACATCGAGTTCAAATAAAATGTCTTTTCCCAGTTTTTTTGCTCTTTCAATTTCTGATTTTGGAGTTCCATAATAATAATCGTAAATCTTTTCCCATTCGATGAATTCATCATTTTCAATTTTCTTTTTGAATTCTTCTTCAGTTAGAAAATAATAGTCCACTCCATCAATTTCGTTTGGTCTTTTTTGTCGAGTTGTTGCGGAAACAGAGAATATCAATTTGTCCTGATTCATTCTCAGGATTTCTTTTATTACGCTGGTTTTTCCTGTTCCGCTTGGAGCTGAGATGACGATTAGTTTTGGTTGCCTACTCAATGTTCTGAATTTGTTCTTTTATTTTTTCGATTTCTTCTTTAATTAAAACTACGATTTGAGAGATTTCAGCACTGTTAGATTTAGAAGAAATTGTATTTGCTTCTCTTAATAATTCCTGAGCAAGAAAACCCAATCTTCTACCGCTTGGTTCATTTTTGTTCATTGATTCTTTAAAGAATTTTATGTGACTTTTTAGACGAACACATTCTTCGGTTATATCCATTTTATCCAGAAGAAGAGCAAGCTCAAGTTCAAGTCTATCTTCGTTAACTTCTTTATCTTCAAGAAGTTTATGAGTTTTCTCTTTTAATCTTTGAAATTCGGTATCGGCTTTTTCAGACCAGAGCTTTTCAATTTCTAAGACATTCTTTTCAATTGTATCAATTCGATTAATCAAATCTTTTTCGAGTTCTTTACCTTCCTGAACTTTCATTTCCATTAGTTTCTGGATTGAGAGTTCAATGCACTGATATAGATTTTGAAATTCAATTTCTGAAATTTCTTCGTCTTTGTGCTCAAAGATTTCAGAAAATTTTAGAAAATGATCGAGTTTAATTTTTTCTTTTGATTTTGTGACCTTTTTAATTTTCTTAAAGAGCTGATTCAGGTATTTAATTGTCTCTTCATTAATGTCAATTGGTAAGTTTGCACCTGCTGTCCTTTCTAAGTTTGCTGAAATGATTATCTTTCCACGATTAATGTATTTTCTAACCAGATCACGAATTTCATTTTCCCTTTGAGAATGAACTCTTGGAAGTTTGATTGATATTTCGAGGAATTTGCTATTAAAGCTTCTTACTTCTGCCGAATAGGAAACGCCATCTTTTTCAAATTCGGCATTTCCATAACCAGTCATACTAATTATCATTGTTACCACTCATTTTTAGTTCACAAACTTAAAGAAAAGAAATTAAAATATAAATTTTGCCGAATTGCATTTTAATTTTTAAGAAATATTAATGTGAAAATTCCAAATCTCAATAACTAAATGAGTATTTAATTTCCAATTACAAATTAAAAATTGAAAATAATTTTTTTCATTCATTGGTTTACTATTTGAATGGTGATAATTGAGAGCTATTTGGAATTTGTTATTTGCAAATTGAATTTTTTAACTGAGGTTTGTAAAGCAAAACCTCAATTAATATATTTGTGGTCAATGATAAACAAAAAAGGGATAATCATAGCCATTGATGGACCTGCTGGTGCGGGAAAAAGTACAACAGCAAAACTTTTAGCAGAGAAATTGAATTATAAGTACATTGATACAGGTGCGATGTATCGTGCTGTTACGCTCTTTGCTCTACGAAATTCAATTCAGCCCGATGAAGTTGATAAATTAGTTGAGCTAGTTAAAAGTATGGATTTTAGATTTGAAAATAATGGAAGTGTACTTTTTGTTAATTCAGAAAATGTCAGTGAAGCTATCAGGTCTCCCGAAGTTTCAGGTAAAGTAAGTGAGTTTAGTAAAGTTGGAAAGGTAAGAGAATTATTAGTTCAAAAGCAAAGAGAAATAGGTGCACAAGGCGGAATTGTAATGGAAGGTAGAGATATAACGACAGCCGTTTTTCCAAATGCAGAATTAAAGATCTTTCTTACCGCAGACCTTGACATTAGAGCCTTTAGAAGATTGATTGAACTTAAAAATAAAGGATTAGAAATTAATATTGATGATGTCAAAGATAATCTTGAAACAAGAGATAAAATTGATTCAAGTCGAGAAGTAAATCCCTTGATGATTACAGAAGATTCAATTGTGATTGATACAACTCGCTTAACAATTGATGAGCAGGTTGATGTGATCTACAACAAAGCCCAGGAAATTATCAGGAGTTTGAATTTTCAAAATTAAAGCCATCGCAATTAACTGATGTTTAACATCGAACAGGTTTTTTGCTTCGATGGCGGCAAAGAACTTGTTCAAAACACGGAGGATAAATGTCCGATTTAATTAACGAAACAAATCAAATGGGTACTATGAGCGCAAAAAACATAGACCAAAGATTACTCAATCAGAAAAATCTTTATGATTTAGAAGGAAATTATTCTGACGAAGAGTATAAACAACTGGCTGAACTTCTAACAAAAGATCTCACCGATTATAAGGAAGGTGAGGTTGTTAAAGGAACAATTGTTGGAATTCAGGGAGATAGGGTTATCATTGATATTGGATTTAAGGCAGAAGGTTCTGTTCCTGTTTCAGAATTTGATGATCCGTCACAAATCATTCCTGGTCAACAGGTTGAAGTTCTACTTGAAAAAGTTGAAGGTACTGCCGAAGGTGAAATTGTTCTCTCCAAAAAACTTGCAGATTTTCAGAGAATCTGGGAACGTGTTGTTCAAGCTTATGATAATCAGGAAGTCATTCAAGCGAAAATTTTGAAGAGAATTAAAGGTGGTCTGGTTGCCGAAATTTTTGGAATGGAATCATTCCTTCCTGGAAGCCAGATTGATATTAAACCAATTCGTGATTTTGATGCTTTCATTGGTAAAACACTCGATGTTAAAATTGTTAAGCTCAATCACGCACAGAAAAATGTTGTTGTAAGTCACAAAGTCCTTATTGAAGAAGAAATCAAAGATCAACGAGAAGCAATTCTTAATAGCCTTGAAAAAGGTCAGGTTCTTCAAGGAATGGTTAAAGCAATTACAGATTTCGGTGTGTTTGTTGATCTTGGTGGTGTTGATGGTTTAATTCATATAACAGACTTGAGCTGGGGAAGAATTAATCATCCATCTGAAGTTGTTAAACTTGATGAAGTTATCAATTGCGTTGTTCTTGATTTCGATCCTGAAAAGAAAAGAATTTCTCTCGGATTAAAACAACTTCAGGAACATCCATGGAAAAACATTGATCAGAAATATGCAATTAATCAACGAGTAAGTGGAAAAGTTGTATCATTAACTGAATATGGTGCTTTTGTTGAGATTGAAAAAGGAATCGAAGGCTTGATTCATATTTCTGAAATGAGCTGGACAGAGCATATTAAACATCCATCACAGAAAGTTTCACTTGGTCAGGTTGTCGAAGCTGTTATTCTTAGTATCGATAAGGAAGAGAAGAAAATTTCTCTTGGTTTAAAACAACTTGAACCAGATCCATGGGGTGAGTTGCTTAAGAAATATCCTGTTGGTTCAAAACATACTGGTATTGTTAGAAATCTCACAAATTTTGGTGTATTTGTTGAGCTTGAACCTGGAGTTGATGGATTAATTCACATTAGTGATTTGTCATGGACAAAGAAAATTCGTCATCCTGCCGAAATAGTGAAAAAAGGTGACAAGATTGATGTTATTGTTTTAGACATTGATGTGGAGCAAAGAAAAATTTCACTCGGTCATAAACAGCTTGAAGAAAATCCATGGGATAAGTTCGAGCGTGAATATAAAGTTGGAACCGAAGTAGTCGGTAAAGTTATTAGACATGTTGATAAAGGATTGCTTGTTGAACTTCCATTGAAAGTTGATGGTTTTGTTCCAGCAAATCAACTTTCACCAACACCGATTAAAAATATCAAACAAGCATTTCCTGAAGGTGAAGAACTCACTCTCAAAGTGATTGAATTCGATAAAGAGAATAAGAAAATTACTTTGAGTGCAATTGAGGCTTTGCGAGATAAAGAGCAAAAGCTTGTTGAAGAATATCTTGCCAAGCATAAGCTTGATAAAGTCACAATTGGCGATTTATTCAAAGAAAAAGAGCAACAAAAAGCTAAAGCTCAGAAAGCAAAGCAAGAAAAAGAAAAATCTCAACAAAAACCAGAAGAGTAATCTGGTAATTTTTTGAGCATTTGATTTGTCATTGCATTCCTCATATTTTGGAATGCAATGACTTTTTTATTTTAATAAAAAGACTATGAGCACAAAGAAAGTAGCGTTTCATACACTTGGTTGTAAGTTAAATTATGCTGAGACAAGCGTCATAGGGAATTCTTTTTTAAAACGAGGATTTTCTATAACCGATTTTGATTCCCGTGCCGATGTCTATGTAATAAATACCTGTACCGTTACCGAAAATGCTGAAAGAGAATGTCGTCAAATTATTCGAAGAGCATTAAGGCACAATCCCGATGGATTTGTGATAGTTACTGGTTGTTATGCTCAGCTTCGTCCTGAACAAATTCAAAAAATTGAAGGTGTTGATTTAGTTTTAGGTTCTAAGGAAAAATTTGAAATTTTTAATTTTATTGATTCATTTGAGAAAAAAGATTTAGCCTGTGTATATGTTTCACCGCTTGAAAAATTGAACGACTTTGGACCAGCATTTACTCCACTTCCAGATGATAGAACAAGAGCTTTTCTCAAAATTCAGGATGGATGTGATTATAAATGTTCGTTCTGTACAATTCCTAAGGCAAGAGGATTCAGTAGAAGTCAGCCAGAAGATGAAACAGTTTATCAATTAAATGAACTTGTTGAAAAAGGTTACAAAGAAATTGTTTTAACGGGAGTTAATGTTGGTGATTATGGTTCAAAAATTGGCACCAATCTTTATCAATTACTTAAAAGATTGATTAAGGTTAATGGAGATTTCCGTCTCAGAATAAGTTCAATTGAACCAAATCTTTTGTCTGATGAAATAATTGAACTGGTTGCTGAAGAAGAAAAATTGTGTAAACATTTTCACATTCCACTGCAAAGTGGAAGTGATAAAATTCTTAAACGAATGCAACGTCGTTATCTTTCAAAATTGTATGCTGAAAGAATTGAAAAAGTTAAATCATTAATTCCGCAGGCTGGAATTGGGGTCGATGTGATAGTTGGTTTCCCTGGTGAAGATGAAAATGATTTCAAAACTACTCATGATTTCATTGCTAATTTACCAGTATCATATCTTCATGTTTTCACTTACTCTGAAAGACCGGGTACACCAGCAGCTGAAATGAAAGAGCAGGTTCCGAAAGATGAAAGACGAAGAAGAACAAATACACTTAGAATTTTAAGTGCTCGAAAAAAATATCAATTTTATCTTGAGATGATTGGAACTGAACAGAAAGTTTTATTTGAACATCGTGATAGTGATGGAACAATAAAAGGTTTTACTTCAAATTATATTCGTGTTGTATCTGATGAGCGATCAAATCTTGAGAATAAATTTGCTGACTTCAAATTAGTTGAACTTAAAAATGATCTCGTAACTGGAGAAATCTTAAAAATTTACGAGGATTAAATGTTAAAATATCTTTTTTTAGTTTTTATAATTTTATCTTCAACTCTTTCCGCACAATTTAAAATTCGGTCGAGTGCTGAGATTAATCTGGCAATTAATAAAAATGAAGTTCTTGGTTTCGAAAAGTCAGAAAAGAGTAAAACTTTAGCCTTCTTTCTTTCACTTGCAATTCCAGGGGCTGGTGAATATTATGTTAATAGATTTGATGTCGGTAAATATTTTCTTATGGCTGAAGGAGGATTATGGTTAACACTCTGGGGATTTGATTATTACGGCAGAATACAGAGAGATAATTATATAAACTTTGCGAAAATTAATGGTAGTGTCAATCCTACCGGGAAAGATTCAAAATATTGGGCAGTGATTGGCAATTATATGAACATTAACGATTACAACAATGAAAAACTTCTCAATCGAGAATTTAATGCTTTGTTTGATGAAAACCTTTATTACTGGAACTGGAACACAAATCAGGAGCGCAAGCAGTATCGAACTCTTTGGTTGTCGAGCGAGAGTGCTTTTAATAACAAACAATTTCCAGTTGCTTTGATCGTTATAAATCATATCGTGAGCGCCATTAATGCATCTATTCTTGCAAGTCATTATAATAAAAATCTTGAAAATGAATCGATTCGTTTAATTCCGAATGTAGGATTTGATAAATTTTATAATCCGGAAATTTCACTGACCTTCCACAAATCATTTTAATAATTATGCCAGTCATCAAAGGCATTGTCGAATATGATGGAACTAATTACTCAGGCTGGCAGAGACAAATAAATTCAAATTCTATTCAAGATGAAATTGAAAAAGCTCTAAAAATAATATTCAAAGAAGAAATTAGAATTATTGGTTCAGGTAGAACTGACTCTGGTGTTCACGCTCTAAATCAAGTTTTTCATTTCAAAACATTAATCGCTCCAGACCTATACAATTTGAAAAAATCTTTAAATAGTTTACTGCCTGAAGATATTGCAGTAAAAAATCTTTCGATTGTAAATGATAACTTTCATGCCAGATACTCAGCAACAAAGAGGACATATTTATATTTAATCTCAAGAAGAAAAAATGTTTTTCTTGATAGATTTAGCTGGACAATTTTTAGCGATTTGAATGTAAATGCTCTAAAAGAAATTCAATCTTTGGTATTTGGTAAAAGAGATTTCACATCTTTTTGCAAAGCTGAAGGAGAAGTTACTAATAAAATTTGTAATGTCTCTTATTCACGATGGTTCGATAAAAAAGATTTTTTGTTATATTTCATCAGTGCTGATAGATTTATACATGGCATGGTTAGAGGAATTGTTGGAATGATGATTGAATATGCGAAATCAAAACTAAGTCTTGAAGAGGTCAAACACATAATTGATGGGAAAAAGCGAAACATAATCTGGGCACCATCAAAAGGTCTAATTCTCTATAATGTTGAATACAAGGAGTAGAGATATGATAAACCTTCAAAACAAAGTTGCATTAATCACTGGAGGTTCACGCGGGATTGGAAGAGCCTGCGTGAAATATTTTGCCGAAGCTGGTGCTTCAGTTGTATTCACTTACAATAAAGCAAAATCAGAAGCAGATAAATTGATCGAAGAACTTGCTTACACAAATCAAAAAATTAAAGCTTATCAATGTAGTTTAGATAAAGATGTTGAAGCTGAAAAACAGATAATTAAAATTGTTCAGGATATTGTGAACGAGTTTGGTCGAATTGATGTACTTGTAAATAATGCAGGAATTTGGGAATATGGTGAAGCGGATAAAATGACTCTCGAAAACTGGAATCGAACAATGACAATTAATGTCACAGGGACGATGCTTTTTACTCGTGAGGTTATTCCACATATGAAAAAACAGGGTGGTGGGAAAATTATAATTATTACTTCCACAGCAGGTCAGCGAGGCGAAGCATTTCATTCTCATTATGCTGCAAGCAAAGGGGCATTGATTAGTTATGTCAAATCTCTTTCAACGGAACTTGCACCTTATAAAATTTTAGTTAATTCCGTCGCTCCTGGTTGGGTTGATACTGAAATGTGTGATCCAGTTTTTAACGATCCAGATTACAAAGAACAGGTGAGAAAAAGTATCCCACTTCAGAAAATTGCAACACCCGAGGATATAGCAGGTCCGGTTTTGTTTCTTGCATCAGATCTTGCAAACCACATTACCGGCGAAATCCTTAATGTAAATGGTGGAAGTGTTCTCTGTGGATAAAATGAGGTGAAGATGGAAAAATTCATTAATTCATTTTCCATTAAAACTGATCTTGAAAAAATTTTCCGATTTCATCTTGATCCTAAAAACTTAAAACTTGTTTCTACACCGAATTTAAATTTGAGAATCATTGAACATACTTCACCACTTCAAAAAAATTCAGAAGTCAAGATAAAGTTTGATATTCTTCCTTTCATTCCAATAGAATGGAATTTAGTCGTTGAAGATTTGATTGAAAATGAATTAATTGTTGATGTTCAAACAAAAGGGCCATTTAAGTATTGGAGACATCAACATCATTTTAAACAATTATTTGATGGAACTGTTGTGATTACAGATGAGATAGAATATGATGCTGGTTTGCTTGGAAAAGTATTTGCACCTTTAATCAAATGGCGATTAAATAAAATGTTTAAATTCAGATATAAAATCATTGAATCACTTTTTGGAGGGTAATATGGAAACTTTAGCTTCTTTACATCCTAAGGTTGTTCATTTTGCTGTAGCTTTACTTCTAACTTATGTTCTGTTAGAAGTTCTTTATTTTATTTTCAAAAAGGACTTTCTGAATAAGTCTGCAACTTTGATTTTGTTTTTAGGAATTCTTGGTGCTCTTGCTTCACTCATTACAGGTAATCAAGCTTTTCACTACGCCGAGTATTTATTTGATAATTATGATGTTAGAATTCCATTGGGTTTAATTGATGAACATGAACAATATGCCCAGATAACAACATTCTGGTTTGTTGGAATTTTGTTTATTCGATTTTTCTTAAATGTTAAAAATAAATTCAAGGGATGGTTGCAAATTATTGTTCTGTTACTTGCAATTATTGGAACTTATTTTGTTTATGAAACAGGTGAGCACGGTGGTGAATTAGTTTATAAACATGGCGTTGGTACAAAAGTGATCGAACAAGGAATTGTTCCAGAAAATAAAAATCAACCTGAAGTTGAAGAAGAACACGAACATTAAAACACTTGAAGAGAAAAATCTTAACTATAATAGTTCTGTTTCTTTCATATAACTTGATTTTTTTCTTGCAAGATTTACTAAAATCTGAGTTACAAATCTATCTTTTAGGGTTTCGATTTAATTTATTTCTTCTTGTTAATCTTGGAATAATTTATTTTCATCGTGAGAAGTTTGGTAAATATTTCGTGTATCTTAAGCAAATTGGAAAGTTCAAAAATTGGTTACTGACATTTTTTGTCCCGATTCTTGAAACATCTTTCACGCTGGGCTTAATTAAACTTCTGGGTTATTCATTAAAGTTTAAGAAACCAGAGTTTTTAATCGAGTTTGGTCTCTCGTCATTAGTCGATTTACCAATTTATTTCCTGTGGAATCTTCCGTTTTTACTCTCAACACTTTTGGTGATAGTTTTTATCATTGATGATTTTAAGATTTTAAAAATTCTTGGATTTAGTTTATTATTTACGATGTGTTTCCTCTTTGTTCAACCTATTTCATCATTTGATAAAATTTATCTTGAAAATTTTTCATACCTTCCACTAATTTTTGCATATACAATTTTTAATTTAACTATACTTCGAACTTACAGATCGTTCTGGGTAGCCAGTTTTTCAGTGTTAATTTCTATTTATTCTTTCGTTCTGGTATTTGGGTCAACAAATGTTTTTGTAATCAAAACATTTTTTGCTCGTATGTACACAGAATGGGATGGTTTATTTGTTTTCAAGAAGCTTGATGTTTATTTGATTGATTTACTTTATTCTGGACTAATTATACTTTTCGCAATTTTGTTTTTTATATTTGACAAGAAAAAGAATAATAATTTATGAAAAAAGTCTGGCTACTTATCTTAATTATAACCATTCAAGTCCAATCGCAAGAGATATCTGGAATTTTTATAAGTCCATTTGTCGGCGCAAGATTTCCACTTGATGAAGCATCAAAAAAACATAAAACCGGATTCAGTTTTGGTGGGAGTTTCGAATATGGAACATCGGCTTTGCCCTTTATTATGAAAGTTGAATTTAATTATACACACTTCCCACAAAAAGGATTAATTCAAAATCAATATGAGAGTAAGTCAATAACGGGAGTAGGATTTGGACTTGATTATTTGTTCTATCCATTAATTGCATCAGAAACAATCTTAGCTCCATTTATCTCACTTGATATAACTTACAATTACATTGAACGACAAATCTTAACATACACATATCGATTTGAGACATTCACCAAAGAACAACAGAAGGTAGGTTTTGCATTTGGAGGTGGTTTCAGTTTCTTTCTTGTAGAATTTACATTTAAATATCATTTTTTAACTTATGAACCCTATATTGGAATTGATTACCGACTTCGTTTACCAATCAATATTTCATACTAGGAGGTTAATATGTACGAAACAATTTTATTCGAACAAAAAAACAACATTGCGGTTATCAAAATCAATAGACCTGAAAAGTTAAATGCTCTTAATCATAAAGTTCTCGATGAACTTTTCTCTGCATTCAAACATTGTGGAGAAGTTGAAACAATCTGGGGTGTAATTTTAACAGGTGCAGGAGAAAAAGCATTTGTCGCCGGTGCAGATATTGGTGAAATAAATCAATTAAATTCAAAAACTGGAAAAGACTTTGCTTTACATGGTCAATCAATTTTTAATTACATTGAACAATTTCCAAAGCCTGTCGTTTGTGCTGTAAATGGTTTTGCACTCGGTGGTGGTTGTGAACTTGCTATGGCATGTCATATTCGAATTGCTTCAGAGAACGCAAAATTCGGTCAACCTGAAGTAAATCTTGGAATTATTCCAGGTTATGGTGGAACACAGAGACTTACTCGATTGATTGGCAAAGGAAGAGCAATGCAAATGATTTTAACTGGCGAGATGATTGATGCCAATACTGCATATCAATTCGGATTGGTAAATAAAGTAGTCCCTTTGAATGATTTATTAGTTGAAGCTGAAAAAATTCTTTCTACGATAATTCAAAAAGGAAGAGTTGCAGTTACAACAGCAATTAGATCAATTAACGCTGCCTGTGAACTACCATTATCAGAAGGATTGAAATTTGAAGCTGATATGTTTGCCGTTTGCTGTGGAACAGAAGATTTCAAAGAAGGAACTTCTGCTTTTCTTGAAAAAAGAAAACCAGAATTTAAAGGTAAATGATTCTAAAGTCTGCTTATACGATTTTCAAATTTAGTTTCATTCAATAAAAATGAAGAGGATTGAATAATATGACTATAGATGAAATCAAGAAAAAGAATGAAGAGATAATTAGAAATAGATTCAAAAATTTTAGTCCAGAACAGAAATTAGAGCTGGCGATGAAGTTATACTACACAGCACGAGAACTAAAACGAGCTGGATTAAAACTTCAGCATCCAGATTGGACAGAAGAACAGATTGAGAAGAAACTTTTTGAAATATTCCTTTATGCAAGAAGTTGACTTAATAAAGTTGTTTATTGAAAGATTTGATAAGTTAGGTGAATCTTATATTGTAACAGGTTCTATTGCATCGATTATTTATGGTGAGCCGCGACTAACTCACGATATAGACATTGTGATTGCTATTAAAAAAAAATCTCTCGAAAAATTATATGAAATTTTTCCTGAAAAAGAATTCTATATCCCACCAATTGAATTTTTGAAACTTGAGGCAATAAGAGAATGTCGTGGTCATTTTAATATAATTCATTTTAGCAGTGGTTTGAAAGCGGATGTTTATCTGGCTGGAAAAGACGAATTTCTAAATTGGGCAATTAATAATAAAAATGAAATGAATTTTAAGGGTATAAAATTACCATTAGCCCCAATTGAGTATATCATTGTAAAAAACTTGACTAATATAAAGAGGGAAAGTAAGAAAAGCATTTAAATGATATAAAATCAATTTTAGAAAATTCATCTGGTTTAATTAATCAGGATTTGCTTAAAAGTTTTGTTGAAAATTTTGGTTTGAAAGATGAGTGGTTGTTAGTTACAGATAAGTAAAGTGGAAGTTATTTAATTACATTTAGTTTGATAATGATTATAGTTATTTAATGTTTGATCTTTTAATTTTAATGCATCGATGACAGCTCTAAGAGTTGATTGATTTTTTTTTATTCAGTTTAAGATAAAATGAAATGTATTATCATTAAGCAAAGCCAAATTGGTAATGCTCTTCTATTTACATTTCTTGATAATCTTCTTGAAAATTGACTTTGAAATCGGTCTTTGTGTAACGTATCGAGAAGACCGATTAGTGGTTTTCTCGATACGTCCTTCGCTTCGCTCAGGACTACTCGAAAACCGAACCAAAATCGGTCTTCGAGTAGCGCAGCGTATCGAGAAGACCGAGTAGCGCAGCGTATCGAAAACACCGCCTCAGCATCATTTATGATGGTTTGTTTGTAACGCATTGTCGTTTACGGCAATGCGAATTGAAAAGAAAGAGATAAATTTCTCATTTATAAAAAACACGGCTGCCCATCTTGACAAATTAATTTTCATTTTTTATGATGCCATTAGACACGGGAGAAAAAAATGGAACGAAGAAATAAAATAAGAAAATCAATCCAATCTCCCCCCCCGCCCACACATAAATATTCTAATTTACAAATGTACTTCAAACATAAAAATGTTATCGCTGTATTATATTTTTATACCACACAAGTTATTCAAAAAAATCAAAAGCACTTATTGTGTATTAACGAAACAAACAGGAGGCTATTAAAATGAAAAAATGCATTTTATTTATTATTGTTTTATTAACAAATTTATTCGCTCAAAGAATGGGAAAACCAATGGGAGAGTACGCAGGAATTTTAACAAACCAGCTAAAAATTGGAAATGTTTTTATTTATAGAGATTATTACTGGAGACCAGAAGCCCGTTTTGCTATTATTGATACAATTAGAATTAATAATACTTTGTATTATGCTTGGGAATGGAGATCATCAAATGGAGTTAATTATCCCCAAATTGGTGATTATATAACCTTAAGAAAAGACGGCTATTATGTTGCTTATAGTCCTAATACTCCATATTACACAGGAAATTATCTAATATTTTATAAGAAAAATCCACAGGTTGGAGATTTCTGGGTTCAGACACGTTTTAATTGTGATACTTGTAAAATCTACTACAAAATTAAAAGAGAGATTTATTATTGGATTTTATTTTTAGGAAGATCAATCCCGGTTAAAGAATTAGAGATTACAGACAGTGTTTTAACACACAATTGGGAATATTGGTCAGATGATTTTGGATTAGTTAATGTAATGGTATCAGATGATTTTTCAAGTCCTTACATTTTATGGTCTTGTGTAATTAACGATAGCGTTTATGGTGATACAACATTTGTATCAGTTAAAGATGATATAGGAGAGCTTATTAAAGATTATGAGTTATATCAAAACTTTCCAAATCCATTTAATGGTGTAACCACAATAAGATACAAGCTCAGTAAGTCGGGATTTGTAAGATTAAGGATATATGATATTCTCGGTAATGAGATAACTACATTGGTAAATGAAGAAAAATTACCTGGTGATTATTATGTTGATTTCGACTCGGAGAAAGTAAGTGAGAAGATTAACTTACCAAGCGGTATATATTTGTATGAGTTAAGTGTTAATAACTTTAAGAAAACTAAGAAGATGCTTCTAATAAAATAGAGGAGGTAAGAGCAAAAATATAATGAATAAAAATGGGATGGTGCGGCGCACACCATCTCCCACTACAAATAAATAGAGTGCGATAGGCTGCTCATTTAATTACATCCTTTTAATGTAACTGGTGTTGATCAAATTACACCATGGAGCAATCCAAGTACAACAAAATTTGTCAATATTACTGAAATTTTGACAGGAATATCAATAAAGTTATTAGGTCAAACAGGTAATAATATTTCTGTTAGGGTATTCACAAATATTAGTGGTTCTTTAAGTTTACCACCATCGAAACCTCAGAAGCTTAAAGTAACCGTTAATCAAAGTAGTCAGGCTGTTTTAACCTGGTCTCCTAATATTGAACCCGATGTAAAACAGGGTGGGAAATACAATATTTACAGAGGTCTTGGTGTGAATGGTAACCCCCCTGTAAATTTTTATAGAATTGCTTCTATTCCTGCTTATGTTAATGATGTACCAGTAACTAGCTACACAGATATGGATGTTTTTGTAGGTGATGGAAATGAAAAACTTTTTTATAGAATATCAGCTGTAGATAATACAAATAAAGAATCTGTCTTATCAGATTATGATTTGGTTTATTGGAATCAATCATTTCAAAAAACATCTTTAACAAATCTTGATTATAATTTGCATCAAAACTATCCTAATCCTTTTAATGCTTTAACAAAAATTTTATACTCAATCAAAGAGACAAGCTCAGTAACAATTAATGTATACGACATAATGGGAAGAGAAATTGCAACAATACTGAACGAAGTCAAAGATGCTGGTGAATATATTATTGAATTCGATGCAGAAAAATATGGATTGAGTAGTGGAGTATATTTCTATAAGATGAAGGCTGGTGAATATAAATCGATAAAGAAGATGATTTATTTGAAGTGATAGGGAGAATTTAGTCAATGCAAGAATAATGAAGGGCGGGTCAAACCGCCCTTTTGTTTTATAAATAAGCGTTACCATAAACGATAACGCTTTTCAAAAAAAATTACTTGAATGATGATAAAAATCATGTGGGCCGGACTTGTCCATTCTGTAAACTATTTCGATTATCTAAAAATGAACTGACAGGGCAAGCCCTGTCACTACAGTGGATTGAATTGTTTAATATGGTTTTCTCGATACGTCCTTCGCTTTGCTCAGGACTACTCGAAAACCGAACCAAAATCGGTCTTCGAGTAGCGCAGCGTATCGAGAAGACCGAGTAGCGCAGCGTATCGAAAACACCGCCTCAGCATCATTTATGATGGTTTGTTTGTAACGCATTGTCGTTTACGGCAATGCGAATTGCTAAGGGCTATTTTGGTTTTCAGGATACATCTTTTGTATTCTTCGGGGCTATTTTAAAACTGATTTCGACGTAGGACATAGAATATCCGCAGAGTGTCGAAAAGTCAAAAAGGATTGTTTATTTCAGGACATAATATGATTGAGATTTCTCAGCTTGGCAAATTAACTTAAAATTACAGATTAGAATTTTATATCAAGCTGAAAGGTCAGTGAATTTGATAAGTTGGTTGGAATTTCATCATTGCCACTGCCAAGTTTTTTCACATCATCTCGATAAAGTTCAGCATATTTCAATGAGAGATTTAAAAAATTAAAAATCTTGTAATTTATCAGAGCATACCATCTTATGCCTCTTCCATATAAGGCACTAGTGCTAAATACTCCAAGAACATCATTTTCGAATTGATAAATTCTCGAATCATAAGATTTTGTTTGAAAGTAAGATACTCGCCATTGAAGTTTTAGATTTTTTAATAATCTTAAATTTAAATCACCGAATGCAAGCAAACCATCTTCAGAACTTATAAAAGATTTATAATAAACATTAACATACTCAATTCTGAATGCAACTCGGTTTATATTCGATGGTCCGAAATATTTTTGAATCTCAAGTCTAAAATTTTGTTGTTGTCTTGTGTTAGTTACTCTTTTAGTTCTGTTAAATTCGTCGACTGATTTTGAGTTGATCTCTTTATTCTCATTCTTATAGCGAATTAAATACTTAGTTTTTGAAATTAATGGCGATTCGTAAGCAAAAAGGATTTCTTTACCTGATGTGAGAGTTTTATCGTAGCCGAGTGGATAAAAGAATTTAAACTGGTCAAAATAAATATTAAATGTTCCGAATCGATTTAAATGTTTAATTCCAAGATAAAAGCCTGTTTCATTATTTGTTGGTCCATTTCTTTCACCAAATCCATAACCGTGTAGATTGATGTATTCTGATGGATAATTTCGATACAAAGTAACAAAACTAAGGTTCCGAGAAATTGAGGATTGCAAGCCAACTAAAGTTGCAAAATTGTTGTTTTTATCTTTTGAGATTTCACCAAATAAATTCAATCTCTCATAAAAGAAATTAAAGTCTGTTGAAATGTAATTGAAAGTTCCTTCAAAATTTTTGAAATAAGAATTTGGTGAAATCGGTTTACTAAATTTTGATTGATAATAAGTAAAGCCAATTTGATTAGAAAGAAAATTATAAGAAATGTGTGAACCAAATAATTTTTCACTTTCTGAGTTTTTTCGAGCAAGTTCATTTGTATTTCTATGATAGCCATCCAGTGGAGTACTTGTAATTATATTGTTGATAGTATCAATTCTTGCATCGAAAGTATTGCCAGAATAGAAAAATGTAAACTCGAAATTTTTTAATTGTGTCGAGAAAGCAATTCCACGGAAAAATTGATTTTCGTCTGTGCTTTTATATTGTTCTATTCCAGAAGCTTTCTTTTTGATAGGATAAACTGCATCCGCCCCTTTTGCAAATCCGATTTGTCTCCACATTGCAAGTCCTTGGCCAAATTCAAGTGCGTAATCTCCAACTACAAATTTTTTGAAGATCAAAAAATCTTTAATGAAAAGACTACCACTAACAAAATCATAAAAAGATTTTTCACCAGGATCTTTCTCGGTTAGAAATGAGACATAATATTTTTTCGAATAATCAGCAGTTAATCGATTATAAAGTTTGAATGGTGAATTATAATAAGCACCGGTTTCATATCCTTTCCTTCGAGGGAATGTTTGATAGTATCTTTGTCTAAAATTAATGTTATAGCTCTTTCTGATAAAAGGTCGATATTCTCTTTCTGGAATTTCATTTTGGGTGGAAAAATTAGCGAACTTGGTTCTATCGACATAAAGGAAGGGGGCAATTCTAGCAAACAATTCTTCAGTTATCCCTTCAACTGATTTTATTTCTGTCAGTGTAAAAATAAAGCCATAGTTTGTTCTGTATTTTATTATGTTTTGTGCAAGGAACTGGTCAATGAACGGAATTTTCGTTAAGTCGTTAATTGTAGCTTCATTAATTTCAACTGGATTTTGAATCAAATCTTCGATGATTTCGTTTAGTTGAGTATCTTCAGCATCACCAATGGTTTCTTCAATTACATTCTCCAATTGATTGTCTATAGGAATCTCAAGTGTGTCTAATTGTGCAAAGAGTTTTGAACTTGAGATTAAAGAAAGAATTATTGCAGATATAATTAAAAAGAAAATTTTCATAAACTTTTTACAGATTAAAATCTATTCCAAAACTGTGAGTAAATCCGAGATAATTGTTTGATATAAATGAATAGTTGAAATTAAAATTGCCATAAAAGATTCCAATTCCAGCAAAGTAATTTGAAGGTTCTGTGTTGTAACCAGTTCTTAATGCAAAGAATTTCACTGGTAAATATTCAATGCCAAACTTGAAGTTAAATGGATATCTGACTTCCTTTTCAATTTCAGCGGCAAGCAAAATATTTTGAACTGGTTTATATGAAATTCCGCCAGAAAATTGTTGACTTAATTTTTCTTTGTTCACACCGTAAGTTGGTCGATTAATATTCTTTGCTGAAAATCCGAGTTGAAAATTTTCACTTAACCTTGAAAGAATTCCGAAATCAAATCCAAATGAATAATCATTGCCATAATTTTTAATTGAAAGTGAATTGTATGTAAGTTTTAATCCAATTGAGACATCCGGGAAAAATTCATTTGCATAAGCGAAAGAAATTTTGTTTTCCCTGAATAATTCAAATCCATAAGTACTGGCAGAAAATCCAAGTCCACCGAAATTAAATTTCTTTGCAACTACCGCGCTACCATTTGCAAGTTCACTCAAGCCGAAAGGTGCAGGTGAATAGTAAATTCCAGCCGAGAGATTTTTAACTCTTGATAAACCTGCAGGGTTGTAATAGATGCTCCATTGATCATCGGCAATTGAAGTGAATGTGTAGCCAAGTGCAGATTGTCTCGATCCAGGGGGGAACTGAGCGAATAAAATTGCATTTAAGAGACAAAGAATTGTTATAATGTGCTTTATCATAAAATTTTCTAATTTTGTTTTAGCATATTAATCATTAAATAAATTTTATTCAAGAATTTTCGAGTGAGGTTGTAATGAAAAAATTGGCCTTAATCTTTGTACTAATACCATTTAGAATGATTTTTTCACAGGAGATTGCTGCCAAGGTAACTGTTAATTTTGAGTCATTACAGACAGAATACAGAGAAAAACTTGTAAACTTTGCAACTCAAATTGAAGATTATATAAATAAAAACAAGTGGACTGATCTAAAATGGGAAGGACCTAAAATACCGGTTTCAATTCAAGTGTATTTCAGGTCAGGTAATCCATCCAATCGTTATTCAGCTCAGGTTGTAATTTCAAGTCAAAGACCAATTTATCAGAGTGAAAAAAGTACTTTAATGTTGAAATTAATTGACCCTAACTGGGAATTTATTTATGAGAAAAATCAAGTAATGCTTTTTAATCCAAATTTATTTGAACCTCTTACGGGATTTATTAATTACTATGTTTATGTTATTCTTGGAATTGATTCTGATTCATATGAAGAGTTTGGTGGGACAAAATATTTCAATCAAGCGCTTTCAATTGCATATCAAGGTGCATCAAGTAATTTTTCGAGTGGTTGGTCTTCTGGGGAAGGTTCCTTTAATCGTGTAGATTTTGTATCTGAATATCTGAATGAAAAATATCAAAACTTCAGAAAAGTGTTCTTTGATTATCATTATAATGGGCTTGATCTGGCAACCGAAGATCCATCATTGCCTGTGAAAAAATTGCTTAATTTCATCAAGACACTCGAAGACTTAAGAAACAAAGTTTTTTCGAGAAGTATTTTATTGAAAGTATTTTTTGATACAAAGTATCTCGAGTTTTGTGAAATTTTAAGGAATTATCCTGATAAAAGTATATTTGACCGTTTGAAGAAAATTGATCCCGCTCATATTTCAACTTATGATGAGTACCAAAGAAGGCGTGAGTAACTTACCTGTAAGTTATCACAAAACATCCGGGATAATATTTCTCAATTTCTGATTTCTTTATTTGTGCTTCCCTCATATTATTGAAAATGCCAACAACAACTCTAAAAATTCCTGGTGAAGGATGATAAATGTAAAGCTGATTCCTTTCAATTTCATCTATCTGATCAAGAAAAACTTGAGCATTTTTTTGTGTCGAAAAACTTGATAGTTGAATCAAATAACCACTTGATATTTCAACTCTTTCATAATTTGAATTAAACAATCCAAATTCAGAAATGCTTTTTGATTTTTCAGGTTCAGAAGGTTTTGTCCTGAATCTTAAATAGACTTCATTTTCATCAAGTTGAGGAATGGTTATTTCTTTTGGTACTCTACCAATATCAGGTTCAGGTTGAGTTAATGGAGGACTTACAATTTCAATTTTAACATAAATTGTCCCTGGACCAAGCATTCCAAGTTGTTTTGCTGCTGCATAAGATAAGTCTATGATACGATTCTTTGCAAAAGGTCCACGATCATTAACACGAACGATGACAGATTTTTGATTAGCCAGATTAGTAACTTTTAGCCAGGTATTAAAAGGAAGATAAGGATGGGCGCAGGTTAGTTTGTGCATATCATAAACTTCACCACTGGAAGTAAGTCTGCCATGAAAATCTTCTGCGTAATAAGAAGCAAATCCTTCTGTTTCGTAAAGCTTTTGAGAATAAATTTGATTAATTAATAAAATAAAAATGAACAGAGATCTATTAAATCTCTTTTTCATAAATTCTGTACTTTTTATATAGTTCTCCTTGCATCATTAAAGCAGAACGATTCATCATTTCATTATCTTCAAGAACCCAGCTTGCTTCACCCAAGTAAATTCCTCGCTTTGCAGCACGATGAATTATTTCGTAATAAAAAACTGCGTCGATACCTTTTTTCTGATATTTAGGGATAATACCAAGCGTTAAAATTCTACACCAGGTGATTTTTTTTCTATCCGTAAATAAACGAATGAAACCAAATGGAAATAATCTTCCATTAAGCTTTTTGAAGATTTGATTATAATCCGGCATTGTTAGAGAGAAGCCAACAACTTCTCCGTTTATTTCACCGAACATAACAAGTTCAGGGTCGACTATGAGTTTTAAGTCTTTTGCCATTGCGTCAATTTCTTCATCGGTCATTGGGACAAAGCCCCAGTTTGGTTCCCAGGCTTTGTTGTAAACATACTTTACTTTTTTCAATTCATTATTAAGGTCTTTCATATTAAGAGATGTTAACTTTAAATTGTATCGACGACGCACAACATCCTGAACTTCCTCTATTTTTTTCACTTTGGTGATTTTATCGTATTCCAGTTTATAGGCATAAAGATCTTTAACCTTTTTTAAGCCATAATTTTCACAAAGGTCAAGATAATAAGGTGGATTGTAAGTCATCAGAAATCTTGGTGAGTCATTAAATCCTTCAATTAACATTCCATATTCATCATTGCTCGAGGGATTTGCTGGTCCGCGCATATGAGTTAAGCCTTTGGATTTCAACCAGTTCGCTGCTGAATCAAAAAGGGCATTTGCGACTTCCTGATCATTAATAGCTTCAAAGAATCCAAAGAAACCAACTTTGTCATTATGGACTTGATTGTGTAAGTCATTTTTAATAGCAGCGATTCTTCCAACTATTTTATCATCTCGATAAGCAAGAAACATTTCCATTTCAGCGTGTTGATAGAAAGGATGATGTTCTCTGTCTAAGATTTTTTTTCTCTCCATTATGAGGGGAGGGACCCAATAGGGATCGCCCTCATAAATTTTCCATTGCATCTTAATGAATTTCATTAAATCTTTTTTAGTTTGAACGGGTCTGATTTCCAATGACATTTTAGTGGTGCCTCCTTATTTTTTAAATGACTCCGAGTTCTTTCCCAATTTTTTTGAAGGCGTCGATTATAAAATCAAGATGTTCGTCTTCGTGTGTTGCCATATAAGATGTTCTGAGCATCGCCATATTTGGTGGAACGCCAGGAGAAATGAATGCATTCACAAAAACACCAGCGTCGAAAAGTTTTCTCCAGAAAACAAATGTTTTCATATCATCACCAATTATCACGGGAACAATTGCTGATTGATTTTCAACAATTCTGAATCCCAGATCTTTTAAGGCGCTTCTTACTTTTTGTGCATTGTATTGAAGTTTTTGAATTCTTTCTGGTTCCTGTTCCAGAATATCCAGAGCAGCAAGTGCAGCAGCAACTGAAGCTGGAGTTGGACTGGCACTGAAAATTAATGCAGGTGCATGGTGCTTAAGATAGTTAATAACTTTACTTTCACCGACAACAAAACCACCGAGCGAAGCAAATGTTTTACTGAATGTTGCCATTGTCATATCTACCTGCTCGGAAAGATTAAAATGACTTGCAGTTCCTCTTCCGCCTTCACCAATGACACCAATTGCGTGGGCATCATCAAGAAGGATACGGGCATTATATTTTTTTGCGAGTTCAACCATCTTCGGAACATCTGGTATTGTTCCCCAGGTACTGAAAATACCATCACTGACAATTAACTTTCCAGCTTCAAGGGGAATTCTTGATAATACTCTTTCCAGATCTTCCATATCGTTATGTTTGTATCGAAGAACTTCTACCATCATTGCTCTTGCGATAAGATTACCGGCAACAATGCTTGCATGATTTTCTTTATCGGAAATAATATAATCACCTTTTTGAGCCAGAACTGGTATTACTCCCTGAGCCGCTTGAAAGCCTGTACTGTAAAGCAAGCAATCCTCTTTTCCCATAAACTTTGCAAGCCGTTTCTCAAGTTCAATGTGCAGATCAAGTGTTCCGGTAAGGTATCGAGAGCCTGAACAACCTGTTCCATATTTTTTAATTGCATTGATTGCAGCTTCTTTTACTTTTGGATGAGTTGTTAATCCAAGATAATTATTGGAACCTGCCATTATGATTTTTCGTCCTTCAATCTTAACGACAGGACCTTCATTTTCTTCGAGAGGTCTAAAATATGGATAGTAACCCATTTGTTTGACTTCATCAGCACGGGTAAAGTTGTAGCACTTATCGAATAAATCCACTTTAATATCTCCTTAATGGTTCAACATATTTAAATTACTCTCAAATTTATGTAAATTCTACGAAAAATAACTTAGTGGAAAATTAAATTCAATAAATTGAGAGGAAATAATGGAGCAACAAACTCATTCTTTAGTCACTGGCGCAAGTGGATTTGTTGGAAGTCATTTAGTTGATAAACTTTTAAGTTTAAATCATAAAGTAAAAATTATTTCTCGCAAAGAAAGTAAACTTAAGTGGTTTGATTCTTCTAAGGTAAAAGTCATATCGTGTGATTATGATAATGTCGAGTCACTAACTGAGGCAGTTAAAGATGTTGATTATATTTTTCATGTTGCTGGTGTAATAAAATCAAAAACTAAAGAAGGGTATTACAAGGGTAATGTTGATGCAACAAGAAATTTGTTGCTTGCAGTTGAAAAAGTCAATCCAGATTTGAAAAGATTCCTTTTTGTTAGCAGTCAGGCTGCAGCTGGACCAAGCCCAAAAGGATTAGCGAAGACTGAGGAAATGGAATGTAATCCAGTTACAACATACGGCAGGTCAAAATTGATGGCTGAATTGGAAGTAAAAAAATTTGCGGGGAAAATTCCTATCACTATTGTTCGACCTTCAGCAGTTTATGGTCCACGAGACCCAGAAATTTTGATGTTCTTTCAAACATTAAAGAAAGGTATTCAGCCAATGGTTGGTTTCAAGGAAAAATATGTTTCGCTTGTTCATGTTTTTGATTTGATCGATGGAATTTTACTTGCAGCTTTTTCTGATAATTCAATTAATCAAACTTATTTTATATCAAGTGAAAAAGGTTATGGCTGGGAAGAGATTGGAAATATCTCATCGAGAATTCTTGGAAAAAAACTTATTAAAATTAAAATTCCACACTTTGCTGTTTATTCGGTTGCAGCAATTTCGCAGTTCTTGAGTTATTTCAGTAAGGATGCAACTATTTTGAATCTAGAAAAAGCAAGAGAAATGGTGCAGGAAAGCTGGGTTTGTAGTATTGAAAAAGCAAAGAAAGAATTGGGCTATACACAAAAAATTTCGATTGAAGAAGGAATTAAAAATACGATTGACTGGTACATTGAAAATAAGTGGCTTTAATATAGATTAATTATTTTTTGCACCTTCAGCTACCCAGGTTCGAATTGCTTTGATTTGTTTCTGAGTAAGTGGTGGTCTTCCGGGAGGCGGCATTGGATATTGAGAACGACCTTCAACTGAGAGTACCAATAAACTTGCGTCTGGATTTCCAGGAAAAACAAAAATATAACTTGCAGTGGTGCTTTGATAACTTGTTAAGCTCAATCCTGCAGCTTTTGTCTGGTCATCGTGACAACCAGAAGTTGCGCATCTTGCATTGAAAATTGGTTGAATGTGTTTATTATAAGAAACATTAGTTGATGGTATATCTTCATCTGATGGTAAATTCAAATTGTCATCACAACTGATTAATAATATTACTACCAATAAGACTAGGGTTATAAAGTATCTGCTCATTTTCATTTCTTTTTTATTTCAATATTAAGTCAGAGAATAATGTGAAACAACTTCTGTAGAATTATATTCTTCACAATGCAAATTAGCATAGTTTTAATTGATAAAATTTTCGAATATAAACTCCAATAATATTTTCATGATTAATGAAGTCTTTACCATCTTATAAAATATTTTTTAATTTTTTATTCCTATTCTTTTGTTATGATGTCTAAAATTATGGAGCCTTTATAAGATAAACTTCCTTGGGCAGGTTTTGCAAATTTTAATAACAAAAGGAACTGTTTTTGAATTTTAATTAAAATTTTATATAGTTGATTTAGAAAGTTAGGAGATTAAAATGTTTGAATTAAGAGAATTCTTTTTCAAACAAATTATCCTTCCAATTATTTTAATAATTCTTTTTCAAAATTTTATCTTCTCACAATCACAGGAATGGGTAGTTTATAACACAACGAATTCCGGTTTACCAGATAATTGGATTAATACAATAAAGATGGATTGTGAAGGCAATAAGTGGATTGGAACTATAGGTGGTGCACTTGCAAAATTTAATGATGTAAATTGGTTGATTTACAATAATTCAAATTCTGGCTTACCAGATAACTTTGTTCGTGAAATATTTATAGATGAATTCTGTAATAAATGGATTGGGACTAACACAGGGGGTCTTGTAAAATTTGATGGGGTTAATTGGACTGTTTATAACTCATCTAATTCTGGCTTACCACACAATCGTGTGAATGTAATAGTCAAAGATAAACAAGGAAATTTGTGGATTGGGACTAATAACGGTCTGGCAAGATTTAATGGAATAAATTGGATCGTTTATAATTCTTATAATTCAGGATTGCCTTATGATGATATTCGTTCCATTGCAATTGATAGTCAAGGTAACAAATGGATTGGTACAAATGGCGGCGGAGTTGCAAAATTTGATGGAGTTAACTGGACTGTCTATAATTCATCAAATTCGGGTTTGCCTTATGATGCAATTTATTCAATAGTAATAGATGAACAGGGGAATAAATGGTTTGGAATTAATCGTGGTCGTATTGTAAAATTTGACGGAAATAACTGGACAGTTTATAACATGCCTAACTCTGTATTTTCTGATAACTATGTTTACGCATTAACACTTGATGGATCGGGAAATATATGGATGGGGACATATCGAGAAGGAATGGCAAAGTTTGATGGCGTTAATTGGACTGTTTATAATACTTCGAATTCTGGTTTGCCTGATAATTCTGTTTATTCAATTGCTATTGATCAGTTTGGTAACAAATGGATTGGCACATGGGGTGGTGGACTTGCAGTTTATCGTGAAGGTGGGGTAATAATTAAAGTCGAAGATGAAAAAACAAAATTTCCTGAAAAGTACGTGCTATATCAAAACTATCCTAATCCATTTAATCCAAATACAAAAATTGAATTTGAATTACCAGAAAAAGCAAATATTAAATTGACAGTATATGATATACTTGGTCGAGAGATAGAAAAACTTGTAGATCAGGAATATAACTCAGGAAAATATCAAATAGAGTTTAATGGAAGTAATTTACCAGGCGGAGTTTATTTTTATCGATTAGAGGCAGGAAAGTTTATGAGCGTGAAGAAGATGGTATTGTTGAAATAAAAAGGATAGATTTTGGCCGATTAAGAACTTTTTCTAATTCTTTCTTAAAAATTATAATAAGCAATAAAAAAATAGGGAGGAGAAAATGATGAAGTCATTAAAGAAATACTTAAATCTTTTCCATTTTATTTTTTTGTATTCTTTGGTTGCAAGTAAATTGTTTTCTCAAACTCAAGAATGGATTGTGTATAACACTTCAAATTCTGGCTTGCCTGATAACGATGTTCGTGCAATAGCCATAGACGGACAGGGTAACAAATGGATTGGGACCTATGATGGAGGACTTGCAAAGTTTGATGGAGTAAATTGGACCGTTTATAACACTTCAAATTCTGGCTTGCCTTATAACTATATTCGTGCAATAGCCATAGACGGACAGGGTAACAAATGGATTGGGACAAATGGTGAAGGACTTGCAAAGTTTGATGGGGTTAATTGGACTGTTTATAAAACTTCAAATTCTGGCTTGCCTTATAACTATGTTCGTGCAATAGCCATAGACGGACAGGGTAACAAATGGATTGGGACCTTTGGTGAAGGACTTGCAAAGTTTGATGGAGTAAGTTGGACAATTTATAACATTTGGAATTCTGGCTTGGTTGATAACTATGTTTTGGCAATAGCCATAGACGGACAGGGTAACAAATGGATTGGGACCTTTTATGGAGGACTTGCAAAGTTTGATGGGGTAAATTGGACCGGTTATAACACTTCAAATTCTGGCTTGCCTGATAACGTTGTTTGGGCAATAGCCATAGATGGACAAGGTAATAAATGGATTGGGACATTGGGTGGAGGACTTGCAAAGTTTGATGGAGTAAGTTGGACAATTTATAACACTTCAAATTCTGGCTTGCCTTCAAATTATATCAACGCAATTGCCATAGATGGACAGGGTAACAAATGGATTGGGACATTGATGGGAGGACTTGCAAAGTTTGATGGTGTGAATTGGACGGTTTATAAGACTTATAATTCTGGATTACCTGATAATTTAATTAGGACAATTGTGATAGATAGCTCTGGTAACAAATGGATTGGCACATGGGGATATGGACTTGCAGTTTATCGTGAAGGTGGAGTGATAATTAAAGTCGAAGATGAAAAAACAAAATTTCCTGAAAAGTACGTGCTATATCAAAACTATCCTAATCCATTTAATCCAAATACAAAAATTGAATTTGAATTACCAGAAAAAGCAAATATTAAATTGACAGTATATGATATACTTGGTCGAGAGATAGAAAAACTTGTAGATAAGGAATATAACTCAGGAAAATATCAAATAGAGTTTAATGGAAGTAATTTACCAGGTGGAGTTTACTTTTATAGATTAGAGGCAGGAAAATTCGTGAGTGTGAAGAAAATGATATTATTGAAGTAATGACTTAGGAGAGAGGAATACTTTTGAAATTGTTGTGTTTTTATGAAGCAAAAATTTGTGTAAAAACTAATTGCGTTAAACAAATAGGGAGTATTAATCCATGAAAAAAATAACAAAGAAAATCAAACTTTATGTTTTAATTTCGCTCTTTTTAACCTTAAATGGTTTTTTATTTTCACAATCGCAAGATTGGATCGTTTATACTAATAGTAAACTGATTAACTGTCTTGCTAAAGAAGGAAATTATCTCTGGATTGGTACAAATGGAGGTGGACTTGTTAAGTTAAATAGAACAACGGGTGAATTTATTATCTATGATAAATTAAATTCTGGATTACCAAATAATTTCATTTATTCTATTGTAATTGATAATCAAGGTAATAAATGGATTGGAACAAATGGTAATGGGCTTATAAAATTTGATGGCGCAAATTGGATTGTCTATAATATGTATAATTCTGGATTACCCGATAATTATGTGCGAACAATAACTATTGATGGACAGGGAAATAAATGGATTGGTACATATGGTCGTGGTCTTGTCAAATTTGACGATGTAAATTGGACAGTTTATAATTCATCTAATTCTGGTTTACCTGATAATGATGTTATGACAATAGCTTTGGACTTTATGGGAAATAAATGGATTGGAACTGAAGGGGGTGGACTTGCAATTTTTAATGATGTAAGTTGGACAGTTTATAACACTTCTAATTCTAATCTCCCATCAAACTTAGTTTATAAGATAACAATCGATAATTTTAAGAATAAATGGATTGGGACATTAGGTGGTGGACTTGCAAAACTGGATAGTTCAAATAATTGGACCATTTATAAAACTTCGAATTCTGGTTTACCTGATAATTCAATTTACGATATAATTTTGGACGAGCAAGGAAACAAATGGATCGGTACTGATTATGGAGGTCTTGTAAAATTCGATGGAATAAATTGGACTGTCTACAATAAATCAAATTCCGGCTTGCCAAATAATAGTGTAAAAGCAATAATTATAGATGAACAGGATATCAAGTGGATTGGGACATACGGTGGAGAATTAACTAAGTTTGATGGAATTAATTGGAACATATTCAATATTTCAAAATCTGGTATACCAGATCTATTCATTCGTGAAATTACCGTTGATAAAACTGGAAATATTTGGATAGGTACACAAAATAGTGGAGTTGCAAAGTTCGATGGAATCAATTGGGTAAATTACAATATTTCAAATTCAGGTTTACCTAAAAACAGAATAAATGTGATCTTTATTGATGGGGATGGAAGTAAATGGATAGGCACTGATGGGGGTGGCCTTGCTAAGTTTGACGGTACAAATTGGACTATTTATAAAACTACTAATTCAGGTCTACCTAATAACAACGTCACTGCTATTGTTTCGGATAACCTGGGTAGCAAGTGGATTGGAACTTTTGGTGGTGGACTTGCAAAATTTGACGGGCAAAATTGGATTACTTATAACACTTCCAATTCAGGATTACCATCTAATTATATTCGAACAATTGCTATTGATAATAATGGAATTATATGGGTTGGAACTGAATTGGGTGGACTTGTTAAGTTTGATGGGTCTAATTGGGTTGTTTATAATGTATCTAATTCTTACTTACCAGACAATGATGTTTCAGCGATAGTTATTGAAAATTATGATACATTATGGGTTGCTACTATTGGTGGAGGTGTCGCCAAAATTAAAGTTTTACCTCAAGATAGTTTGTTATGGACAGTATATAATCCTTCAAATTCAGGTTTACCAAATTATTTTGTATATGATATTAAAATTGATAAGGATCATAATTTATGGTTTGCTACACACGGTGGTGGTATTGCAAAGTTGGTAGATTCTATTTGGTTTGTCTTTAAAACATCAAATTCAGGTTTGCCTATTGATTATGTTAATAAATTATTCATTGACGGTAAAAATAATAAGTGGATCGGTACATTTAGTGGTGGACTTGCTGTGTATCGTGAGGGTGGGGTAATAATAAAGGTTGAAGAAGAAAAGCAAAACTTTCCTGAACAATTTGTTTTATATCAAAACTATCCTAATCCATTTAATCCAAATACAAAAATTGAATTTGAATTACCAGAAAAAGCAAATATTAAATTGACAGTATATGATATACTTGGTCGAGAGATAGAAAAACTTGTAGATCAGGAATATAACTCAGGAAAATATCAAATAGAGTTTAATGGAAGTAATTTACCAGGCGGAGTTTATTTTTATCGATTAGAGGCAGGAAAGTTTATGAGCGTGAAGAAGATGGTATTGTTGAAATAATGATGAGGTAAGTAAAAATTAATTTATAAAAGTAAAAAAGGAGGATATCAGTTATGCAAGGAATAATCAAAAATCTCAGAATTTTCGTAATTAATTTATTGACATTACTAACCGCTAATACTTTATTATCTCAGTCTCAGGAATGGATTGTTTTTAATGATAAAGGTAAAAATATTAAATGCATTTCAGGAGAGGGAACTTACCTCTGGATTGGGACAGGTGGTGGGGGGTTAGTTAGATTAACTAAGCTAACAGGAGAAATTTTAATATATAATAAATTAAATTCTGGTCTGCCTAGTAACGATATCTACTCAATAGCCATTGATTCATTTGGTAACAAATGGATTGGTACCAATAATGGTCTTGCAAAGTTTGATGGTGTAACTTGGAATGTTTATAAAAAGAATAATTCTGGATTGCCAGATGATTATATCCATGTAATAGCAATAGATAATCTCGGAAACAAATGGATTGGGACATTTGATAAAGGACTTGTGAAGTTTGATGGAATGAATTGGACTGTATATAACACATCGAATTCAGGGTTACCTGACAATAGAATTTTATCAATAGTTATAGATGAAGCTGGAAATAAATGGATTGGGACATACAATGGTCTTGCAAAGTTTGATGAGGTTAATTGGACTATATTTAAAACATCAAATTCGGGGTTACCTTCTAATTTTATTTATACAATATCATTAGATGGACAAGGTAACAAATGGATCGGAACTTATGGTGGTGGTCTTGCCAAATTTGATGGCGTAAATTGGACCGTTTATAACAAATATAATTCTGGATTATCTGAAAACTATATTTATGCAATATCTATAGATAAGCAAAATAATATATGGATTGGGACCTATTATGGTGGTCTTGTAAAGTTCAATGGTTTATCTTGGACAATTTACAATACTTTAAATTCTCCTTTACCTGATAATTTTGTTTCTGCGTTATTCACCAATGGAGATGGCAATATATGGATAGGAACAAATTCTGGGGGGGTTGTTAGATTTAATGGAATAACCTGGAGTTTTTATAGAACATCGAATTCTGGATTACCGGCTAATGCTATATATTCAATAGCTATAGATGCAGATAATATTAAATGGATTGGTACTAATAAAGGACTTGTCAAGTTTGATAATTTTAACTGGACTGTTTATGATACATCTAATTCCGGGTTGCCTAATAACATTGTCAATAAAGTGGTCATAGATGGAGATGGAAACAAATGGATTTGTACTGAAGGGGGTCTCGCAAAGTTTGATGGGATTAATTGGACAGTTTACAAAACATCAAATTCTGGATTACCAAGTAATAAAATTTTATGTATTGCTATGGATGTATCTGGTAACAAGTGGATTGGAACATATGGAGGTGGATTAGCAAAGTTTGATGGAGTAAACTGGACTGTTTATAATTTGTCAAATTCTGGTTTAATTGATAACGATATTAGTGCTATAGCAATAGATGGAGCCGGTACAAAGTGGATAGGAACTTGGGGGCAAGGTCTCACAGTATTCGATGGAACAAATTGGGATATTTATAGAACATCAAATTCTAGTATGCCCGATGACTATGTAAATGTAATAGTTATAGATAATAATGGTACTAAATGGATCGGAACTTTTGCTGGTGGACTTGTAAAGATAAGTGGGTCGAATTGGACAATTTATAAGACTTCAAACTCAAGGATACCTTATAATGATGTTGAAGCAATAGCCATTGATGGACAAGGGAACAAATGGATCGGTGTAGGTGATCCTTTTGGTTTTGGTTATGGCGGTCTTGCAAAATTTGATGATTTGAATTGGACCATCTATAAAACAGGAAATTCTGGATTACCTGTAAACTCTGTAGCTGCTATAGCCATAGATGGAAGTGGTAATAAATGGATTGGTACTAAAGGCGGAGGACTTGCAGTTTATCGTGAGGGTGGAGTTATATTAAATGTTGAAGAAGAAAAGCAAAACTTTCCTGAACAATTTGTTTTATATCAGAATTATCCTAATCCATTTAATTCTTTAACAAAAGTCAGATTTATGGTAAAAGAAAATGGGTTAGTTAGTATAAAATTGTATGACTTAATGGGAAGAGAAATAAATATTTTAATTAATGAATTTAAAGAAAAAGGTGAATATGAGATAGAATTTGATGCAAGTAAGTATGGACTAAGTAGTGGCGTGTACTTTTATCAAATGAGAGCTGGAGGCTATACATCGATAAAGAAGATGGTCTATTTGAAGTAAATCTTAAAAAAATTAGGTGGTAGAAAATTTGAATGAATGTCTTAAAAATAAATTATCAAATCATAATATTATACTAAAACCTAAGGACTATGTGAGGTATTTATAATTAAAAATTTATGTAGAATAGAAAATTTCTCGATAGATACCACTTAATATTAATGTTTTTAGATAGATTTGAATCTAAATTAATTACCATTAAATAACAGTTTAATCTAATTTTTAATAAATGAACATTTATTAAATCTTTAAAAGTTTTGTTGCATTTGTTGATATAGCTATTGATTAAATTAGTATTTTTATATAAATTCACATAGGAAGTTTAAAAATGTTTTGGTTAAAAGAAAATAATAAAATAAAGTATACAATTTTTAATCTTACTAATTATCCAAATTTCTCTTTCTCCTATATATATATATATATATACCATCCTTTAAGAGATATATACATACGATTAAAAGAATATTACCTCCAATCAAAAATTTAGGGCATTGTTTATATGATTATCCTACTGGTTTCGTATAATTTTAGAGATTTTATGTTCGCTAATTATTTAAAAAATTTTATAACCGAAAAATGGAGGTAAATATGAAAACTTGTAAATTAAACATCGCTATCTTTAAAGAAATATATTTATTAATTGTTTTTTTATTTTTTATTTATCCAACCTTATCGTTAGCTCAATTAACGAAATATATACATCCTAACTTAATTAGTGAATCTGATTTATACTTTGATAGTAACGGTAACAAATATTCTGATTTGATAACCTTTAAATTCAAACAAAGAATAATCGACTTACCTCAAAATCAGAAAATTGCTCAGATAAACAACATATCAAATTTAAGCTTAAGAAATTTCTTTAATTCGTTACAGTCAAAATACGGTTCAATCACACTCGAAAAGGTTTTTACTACAGCTTACTGGGGAGATACTTTAAAGTTAAATTGGAGAACGAGACAAATTGTACCTGTTCCTGATTTATCTCAAGTATTTCGTGTAAAGTTTAATAGATTAGTAAATATAGATTCAATTATGAATGCGCTTATGCAATTTCCCCAAATTGAATATGCACACGAACCTATACAAGCTTTTTTAGTTGTAGAACCAAATGATTCGCTTTATGTTTATGGAAATAAATGGGCGCATCTTAAAATAAGCGCACCTTTTGCTTGGGATTTAACAAAAGGAAATTTCAGTATAAAACTAGCAATTCACGATCTATATAATGATGAACCCTTTCCTCACCCAGATCTTGCACCAAAAATCGTTTACCATGAAGGTAAATTTGGTGGGCATGGGCAAGCTGTGGCTGGAGTTGCAGGGGCGGCGACAAACAATCTTATTGGTATTGCTAGTCTTGGTTGGAATTTACCAGTTGGGTTGTTTATGTGGTATCTTGACAGAATATATACTGCGGTTGATTCTGGATTTCATGTAATTAATTTTAGTTGGATTACATTCTCTGATTATTATCATCTGAGGCAAGCAATACAATATGCTCTAGCAAGAGGTGTAGTATGCGTAGCAGCTGCAGGAAACAGAGAATGTGTACCTTGTGTACTCTATCCTGCAGCTTACAATTTTGGTTCATTAGGTCAAGTCATAGCTGTAAGTGGAACACGATTATATAATGGTGTTGAAAAATTTATAGATGGCTGGAATTATTCCCCATGTGACGACCCTATAAGTAACCCTGAATGTGCATTTATTGATGTAGCTGCACCTGGATGTGATATCCCAATTCTAAGTTATGGAACATCTGGATATAGTACCAATGGTTGTGGAACTTCAGTTTCGTCACCGAAGGTAGCTGCTCTTGCAGGTCTAATTTTATCCATTGATAGTACATTAACACCGGTTCAGGTTTATAATATAATTACGAAAACAGCTGATAAGATTGGTCAATATCCTTATAACAGTTATGGCTGGAATAGATATCTTGGTTATGGGCGAATCAATGCATATAATGCTTTAAATGTTGCAAGAGGTGCACCTAATAGACCTTCTAATTTAACAGTTACAAGGTCTTCGAATAATCATCCATTATTAAGATGGAATCGTAATGAGGAATCTTACCCATTGATTTACAGGATTTATAAGATGATAAATAGAGACATCGGATTTCAACTAATCGCTGAAATTTCTGACACATTTTATATTGATCAGACAGAAATTGTTGTAACAGAACCTCAAGCAAATGAGAGATGGGTTTATTATAAAATATCTGCCGCATATTATCCTTTTAACAATACAACAATGTTAGAATCTGTTCATACCGATCCAGTTTCGATTAAAGTAGTTGGACCACCATTGGAAAAATCTGCTTTCTCAACTGTAAATTATGAATATTATTTATACCAGAATTATCCTAATCCATTTAATCCGGTAACAAAAATTAGATATTCGTTAAAAGAAAAAGTACATGTTAATTTAAGAATATATGATTTGATTGGTCGTGAAATTCTGACCTTAGTTAATGAACCGCAGGAAGCTGGTGTGTATGAAGTCGAATT
>Ga0197142_1000302_pt1 | contig 45400 bp, 33 predicted proteins | sample GBS60_MetaG_FD_148614 | JGI IMG/M metagenome (GOLD analysis project Ga0197142, IMG submission 148614) | Sediment microbial communities from Great Boiling Springs, Gerlach, Nevada, United States - GBS 60_MetaG | ecosystem: Environmental > Aquatic > Thermal springs > Hot (42-90C) > Sediment... | reverse complement strand
GCTCCGCTCACCTCCCCCTTCCTCGCCCGCAGGTCGGAGGGGAGCAATGAAGAACCGAAGTGACGACCGCTCCGCTCACCTCCCCCTTCCTCGCCCGCAGCGCGGGAGAGGAAGGGGGCCGGGGGGAAGGTGAGGGTGCCAGCCGTAATGTGCTCAACCAGGCTTCTGTTCCGCCATTCTTGTCACAAACACGACCGCAGACCGGACAACATTGCCCGCCGACATTATTGTTGCACGCACGCGCTTCACCGCAGCGCGCGCACGCCACGTACCAGATCAAGTAGTATCTGCCGATCACCACGCTCTACATCCCAAACCCATAGGGCCGTTGCGTAACGCTGGCTCTGCGTCTGAGGCCCACGTGGGCCAGGATCAGCACCGGCTACTGCGGCGTAGAACAATTGTTGGTTGTGCACGATAGTCGATCCGATACCTCCCGTGCTCTGTCCGGTTGCCAACAACTCGCTGCGCCGGAGACCGCGCCAGCGGTAGAGCTGATAATCTTGTACCAGATCACTGGCGCATAGTGTGGTGAGGTACAGCAGGCGTCCCTCAGCATCCCATCCTAACGGACGACTCCAGAAAGGCCCTTCGCGTATCGGTTGGGGCGGTATTCCTTCCGGGGTTGCCGTCGGTAGCGCAGTCGCAGTAGGCGTTGCCGTTGGTGGTTGCGGGGTAACTGTCCCGGTTGGTGTCACGGTTGGCGTTGGTGTCGGTGTCGCCGTTGGACTTGCAGTGGGTGTTGGTGTAGGTGGTGGTAACGTGACGCGCTGGGTACCGATCCGCTCGACAAGCTGACCGGCGCTATCGAGGATGAGCAGATCGGCGCCGGGGTCATCGGCACGCAAGGCTTCGACCGCCACATACTCACCGTTAGGACTGGCCAGCAATGTTCCGAAACCACGATACCGCACAACTAATCGCTCATCGGTGAGGAGTGCAGCTCCTACATCACGTACCTCACCGGTTGGCAGCCGTAAGAAAAGTGAACTTCGCCCATCCGGCGCTTCTGCACGGTACAACAAGCGGTTCCCACTTAACCATTGTGGTGCAAAGCGACTCCATTCATCGAACACCGTCTCGATCCGGGTCGGTTCACCGCCTCTCACCGGAATCGTGTAGATCATCCACTGCGTTGGCAGCGCACCGGTTTCATCAACTGCAAACGCAATCGTTGCACCATCAGGACTGAACACCGGATCGGCGCAACTCACCCCTACCTGGGCCAATGGTTGTGCTTCACCGCCGGCGAGCGGGAGCAACCAGAGAGTCGACGGCACAGCCAGCGCAGCATCAGCCGGATCAAGGCCTGCTTCAGATCGACAGAACGCCAGATAATCACCATTTGGACTGACAGCAAGGTGGGTTTCGGTTTCAGCCGAATCCGTCAGGTTGACGGCCCCTGCCAGGCGGCGCGTCATCCCCTCACCAACCGCTGTCGTATTGGCATCGAGTTTCCAGACATCACCATCGAACAAGAAGAACAATGGTTCCAACGTCGCAGGAGAGCTGCCAGCCGGCACTCGTAACGTATCACTCGCCACACCAAAAGTTGGCGTGCGCGCCACGGCAATCGACAGACGATTGTCGGTCAACGTGACCCGGAACGGAACCGGTTCGGCGAGCGGAAGTAAGATCGTTGCTCCTACATCTGCCTGGGGATCGACCAGTATGATTGCCTGTGAGATGGTACGGGTCGCGGTAAATGTGAGTGTCTCTGCCGGTAACGAAGCGGCAAATCGATCATCACGCAACCAGCCGGAAAGCTCAATGCGTACTGCATACGGTGTCGCGAGTGCAGACGGAGCTGCTCCTATTCGTGCATCAGCCAGCGTCAGACAGCTCACCATTGCGCTCAGTGGCGCCGAACCAGGGCTTAATTCAAAGAGCAAATCAAGTTGCTCGAATGCCGGATTTCCCACCGTTCGTAGCTCTTGCAGTGTGGCTGAGAAGCGACCGGTCGGCACACCGGCGGTTTGGGTACAGTAGCCAAACCCGGCCAGGGCCGGATTCGGCGTTGGTGTAGGAGGTAAGGGAGTAGCCGTTGCCGTCGCCGTTGCGGTGGCAGTTGGCGATGGCCCAAATGTTGGCGTCGCTGTTGCGGTCGCTGTCGCCGTTGCGGTAGCCGTCGCTGTTGGTGTTGCCGATGGTGTACCGGCGACAATTGTCTGAATATTCGCGATCTGTTCGTCTTCACTAACCGGAACGAACGTACATCCTGCTAGCAAGACGCCCAGGAGAATGACGCTCAGAAAAGCACGCTCAAGACGGAAACGCCTCACAAACGTCTCCTCGTACTCCACCCGAACATTGACCGGATGGAGCGCTGAACCGATCCGGCAAGAGATGTTTCATCACTCATCTGGCAACATAACTTTGATCCAACCCCGTCGAAGTGCGTAAACAACTGCCTGAGTACGATCATTCACTGCCAGTTTCCGCAAAATCGACGAGATGTGGTTTTTGACCGTCTGATTGCTGATGTCCAATCGAGCGGCTATCTCGCGATTCGTGTATCCGCTTGCCACTAGCTCAAGCACCTCGAGTTCACGTGTCGATAATGGTGAAAAAACGGTCTGGATTTCGTCATCACCAACCATCTGCCGAAATGCTTCCAACACGGTTGCCGCTACTTCCGGCGAAGAGAGCACCAGATCGTTAATCGGATACTCCCCTCGTCGTACTTGCTGTAGCGTCTCAAGCAGATCGACAAACTCCACATTTGGTGGTACGCACGCCGAAACGCCGGCCCGAATCGCTTTTACCACTGATGCACCATCATTCACCGGGCCAAACAATACCACTGCGACATGAGGATGACTACGCTTAATCACCCGTGCTACTTCAAGCCCATTCACACCCGGCAGATCAATATCCATCAGTACCAGATCAGGGTCAGCCTGATCGACCAATTGGATCGCTTGCTGACCGTTACTGGCTTCACCAACCACCGTAAATTCGGGTCTTGCTGATAGCGCAAGGCGCAGACCATCTCGGAACAACGAGACAGCATGCACGATAATCAGCGTAGTCACACTCACAGTCCACTCCTGATACAGGTATGCTGCGATACCGTTACCTTACCGCATGCTCATCGGCATGACGATATGGATGTAGCCATCATGACCAACCGGTTTGAATACCGCCGGACTCTGCGCACTTTGCATTTCAAAAGCAATCTGATTGGATCGTACCGCACCAATTGCATCAGCCAGGAACTTGACGTTCAGCGCAATTGCTCCACCTTCGCCGGTAACACTACCATCGAGTTCACTAGTGTTATCGCCCAATTCAGCAGCATTGGCGCTGAGCACCACTCGTCCTGGCCCTGCCTCATTGCCTGGCTCGATCTTTAGCTTGACCACATTCTGACTACTGCTAGCGAAGAATGAGGCCAGCTTGACTGCTTTTGCCAACTCACCACTGTCGAGGACCATTCGAGTCAGATATTGCTGAGGAATAATCCGCTCGAAATCAGGGAATCTTCCTTCAATTAAACGAGAGACAACCTCAACATTTTCTGTATGGAATAGGACGTGGCTGCTGCCCGGTGTGTAGACCATAGCCACATCCGCGTCTGTATCCCCGATGATGCGAGCCAATTCGCTCAACGTGCGGGCCGGAATCAGACAATCGACCGCATGTGACACTGGCGTAGCCAACTGTATGGTTCGCATCGCTAGCCGGAATCCATCGGCAGCGACCAGGGTCAATATCTGATCACGGGTACGCACTAGGACACCGGTCAAAATCGGACGCGATTCGTCAGAAGCAGCAGCAAAGGCAACCTGCTCAATCGCCTCGCGCCATAGCTCTGCGGATAACGATACTAATGGTGCACGTGAGCTAACCGTCGGCAGGGTCGGAAACTCGTCGGCATCAACTCCTTTAATGTTACTTACAAATCTGCCACACTCAACGCGCAAGGTTTGCGTTTTCTGGTCAAGACTTAACGAGACAGCATCATTGGGCAGACCGCCAACCACATCGGTCAGCAGTTTGGCCGGAACGGCAACTGCCCCATCACGGACAACCTGAGCACTAATCCAACGATTAATTCCTACTTCCAGATTGGTAGCAGTCAATTTCAGCCGGCCTTCATCTGTGGCGAGCAGGACATTCGCCAATACCGGCAATGTGCTCTTAGCGGCAACGGCATGGCCTACTGCGGCGAGACCACGCTTTAAATCTTCCTGCATACATACGAGCTTCATCGTCGTTCCTCAAAGAGACAACCTCAATCGCGGCATATTAATGCCGCACCTGATCCGGGTGAAGCGCATTATAGCATATCGCACCAGGCAGTGACAGCAACGGAAGTGATCCGTAGGGGTTTTCAGAGTTTTCAGCTTCAGTGCCTATCCGAATGTCGTGTCGTCACGTCCACGATGAATGCGCCCTATGAGTTTCCATACGATAGACGACCGGGCATTCCAACCGGTGGGATCCGCCCACCAGCGTATCGACCATGCCCTCGCTGTCCACCTCGCATCGCAGCCATCAGACGCATTCTGGCTAGCGGTGCATCGCGTCGGCATCCCGCATGGTGACCGCTGCATTCCACCCTGGCTCATTGGCCGTCGGCATACCCCGACACTGCTGAGCTCTCATCAGGATGGCGAGGGACGACCGACGCTGACCGTCAGGTTCCAGAACGAGATATTTCGGATAGGCTCTTAACCTCCCCCTTCCTCTCGCCGTGTGGGAGCGGACGGGGGCTGGGGGGAAGGTGAGAGTGCGCCAGCGGTTTTCAACCTCCTTTCCCTGACCGATGCTGGTGACGTTTTACCGTGTCCTTGTGGCTAACAGAACATAACCGTGCAGATAGTGTGCATTTTGCTGACAAAGACCTTGACTTTTGGCAAAGGTGTGGTACCGTTCATAAGGGAAGAGTTTTTAAACCGAGATAATTGATAACGCGATGGTTAACAGAAAGAAAGGATTAAATTGTGGTTGTCGCTACTCGTCGCTTTGAATTTTCGGCTGCTCATCGCTACTGGCGAGACGATTGGAGCGCCGAAGAAAACGAGCGTGTCTTTGGGCCGTACACCAGCCCATATGGTCACGGGCACAATTATACACTCGATGTCAGCATCACCGGTGCACTGGATGAACGCACTGGGATGGTTATGAATATGACCGAATTGAAGGCGATTGTCAACGACGTCCTTGAGGAGTTTGATCACAAACACCTCAATTTTGACACGCCTTACTTTCGGGATCAGGTACCAACGACCGAAAATCTGGTGCGGGTACTCTGGCGACTGATCGCGGCGCGCTTGCCAGCTCATGCTCGCCTGGTACATTTACGCCTCTACGAACAGCCCGATTTGTGGGCCGATTATGACGGCACAGGTGCGACACAATTTAGCCGTCTCTACACTTTCGCGTCAGCACATCGCCTCCATGCACCTACACTCAGCGATGAAGAAAACCGCCTTATTTACGGTAAGTGTAACAATCCCAACGGCCATGGCCACAACTATACCCTGGAGGTAACAGTGCAAGGGCCGATTGATCCGGCAACCGGAATGTTGGTTGACCTTGAATGGCTTGACCGAACCGTCCATTCGGTGATCGATCAACTTCACCTGCGTCATCTTGATCGTGAAATTCCGGCCTTTGCTGACCGGCCATCAACCGCCGAAAATATTATTGTCTATCTCTGGAACGAGCTGGCGCCTTTGCTTGAAGGTCGTCTTGCCCTTCTCCGCTTGTGGGAAACGCGCAAGAATATCTTCAGCTACGCTGGTCCGTCTCCTGTTCAAGTCTGATTGCAAGTGGTCTTTCGCCCGCTCATGCGCATATTGCGCAGTTCGTATGTGTAATGGAGAGTATCTAGTATGTCTAGCAATGGTAACGGTTATCATCCCACCCCTGATATTGATGAGGAACACTACGAAAGTCTGATCGTTCCTGGTCGTGGTAAACTGGAGGGAGTGTCATTTGTTTCCGATCCCCGCATCGAAGAGGCAGTCCGTACTATTCTTACGGCCATCGGCGAGGTTCCGGATCGTGAGGGGTTACAGAAGACCCCTTCACGGGTTGCCAAAATGTATGCCGAGCTAACAGCCGGTTATCACATTGATCCCCAGGCGTTGATCAACGGCGCCATCTTCAGTGTCGCTTATGATGAGATGGTGCTGGTCACCAACATTGACTATTATAGTCTCTGTGAGCACCACATGTTGCCATTCTTTGGTCAGGTCCATGTGGCCTACATTCCAAACGGCAAGGTTGTCGGTCTAAGCAAGATTCCGCGTATCGTCGAGATGTTTGCCCGACGTCTGCAAGTTCAGGAACGAATGACCGTACAGATCGCTGATTTCATCAATGAGGCACTGGAACCTGCTGGCGTTGCTGTGGTTGCCGAAGGCGTTCATATGTGCGGAGTGATGCGCGGGGTGAAAAAAGCGAATGCGCGTATGGTGACCTCGGCGATGCGTGGTGTGTTCCGCGAAGATTCTAAGACGCGGGCTGAATTTATGGCGCACATCAATCGCTCTCGTAATCGGCAGGATTAAAACGTGTGCGTAAAGCGATCGATGGGTAGGCGAAGGCTATGCCTTCATCTACCCGGAAAGTCTGCGCTGAAAGATTTGTGAACCATCCCCGTTCGCCTGAGAGTCGTTTTACCGATACGTGCATTAACGGGAACAAGTGGACTTCGCTTTGAGCTGTTGCCTGACCATCTGTGTAGCTGCTTTCAACAACGGTGTGTTGTCTGTCTACCCCTTCTCGGTCAGCACAGAGAAATCCTTTTCAAGCGTATGTTTGAAGCGTACTCCCATTGCTAGGTGTGAGTCCTAACGTGAACGGGTGGAATCCGGTCGAAGCCGGTATCTGACGATGTTCTTCAACTTCCACGACGAGAGATAGATGAGGATGCGAGAATAGTCAGACGCACCCTGACGATGATCACGACAGCCAGATAGGCGAGTTGAGAAATTATTCCTTCGTTACTCATCGTCGTCACAATGCCTGTACACTACTGACCCGATAACGACAAACAGTATTGGCGTACAATCGGAAGGGTATCTTTACTCTATAACCGCAAAGGATGATTGTATGCGTTCGATTCTGATAACCGGTGCCTCACGCGGTATTGGCGCTGCTACAGCTTTAGCTTTGGCCAGACCTGGTACCCGATTGACCTTGGCTGCCCGCAATCGGGCGGCCCTCGAAACGATCGCCGATCAGGCAATTACTGCTGGCGCCGATTGTGTAGTGGTTCCATGCGATGTAACCGATCCAGATCAAGTTTCCAAAACCGTTGCTCAGGCTGCCGAAACGGGACATCTCGATGTCGTTGTGCATAGCGTAGGTGGTGCGCTGGTTGCGCCACTGGCGGCGATCAGCATTGATGAATGGGAGTCCCATCTACGGACCCAGCTCACCAGTCTCTTCCTGGTGGCCCAGGCGGCAAGTGCTCGGATGGATCAAGGCGGGTTGATTATCAACATCGCCTCAGTGGCTGCCAGACAGGCATTTCCCGGTTGGTCGGCCTACGTAGCTGCCAAACACGGTGCGCTAGGCTTTGCGGCTGCCATCCGTGAAGAACTGCGACCACGTGGTATTCGAGTGTGTTCGATTTTGCCTGCGGCTACTGACACCGCAATTTGGGATACCATTCCCGGCAATTGGTCACGTAGCAATATGTTGCAACCAACCGATGTTGCAGCGGTCATTGCAGCTATCGTTGCTTTGCCACCTTATGTAACGGTCGAAGATTTGACTATCGGTCATGTCGCAGGTCGGTTGTGAAACGTTAGGGTCGTTCAACGCTTTCAGTGTCTGTGCCGCAACAGGTGTGTTTCTTCGCCTTTCCCCGGCCTCCTTTCTTCACGGTACAGCGGATGAAACCTGAGAGATGTACGGGCATAGCAGCGCTGTGCCCCAACCGAATCCTCTTCTGCGACAGGGTATTCCGGTTAGGCTCTGAGAAGGCGTCGAGGACGCCCCGTTGCACGCCACACAATACGAGCTAGCGGCCTGTACTTCCGACACCTGCGTGAGACATGGGTATGCAGAGGCGCTAAATGGTGTTCATTGTCTGCGGCAGGCCGGTCGTTTCACCGCCACGGCGCCTTCAACTAAAATTTCTAAAAACCCTATGAAACCCGTCAATTGCTTGACAAACCACTGCTCTTCGACTAGAATCGTAGAGGCGATGCGCCAATGTAGCTCAGTCGGTAGAGCAGCTGTTTCGTAAACAGCCGGTCGCCGGTTCGAGTCCGGCCATTGGCTCCAGTTATCGCGCTGGTACAGTGCGGAGACCCATGGTGATGTCCGTCATCCCGTGGGTCTCAGGCTTTTTACGTTATATCCTCGTTTGGTGGTACATTTCTGCAATGAGCTGGATTCGGATCCGCGGTGCCCGCACTCATAACCTGAAACAGATCGATCTTGATATTCCGCGTGGCAAATTCGTGGTTATCACTGGAGTTTCTGGTTCCGGTAAAAGTTCACTGGCATTCGACACCATCTTCGCCGAAGGGCAACGTCGCTATGTCGAAAGCCTGTCGGTGTACGCCCGTCAATTGCTTGGGCAACTTGAGAAACCCGATGTCGATCTGATCGAAGGATTATCACCGGCTATAGCTATTGATCAAAAAGGTGGTGCGCGCAATCCGCGCTCTACGGTTGGCACCATCACTGAGATCTACGACTTTTTACGCCTCCTCTTTGCCCGAATCGGACAGCCTCATTGCCCACATTGTCAGACCCCGTTGCGCCGCTATACCCCGCAACAGATGGTCGATCTGATCGTCAATCGACCGGCAGGGCAGCGTCTGTTGTTACTGGCGCCGGTGCCCGGCGAGAGTGAGGCAGTGCTAAACGATATTCGTCGGCGCGGTTTTGTGCGCGCCCGCATCGACGGTGTTGTCCACGATCTCGATGAACCAATCCGGCTAGAAAAATATCGCTCGCATACGATTGAAGCCGTTGTTGATCGACTAATCATTCGCCAAACTGCCGATGGGACACCGGCGCTTGATCGGGTGCGGGTTGCCGATTCGGTAGAGACCGCGCTGAAATTGAGCGGTGGTCAATTAATCATTCACGTCGTTGATGGGGAAGAGCAGTTACTCAGTGAACACTACACCTGCCCTCAACACGGCCCGCTTGAACTGAGCAAGCTTGAGCCGCGTGACTTTTCGTTTAACACCCCCCAGGGAGCCTGTGCCGCCTGTCATGGTCTTGGAGTCGTGCCGGAGATCGATCCAGCACTGGTGATCCCTGATCGTGATCAACCGCTGCTTGAAGCAATCGTCCCCTGGCGTGAGAGCGAGTATTATCGTGATGTCTTGCGCTCGTTTGCTGCTCATTTTAACATTGACCCGAATACACCGGTGCGTGCTCTTCGCCCTGAACTCCTTGGCGCTCTGTTGTACGGTACCGGTGGTGAACCGATGACCTTACAGTATCACCTCCGTGGTCAAATGCGTAGTATCGAGACCGATTTCGAGGGCGTCATCCCAAACCTGCGGCGTCGTTTAACCGAGCAACGTGCCACCGGTGAGTCATCGCCACTCGAGCAGTACACGACACCCCGCACCTGTCCGACCTGTAACGGCACCCGTCTGCGTCCAGAAGTACGCTCGGTTTTGATCGCCGGCCACTCCATCGCCGACATTCACCACATGACTATCGGTGCAGCTTTGCAATGGGCAAACCAGCTCCACGAACAAGCGCAGCTTCGTCCGCACGAGCAAACAATTGCGCGCCCTATCGTGCACGAGATTACGCAGCGTTTGCGCTTTTTGCAAGAAGTGGGGCTGGCATATCTGACTCTCGACCGCACGGTTATGACGCTCAGCGGTGGTGAACTGCAACGAGTACGCCTGGCGACCCAGCTTGGAGCCGGCTTGTCAGGGGTTCTGTACGTGCTCGACGAACCCAGTAGTGGTCTCCATCCACGCGATCACGACCGCCTGCTAAACACGCTGCTGCAATTACGCGACCTCGGCAATACTGTGATTGTCGTCGAACACGATGAAGCGACCATCCGTGCTGCTGATTGGATCGTTGACATTGGCCCAGGAGCCGGGCCGCATGGTGGTGAAGTGTTGGTAAGCGGTAGCCTGAACGACGTAATAGCATGCCCCCGCTCGTTAACCGGTCAGTATCTCGGGGGGCAGCGGCGCATACCGATCCCTGCCCAACGACGACCGACGCAGGGACGCTGGCTTGAATTACGTGGTTGTCGTGCCAACAATCTCAAGAATATCGATGTGCGCATTCCTCTTGGCTGTTTCGTCGTTTTCAGTGGCGTGAGCGGTAGTGGTAAAAGCACCCTGGTGATGGACACCCTGGCCCCACGCTTGAGTCAGTTGCTGCACAACAGTCACATGCGGGCCGGCGAACACGATGCTCTGCTCGGTTACGAACATCTCGAACGGATGATTGTGGTGGATCAGAGTCCGATTGGGCGCACTCCACGCTCAAATCCAGCTACGTACAGTCGTATTTTTGATCAAATCAGACAACTGTTTGCCGCTACCAACGAGGCAAAAGCGCGCGGTTATGATGCGACTCGCTTCAGTTTCAACGTTAAAGGCGGACGCTGCGAACACTGTGCCGGTGAAGGGTTGATTCAAGTTGAGATGCAATTTTTGCCCGATCTGTTTGTTCCATGTGACGTTTGCGGTGGAACACGGTACAATAGAGAGACGTTGGATATTCGTTATCGTGGACTCAATATTGCAGAGGTGCTCGATCTAACGGTTGCCGAAGCGCTTGAATTCTTCGCCCGTGTGCCGTCAATAGCCGAACGATTACAGGCATTACACGACGTTGGGCTTGATTATCTCAAATTGGGGCAACCGGCCCCAACCTTAAGTGGTGGCGAAGCCCAACGTATCAAACTGGCTACCGAACTCGGTCGACGGGGAAATGGTCACACACTCTACATTCTTGACGAGCCAACGACCGGTCTCCATAGTGCCGACATCGAACGATTGCTAGGTGTCTTACAACGACTAGTTGATGCCGGAAATACGGTGCTAGTTATCGAACACCATCTCGATCTGATCGCTGCCGCCGACTGGGTGATTGAACTAGGCCCAGAAGGTGGCGAGAAGGGGGGGTATGTGATCGGTACCGGATCACCGGAAACTATCGCAGCACAGCCTGACTCACCGACTGGTACCTATTTGCGGCAGCGTCTGCGTAACAAACCATTGCAGTGAGTCGGCATTCTAATGCGGTAAATGCGGTAATCCGACTGTAATCTGTCCGCCTTGAGTCTAGCGGAGCTACAACCTATAGTACCAACAGACGATACACTCACTCCGTGCCGACAATGGCAGAAAGGACTCGTTCGATGGAGCGGATTATTCTACGCGATCCAACGATCATACCGCCCTTCGCTGAGCCTGCTCGTGATCTGCGTATTCTCAATAAGCCACTCTGGCTTTTGCAGCGCGATTTGTTGAAGACGTATGGCAAAAGTGCGACTGAAATCGATCATCTGAGTGAGGTAGCCGAGATAGCGGCGGTAGATGAACGCATCGTCTATCGTGATAACCTTTTTTTCAACGCAGAGCTGATCGATACCTTCATCCGTGAAGCTCGCATGCGTGGTACCCCAGCTCAAATCGCATTTAAGGCTACCAATCCGGCAACCGGCCAGAAGGGAGATCCCAGTATTGAGCGTCACGCTACGCAGCTCTCACGCCATATTCGCCGGGTAGGCGATTATTACGTTGCCGATCTGTACTATCTGCCCGCTGGATGTAACGATCTCTCGCAGGTTCAGCCGCTCGTCATCGACACGCTAAGCCACGAGATGGGCTATTACCGTATCCCAAGCTACATGGCCCATAAGGGCGATCTGACCTATCAAATCCCGATCCGCGCTTTCGTTTCCATCGAGAGCTGGCTCCACGTCTTGATGGCCAACATCTTGATGGGGGTCTTTTCATGGGCCGCCGCACTCGATGTGCGGATGAGCAAAGCTCGCTTGCAACATATTTTGCGGTGGACGGCTGAAGACTGGCGGCTGTTTCCAGGTAAAATAGCCTTCGCGCTCAAAGCCTTCTGGGAGAAGATTAATCCCTTGGAAGAGCAATGGCGTAACCATTTTCTTGCGTCGCGAGCACTGGTGAAAGTTGGGAAACGCTGCTCGATTGATCCCACTGCTATCATTCACGGCCCTACCGTGATCGGCGATGATGTCTACATTGGTCCGGGTGTGGTAATAGCCAACAGTTATATTGGAAACAACGTCAATATTATGCAGGGATCACAAATCATGCTCAGTGTGGTAAGCGATCGCTGCTTCCTCCCGTTTAATGCCGGTCTTTTTATGACGGTGTTGATGGAAAACAGCATGGTCGCCCAAAACAGCACTTTGCAACTCTGTGTGGTGGGACGGAACACCTTCATCGGTGCCAACAACGTCTTTACTGACTTCAACTTGCAGGGTGAACCGATTAAAATCATTCATGAGGGTGTACCGGTCGAAGTCAATATGCCGGTGCTCGGCTCAGCAGTGGGGCATAACGTGAAGTTGGGTAGTGGATTTGTCGTCTACCCTGGTCGCATGATAGAATCAAATGCTGTTATAATCTTTGACAACGAACAGAATCTGATTCGGAAGACGGTGCCCGGCCACGATCTAAACGATATTGATGAGACAACTGGCGAGCCACGTCGAATCATCTATCACTGGCCGAATGTCTACTACGATCCGGCGCGACCGGATGTTAGTCCATCAGCAGAAGGTGAAACATCGCGATCAATGATGACTATTCGCACAAAACATGAAAACAGTCGCCTATCCGAGCATATCAGTGCGAGTCAGCGGTTGTAACCGCCACTTCGCGAGGAGAAATCGCTGTGAGCAAAGAACGCATCCTCGTCGTTGAGGACCAGCCAGACATCTCTAGCTTGCTAAAGATCTACTTCACCGCGCAAGGGTATGAAGTCTATACAGCGCTTCGTGGGCAGCAGGCGCTTGAGATTTGTAGTAAAACACCTCCCAATCTGGCTCTGCTCGACGTCAATCTCCCTGATATGGAAGGCTATGATGTTGGTCGTGCTCTGCGCGCCAGTCCACGAACCCGTCACATTCCAATCATCTTTCTAACTGCACGCGGTGAGCGACGTGATCGGCTGATTGGCCTTGGCGAAGTACAGGCTCAATACTACATCGTCAAGCCCTTTGACATTGAAGAGGTTCATACTATCGTCAGGAATCAGCTCGAAGAAGCTCGTCGTCGTAACCAACTCCATCCGGTGACCAACTTGCCAACGGCTGAATTACTAAACGAACAGCTTCGACAGTTGCTGACAGCATCAAGCTGGGCGTTGATCAATGTCCATATTAACGGCTTTGAAACATTTACCAGTGTGTACGGTTCAGTCGTTGGCGAAGATGTTCTGCGCTTCGTTGCCCTTATGCTCAACGAAGTGGTGAGTGAACTGGGTGGAAATGAAGAGTTCATTGGTCAGCAGTCGGTTGGTCAATCGTTCCTCATCACTACCATCCCTGAGCGCAGTCGTGCGATCTGTGAGCGGATCATTACTCGTTTTGACGAGGAAATAGGTCTGCACTATAACTATCGCCACCGGAAACAAGGCTACATTGAGTTTGTTGATGATACCGGCGAGACTCGGCAGGCACCACTGATGTCGCTCTCAATTGGTGTGCTGACGCAGGATGATGGTCCCTTTGCCGATATTCGTGAGCTGAGCGAGATTTCTGAAGAGGTGCGTCAACGAGCACTCATTCAGGCGCGTGAGCAAGGCAAACGTAGTTTTGCCGTCTACGGTCGCTCTGCTGGCTAAACGATGTTCGTTGCTAAATGTTGTTCTGCGTTTCGTTTATGCTTACGTAGTCACCAGTGCAGTACAGTACGCTGGCAGGAGCGGTAGCGTTATCTATGGAGACAACAGTCACTGCAGCACCAACCCAAGGTTGGGAACTCCTCGCGCAATTGGCCCTGTATGGTCAGCAACCCTTGGGACAGACTGAGCCGACCGTCTTGGGCGGATTTATCGGCGAAGTTTTGGAACGGTATCTTGGTGTAAGTGGTCGTCTGACACTGCTAGCTGATGAACAGGAACTTGCCACTATCACCTGGGGCGAAGCGCCGGCAAACGGATATGGGCTTGAATTGCGCGATGCTACCCACCTTTATGGTCGGCTGACGCTATCAGCAACGTTTGAAGCGGGGTTTACGGCTGCACTTACCACTCAAATTACGACGCTGCTGGCGATCTGGTACCGTGCACGTATCAACGAGCGGATTGAACAGTTGCGCAGTCTTGGCTACGCCACGCTCGAACATATCGGCGTGGGTGATACGAATGTTGTCCTCGAGCGGTTATGCCGAGATGCCTGTGCGCTCTTGCCGACGAAAGCTCTTGCCCTCTACTGGCTCAACTTTAATGAGCAATTGTTGGTCAGAGCAGTCAGTAGTGCTGGTGACACGATTTTCCCACCACAATTAGCTATTAGCGACAATGAAACAATTGTTCGGGCGATAACATTCCAAACGACGCAGCAGGGTGTCTGGTACAGCCGTCTGCAACGGCGCAACACAGCGGGCGAATGGCCGCTGCTGGTTGAACCATTAACAGTTGGGATCGAACTGGTAGGATTGTTACTTCTTGTCCATCCCGGTCCTGAAGCAGCACAAACTATTCACTCATTGGCGCGACCGCTGGCATTGTTACTGCACGCTACCGCCCTTCAGCAGCATGAAAGTCGTCATGCTCGTGAACTGTTTGTGCTGTATGAGAACAGTCTCGAAATTGGTTCAGGGCTGGTCATCGAAGAGACGATCGCTCGCGCAATTGAAAATATCGCTATAGCGCTCAATGCTGATTTTGGTGCCGTCTACCTGATCGATCCAGAACGACCTGATTCTGCGCAAACCATTGCTGTGTACAGCGAACGCGAGGCGGCTTCACTGCATCCGACGCACATACCGCTTACCCCAGAGCTGCAACAGATAAGTGCCCGCAATGAGCCAACGCTGATGACAGTTGCTGAAGGTTTGGATACCGATGGCAATAACCCCATTGTCAGTCATGCTATTGCGGCCGGCTGTCACAGTGTGTGGGTCGTTCCCTTACGAGGAAAAGAACAATTCGTCGGCTTGATGGCCATCGGCTACCCCACGGCAGGGTATGTGCTTGATCAGATTGAAAGAAATCTGTTGCAAGTTCTAAGCGCGCAGATTGCTACGACGGTACAGAACCGTCGACTCTACGATGCGCTCCAGCAGCGAGCGGGTGAGTTAGAGCGTTTACAACAAATCAGCCAGCTTCTCGCTGCTGATCTTTCTCTCGAGGAAACCCTTGAAGCAACGTTAACCAGTGCAGCAAAGCTGATCCAGTTTAGCGGTGGGCGCATCACCCTCTTTGACGAACGTTATCAGCAACTGCGGGTCGCGCACCAACACATGCTTTCCTGTCAGGTAGGTAATGAAAGCGACGCGCTCAGTTCCTGGCTGGCTCGCCATCAACGCCCATTGCGGATCGACGATCTTACCCAACCGCCAGCATGGCTCGGTGCACTCGATGATATTGGTTGTCTGGCCCTAGTGAATACCATCCCGGTACGAAGTTATCTGGGCATGCCGTTACGCATTGGTGATACATTGTTAGGCACGCTGGAGCTTGTTTCAACCCAACCCGGTAGCTTCAGTGCTGAAGATGAACGGCTACTAGGTATTTTAGCCAGCCAATCGGCCCATGCTATCGCAAATGCCAGTCGGTTCAGCCAGGTAGATAGTAATCTGCGACTACGCATCGAACAGCTACGTGCACTCCAACGCATCAGCAGCCAACTATCGATTACGCTGAACCAAAATGAAATCCTGGCGTTTGTTTTGGAACAGGCCTTGCGGGCAACCGATGCCAGCCGTGGCCTGATTGCGCTACGGGTTGCGCAGAACTGGGTTAATAACCGGAACGTGTCGTATTTCCCGCAACCGATTGATGATGATTTGGAAGGTGAAAACAGCAACTTTTTGATTGTTGAAGTGATTGGCTATTCACCACCCTTCCGTAGTAAGATGGTGGGGAACCTGCTCGATCATACGATCCTGATCGCTCAGGAAGCTTTGAGCCGACGTGAAATTGCGCTGAGTGACTGTCTGACCGAGCACGAACGAGAAGTGCTCTACTCTCCTGATGCATATTCAGCGCTGGCTGCACCAATTTTTTATCAGGGGAGTGTGTACGGTCTGGTGCTGCTATTATCCGAACAACCACGCCACTTTGATGTTGAAGCGAGTGAATTCATTCGGGCCTTGACCCATCAGGCGGCGATTGGAATTGGCAACGCTCAGCATTATCTTGAACTTGAGCACATGGCCAAGATACTACAGCGGCGGGCCGACATCCTGAACGATGTGCTCGAGATCGGGCAGGCTATGCGGGCCGACCAACCGTTATCAAGCCTGCTGGAACAGATCGGGTATAGTATCATCGAAGCTATTGGCCTGCGCACGGTGCTGTTCTGCCTGATCCGTCTCGATGATCCGCAACACCTCTATCTGGAAGCAGCAGCCGGCATCCCACTGGCTGAAATGGCACAATTGGCAACACACCCTCTCGATATTGTCCTAGCAACGCGCTATCTCGATCCGCGCTTCCGCTTGGGTCGAGCCTACTTTATCCCGGAAGAAGAGGCTCACAAACTGGAGCAGGGGTTCGATACCGGTATCTTTGACTACCATCCATTCAGTGAGGCTCGCTCTGCCGGCGAATGGCAACTCGATGATCGGTTGTGTATTCCCCTCTACTCAACCGAGGGTACGCTGCTAGGCATGATCTTTGCTAGTGATACCGAAAATCGGCAGCGCCCAACCGCTCGCGAGATTGAACCACTGGAAATTTTTGCCAATCAGGCAGCAATTGCTATTGAAAACCATCTCCTGTTACGGGAGGCGCGTGATCGAGCCGAAGAGATGGCGGCGCTGTTTCACATTGGCGCTGCACTGACTTCAACCATTGATTTCGATACCCTGCTCCAACGGGTCTATCAGGAAATTGTCGCTTTTCTCGGCACACCGGATTTCTTCTACATTGCTAGTTATGACGCTGAACAAGAGACCGTTCGTTTTGAACTGTTCAAACAGCACGGTGAAGACCGTAGCGAATATGTTAAGCAGGTCATCCCGAAGAGTGGATTGATCGCGAAGGTGATTGATGAAAGCCAACCGTTACGGATCGATGATCTGCTGGCGAGTGAGTTTCGTGCTCAGGCTCACATACTAGTCAGTGAAGCACAACAGGTTCGCTCGTGGCTTGGCATCCCTCTGATCAGTCAGGGGCATGTGATCGGGGTGCTTTCGGTGCAGAGTAACACGCCAAAGGCATTTCACGATCGCACCCTCCGCTTTCTGGTCGCGCTGGCCAATCAGTTGGCGATTGCGCTCGAAAATGCCCGTCTGTTTGCCGAACGAGAACGACGGATCATTGAGCTAAACAGTATCAATCGCATTGGGCAGATCATCGCCTCGACACTTGATCCAAAGCAAATGCTGCGTGATGTCCATCGGCATTTGCAAACGTTTCTTTCACTCGATTCCTTTGTGGCAATACTGTACGATCCCGAAAACGGTGAGATGACCCTTTGCTACGAAGTAGATGAAGGGGTCGAATCGTTTACCGAGTACCGTCAGCCACCTGTACCGGGAAGTCTGACCGAACACATTATTCGAACACGCCAACCACTGCAATTTTTCGATCTGAGCACCGAACGCGAACAGGCTGGTTTTCACTTCCAACCGATTTCATTTGGTTCAAATCGCCGATCAGCCTCTTGGCTAGGGGTGCCATTACTGATTGGTGAGCAAACGGTGGTTGGGGTGCTGGCAGTCATGAGCTACACTCCAGGCCTTTACCGCGAGCGTGAACGCGCATTTCTAACGACGATTGCCAACCAACTGGCCCTAGGCGTACAGAACGCACGTCTGCTCGAACAGGCGCAAGCGCAAGTTGAGCAGCTCGCCATCGTGAACCGGATAGCAGCAGCAACCAACGCTCTCACCGATTTGAAAGCTATCTATCAAGAGATTGTGAACGCAATGGCCGCTGCTACCGGAGTCGATCAGGCGCGGATGGTGATATACGATCGCGCCAGCGGATATGCACCAGCAGTAGCTGAATACGTTCATAGTGGGATCCTGGATCAATTACGGATTCAACTGTTCGATAATCCATCGGTTGACTGGCTAGATCGAGAGAAGCGCCCACTCGTTTCAGAAGATGCCCAGAACGATCCACTCTTTACACCATCACATGCTACTTTCCGTGCGCTTGATATTCGCTCGATCGGGATCATTCCGATTATTTTGAACGACGAAGTAATTGGCGCGGTAGGGCTAGACTTCGTCGGACGACACGGTACCTTCTCTCCCCAGGCTCTTGAGCTATGTCAGACGATTGCTAATCAAACCAGTATAGCCATTGCTCGTGCACGGGCAACGGCTGAGGCTCAGCGCAGTGCCGAAGCGACCCGTCAGAAAGTTCGTGAACTTTCCACCCTACTTGATGCGGCGCGTATTCTATCCTCGTTGTTACGCCCGCAAGAGGTGCTGAACAAGCTTCTGGAACTGGTAAGTCGCCAGCTTAATGTCACTACTGTGGCGCTGTGGACGATCAGTGAAGGCAACGTACTGACGCCAGCCGCCCTTGATGGTATCCCTGCTGAACAGGCCCGCACGATGAGGGTTCCCATCGGCCAAGGCTTTACCGGACGTGTTGCCGAAACCGGTCAACCACTGATTATTGAGGATGTCAATGAGTTGGGTGGGTCACTCTATCCCAACTACCAGCGCCGCAATAACTTGATTTCATTTATGGGCGTACCGGTCATCTATCGCGAGCAAATTATTGGTGTGCTCAGCGTGATGACCAACTATCGGCGGCAGTTTACCAATGATGAGATGATGTTACTGGTCGGTTTGGCCGACCAGGCAGCTATCGCGCTAGAGAATGCGCGCCTGTTTGAAGAGCGTGAGCAACGAATTGCCGAACTCTCGATTATCAATCGCATCAGTGCCGCAGTTAATGCTTCACTGGATATTTACGAACTGATCGAGAGGCTCCATCAGGGAATTAGCGAAATCATTGATACGAGCACCTCGCTCATCGGATTGTACGACGAGGCTGCCAATACGATCAGCTATCCGATCGCTTATGATCGCGGTAAGCGGATTATGCTTGCACCGAGACCTCTGGGGAGTGGTACCAATGCCTGGGTAATCCGTAATCGCCGCCCGTTGTTACTCAGTACCGCTGCGGCGGCGCGGGCGATGGGATTGGTGATCGACCAGGGCCGTGTCGGTGATGAAGAGGCAATAGAAGAATCGTACCTCGTCGTACCGATTATCTACGGTGATCAGGTTCTCGGTGTCATTAACATTCAGAGCTATACCCCCCATGCGTTTGATGAAAATGATCTCCGCTTTGTCACAACGGTCACCAATCAGGCCGCAGTAGCGTTGAATAATGCCCGCCTGTTTAGTGAAATCAGACAGAACGCCGCTGAGATGAGCACGCTGTTCGAGGTGTCTCAAAATCTGTCGGGTACGCTCGAACCGGATACGATTCTGATGTTGCTGGCTGATGCGGCGGTACGCTTGCTGCGCGCTGAACTTGGCGCCGTTCTCCGACTTGATCGCCGGAGGAACATCGAACGGCAGGTACTGATCGATGGGGTTGAATTTCGCGAAGATGTACAGATCGACTTTCGGCGTGATGGTTTGACGGCTGCCCTTCTGCGTCGTGACCAGCCGATTGCCATTAGCGATCTGGCGGATTTTGAGAATGGTGATCATCACGCCCTGAAATGGGGGGTGCGTAGTGCGCTTGGCATTGCCGTCGGTCCTCTCGAAGAGCGGCTGGCGGTTATTTGGGTCGGTATGCGCCGACCGTATGAATGGACAGCACACCAGATTTCGCTGCTATCGATTCTCGCCAACCAGGCTGCCCAGGCCCTCAAGAGTGCACAACTCTTTGCCAACGAGCAAAAGCGGCGCCATCAGGCCGATATGTTGCGTGAAGTTGCACAGTCGTTTACCTCAACCCTGGCGCTGAACGAAATTCAGACGTTGGTATTGACACAGTTGCAACGGATCATACCGTATGATGACGCAGCCATGCTCTTGCGTGATGAGGGTTACGGTGATCTGCGCGTGGTTGAAACACGGGGTTTTGGTGCTGAACAAACGTTAGTCAGCAGGATTGCACTGGAAGATAGCAGCCTCTTCCAGACTATGGCCATTGAACAACAGCCGGTATTTATCGCGAATACCTGGCTCGATCCGCGTTTCAATGAACTGCGTCGTTTAGGTTGGCGTGATGGCTCATGGATTGGTGCACCACTGCTGGTTGATAATGAATTGGTCGGGGTGCTTGCTATTAGCGCCAGAGAGCCAGATAGTTATGACGAAGAGGCACTGGCCGTTGCCTTTACCGTTGCTAGTCAAGCTAGTCAGGCAATACAGAATGCACGATTGTTTGATCAGATCAGCAATCTGGCTGCTGATCTCGACATGCGTGTGCGAGAACGTACTGCCGAACTCGAGCAAGCGACACGGTTGCTCTCAGAGGAAAAAGAACGGCTGGAAGCCGTTAACCGAATTACCCTGGAACTGACGACACAGCTTGATCTCAACCTGATCATCCAGCGCGCACTCGAACTCACTTCCGAAAGCATTGGTGTTGAGCGTGGCTCGCTCATGCTGCGTGATCCGGCTACGAACGATCTGGTTTGTCGGGCTATCCTGAAAGGACGTGGCCAGGCAGAGATTGCAAATATCCCGCTCCGCTTTTCAGATGGTACTGAAGGCCTGGCTGGCTGGATTATCCAACATCTGGAATCGGTCAATATTCCTGATGTCGAGCGCGATCCGCGCTGGATAAAAGAAGCCGGTCGCGCTGAGAAGGTTTGTTCAGTGGCCGGTGTTCCGCTCCAGACCAGCGATACCGCAATCGGTGTCTTGATCTTGTCAAGCCCAGAGCGGCAGTACTTCAGCGACTCGCAGATGAACCTGCTCGGCACGATTGCCAGTGTGGTTGCTGCTGCTGTGAACAATGCTCAGCTCTACAGCTATATCAACGATCTGGCGCTACGGAATGCGGTTCTGCTTGAAGAGCAGCGCGAAGAGACATCTAAGAGTGCGGCGGTCTTCCGCTCGATGTCGGAAGGAGTGATCGTGCTCGATCCTCAACAACACGTTACGCTGTTCAATCCTGCCGCCGAGCAAGTTCTGGAAATCGCAGCGGATGATCTCTTACATCAACCACTCAGCCACCTGGCTGAGGTTGGTCACGATGAAGCTAGTCGTCGGCGGGCGCAAACGATATACAACGGAATTGTACAGGGATTGCGCCGAATGCGTGAAACGCAAAAAATTTTCAGTACGTCAATTGATCTTACCGATCCAAGCCAGGTCATTGCGGTCAATATTGCGCCGGTACGTAGCCCTGATGGACAACACTACGGTGAAGTGGTCGTTTTGCGCGATATTACCCGTGAAATCGAGGCCGACAAAGAGAAGCGCCAGTTCATTTCAGACGTTAGCCATGAGCTGCGGACACCGCTTACCGCTATTAAGGGATATGTTGATGTCTTGTTGCTGACGGCAAGTCTGAATCTGACGCCAGATCAAATCAGTTATCTGACAATTATCAAGAATAATACTAATCGATTGCGGGCACTGATTGAAGATATTCTCGAATTCTCGCGACCCGACTCGAAGAAGAAACTGACTTTTACTCAGGTCGATATTCCTACCGTGATCGAAGAGGTTGTACAGTCGCTGCGCCTCGAATACGAGCGCAAGGGCATGAATGTGCGGATTGAGGCTTCACCATCATTGCCGCCGGTTACGGCAGATCAAAAGCGGGTGAGTCAAATTATCTTCAACCTCTTCTCGAATGCAGTGAAGTACACTTACGAAGGCGGGTCGATCACGGTGCGCGCCTTCCTTAACCGAGCGAATATGATGCAAATCGAGGTAGAAGACACCGGAGTAGGAATGTCGCCGGAACAGTTGAAGAAATTGTTCCGCCCGTTCTACCGCGCCGATAATCCGCTGCGCGATATTGCTGGCGGTACCGGCTTGGGCTTGAGCATCGCCAAGCAATTGGTGGAGATGCACGGCGGTGAAATCTGGGTAACGAGTGAGTTAGGAAAGGGTAGTACCTTTGCTTTTGCAATTCCGTTGCAGCAAACGGTAAGCGGTACCTCTGATGAGGGGGTGGAAGTATGAGTGTTATCCACCTCGATAACCGTCTGGCACACTACGAAGTTTTCGGGCGCGGTCAGCCGATCATTTTCCTGCATAGCTGGATCGGCTCGTGGCGGTATTGGGTACCGATCATGGATTTGGCCGCTGAACGGCATCGCGCCTACGCCTTTGATTTCTGGGGGTTCGGCGAAAGTGACCGTCGTGGTGATCAGTTCACTGTGCCAACGTATGTCGAGATGCTGATTCAGTTCATGAACCGCCTTGGCATTGCCCGTGCCACGCTCGTTGGTCATGGGATGGGGGGTATGGTTGCAATCATGGCCGCGCATCAGTATCCCGACCGGTTTAACCGTCTGTTGACAGTTGCTACCCCGCTCCACGGTCAAGTCTTGGCCCAGCATATCAAGCCAGGCACCCTGTCGCGATTGCTGGGCATGAATACCAGTCAGAATGGTTGGGCGCGTATGGTGCGCACACTCCAGGTGGCCGATCCGGATATTCAGAAAGAAATTGAAGAAGACACCTCAAGTCTGAATGAGCGGGTACTTTCTCAAGTTCACGAATCGCTGTTAGAGACCGATTTACGCCCGCTCATTATCTCATTGCAAACACCGCTACTGGCTGTCTACGGTGGCAAAGACCCGATTGTCAATCCGGCGCACGCTTCATTCCTCAACGAGCTGGCCGAACGACCGATTCAGTTGCTAGTACTGCCGAAGGCCAGCCATTTTCCCTTCCTCGAACAGGCAAACACCTTTGGCCGGTTGCTGCTCGACTTTCTTGTTTCGCAGGGTACGGCGATTGAGATTAAAGAAGAGTGGCGCCGCCGCGTGAATCAGCGTGAGTATTTGTAAGACTAGGCATAGGCACTGATAAAGCCTTTCCAGATCGTAAAAACAATCCGGTGCACGACGATACGCCCCAACAACCTCCGATCCAGAGGTGAACGGGTAGAATCTAAACTGCATGAGAACGTGCCAGGGGCGAATTGAGAAATCTCTCTTTACCTCTCACCCTTCTGCCTTTCTACCTTCTCTGTCACCCATTCAGACATATCTCAATCATCGTTTGTCTCTGCCGACTCAACCATCTCAGCGGCTTGCAGCGGATGCCCCATAATAAACATCCGACGCTTGCTCCGCCCTTCAGCAGGTGGTAGAGCTTCCATCGTCCGTAGCAGTTCGTAGATAGTCTCACGCACGTGCTTGAACTCTTCCTCGGTAGCGTAGAAGACATGATCGCGGGCTGCAATATTGTTCAGGTCCGGATCACCGCGTTTCAATACATAATCGGCCAATTCCTGGGCAACAGAGGTACCGTACAGGCGAACGTGGTCGGCAAACTGCTCAAGACCGCCTGGTTGGTACACGTCTGCCGGGTCGATCAACCCCTCGTTCGCAGTAAAAAATCGCTCCTCGATACCGTTGACGAGCCGCATTCGGGCGACGCGGATAACCTCAGCATCGAGCAGCTTGTGAATGTGTCGGTACAGCGAAGGTTTGGGCACATCCGGTAAGACTTTTGCCAGTTGATTGATCGAGAGTTCGGCACCGTTAAGGGCCTGAAAAATGCGCATACGTACCGGGTGGTTGATTACCGCGAAGTTTTTAAGTGGCATCGTTGACACCTTCTACGAAAGGAATAATAATTTCTATGATCGTTATCGTTTATGATAACAAATGGATCCCAAATCTGCAAGCCTCACATTTCAACAGTTGAGAACCGAGCCTGAGGTGCTACATTATGCTGAACTATCCTCGAACCCGTAGTTGGCCCTGCAAAATGATAGCTAACATCGATTTACATATTCGTGAATTGTCAGTGGCCATTTCATTTTGGTATCGGTTGTGTGCCCGGATCAGATCAACACCAAGCTAACCGATTGTTTGCAATAATTCGCCACGATTCTACTTGCCAGGATTGGCATGCCTTACAATTCTGGCTCTATCCATCTAATTACCTCATCATGGACATGGAACGATGACAGACAATTGCTGGGTGTAATTCGGAAGAAGGTGTAGAGATACTGAAACCTGATTGTCGAGTAATCTGCCAGTATTGTCCTGTGTTGGTTGGGGTATCACTTGCTCCAAGTCTTTCAAGGAGAGTAAGTATGAAACGATTTCGGTATTACAACCGTAATGCACTTGGAGTAGAATATGTTTTAGTGATTTTCAGGTGTTCATGGAGGTATATATGGCAAGGAAATCTAAGGATGGCGGATGGGCAGATCTTATTGGTAGTTTAGCCCAGATTGCTTTGATTGGCGGGGCAGCCTATGTAACCTACAAGGCAAGAGAGGCTTATATTGATCGATTACTTACTCTTTCTCCGCAAGACGCTCTTGTATCAATGCTTGAAGCCATACCAGAAATGAGTGAAGATGCATGGAGGCTTTTTGTAAGCGGTCTGGAGACACGCTCTCAAGGTAACCGTTATGCAAAAGCTCTTCTGGAATTTGCATTGAATGTTCGCAAAGTTACAGACTTTGCTGATAATCTTCTTTCTATGCCAGTTCATCATGCAACAATTGTTTTAGAACACACTATGCAAGGAATGGATGATGCTCTACTAAACCTCTTGCGCTGTGTGCTTACAATACGATCCATAAATCACCTTTCTGCGCAAGTGTTACTGAATTATATCAACGAAATTTATGAAAGGGGAAATTCTACAGAAAATCTATTTCAGGAAAGCTTGCGCGCAGCGTTAGCAGATGGTGTTGTCACTCCTCATGAAGCATCTGAGTTGGAGCAACTACGTAGAAAGCTCAACATACCTGCTGAGGTAGCGCATCGTATCTTTCTGGATGTAAAAAGGAGGCTGAAACAGTCACCGTAATTAGAAAGATTGTTTGCGATCTTGCGTTCTATACAGAGTAAAGATACCTCTTAATCTGGGGTAACTATTTAGTACACTTCTCAAACATCATGCTTATGCTTGCTCTGCAGATGTTCGTAGTCCTACGAATGCTCCGTGATGGCATCGCAGTTCCTATCAGTTGTGTAGTGAAATGACGAAGGGTGGAGACGGAATTCAATAAACTTTAAGCACTAATATATCTTCTGCAGCATAGCTGCCGGAGAGTGAATATCCCCAGTGGCATAAGGTGATGGATATTGTAACGTTGAAGAGGCATGCCCGTACTGATATTTGATTAGGATATGGTAACTGGCCGGTTACCCTATTGGTATCTCGATGTAGAGCATATCCAAAAAATTCCGTTGTCGGAGATGAAGATCAGCAACGGTACCCCTTCCCGGGCTAATTGGAACACGGTAGTGCTAAGGACCGATGGCCGAATGGCTAACGTGGTGCCCATTACCCCCGGGTGATGGTTGCCGACGGGAACGGTCAATGTGCAGCATGATGACGCGACACACCCATATCCGACCATGGTATGGTACGGATAGGCACGGGATGCACTGATGGGTCATGCGGGGTGTTGATCGTGCGCCCATGCCATTTGCAAATCGTCGGACCTTGCCCGGTGGGTCAGGATGGCGCTGGACCCGACCTTCGGGGTAAGGCACTGTCTCACCTGTGCATCGTCGATGGGTTTCACCTGTCGTGACGACGCGTGATTCGAATATGCTCTTAGCCTCGCCTACCCGATCCTGTGTCATTATGCGTTCTACAGTCGCCTTTGTCTCACTCAAAGTGATTATCTCACCTACCCGTTGGATATTCGTGGCTAGATCACCGAACACTTTGCTCTTGGTTTGACGCCCCCACTTTTTGTTGGTATGATCGCTTTAAAGGGGTGATAGCAAGGGTTTGCCTTCCCTTGTCTGTAACAGGAGTTTTCTATGCCCGGTGACGACAAAACCGAGTCACGAAAAGTTGATCATATTCGGATCGTGTTAAACGAAGATGTTGCTGCGAAGGGAGTTGCCACTGGTTTTGCTGCTTACCGTTTACCCCACCGGGCATTGCCTGAACTTGATCTGAATGAGATCGATACCCGCACGACCTTTCTTGGGAAGCCAATTTCGGCACCAATCTTGATCAGTTCGATGACGGGTGGTACATCGAGTGCCGAGCGGATTAATCTGGCCCTGGCTGAGGCTGCGGAACACCTCGGTTTACCAATGGGGGTTGGATCGCAGCGGGCAGCAGTGATGGACCCCCGTCTGGCCAGTACCTATCAGGTACGACGAGTCGCGCCGCGTATTCCGTTGTTAGCTAATGTTGGTGCGGTTCAGCTTAACTACGGGTTTACCGTCGATCATTGTCGCCGTGCGGTAGAGATGATTGAAGCTGATGCGTTGATCTTACACCTCAATCCGTTGCAAGAGGCTGTACAACCTGAAGGTGACGTTAATTTTAAAGGATTGCTGGCAAAGATTGAACAGGTCTGTCGCTATCTGGAAGTGCCGGTGATTGTTAAAGAGGTCGGCAATGGGATTGGTGCTACCGATGCCGTGCGGCTCTACGAAGTGGGAGTGCGGATTATCGATGTTGCCGGTGCGGGCGGCACCAGTTGGAGTGAGGTCGAGCGTTTTCGGCAGCCCAATGATACCGGTCGGCGTGTGGCCGGTGCCTTCGCCGATTGGGGATTGCCGACGACCGAGTGTATACGTGAGGTACGTGCAGCTCTACCGGATGTTACCTTGATCGCATCGGGTGGCGTGCGTAGTGGTGTTGACGTGGCGAAGGCGATTGCATTGGGAGCCGATCTCGCTGGGACTGCCCGACCTGCTCTCTTCGATGCCATTCATGAGCGTGGTGCTGAGGCAGTTATTGAAGGGTTGAGTGCATTTATCCGCGAGCTGCGGGTCGCAATGTTCTGTAGTGGCTGCGCTGATTTGCAGGATCTGCGTAATGTGCGTCTCGTTGCACGTGCGTAGCCTGCTGCAACGGCCAGCGTATGTTTGTTCATCACCTTTTTCTACGGGATTTTCGTAATTATCGGCGACTTGAGATCACACTGGCGCCGGGTACGATCCTTTTCTACGGACCGAATGCTGCCGGTAAGACGAGTCTGCTGGAAGCTATCTTTTATCTGGCAACAACACGCTCACCTCGCCTTAGTAGTGATCGTGAATTGGTGCGTTGGGATGCGGTTGGTGAAGCAGGAGCGCCTCCTTTTGCCCGTATTGCTGCCGAGGTAGAACGTCGTATCGGAGCGGTACGGCTTGAAGTGTTGGTACAACGACGGGCCGATGATGATGGACAGCCGCTGAATGGAGCACAGAAGTTGGTGCGGATCGATAAGCGACCGGCACGAGCAATTGATCTGATCGGCCAACTGCGTGTCGTGCTCTTTACTCCTACCGATCTGACACTCGTTGATGGTGCGCCAACCGAACGACGCCGCTACCTCGATATTACTCTCTCGCAGCTCGATGCGCATTATGTTCGTACTCTGGCACACTATCAGAAGCTCCTGTTGCAACGCAATAGTTTGCTGCGCGCATGGCGTGAACAACGGCGTGTACCGCGGAATGTTGATGCCGAGCTGGCGTATTGGGATCAAGAGCTGGCTGCCGCTGGGGGTTATCTACTGGCCGAACGGTTGCGGGCAATCGTTGAACTAAACGAGGTGGCTGGCCCGCTCTATCGCGCTATCAGTGGTGGTGAACATCCGTTGCACATAGAGTATGCGGCTAGTTGTGATCTCGGTTCGGCCCGCGATGCCGGTAGTTTGGCCGAGCGTCTTCATCTTGCCTTCGCCGCTCTGCGTAGCGATGAATTAGCCCGCGGGCAAACGCTCTGTGGCCCGCATCGTGATGACCTGATCTTTACGGTTGCCGGGGTCAACCTCGGTCGCTATGGTTCGCGTGGTCAACAGCGGTCGATTGCCCTGGCACTAAAGCTCGGTGAAGCTGGCCTGATGCGACAGCGCGGTGGTGATGCACCCGTGCTGTTGCTCGATGATGTATTGAGCGAACTGGATGCTCAGCACCGCGCTCATCTTCTCGAACTGGTGTATCGTCCTGATCAACAAACCTTGCTGACAACGACCGATCTCAGTGATTTTAACGCCGATTTTCTGACAAAAGCTCAGCGTTATCGGGTCGAAGATGGTCGCGTGTTCCCCGGTTGAAGGCGGCCATAGATAAACGTTAGTTGACGTAATGTGTCGGCTAATGCTGCACTGAGTGCCTCAGCCGGACATCGCCAGGCCCAGTTGCCACCTAGTCGCCCAGGGGTGTTCATGCGGGCTTCTGTCCCTAGGCGCAAGACATCTTGCAATGGGGTGATAGCGTATTGGGCGACCGACATGAGTCCCAACCGCATTAAATCCCACGCAATATCGACCGTCTGTTCGTCACGACCGAGGTACGTAAGCACAGCAGTTCGTGTAGCTGGATCGAGGGTAGCGAACCAGCCAACGGTCGTATCGTTGTCGTGTGTGCCGGTATAAACCACATAATTGGGCGTGTAATTGTGAGGTAGGTAAGGATTGGTCGGATCATCACCAAAAGCAAACTGAAGTACCTTCATGCCAGGCAGGTTGAAAGTAACCCGTAGTGCTTCAACATCAGGTGTAATTAACCCAAGGTCTTCGGCGATAATCGGGAGTGCGCCTAATTCAGCTTGTAAGACACGAAACAGGTCAGCACCCGGTCCTGGTACCCAACGCCCTTCTATGGCAGTTGGTGAACTTGCTGGCACCTCCCAGTAAGCTGCAAAACCACGAAAATGGTCGAGACGTAAGATATCGTAAAGCGTTAATGATTGGCGCATACGCGCTACCCACCATCGATACCCGGTCTTTGCCATGCGATCCCATCGGTACAGTGGGTTTCCCCAACGCTGGCCGGTAGCGCTGAAATAATCCGGTGGTACACCGGCAACAACCGTGGGCATACCTCGCTCATCGACGAAAAAGAGATCACGATTCGCCCAAACATCAGCACTATCATCGGCAACGAAGATAGGGGCATCGCCGATGATCAGGACACCGTGACGATTGGCATATGCTTTCAACGCCTGCCATTGGCGAAAGAAGAGAAACTGAAGATACCGATGGTAGTCAATGGTTACTGCCAGTTCCTGGCGGGCTAGTTCGAGAGCCGTCGGTCGGCGATCACGGAGATCAGGCCGCCAATCGTGCCAGCTTACCCCACCCTGAGACTCTTTGATTGCCATAAACGTGGCATAATCGGTGAGCCATTCACTGTTATCTTCGCAGAACTGACAGTAATCTTTCTGGAGGTGAGAACTGTACCCGCTCTGAAACCGTTCAAAGCTGCGCCAGAGGAGAGCGTATTTCGCAGGAATAAGAGCGCCATAGTCAACGTGATCGGTGGGAAGGTTGCCAAGTGCAGATCGCGCTTCATCAACGGTGAGCAAGCCCTGTTCAATAACATCGTCAATGCTGATCAATAATGGATTACCGGCGAAAGCCGAAAAACACTGGTACGGCGAATCTCCGTAGCCAGTTGGCCCCAGTGGAAGCACCTGCCAGAGGGATTGTCCCGCTGCAACCAGAAAATCAACAAATCGATACGCCATCGGTCCCAGATCGCCAATTCCCCAGGGGCCGGGTAGTGATGAAGGATGTAGCAAAATCCCACTTGCCCGCTGTCGTTCAAATGTTGCAGACTGCGCGTGCGCGCTGGAAGCTGTATTCATAAGCAATTCATTCCGCATCTATAATTCACCGCCAGAGATCTTTGCCACGAGAAACTAGCCGGTATTGTAGCATATTGTTGTGGTTGCAATCAATTGGTGAACGTTGCACGTTGCGAGGTAGAGGTTGTCAGCGTTTTCAATGTTTGGTCGTGTTTCCCAATGAATGTCTTTCACTCCCACGATACTTCCTGACCTGTATCATTTGCTGGGGAGCGTGGACTTTCAGTCCGTGTCGTGTAGTATGCAACAGGAACCCATCAGTTGGCGCATCAGCATACCATGACTCCACCCAGGCGCTCGCAAGCATCCCTTCCCACTTGCTGTAGAGTGACTCGTATCGGGTCAGTATTATCGAGTGGCTGCTGCATAATTACGTTCTCAAAGGGCTGTGCAAGAACGGCTTCACCATCGACTGCCTGTATTCGTGCCGCTCCAATAGGATAACCGAAGACTCTAAGCGCATTGCCTGTCTCACCAGTTATTGCGTGGCGGTCATTGCGCTGCCAGAAATCCGCAAAGCGTGGATCAACACAGAACTGCGTCTGATTTGGGAAACAGATGGCACTCGCTCCCTGAATCGGGGAAGAGGAGATAAGGAAGGTCACGGTTAGGAGCGCTGAGCAGAGTATATCCCTATAGAGTTTGCAGCTTTGGGTTGCAATTCAATGACCCGATGATTCACAAGCAGGGTGACTCGCAGCCGTGGCCCAACTCGCGTGTTGCAACACGGTGAGTTGCAATGCGCGGTAGAGGTTATTTGAGGAGAGGAATGAACATTGAGAAGAAATGGAGCGATCCCCAGTGCACCTGTAGCGCGTGCGGAGATGCCTTGCTTCCTGTTCTGCCGACGAGTTGGGTCTCTCTCCATTCCTCTCCTTCCGTTACCTCTGTTACGCAAGGTGAGAACGCTGAAAAACCCTATCGTACCACGATGCACATTGACAGTCTAGCTGCTCTCGGATATACTCGCTCTGTAATCGGGCGCTCCACGATAGCGCCCTGATTGGCGATGATGCCATCAGGGAATCCTCCCCGTCAGAGGTGTTAATCTGCGCAAAACCGTCCCGGCGCAGCAATGACTCGTTCATTTGTTGCGCCGCTTCATTGTTCGTGTTAAGGGTTTGCAGATGTTCACAAGGAGTCGACCGATGAATGTCCGTCTTGCTCGCTGGTCATTGCTGGTTCTTGCGCTGTTCAGTCTTGTGTTGGCAGCGTGTGGCTCACAGCCAACCACCAGCCCAACCGCTGTTTCGACCGAACCAACGACACCATCCGGCGGTGAAGAGTTCATCTTCGGTATGGTTTTGGTTGGGCCGATTAATGATGGTGGCTGGAATCAGGCTCACTATGAGGCGGCCCAGTATGTGGTTGAGAAGGTACCAGGGGTCAAATTTATTTACATCGATAAGGTGAATCCGGCAGATCGTCCTAATGTAAAGGTCGAACAGGCCATCGAAGAGTTGATCGGCCAGGGTGCGCGCCTGATTATCACCAATTCGGCAGAGTTTGCCGATGGAACGAATGTTGCCGCTGCGGCGCATCCTGATGTAGCCTTTATCCATGTGTCTGGCGATAAGGTGTTAACCGGCGAGGCGCCGCCGAATGTACGAAATCTGATGGGGCGCATGGAGTACGGTAAGATGATCGCAGGTTGTGCGGCGGCCTTAACTACAGAAAACGGTCGTCTGGCCTACCTTGGCCCACTGATCGATCCGGAGACACGCCGCTTGGTAAATTCATCTTATCTCGGCGCACGGTATTGCTGGGAAACCTATCGCGGTCGTTCGGTTGAGGAGCTGGCGTTCAAAGTGACCTGGATCGGCTTCTGGTTTAACATTCCGGGCGTTACCCTCGATCCAACCAAGGTTGCAAACGATTTCATTAACGAAGGTTACGACGTTATTCTCTCTGGTATTGACACGACCGAAGCGCTGGTTGAGGCAAATAAAGCAGCGCAAGCTGGGAAGCGGGTCTTTGCGATACCCTATGACTTCAAAGGGGCCTGTGCCCAGGGCGAGGCGGTTTGTCTCGGTGTGCCCTACTTCAACTGGGGGCCTGATTACAAACGTCTGGTTGAACTGGCCCGTGCCGGTAAATGGGAGCCAGCCTGGGAATGGACAGGGCCGAACTGGAGTAATTTGAATGATCCTGATACGAGCATGATCGGTTTTGTTAAGGGTCCGGCCCTCAGTGCGGAAAACGCAGCGAAGCTCGATGAGTTTATTGCTAAACTGGCCGACGGGAGTCTAAATCTCTTTACCGGGCCGCTCTACTATCAAGATGGAAGTGTTTTCGTGCCAGAGGGTCAAGTTGCCGATGACAAGACTATCTGGTATACCTCTCAGTTGTTGGCCGGTATCGAGGGGCAGAGCGCTCCTTAGCTATACTGAAGTTGAGACGGGTCGCGCCGGAGCCCGTCTCAACGTTTCCGAAGGCCCTCTCAACTGCTACTTCCTTCGTTTTTAGAAGAGGGTGGATAGGAGCGATGGAACATATACCGTTCGATCTGTATCAGAACCATGGGAGTGAAATCCGTTGCATTTCCAGGCCTCCTTCTGCGCGTAACGTTGGGGAAGCAGAGAAGGGTTTTCAGATAGGTTCAGTGGTCGGTGTTGTGAACTGGTCGAGTGTCCATCTATATTCCCACCCTGTTCACTACATAAGTTTACAAAACCCATGCGGATTGCGGTTGAACAACTAACAAAACGATTCGGTACCGTGTGGGCGAATAACCGCCTCACGATTGAGTTTGCTGCCGGTCAGATTCATGGTGTGCTGGGTGAGAATGGTGCCGGCAAGAGCACACTGATGAAGGTGTTGTCCGGCTATCTTCGTCCAGACGAAGGACGGATTCTGTTTGACGGCAAGCCCTGTCAGTTGCGTGGGCCGGGTGATGCACTGGCTGCCGGTGTAGGTATGGTGCATCAGGAGCCACTCGATATTCCTGCCTTTACCGTGCTGGAGAATCTGCTCTGCGCTGCGCCGCCAGGGGTCTTTCGTTCATGGCGAGCTGCCCAAAGAGCATTAGAGGAATTAGCTGACCGTCTAGGTTTTGCAGTTAATCCGGTAGCCCGGCTTGATCAGTTGACGATAGGTCAGCGGCAACAAGTCGAAATTATGCGGTTGCTGTTGTGCGGTGCGCAGGTACTCATTCTTGATGAGCCAACTACCGGCATTACGGCCGCGCAAACGCGAGCACTGTTTGCCGCATTGCGTCAGATTGCTGCTGAAGGTCGAACTGTCTTGTTCGTGTCACATAAGCTGGAAGAAGTCGCTGAACTTTGTCATACCGTGACCGTCTTGCGGAATGGAGAGGTGGTACCACCAGGTCAGTTGGTCATGCCCCAACCGCAAGAGTATTTGTTAACATTGATGTTCGGTGACGCCGGTACAGCACCTCCAATCTATCGCCCACTACCGTCGAGCGATAGTCCACCGGTATGGGAATTGCGCCAGGTAACGGTGCGTAGTGGTACGCTTCATCTTCTCGATCTGAATCATCGCTTTGCTGCTGGACGAATTATCGGGCTGGCCGGGCTAGATGGAAGTGGTCAACAGGTCTTATTACGCTTACTGGCCGGTCGATTAACACCTGATCGCGGACAGGTGCTGGTAAATGGCCGCGATCTTAGTGGTGCTAGCGCAATTGCCTTTCGACAGGCCGGTATTGAGTACTTGCCAGCCGATCGGCTCCGTGACGGTCTCATCGGTGCTTTATCGCTGACCGATCACTTTGCGTTGTTGCAACGAACAGGGGTGATTGTTGACCGCCGCACGGCTGAAGAACTGGCCCGCCAGGCCATTGCCGAGTATCAGATAAAAGCGACTCCACTGACACCAATTGCGGCGTTATCGGGTGGTAATCAGCAGCGCGCAATGCTGGCCCTGGTGCCGCCGACCGCCCGTGGTATTCTCGCCGAGCAACCAACTCGTGGATTGGATGTTGCGTCTGCACGTGCTATCTGGAACCGTTTGCAGGCCCGGCGTGATGCCGGATGTTGTATTGTATTTGCTTCCCCCGATCTTGATGAGATAATGGAGTATAGTGACGAGGTAATTGTCTGTTTTGCCGGTCGTATTGGCCCGCCAATTCCGCGAGCTTTATTGTCTGCGGGACGGTTAGCCGAGCTAATTGGCGGAGTTGGCTTTGAGGCCCTGGTGGAGGCGGTATGAAGCGGGTTGCTGTACTGACTCAACCCCTGCTGGCGCTTGTAGCAGCCTTTGTGCTAACGACACTGGCTTTACTGAGTACGGGTGTCTCGCCGCTTGAAGCCTATCGATTGGTCCTCTTTGGCGCGTTTAGTACCCCGGTTCGTCTAAGCGATATGATCATGCTGGCAGCACCTTTGCTGCTCTGTGCGGTTGGTCTCAGTATTACCTTTACCGGTGGACTTTATAATCTTGGGGTTGAGGGTCAGATGATTGTCGGGGCGATTGCCGCGATGGTCCCGCTCCGTCTCTGGCCTGATTGGCCGCCGCTCTTGCTCTGGCTGATTGCTGCGCTGAGCGGGGCTGCCGGCGGAGCACTCTGGGCGCTCATGATTGGTATCTTGCGGCGCTACGCTGGCGTGAGCGAAATTTTTGCCGGCCTGGGTATGAATTTTCTTGCCGGCGGATTAGCTCTCTACATGGTGCTCGGTCCCTGGCGACGTCAGTCCTCGGCTTCGTTGTCGGGAACCGATCTGCTTCCCCGCGAACTCTGGTTGCCAACCATTGACCGTCTACGGCTGGTGCCGGCCGCACCGGTGATCGCTTTGCTGGCACTGGTTATCGTTTGGTGGGCGTTAACTCAGACCCGCTGGGGGCTGGAAGTACGGGCGGTAGGGCTGAATCCAGCAGCTTCTGAACGGTTGGGCATAGCCACTACACGACGTATGGCCGAAACCCTCGCTGCCTGTGGGGCATTGGCCGGAATTGCCGGTATGTTGCAAGTGGTTGCTGTACATCATGCCTTAATTCCTAATATTTCAAGCGGGATCGGCTTGCTAGGCTTGTTGGTCGCGCTCCTGGCGCGTGCAAATCCGCGCTGGCTGTTACCAATTACAGTTGCTTTTGCCGCTTTTACTGTAGGCAGTATTCAGTTACCCTTAACGCTAGGGATTGATAGCGCCATTGCCGGTGTGCTTCAAGGGGCGCTGGTGCTGTTCGCGTTGGCAACTCGTATCCGACAGTGATCTGTCTCGATGGTCATTGTTCGGTACCGTTATATTGGTAGTAACGTACAAATTGCTATGGAACAACTATGGATTGACATGGCTGCGGTATTGGCGGCAGCAGCACCACTGGTGATTGCAGCAATGGGTGAGACCCTCAGTGAGCGGGCTGGCGTCATCAACCTCTCGCTTGATGGGACGATGCTGTTGGCGGCGATGACAGGCTTCGCTGTTGCGTTCACCACCCAAAACCTGATCCTCGGCTTTGCTGCGGCAGCCTTGGTTGGCGCATTGGTGGCAGCCGTCCTGGGAGTGTTCAGCCTGACGCTCGGCCAATCACAAACGGCGGTTGGTTTTGTACTGGCATTACTCTGTACCGATCTCTCATCGTTTCTCGGCGCACCGTTTGTTCGTCTGCCTGGGCCGGCAGTGCCCTTCATGCCCATTCCTGGTCTGGCCGATCTTCCTATCCTTGGCCCGATCTTGTTTCGGCACGATCCGGTGATCTACGCCAGTTTTCTTCTCGTTCCTGCAACTGCATACCTGCTCTACAGCACGCGGTTGGGTCTGATCGTTCGGGCATTGGGCGAACGACCAGCAGCAGTGTATGCGCGTGGAATTGATGTTACCCGCTGGCGCTACGCAATGCTGATTCTTGGCGGGGCATTGGTTGGAATTGCCGGTGCTGCCTTTTCACTCGATCTCAAGCAGGGATGGAGCTATCGCCATACGTTTGGTTCGGGCTGGATTGTGTTGGCAATTGTTATCTTCGGAGGTTGGCGACCATTGCGAGTTGCACTCGGTTGTTACCTCTTCGCAGCGCTTGAGATTGTCGCTACTCGCTCGCAGAGTGCGTTGCCTGGGATCCCTACGCAGATGATCCAGGTGGCGCCATTCGTTTTCATGATTCTGGTACTGGCCCTGGTGAATCTAGCTTCGTCGCCAACAGTGGCACGCTGGATTGCAACGCTACCTTCTGTCTGGCAACGTCCATTGCTGGTTATCGTTTATCGGTTGCGGGCAACTGCCCCAGCAGCACTTGGGCAACCATTTGAACGACCGTAATGAGCGGGGGTGCAGCAGCCGGAACACAGAGGGCATTGCACTGTTGTGACATTAGGGTCACTACCGCATACCCCCGTGGATGGCTGGGAACCTCTTCTACCGGTTCCGTAAGAGGATGCGAAATATTCTAGGTTGGTGTGGAATGACGTGTTCGGATGATCTAAATAATGGTATCTTAAACGTCATGACTACAGACTTGTATTTGTTCGAGCCATGTTGTTGAGGATATGCTACACTTGCAATCTGAATCATATTGGCCTGTTGAGATATACGCACCGCTGAGAGGAGCGCTATGCGGCTGAGCGAAGATAAAGTACGTCGAATTGCCGAACGACTCCACGATGAACTGGCCGAACGTGGGTTGTTGGTCTACCGTGATCAGCCCGGCCAACGTCCAAGTGATGGGCGAGCATTGCGGGTCAAAGCGATCTACGACGCGATTGTAGCCGATCTCAAGATTGAAGAGGAGATCGACGCGGAAGTTGAACGCATCCTGTCTACCTACAGTCGTGAGCTAAAAGGGGTTGAGCGTGATGTGCTATTCCGTAAACACAAAGAAGAAGTAGCCCGCAAGCGTGGCTACATTTTGTGATTGGAACTCTGTCTCTCACCTGATCCAATACAACAACACGTAGTGTGGTCCGGTGTGGGGGACAACAAACTCATTGCCATGCGTTGCGAAACCGTAGCTCAGGTAGAATGGGAGCGCACTCGTGCGTCCATGACACCAGACCAGATCACCGCCATTTTGTTTTACATAATTAATTCCAACATCTAATAATGCTGTCCCGTATCCCTGTCGTTGAGCATCCGGTAAGACACCCATCCCACGTAACCGCCACGCTGCACGGGCTGATACACCAGGGCAGAGTTCGGGAGTGAACGAAGCAATACCGGTTAGTTGTTCGGCGACGAAGGCACCGAGGTGCAGCGCCTGTGGATGATCATCGCCAGGATAAACCAATTCGGCAATGGTTTGATGGGGGCGCAGGATACGCTGGCGCAAGGGGCGAGTTTCGGCTGCGTCAATCTGACGAATGTGGAGCTTCATATGTCTGATCTGCATTGGTGCGTTGAGCATCGAGATAATCTTGCAGGATGATTGATGCGGCTACCTGATCTATCTGAGCTTTGATTTTGGTCGGCTTCAGACCCAAATTGCGCAGCATCTGCTCGGCAGCAACACTGGTCAGGCGTTCGTCAAACATCTCAACCGGGCAGGGTAAACAGGTGCGCAGTGCATCGGCGAATCGCTGCACAACTTCCGCCTGTGGGCCATGTTCGCCACGCATTGTCAAAGGTAGCCCCACGACAACCCGACAGACATTGCGTTCGTGAACCAGCCGGGCAATCTGTGCGATTGCTCGTTCGGGGGGATAGGCCGCAATGGTCGTTAGTGGTGCAGCAATGCGGGCTTCTACGCTGCTAATCGCAACACCAATTCGCCGTTCACCGACATCAAGGGCGAGAATTGTTTGTTCATTCATGTCGTATCCGTAATTGCCAGCTCCAACCGGGGAATCGCTCAACTCCATCCGGCAATTCAAATCCGGCTAATCGCCCGTTTGCTACCAGCTCTCGCAGTGCTGCTTCAGCTTCAGCACGGGTACGCCCCAATACCGCATTCTGGATTGCTGCTCTGGTTGCCGGATCGAGTTCGTTGCCGCAGGCCGGGTCCGGGCCAATACCACCATCAACGCGGAGCGTAGCGCCGTCCCAATGCCATCCTTGTACAAAAGCTGCCCGACAGGTGCCCGGTCGCAATTGTCCATTCTGAATCAGTTGTGCGTTAAACGCATCGGCCAACTGACGTTGGAACGATGTTGTATCACTGCGACCTGCCAGACCACTATAGCGTGATTGAACAGTGATGGTGAAGAATGGATTATCACGCGGTAACGACGTGCCAACCGGTGGATCAACGATCAGTTCGAATCCCGCCAATTGTTCGAGTTCAGCCCGGCTTGGCGAGACAGTGGTTGGTTCCAGGCGTAAATTGCGGGCGATTGCTAGGCCATCAAGTTGCCGACGAGCTTCCTGGTCGAGGTCGGTAAGCGCCTGGGCCAGGTAGCGACGAACATCACTCTCTTTGATCACTCGTACTTCTTCGTCGGTGCCGCCGCCGATGGCATCGTGCCTGATGGTCAGTACGCCACTGGTGAGATCAATGGTCGGGCCACCAGGAATACGCAATTCACGTATCGTATTGGCTGCAATATTGGAAGCACTACCCGGCGAGCGAGCTTCAATTGGCACCGATGCCTCGCCAAGGGTGGTAATAATCTGGTTACCGCTGCGGGTCGTTGTAGCGCCAGGAATGGTAACATCCGTTGTGCTGATGAACGGGATCGGCTGATTGTTTGAGCCAAAAGCGACGAATTCACTACCGGCTGGGATCGTGATCGGTTGTACATTCAGATTCAAGAGGGTAACGGTACCGGCAGCGCTGCTGATTGGTGTCAAGACACCTTCGGTTACTTCTCCTCTGATACTGATGGCAACTGTTGTTTCGATGGGTTCAGCAGCCACTGCGCCGGAGGTTGTTGCAGTAACCGGCACCAGTGGGATAGCCAAACCGACGATAGGCGTTTCGGCTTGCACCGGTAAGCGGACAACAATGGTCACACTTTGGGTTACAACCAGCAAGATACCGGCCAACACTACTATCACTATCAGGAGTCCCAACAGCACTCTGAAGAGGCGCGACTCAAGTGGTGCGATCGTGCGTCGCGACGGTGATGGTGTTGCAGTACGACCCGATGATGGCGTAGGAGTCGCCATGCGCCGCGGTTCGCGCTGGGTGGCAGCGGTGGTACGTTGGGTCCGATCAGCACTGCTGCGTTGACCGATCTGGCTAGCGTGGGCGATCTCTTCATCAGAAAGCTGAATATCTTCTGGCCGTATCCGTGATAATGGTTCTCTTGCCCGAGAGGTCGCTGGAATCGGTGGTGGCGGCGTACCGGTACGCTCCTGTTCAAACGCTGCGGACAGATCGTCGAGTGCATCGAAGAATTCGAGATCGTCGTCGCCCATCGCAGATGGTGCTGCCGCTGGTCCTTCAGAAGTCAGTGACACGGGGCGCGTTTCTGGAGCTGCGACAGGTCGCGTCTCTGCCCCAGCAGCTTTCGTCGGGGCAGTGGATGATGCAAATAGATCAGTATTCCCGCTGCCTGCTGTCAACTCGTCGAGCGCAGCCAGAAACTCTAAATCTTCAGCAGGCACATCCTCAGCGGGCAATAGCGGAGGCGGTGGCGAAGGCGCTTGCACGTGCGCACCGGTTATTTCGATAGTCGCTAACTGGCTCTGGCGGGCGGCCTTGAGAATCTTCGGGTCTGAACTAATAATCGTTAGTCCAATACCAGCAGCCTGTGCCAGATCGCGTAACGTATCAGTTTCGGCGACTCGCTGCAGGGCCACCGTGCCTTCAGGGGCCAGAATTTGCACGTTCGCAGCGTGGGTAGCGCGTACCCTTTTCATCAACGACTCGGCTGTGTCGTCTGGTAGCGCAAAAACCAGCGCCGTTTCATCGGTGATCATAGCCTCTCCCGATTATACGCTCACAAGAGTTATAGTTGCGTGTCTAGACAGTGTGATCGCTCACTGCCTCCGCATCCCTTACCATCGCGATCGTTAGCCAGCTTGTCCGGCCAATACGTCAGCCGCAGCGCCGATAGCTGCGGTCAGTTGCTCAGGGTTGCGTCCACCGGCTTGAGCTATCTCTGGTCGACCGCCACCACCGCCACCTACCATTGCAGCCAATGGCTTAACCAGTTGCACCGCATTCAACCCACGGCGTACCAGATCAGGGGTTACGATAGTGAGCAGTTGCGGTTTGCCATTGATCAGGGTACCCAACACGACCACGGCGCTACCAAGTTTGTCACGCAGATATTCGCCCATTTCACGTAACCGATCAACCGAATCCGCCTCTACTTCGGCAGCCAGCAATGGTACACCAGCAACGTGTTGTACGCGCCCCAGTAATACATCGAGCTGCTCGCGAGCCAGTTTACTCCGCAGTGCTTCAAGTTCCTGCTTGCGCTGGCGATGCTCGGCCAGTAATGCCTCGATCCGTTCAGCCAGTTGCGCTGGTTGCGCGTTGATCCGGGCAGCCAGATCGCGCAGTGCCTGTGCCTGTTGCTCGACCCACAGCTCAGCGCCACGCCCGGTAAGTGCTTCAATACGACGGATACCACTCCCGATGCTTCCTTCGCTAACGATCCGCACAAAACCGATCTCACCGGTGCGAGTGACGTGCGTACCGCCACACAATTCCAGGCTATCGCGTGAAGCGTACTCGCCCTCAGCAGATGCTTGACCACGTTCGATGGTTACTACGCGAACGGTATCACCGTATTTCTCGCCGAACAAGGCAATCGCACCACGCGCTATGGCTTCCTGATAGCCGGTGATTTCCCAACGGACGGTCGTATTTGCCCGTACCCACATATTGAGCCGACGTTCAACCTCGCGCAATTCTTCGGGATCAACCGCTTTGGTATGGGTAAAGTCAAAGCGTAGCCGGTCAGGTGCGACTAGTGATCCTGCCTGTGCAGCATGTTCCCCAAGAATGTCACGCAAAGCACGCTGAAGCATATGCGTAGCGGTGTGGTTGCGTTGAATATCAGCTCGCCGCACCATATCGACCGTCGCTTGTACCTGATCGCCAACACGAATCTGTCCACTTACAACACGCCCATAATGAACAATAAGACCTGGCAACGGACGGCGCGTATCTTCGATTTGTACTGAGCCTTCCGGCCCAACAAGCAGGCCAGTATCACCCACCTGACCGCCACTCTCGGCGTAAAAGGGTGTGGTATCAAGCACAATCTGCACCTGGCGGCCAGCGCTAACAGTGGGTAATGCCTCGCCATCGACCAGCATCCCAATTACCGTTGCCCGATCGCTCAGCCGCTCATAGCCGGCAAAATGTGTAGCAGGAAGATCAAGTTCGGCCCACAGTTCGGCCTCGCCACTGCGTTTACTGGTTGCAGCCGCTCGTGAGCGTGCCCGTTGCTCTGCCATTGCCGCTTCATAGCCCGCTTCATCAACGGTCAAGCCGTGTTCAGCGGCGATCTTCTGAGTTAGATCGAGGGGGAACCCATACGTATCTTTCAGCACAAAGGCATCATTGCCTGGAATAACCTTCTCACCGCGCAACCGCACCTGCTCGATGACACCGTGCAAGCGCGCAAGACCGCCGCTCAGGGTGCGTAAAAATTGGCGCTCTTCCTGGTCTGCCGCACTCAGAATAAATTCACGTCGCTTGACCAGTTCAGGGTAGGCATCGCCCATCTGCTCAATGACAGTTGTAATGATGTCGGCCAGGAAAGGACGCTCGAAGCCGATAGTTCGTCCCTGATACGCAGCCCGACGGAGAATACGCCGTAAGACATACGCCCGACCCAAATTGCCTGGCAAGACGCCATCGGCGATCAGAAAGGCAATTGCTCGTGCGTGATCGGCAATCGCACGATATGCGCTACGGTGAGCCTGATAGTGCTGCTCATCGCTGCCACGGGTCTTGATAATCTGATTGATAATTGCTACAAACAGATCAGTTTCATACGTGCTATGGACACCCTGCATCACCATCGCCATCCGCTCTAACCCCATGCCGGTATCAACCGATGGGCGGGGGAGCGGCTGCATTGTGGCGCGGTCATACTGCATAAACACGTTATTCCAGATTTCGACGTAATTGGGATCATCGGAATTCACGCCCTCGGCGCGCATCTGGCTCAGATCATCGCCGATGTACATGGTAATTTCCGAGCAAGGCCCACAGGGACCGGTGTCTCCCATTACCCAGAAGTTGTCTTTGCGGCCAAAACGCAAGACACGCGACGGATCGGCACCTTGCGCAATCCACAGCGCAGCCGCTTCATCGTCAGGTGGTACTTCATCATCCCCAGCGAAGACGGTAAACCAGAGGCGTTCAACCGGTAGTTTAAACTCTTCAGTTAATAATTTCCACGCAAATGCAATCGCCTCAGCTTTGAAATAGTCGCCGAACGAAAAGTTTCCTAACATCTCAAAGAAGGTGTGGTGCCGTGGTGATGGTCCTACCTCTTCAAGATCGTTGTGCTTCCCACTTACCCGCAAGCATTTTTGGGCGGTAACAGCACGGCGGTAGGGCCGCTGTTCGCGACCCAGGAAGACATCTTTAAATTGCACCATGCCTGAATTGGTAAACAGCAATGTCGGATCGTCGGCGACGACCAGCGACGAGCTGGGAACATGGGTATGACCATGACGAACAAAGAACGAGATAAATGTTTCGCGAATTTGAGCAGCGGTTAGTTTTTGCATAAGATTGTGGCCTAGATAACAGCCGATACCTTAATATAGAAACGTTCTTCCTTGCGTTATTGTAGACGATTGTAGCGCAGACCGTCAACCATTCTACGCACGGATTAGGGGATTCAGTGCGTTCACTTTATCCGACAATGGGAGGAGGGAGAGAGGGATGGATCGATTTGCAGACTGTTCGCAGTATGTGGATGGCCGTGCAACTTCCCGTTCCGACAGTGGTTCTCCTGTTGTCTCACTAATCATACATGTCACTACATTGTCAGGGCGGGTTCACTACCCGACCCCTCGCTTGTGGAGGGTAGGGTGCTGATGCGCCAAACGATAATGTCCAACCGCGTACTACACAACGCGGGCCAGTGGTCTACGCGCTTCAGGGTAGCAGTGGAACCTGCTCCCATCTCAGAAGCACGCTATCTGGGGGGAGTTCTAGCCTCTTACGAGTGATGTCCAATGATGATGAAGAATTTTGATATGATAGGCGATAACGTTACACAGAACAAACACTGTAGAGAAACTACCTGATCGGTTACCTTATTCAGGGAACAGTATGCCATTATCAGTTTCTCAGCTCGACACCGAAAACTATCCTGCAGTACTGTCATTCTTACGTCGTTCGCCGTATCGTAACGCCATCAATCTGGCGCAAATAACCTATCTGCGAACGCATTCGTTCACATTGGTCGCATTCAGCAATGACACCGTCGTTGGTGTAGTCTCGATCCGGCGTGATCTCCCCCTCGTGCGCCTAGCTTTTACAGTTGACTTCCCTGGTGTACTTCCTCCTCTGCTGCACGCACTGAGCACTGCTGAACCGGAGTTACAGCAACATACGTTTGGGATGCTCTTACCGGTAGCTAGTTTGTCATCTGTGGACAGACTGGTAAAGATTGAGAATGTTCGATTGCTGTATCAGATGGTCGCCGAACCAGAAACGTTTCGTCCCGTGGCTCACGTCATTGCACAGCGTTTGCCAGCCAATATTGCTGACGATCTCACGCCATTGCGGGCGATAACGGCAGACTGGCAGGCATGGCACCCGGTGTATGGTCCGGCGTTCGGGATTCGAGCAGAGAACGGTCAGGTTGTAGCTGCCGCAGCAACCTGTTTTGCCACTCGTGACGTGATTGAGATTGGTTGGGCAATGCAACCAGCCCAGTTGTCAGCACTACAAGTCTGTATTAGTAGCCTGACCGGCATTTGCTTCGGATTAGCGCCGCGGGTGTACCTGTTCGTCGAAACAACCGATGATGATATTATTCTTGGTTGTCGCACCCTTGGTTTTTGGGCTGCTGAGCGATTTGTGTGGGTGCTGGCGCGCCTGAATCTGCCATAAAGTTAGAGTCTTGCCCCGTGCAATCGCCTGGGATCGCAGGTCTCTCGCCCGCGTTGTGCGTTGCGTGGCCGATACCCCTCGCCGCCTTACCGCTGCGGTGACGGACATGAGAGGTGTACCTCCGCACGCACAGCGGATCGGTAAGGAACCTACTTCTCTGCTCACCTTTCTCTTCCCGCTCTCCTCACCCCACCGTTGCCAAATAAGATGAAGACATTGAAAAGTCTCTGTGATGTCAGAATTGTCATTGACACAGATAGTGTTGCCATGTTACACTCATAATGACGCACCGCGTCATTCTCTTTGCTCATTAGATGTATTTCCAAAAACAATGAGGTTGCTTATCACTTCAACGACGAATAGGAGGCAATTATGGCGCTTGTAACTCTTCCCGCAAGCCTCACGCGCCTGTTTCATCAGGTAAATGTCCCCTTGTTTGATACCATCCGTGCCTTACGTAGTGTCACGCCACAAGAGATTGGCCTGTTGTGGAAAAGTATCACAACCAAACGGCGACCCAAGCGTGTACCACCGATTAACAGTGATTTCTACGAGATTCTGGCCGAACTTTCTCCTGAAGAGCGGGCTATTCAGCAAAAGATTCGCACATACATGGAAGAGCGAATCCGGCCATTGGCAAACAACTATTGGGAACGGGGTGAATTTCCTCACGAAATCGTACCAGATTTTGCCCGTCTCATTGCCGAGACTGTCGGTTCACGTCCGTATACGATTGATGCGCTTGGTCCAGTACTAACCGGTGTGGCCTGCATGGAAATGGCCAGAGTCGATCCCTCTATCTACACCTTTTTTGGTGTACACTGGGGTCTTTGCATGGGCTCAATCGATCTCTTCGGCTCACCCGAACAAAAACAGCGCTGGTTACCCCCGCTGCAACGTTTTGAGCTGATTGGATCGTGGGCATTAACCGAGCCCGACGTTGGTTCGGCCACTGCTGCCGGTTTAACAACGACTGCTCGTTTCGAGCGTGGCTTTTGGGTGCTTGATGGCGCTAAGAAATGGAGTGGCAACGCACCGATTGCCGATGTCAACATTATTTGGGCGCGTGATGTTTCCAGCAACCAGGTACAGGGTTTCATTGTCGAGCGTGGTATGGCTGGTTACGAAGTCGAACGGTTAGAGGGCAAAATTGCCTTACGTACTGTACAGAACGCCAATATCCGCCTGAATGGATGTCGAGTACCTGAAGCCAACCGCTTACCTAACGTGGGTGGGTTTCGTGGTGTTGCCCGTCAATTAGCGATTACCCGTGCTGCTGTCGCCTGGGCAATGACCGGGGTGGCAATGGGTGCTTACGAGCGGGCATTAGCGTATGCGCAGCAGCGGATTCAGTTTGGTCGCCCAATTGGTAGTTTTCAACTGGTGCAAAACAGTCTGGTGCAGATGCTGGCAAACGTAACTGCAATGCAGACGATGTGCCTGCGTATGAGCCAGATTGCTGCCCGCAACGGAAAAATCAGTCAAGAACAAGCGTCGTTGGCGAAAGTCTTTTGTGGTGAAAAGATGCGGGAAACGGTCGCCTTGGCCCGTGCTGTGCTTGGTGGTAACGGTATCCTGCTAGAACATGAAGTGGCTCGCTATTTCGCTGATGCAGAAGCACTCTACTCTTACGAAGGTACCCATGAGATGAATACGCTGATTGTCGGGCGAGCTATTACCGGTATATCGGCATTTGTGTAGAAGCCATCCCGACAAGAATATTC
>Ga0197142_1000301_pt1 | contig 45549 bp, 43 predicted proteins | sample GBS60_MetaG_FD_148614 | JGI IMG/M metagenome (GOLD analysis project Ga0197142, IMG submission 148614) | Sediment microbial communities from Great Boiling Springs, Gerlach, Nevada, United States - GBS 60_MetaG | ecosystem: Environmental > Aquatic > Thermal springs > Hot (42-90C) > Sediment... | reverse complement strand
TACACTCCGAAGAGCTTCTTCCCGCACGCGGCGTCGCGCGGTCAGGCTTTCGCCCATTGCCGACGATTCCTGATTGCTGCCTCCCGTAGGAGTGGGGGCCGTGTCTCAGTCCCCCTCTGGCTGACCACCCTCATAAGGCCAGCTACCCGTCATAGGCTTGGTAGGCAGTTACCCTACCAACTACCTGATAGGCCGCAGGCCCATCCCTAAGCGGACGGTTAAATCCTTTACCCTCCAACTTGGAGGGACTATCGAGTATTACTCCGCCTTTCGGCGAACTATCCTCGACTTAGGGGTAGGTTCCTACGTGTTACTCAGCCGTTCGCCGCTCCCCGCCTATTCGGCGGGGTCGCTCGACTTGCATATCTCAGGCACGCCGCCAACGTTCATCCTGAGCCAGGATCAAACTCTTATAAAAAGGAATCCTAACCCGATTCCTAAACTAAATTTATATTTCAAAGAGCAAATCAATTTTCTAAAATAAAAAAATTATAAAAATATTTTAAACAAAATTTAAACAAAAATCAAGAGATTTTTAATGAGTTTTTTTTCTTTTTTATCTAACTCTATTAATCCATTTATTGTAGCTTCTTGTGGATTGGGACTTGTAAAAACATCAATTTTTAACTCTTTGGTAAAAAATTTATCTAGTCCTTTTAATTGTGCTATTCCACCTGTTAAAATTATTCCTTTTTTAAAAATTTCATCAATTACTTCAGGTGGACAAGTTTCGATAACTTCTTTGGTAGCATCTATAATTTGATTGAAATGAGGAATAACTGCTTCTTTAATTTCTGAACTTTTTACTCTTAAAGATTTAGGAAGACCAGTTTCTAAAGATTTTCCCCTAATAATTTGTGTTTTATCTGTTTTTTCAAAATCTAAAAAGTTGTTTTTTAATTCTTCACAGGTTTTTTCTCCTAAAATAATTCCATGTTTAAGGTAAAGATAGTGACTAATTACTTTTTTAAAATAATTACCTGCTATTTTTAAAGTTTTTTGACGAATAACATTACCACTACCAACAACAGCAATTTCAGTTAGTCCTCCCCCAATTTCAATAATTAGGCTGGGATTAGAAGAAAAAATATCGATTCCACAACCAACGGCAGTAGCTAAAATTTTTTCAATCAAATAAGCTTGAGAAATATCAGTTTTTAAAATAGCTTCTTTTAATGCTTTTTGTTCAATTTCTGTAGCAATTGTTGGTACTGCAGTTAATGCTTCTATAATTGGTTTTATTAAACTACTTCTTGTATATAATCCAACTGAATTTTGAATAAAATTATTAAGAAGTGCTACTGTACTATCAAAATCAGAAATTACTCCTGAAATAACGGGATTGATAATTTTTATAAAATCTGGTGTTTTCCCAACGATTTCTTTTGCTTCTTGTCCAATGAAGACAATAATGTTTTTTTTATTATCATAAGCAAGATAAGTTGGCTCACGAAGGATTATTCCTTTTTCTCTTATGGCAATTTTTGTAAATGTACTGCCTAAATCAATATAAATTTTAAAATAAGGAAAAAGAGGAATTTTAATTTTTTTTAATTTTTCGATAAAATTATAAATCATGAAAAAAACAGACAATAATCTTATCAATAAACTTATAAAAGGTCTTTATCTTATTTTATTTTTTTTTACTCCACTTTTAATGTTTTCTTTAACTTCTGAGCTTTTTGAATTTAACAAGATGATTTTTATATATTTAATCACTATTTTTATCTTGTTTTTTTGGTTATTAAAAATGATTCTTATTAAGAAAATTATAATCAAAAAAACAAGTTTTGATTTACCTTTTTTTATCTTTTTACTAACTCAGTGTTTGTCAACTTTTTTTTCTATAGACCCACATGTTTCTTTTTTTGGTTATTACGGACGTTTTAATGGTGGTCTTCTTTCAATAATTGCTTATATTGTTTTATTCTACGGTTTTGTTTCTAATGTAAACCTTAAGAATGATTATAAGTTTTTTATTCTGTTATTGAAAACATCTCTTATCTCATCAACTATTGTTATCTTTTGGGGTTTACTAGCAAAAATTGGATATGATTTTTCTTGTTTGATTTTTACTGGTAAGTTAAATAACTCATGTTGGACTGATCAATTTAGACCAGCAGAACGCATTTTTTCTACTTTAGGTCAACCTAATTGGCTTGGAGCTTATTTGGTAATTAACTTTTTTATTGGATTGTATTTTTTTATCAAGGAAGACTTTAAAATTAAATATACAATACTTATTTTTTACTTATTATTAAACTTTTCATCTATATTATTTACTCGTTCTCGCTCTGCTTTTATTGCTTTAATTTTTAGTCTATCTTTTTTTTTATTATATAGATTATTTAATTTTATTAAGAAATTTTGCTATAAATTATTTTTTAATAAAAAATCTTTTAATAATACTTTTAAAAATTTAATTATTTCTGAACGTACTTTTAAACTTTTTATTTTAATTTTAATTATCCTTATTCCAATTTTCATTTTTGGAAGTGGAATAAAAAAAATTGATAACTATTTTAGTTTAAATTCATTCATAAATTTTTTAAGGGTAGAAAATCATCAAGAAAATCATCAAAAAAATAATGCTTATTTTAAAGAATCATTAATATCAAAAAATAAAGTTACTGATTCTTTTGAAATTAGAAAAATTGTTTGGAAAGGAGCGATTGAACTTGGAAAGAAATATCCTTTTTTTGGAACCGGAGTCGAAACATTTGGTTATTCATATTATTTTGTTCGTCCAAAAGAGCATAATTTAACATCAGAGTGGGATTATCTTTACAACAAAGCCCATAATGAGTACTTAAATTATTTAGCAACGACAGGTTTTTTTGGTTTATCGGCTTACTTATTAATAATCTTACTTGTTTTCTATTTATCAATATTAAATTTTTTTAAATTAAACGAAAAAAAAGTAAATATTGAAACAAAAAATATAAATAAAAAAGAAGAAATATTTGATTTTACAAAATTAAAACTAATTAATTTATGTTTAATTACTGCTTATTTATCTATTTTGATTACTAATTTTTCTGGTTTTTCGACAACGACTATTAATATTTTTTTCTATTTAATTCCTGCTTTTATTTTCCTAATTTACAATTTAAACGATGAAAATGATATTAAATTAGACAAAAATTTCTCTTTTAAGCAATTAACAAATAAACAAAAAATTTTTTTATTAATTTTGTTATTAATTACTTCTTACCTTTTATTTTTCATTTTAAAGTATTGGTTAGCAGACTACTATTATGAAAAAGCAAATGTGGCTTTTAAAAATAATCAGTATCAATTGGCTGTTTTTTACCTTAAAGAAAAGGCTTTAAATTTAAAATATGAACATGTTTATGAGGATAAGCTGAGTTATTTTTTAAGTAATTTAGCGTTTTTAAATTACTATCAAAAAGAAAAGACATACGCTTCTTATTTGAAAAATCTTTCAATTTATTACAATAATAAGTCCATTTCCTCTTCACCAAAAAATGTTTTATATTGGAAAACAAAAGCAAAGATTTACTATATTTTCTTTCAAATGGATTTAAATACTAAAAATCTTAATACAGCTATTGAAGCTTTAAAAAAAGCACAAATACTTGCTCCAACTGACCCAAAAATTCCCTATACTTTAGCGTTTTTTAATTCTATTTTATATGAACAGGTAAAAAATAATAAAGAAAAAGAGTTGTATAAAAATGAATCTTTAAAAGCAATTGATCACAGTATTTATCTTAAAAATGATATGATTGAAGCTTATCTATTAAAAGGTCAGCTTTTAAAAAAATACAATAAAGTTAGTGAAGCAAAAAAAGTTTATCGCTATTTGTTTGAAAATTTAGATTCACATAATGAAGAGGCAAAAAGAGAATTAGGAATTAAATAATAAAATTTATAATCTTAAAATATATAAAATATATATAAATTTAAAGCTTAAAAAATTATTTAATAAAACTATGGAAGATTAGTATTTGGACTAGAAATTCCATATTTACAAAGACCAGATGAGCCACAATTTCCACAATTAGTTCCAACATATCCATTTTGCTTTACTCCTGGTCCTTGGTCTAAGTTGTTTTCAATGCAAGAAAAAAGTCTATAATAAGTTCCATCAGATTCATATACATAATTTTTATTATTAACTGGATCATTGGGAATTTTTTGCATATAAATTTTTTCATTACTAAGACAATTTCTTGTTTCACAAAGTTTATCTCCAAAATTTAAATTAACTGGATATCTTTTTTTATCTTCATAATACATTTCAAGCGCTCTTTGAATTTGTTCTAAATCTGCTTTTCTTTTTGCATCACGAGCTTTTTTTAAAGAATTAACAAAGTTACCATAAATTAAACCTGAGATAATACCTAAAATAGCTATTGAAATCATTAGTTCTAATAAAGTAAATGATTTTTTCATTAATACTTATAATATAATAAATTTAAATTTAATTCAAATTTTTTTATGTTATTGCAGTTTATAAAAAAAATAACTAAAAAAAACTCATACTTTTGGGATTTAATTTTTTATTTTGTTTTAATCTTTTTATTTTTTAGATTTTGGAAAAACCAATTAGCTATAAATTATATTGACTATGGTGAGGGATCTTATTTATATGAATCTTTATTGATAAATAAAAACTTATTAATTTATAGAGATTTTTTTGCTCCGCAACCACCAATTATTTATTTTATTGGTAGTTTTCTTCTTAAGTTATCAATTAATCCTTTAATAATTAAGTATTTTTTATTTATTTTATTTGTTTCTTCTAATATTTTATTATTTTATCTTTTAAATATCTTTTTTAAAGATAAAAAATTTTCATTTTTTGTTATAATAGTTAGTACATTTTTTACGAATACCATTTACTGGTGGCCAACATTTACTGGCGAAACATTTTTGCGTTTTTTTATTATTTTATTTTTATTTTATTTTCTTCCGATTGAAAAAAATAATAAAAAAAAATTATTTATCGGGGCTTTTTTTCTTAATTTAATACTTTTTACTAAATTTACTTCTATTTTTTTCATAATTTTTACTTTTTTATTTTTGTTAATAATAGACAAAAAATTATTTTTTGACTTTATAAAATACTTTTTTATTTTATTTACAATATTTTTGGTAGTTCTTTTGTCTATTTTTGAAAATAATTTTTTATATCAAACAATTTTTATAAGAAATATCCTACCATTTAAGAATTATTTATCATATATTCCCTCTACAACTATTTTTTTAATAAAATACATTCCATTTTTTTTATTGAATTTAATTTTCGGTATTGTTTTTTTTAGAAAAAAATTATACTCTAAAAGTTTTTTATTTTTTATATATTGTTTTTGGTTTCCATCAGTTATTTTTAATTTTTTTGAAGGAACATATCTTTATATTTTCTATCCAGTTGAAGTCTTTTTATCACTAGGGTTTGGATTTATTGTTTTTAATTATAAAAAAATTAAATTTAAAATATTATCAATAATAGTTACGTTTTCTTCTTTTTGGTCTCTTTTAGTTGTTATCTATCAGATTCAAGTTTTAGATAACAATTATTTTTTAGCTAGTAATCATTTTGATAAAAAAACTACTCAAAATGTAATAGAGATTATTAAAAATAAAACAAAAGAGAATGAATTTATCATTGCTCCTCCTTTTTTTGCTTTTTTTTCTAATCGTTATTTATTTAATAACTTTCATGATCCTTTTATATTTTATTACTATCTTTTAAGTAAAAATAAATATCCTATTTTTGAGGAATCTTTAAATTTAATAAAAAAAAATAAGCCAAAATTAATAATTTCAGATTGGCGGATAAAAAAAAGTCTTATTTTAATTGACAAAAATTATTTTTTAGATTACAAAAAAATTGGTTCATTTTATTTTTTAAATAATCAATATGAATATTTAGATGTATATGTTAAAAATAATTAAATATTCTCAATAAATCTATATCATAATTTATAAACAAAAATTTTTTCTATTATTTATTGATAGTTTTTGACAAATTTTTTCTTCTTGAAAATATTCTTTTGTTAAATTAATAAAATATTGATAATCTTTTTCATTATAAATATTTGATAGTTCGTTTAGAAAATTGTTTAATTCTTGGTATTTTTTTATTTTTATTAAATACAAAACAAAATTAAACATTCTCTCCTGATAAAACTCTGATAAAGAATTTAAAAATGATATTTTTTTTAGATCTTTATTGATAATCGGAATACTTTTCTCTTTTAACCAAAAATTAAAATTTTTTTTGATAATTAATTTTTGATGATTTTCTGTTTTTTTTATTTCATATTTCCAAAGTAATCCTATTGGAACGAAATCTTCATTATAAGAAATTTCTGAATAAATATTTTTATCTTTATTAATGTTGATAAAATCAATAATTGAATAATTATTACTAATGTTTATATCTGAAAATTCATTTTTAACCCTTTCTTTATAATAATCTCTTGAAAGCATTGGAGGGAATATTAATTTAATATCTGATCTAAATTTTAAGTAATAATAAAAATAACTTATTGGGAAATAAGTTAAATCTGATTTTAAAAGAAGGATTGAATTTTTTTCTGGAATTTCTAAAATTGTTTTAGCTAATTTTTCGAAATGATCTGCTTTTTTTAATAAATAAATTACTTTAAAATTATTAAAAAAATTAATGAATAAAAATATTATTAATGTTAAATAATAAGATGGAATTATTAATTTACTAGTTTTGAAATCAATTAATTTTTCTTTTAATTTATAAATTAATTGATAAAATTTATCAATTCCAAAAGCCAAATATAAAGATAAAATTAAATATAAGCCAATAAGGTATCTTTCAAATGTTGCTAATGAAAAACTATAAGTTAAATTAAAATTTGTTAAGTATAAAAATAATAAATACAAAAAAAAAGTAATTAAAAGGTATTTAAAAAAAAATTTATTTTTTCTAATTAAATTTATAACACCTAAAAAAATTAAAAATACTCCAAATGGTTTAAATTCACCAATGACTAAAATAAATGAAGAAATTAAAGTTGTAAATTGGTTAATTAAACTCGGTATTGAACCAAAGTAAGCAGAGAAAGTACCATAAGAATAACGAGTGAACAATCTAATTAATCCGCTAAGACTTTTAGAATTTTCCCAATCAATAGGAGGGTTGAAGTAACTCGCAATTACTGGATATAAGTAAAAAGGGATAAAAATTAAGCTGAATAATATATCAAGACTGAAAAATTTTTTATAAAGAATTAAAAATGGAATTACAAAAATAACTATGCTATGATGATGAGATAGACCTAATCCAAAAAATATAAAAAATAATTTTCTGTAAATTGTCTTTTTAGTTTTTTTAAATTTTAAACCAAAAAAAATTATTCCAGAAATTATAAGATTATTTAAAGCATACACTTCAGGAACAATATTATAAAGCCAAATTGTTAAAATGAATGAATAAAAAAATAAACTTAAAACAATAAATATAATATTTAGTTTTAATTCTTTTAAAATTTTAAAAATAAAATAAATTGTTATTAAGTGAGAAATTATTGATATAAGATTAATTGCTTTTATTGCTGGTAAAAAGAAAAAAAGTCTATTAAATATTATTCCTAACAAAGTATATAAAGGATAACCAGGAGGGTGAGGTATACTGTAAGTTAAAGTAGTAGTTACAAACTCAGCTGAATCACCACCAAAAATAAATTCAGATTGATAAAAAAAATAAATTATGAAAATAAAAATATAAAGAAATACCATGAATAAATTTTAAATAACGAAGTAATATTTTTAAATGTTTATCTAACGCACCAATAACAAGAAAAAGAATTATTATTGGTAGGACCACAATTTGCTTGCCCAGTACCAACTTCTACTCCTGAAGCATTGTATTTAGTATTAGGATCACTTCTAAACGACTTTGATTCGGGTCTAAAGCAAACAGTAACACTTTCTTGTGTGCCAATTACTGTTATATTTCTTAAACGATCTCCTGCTAGTGTGCTAAAATCACTTTTTAATTCACCAGCGTTTACGACATTATGTAAACCCACAGTTGAGTAACCCGTGGAAAGATTAATAGGACCAATAGCTGTTGATGGATCCCATGGCATTCTGTTACCTGCAACTGCATAATATCTTATTATTGCCCCATGAACTTCAGATACTGTATTTCTTACTCCTGTATCTGTTCCTTTTTTTAATTGTTCAAAAGGATCTAAAGCAGCCAAAAGACCAACTGCTAAAGCACCAAGAAGAGCTATAACAATTAAAAGTTCTATTAAGGTAAAAGCTTTATTTTTCATAATTTATAATTTAAGATTAGAAAAAAAATTTTATTTTGTCAAGAGATATTTAATTTTTGTTCTTGTTTTTTACAATTCCTATGATATACTATTTTTTATATGACTCCTTTACCAAAAAGAAAACACTCGACTCAAAGAAAAAGAAAAAGGATGTTCACTAAGATTGAAAAATTTTCTCAATTAGTAAAGTGTAATTATTGTCATAAACCAAAATTACCTCATCGAATTTGTGAATATTGTAATAAATAAAATGGATTTAAGACATAAAAAGAGAATTAAAATTTTTCAACAACTTTATTCATATTTTTTTTATCCGAATCAAAAAAATAATTTTGATAAAAAAACTTTAGAAATAATTAAGTATCAGGATAAAATCAATAAATATATCAATAAATTTAGCTTAAAATTTAAGGTAGAAAAAATTGCAAAAGTAGATTTGGCAATTTTACAAGTGGCTATATATGAACTTATAATTGAAAAAAAAGAACCTTCCAAGGTAATTATAGATGAGGCCGTAGAATTGGCAAAAGAATTTGGTAATGAAAAATCTTACGCTTTTGTTAACGCTATTTTAGGACAAGTTTATTTATTTAAATTAAATAATAAAAAAATTTAAGCATAAAAGATTAATGGAAAAGCAATATTCAGATTTAGAAAGAAAAATTAATATTTATTTTAAAAATAAATCTTTATTAGCAAATGTTTTTATTCATAGATCTTATTTAAATGAAAATCGAGATTTAAAATTAACTTCTAATGAAAAATTAGAATTTTTAGGTGATAGTGTTTTATCTCTTATTACCTCAGTTTATCTTTTTAAAAATTATCCTTATCTTAAAGAAGGTGAATATACAGATATTAAAGGAGCTATTGTTTGCTCAGAAAGTTTATCGTTAGCTGCAAAAAATTTAGATCTGGGTAAATATATCTTATTATCAAAAGGAGAAGAAAAAAATGGTGGAAGAGAAAATAAAAATATTTTAGCTGATTGTTTTGAAGCTTTGATTGCTGCAATTTTTTTGGACAAAGATTTTGAAACTACTTATCAATTTGTTATTAAATTTTTATTTACTAAAAGATTAGATTTTATAATTAAAAATCGTTTGTACTTACCAGCGAAAACTCAACTTCAAGAATGGTTACAAGAAAAATATAAATCATTACCAGAGTATAAAGTAATTGAGGAAAGAGGACCAGCGCATAAAAAATTTTTTAAAATTGCAGTTTATTTTAGAAAAGAAATTCTAGGTTTAGGGACTGGTTTTTCAAAAAAGGAGGCTGAGGAAAACGCAGCTAAAATTGCTGTTGAAAAATTAAAAAAAGGAGTTAAAATATGAAATATTATGGCAGTTTCTGTTAGACTTTTTAGACTTGGAAAAAAAAAGAAGCCATTTTACCGTATTGTAGTAACAGATAAAAGAAATAAAAGACAAGGAGATTATATAGAACAAATTGGATATTATAACCCATTAAAAGATCCAGCTGAACTAAAAATTAATAAAGAAAGATTAGATTATTGGTTAAGTCGTGGCGCAATTCTTTCGGAAGGTTTAAAAAAATTAAAAAAAATTATTTAAATTTTTCATTCAAAAGAAAAAGGATTTTGTTTTCGAGGATAACTAAATACAAAATCAGCTTCTTTCGTACTTTCTTTTAAAATAAACTCTGTTTTTGAAATTATTTTTTCTAATTCTTTTGGAAAATTTGATGAAATAAAATAAGAATAATTATTATCGATGTTATTAATTGTTTTTTTACTGTAAAAAGATAATTCAATTTTAAACTTTGACTCTTCTGGATTTAAAGAAAGATTATCAGAAGTAATCAGTCTTCCTCCACCAAAATTATAATCTTTTAAAAAATTAAAAAAAGATTCAGTTGTTCCAGTTCCTGTTATAGTTAATTTTAAATTATTAGCAGTGCTTTCTGAAAGATTAACTGTATAAGAATTAATTTGAAAACCTGTTTTTTGAGAAAGAATTTCTAAAGCATAAATAATTGAAAAATAATCTTCCTCTTCTGGAATTAGTTGATTTAAAATTTTTAAAGTTTTTTCGAAGTCAATATTAGTATTTTTTATTATGTAAAAATTATTTTGTTTTTCACTTAGTTTTTTTATTTCATCTTTAAGGATTTCAGTCTTATCTTTATTTTCAATTATTTTTCTTACACCAAAGCTAATGATAAAAATAATTGTTAAAATAATAATTAAATCAACTAAAAAATATAAAAAATAACTTTTTAAAAAAAATTCTTGATAGCGGTTTTTAAAAATTTTCATTTTTTATTGAAATAAATTTACCTTTAAATGATAACTCCATTTTTGATTCATCTAATGAAAATCCATCTAATAGGAGATTTTCAAATTTATTTAAAAAATTTTCGTTTTCAATAAAATTTAAAAATTTTATCATTGTTTCAATATTATTAAAACCTAAAATAAATTCTGTGTTTTTTTCTTTGTCAACTTTAAATGATAAAAGAACTGGTTCAGGAGTGGCTGTTTTTAAACTAGATACCAAAAGTTCATAGTATGGTAAAAAATTGGCATCATTATTTAAAAATTTTTTAAAGTTTTGATATTTATTAAAAATAATTTTTATTTTTGTTTCATCAAAAATATTTTTTTTCTGATTTTCAAGAAGAACTTTTTTTTGGATAATTAAATTATCAATTTGTTTTTTATCAAAATAAAGCGTAATATTTACAATAAGAAAAATAAAGATGAAAATAAAAAAAAGAACAATAGTTATTAGGCGAAGATAATAAAATTGTTTTTCAATTTTAATATATTCAAGACTATTGCTTAATAGATTAATTCTTGTTTTTTTCATTCGATTTCTCCTCCTAAAGTAGTTAAAAAAAATGGTAATTTTTCTTTATAGTTTTCGATTTGAGAATTTTTTTTAAATAAAGAGTAAGGAGGATTCAATACAGAAAAAAAAATAGGTATGTCGATATTTTTAATTAATATTTCGATTAAAGCTGGAAATTGAATAATATCGCCTATGAAAAGTCCTGTTGCTGGTGGAGTAATCATTTTTTTAATTTCAAAAATAAACTGCTTAGTAATTGGATTAATAATTGTTTCCACATCTATATTACCTTTATTTTTTAAGTCAAAATTTTTTAAAATATCATAGTTTTTTTTATCATCAAAAGAAGTGTTTATCTGAAGCTCTTTTAAAAAAAGACTATATCCCAGATTAAAATTATGAATTTTAGAAATAATAGAGTTATTTTTATCAAAAAAATATAAAGAAGTACTACTTTGACCTAAATTAATAAAAAATATTTTTGAAGAATAATTATTAGAAATAAAAAAAGAAAACTTATTAATAAAACGATTAAAAGCTGATACTTGATTTTCCAAAAAAATTGGTATTAAACCGGTAAATTCTAATACTTCTTCAATTTTTTGAGCAAGCTTTTTAGAAACAGCCGCAACTAAAACTAACAATGTTTTTTCTTTTTCATTTTGATGAATAATTTCAAGATCAATATTAATATCTTCAATTGGTAATGGTATAAAATGATCCGCTTGATATTTTATAGCAGATATTAGTTCTTTTTCATTCAAAAGAGGCATTTTTAATATTTGGCTATAAGTATAAGTATCAGGAATGATTATATTAACTTTTTTTTTGTTAATTTTTAGATCATAAACTAATTTTTTAATAATGTCTGAAAATTTTTTATAAGTATCTAGTGTATCTTGATTAAAAATAGATAATGGTAAATTATTCAGAAAACTAATTTTATTTATTTCAATCTCATTAGATGAAATTTTTCCGTCAATAACTTTTATAGCATTTTCGTTAATTTCTAAAGTAAAAAAATCAGGATTATGCATAAATTTAATATAAACATTTTTAATAATAAATTGCAAGTCTTTCAGTAATTTTTAAGTTTTAATTTTGTTTTATAGTTAATAGCAACTTGCTCCTCAGGTTGAGAATCTTGCATATTATATTTAATTGTAAAACTAATGATAATTATAGGAGGAGAATATGCTCCTGTTTTGTAGCATTGAATATTGAAGTTGGTAATTCTTGTTTTTGAAGAATTTAAATAAACTCGGCCAATTATAGAAGATTCTGAACTAATTGAATTATTGTTATCTAAATAAAATCTAAACCAATTGTTGTATCTATCTTTAAAATAGGAAACATTTTCTAAAGAAGATGATTGGCAGATTTTGTTATTCTCAGTTGGAGGGATATTAGAATGAATACTTTCTCCATGGTTTTTTACGATATTTTCAATTATATTCAAAATATAATCTCCTTCTCTTTTTACATTTGAGAGTTGTTGAATTTTTATCTGTTGTTTAAGAATGGAAAAAATTATAGCAAAAATAACAGGTAAAATTAGGCTAATTGTAGTTATTACTACCATCATTTCAATTAAAGTAAAACTTTTTTTTCTTATGTAATTAATGTTTAATTGATGAATTTTAATTTCTGATTTATTTATTCTTCCCATACTGTAAAAACAGAATTTAAAGGGATTTGATAAATTTGTCCAAATTCTTGCCACGAAACATTTATTGAGATATTAACCTGATAAGGTGGATTTCCATAAGAATTTATGCTAACTTCTCTTTTGTATAAATTATTTAAACTATAGGTTGAGCAATTGCCAAAACTTCCCCATCTATTGATTGGTGAAGAATTAAAACAGTAAGTACCGGTTTTATTAGTAAATAAATTCCAGTCTGATTCTTTTTCTCCTCTTAACCATTCTAGGAGTTCTTGGGCATATCTTATTGCTAATATTTTATTTTCTTGTGTTTTTAAATTACGTAAAGAACTTATTGTCACACTCGCAGCAGCAACAAAAAATAAAGATAAAATAGTAACAAAAACTAAAATTTCAATTAAACTAAAACTTTTTTTTTGAGTATTCATTAAAATAATTTATTCTTTATTATTTATTTTTCAAATCTATAACAAAAGCAATTTTTCTTAATTTTTCATTATTTTTAACTTTTTTATAAATTATATATATCATAATGAATGAAGTCACATGTTATTTTTATACATACTAATTTTGAACAGAACAATTAACTTTTTGACTCTCTATTACTCCTGCTTGATTAATAGAAATTTCCTCACATTGAGATATGTTATTATTTTTTAATTGAAAAACGATTGGTGTTACTAAGGGTAATAGTGGTCTAAACATCGTTCTGAAATTATTTAAAGAAATTATTCCTGGTGGAAAGTAATTTCTAATTATAGGGGTTGGATTTATACAGTTGCTATTTGTGTCACAAGCACAACAAATATCGATAGAATAATTAGTGTTATTTAGTGATAATTGATAACCGCAAAAAGAAGAACAGTTTTTAACTTCACCACTATTAGCTTTTTTTTTTGCAATTTCAATTGAATTAATTAATTTTTGGGCTTCATATTGTAAAATTTTTTCTTGATTAAAGTTATGATAATAAGCCAAGGATAAACCGCCGAAAATTAAAATAATACTGGTGGTTATTAGAATTTCAATCAAAGTAAAAGATTTAATCATTAATACAATTTAAAAAACTAAATTTTAATTTTAAATTTATATTTGAAATTAAATTTTTTTATCTTTGACCATAAGGACCAACACAATAATTACATAAAGCATTACCACACTGGCCACAGTTTCCTACTCCTCCATTTTCTAAATATGCTCCCAATGTATAGTCAGATCTGGAAATATTACATCTATAGTAAAATGAAGGGGATCTTGGATCATTGGGTATAGAGGGAAGATATAAATTCAACCAATTTATAGATTGACAATTACCCGAAAAAGTTCCACTACCAGGGAAATATTGGTTGTTATTACTTCTGTAAATTTCTAATGCTGTTCTTATTTGTTCTAAATCACTTTTTCTTTTAGCATTTCGTGATTGTATATTAATTTGACTATAAGATAAAAATCCTCCTCCAGCTAAAAAAGCTATAATTGTAGAAACAACAAGAATCTCAACAAGAGTAAAGGCTTTAAAGTTAAAATATTTAACTTTTTTAATATATTTTTTAATTTTCATTGTTGATTATTAATAGTAAAAGGTGGCTCGGTTTCTAAACTAATAGAAACAGAATATCCACTGCTGTTAGAATTTACTGAATATCTTCTGTTTGTTGGGTCAGTTATCGTTATATTAAGACTATTTTCAGGACAATTTGTGCTAATAGAAGTTGTGTTGTTTCCTGTAATAATAGGATAATTGTAGTTATTAATAGCATAACATTGCTCCATGGCTTTTTGAAAGTTTTTTAAATCTTGTTTTCTTTTTGCATCTCTTGCTTTTCTTTGAGCGGTTGAATAAGCTATAGTTCCTACCCCAATTAAAACTCCAATTATTCCAATTACTACTAACATTTCCAAAAGAGTAAAAGCTTTTTTTAGCATAATTTTATGGTTCATTAACTACATAACATCTTCCTGATTGGCATGGACCACAAGGACAAGATGTTGAGCTATCAGGGTCAGCTTTGTTCTCCAAACATGCACATAAAACAAAATTTAAATTATTGTTATTAGGTAAATAATAATAAGGAGTTGGTCCTAAAGGGTCACAAGGAATTTTGTTAATATAATTATTGTGATTAAAAACAAAAGAACTACCACATAATCCAAATCGATTGTTTGTTGCTGTTGGATAAACTGGTGGGTTATTGTCTTGACGATACATCTCTAAAGCTTTTTGAATTTGCTTTAAATCAGATTTTCTTTGGGTATCACGAGCTCGTTCACGTGCTCCCATAAAATTAGGCACTAAAAGAGCAGAAAGCATCCCAATAATGCCAATTACTACTAAAAGTTCAATTAAATTAAATCCTTTTTTTGTCATTTTATTTCATTATAATACTTATTTATAAAAATTATAAGATTATCAATGGTTAATTGAGGATTTAAATAATTTTTTTCTAAAAGAAAAAAACTTTTTATGGCTTCTTTTAAAATTGCATAAATTTTAAGATTATTGTTTAATTCTTTTTTAAAATAATAAATTATAGACATAATCATTTCTTTTGCTTCTTCTCTATCAACAACATCAACGAAAAAAATTTTTCCTTTTTTTATTCTTTGAATAATTTGATAAATTTTTTCATTTTCTTTTTCTTTAAATTGATTTTTGAGATTAACAACTTTAGTTCGAGAAATAATTGTTGGAATAATTTGATATATGTTTTTACATACTAAAATAAAATAAACATTTAAAGGTGGCTCTTCTAAAATTTTTAAAAGAGCGTTTTGTGATTCTAAAGAAGAACGTTCGAATTCATAAAAAACGTATATTCTTTTTTTATTATTTAAATATTTAATTTCTTTTTTAATATTTCTTATTTGATTAATGCTATATTCATTTTTTTCTGGATTAATATAAATAATAAAGTCTTCTTTAGAGAAATTTTTTTTTATAAAATCATCTACTCTTTCTTTTTTATCAGTTAAAATGACTATTGATTGCATAAAATAAATATATCAAAATTTTTTATCTTGACTATTGCATTTTTTAATAAATATTTTTATATTTAAATTATGAACATTATTCCTAAACAATTACTTCAACAATTAGTAAAAAATAAAGTTATTAATCAAGATCAAGCTGATAAGTTTGAAGTAGAGGCACTTCAAAAAAATTTAACTATTGATGAATATCTTTTTAAATTTACTTACATCAAACATGAAGAAATAATTAAAGCAATAGCTGAAATTATTGGTATATCATTTATTGATTTAGATAACATTCCAACTGATTCACAGGCAATTTCTCTAATTTCTGAATCGTTGGCTAAACGTTTTAAAGTTGTTCCTTATCGGCTCGATACAGAAAAAAATATTTTATATGTTGCAACTTATGATCCTTTTAATACTTTTGCTTCTGATTTTTTAGAAAAAAAAACCGGAAAAAGAATTGTTTTTGTTTTGGCTGATCCAAATAAAATTCAAAAAACAATTGAGACAGTTTATGGTCAAGGATTAACTCCCGAAGTTAAAGAAGCATTAAAAGAATATCAGCCAAAAAAAGAAATTGCTTTAGAAGAAACAAAAATAAAAGAAGCGCCGATTGCAAAAATTGTTGCTACTATTGTTGAATTTGCCATTCGTGGTCGAGCTTCAGATATTCACATAGAACCACAAGAAAATATAGTCCGTGTTAGATATAGAATTGATGGAATTTTACACGAAAAACTGGTTTTACCGAAAGTTATTCAGGAAGGTGTAGTTTCAAGAATTAAAATTCTTTCTTCAATGAAAATTGATGAAAAACGAATTCCCCAGGATGGGCGTTTTTCTTATCGCTTAGGAGATGAAGAAGTTGATCTTCGGGTTTCTACTTTACCTACTGTTCACGGAGAAAAAGTAGTAATGAGACTTTTAAAAAAAACAGGCGGTATTCCTAAACTTTATGAATTAGGATTACGTGGTCCTCAATTTCGCGATTTAGAAGAAGCAATAAGTAAACCTTATGGAATAATTTTGGTTACTGGTCCAACTGGTTCTGGAAAAACAACAACATTATACTCTGTCCTTTCAAGGTTAAATACACCAAAAGTTAACATAATGACTCTTGAAGATCCAGTAGAATATCAAATACCTGGTATTAATCAGGTCCAAATTAATCCTCAAGCTGGTCTTACATTTGCTTCAGGTCTTAGAGCTTTTTTGCGTCAGGATCCTAATATTATTTTAGTTGGTGAGATTAGAGATAAAGAAACAACTCAGCTTGCAATTCAAGCTGCTTTAACTGGTCATTTAGTTTTTTCAACATTGCATACTAATGATTCAGCAACAGCAATTCCAAGATTAATTGATTTAGGAGCAGAGCCTTTTTTAATCGCTTCGGTTTTAAATGCAGTTGTAGCTCAAAGAATTTGTCGTCGAGTTTGTTCATTTTGTAAAACGGAATATGAACCTGATGAACAGATAAAAAGAAATATTGTCGAAGTTTTAGGTGATCTTCTACCAAAATCATATAAAGAAGGAAAAAAAATAGTTTTAGTAAAAGGAAAAGGTTGCTCAGAATGCAACAATACTGGTTATTTAGGTCGAATTGCTATTTTTGAAATTTTGAAAGTTTCACCAACAATTACTAAAATGATTTTAAAACAAGAATCAGCTAAAGATATAGAAAATCAAGCAAAAAAAGAGGGTTTAATCATGATGAAACAAGATGGATATCTAAAAGCTTTGGATGGAATAACCACAATTGAAGACGTCTTAAGAGTAGCAGAGGTTTAGAAAATATTTTATCTTAGAAAAAAATTTTAAAAGTTTAATAATAAAAAAATTTTTCATGATAAAAATAGAAGATTTTTTAGAGATTTCTATTGAAAAAAATGCTTCAGATTTACACCTTATTCCAGGATTTATTCCTTCTTTAAGAATCGATGGAAACATACATTTTTTATCAAAATTTCCAGTAATTGAGGAAAAAGATTTAGAAGATGCCCTTTTTAGTCTATTAAACGAAGAACAAAAACAAATTCTTTTAACAAATAAAGAAATTGATTTTTCTAAAGAATACGAAAATATTCGTTTTAGAATAAATCTTTATTACACAAAAAATGGTCTTTCTGCTTGTTTTCGTTTAGTTCCAAAAAAAATAAGAACCTTAGAAGAACTTAATTTACCTTCTTTTTTATATAAAATTTCTAATCTAACTCATGGTTTTGTTTTAGTTACGGGTCCAACTAGTCATGGAAAATCGACTACCTTAGCTTCATTAATAAATACAATTAATTTACAACATGCTTATCATATTATAACAATTGAAGACCCAATTGAGTATGTTTATCCAAAAGGCTTATCAATTATTAGTCAACGTGAACTTTACTCTCACACTTATTCATGGCAGAAAGCATTAAAATCTGCTTTAAGAGAAGATCCAAATGTAATTTTTGTAGGTGAAATGAGGGATTATGAAACAATAAGTTTAGCTTTAACGGCAGCTGAAACTGGTCATTTAGTTTTTTCAACATTACACACTAACTCAACTCCAGAAACTATTGATCGAATTATTGATGCTTTTCCCTCACAACAACAAAATCAAGTAAGAATTCAATTAGCCTCGGTTTTAAAAATAATTATTCTCCAAAAATTACTTCCCCATGCTTCGGGATTTGGTCGAATTCCAGCATTAGAAATTTTAGTTAATACTCCCGCTGTTTCTAGTATTATTCGCGAAGGAAAAACCCATCTTTTATCCGGTTTTTTGGAAACAGAAGAAAAGGAAGGTTCAATTATTTTTGAAAAATATTTAGCAAAACTTTATCAACAGGGATTAATTACACAAGATGTAGCTTTTTCTTATGCTATAAGACCAAAAGAATTGCAGAAGTTTATTTTGAAGTAAATCTTTTTATGATATTTTACTATAGAGTTATTCAAAATGGAAAAATTTTAAAAGGCAAAATTGAAAGTGAAAGAGAAGATGATGTTAGAGATTATCTAAGAAAAAAAGGTTTTTTTATAATTGAAATTAAAAAAAAAGTAGAACAAATTTCTTTCTTAAGTCTTATATTTAATCGTATTAATTTCTCTGATATTGTTAATTTTACTCGTCAATTAGCAATGATGCTTAATGCTGGTTTAACTTTAGTTGAATCTTTAGATATCTTAAAAAGACAAACATCAAAACAAAGTTTTAAAAAAATAATCAATTATTTATTAGAAGAAATTAAAGCAGGTAATCCTTTTTCAATGGCATTGAAAAAATATAAGAATTATTTTTCTAATCTTTACATTGCTTTAGTTCGTTCTGGTGAAGCTTCAGGAAAGTTAGGGGAAATTCTTTTAAAATTAGCAGATAACTTAGAAAAAGAAAGAGAATTTAAAGCAAAAGTTAAGGGGGCATTAATTTATCCTGTTATCGTAATTATAGCGATGATTATCGTTATTTTTATTATGATTACGTTTGTTTTACCAAGACTTTTAAATCTTTACAAAGATTTTAATGTTGATCTCCCTTTTACCACTCAAATTTTAATTATTATTTCTTCTTTTATGACTAAATTTTGGCCTTTATTTATTATTGGAGTTATTTTATTAATTGTTATTATTAAAAATTATCTTAAAACTAAAGAAGGAAAGTTTCTTTATGATTATACTCTTTTAAAAATACCAATATTAAATAATGTGATAAAAACTTCAAGTTTAGTTGATTTAACAAGAACTTTTTCCATTCTTATTGGAGCTGGTATTTCAATTTTAGAAGCTTTAGATATAGTCAAAGATACATCGGAAAATCTTGTTTATCAACAAGCGTTTGCTGATATTTATAAAAAAGTTGAAAAGGGTGTTTCTTTGGGAACTGCAATGGAAGAAGAAGAAATATTTCCACCAATTTTAGTACAAATGACCCAAGTGGGTGAGCAGACAGGTAAGTTAGATGATACTTTATCAAGAATTTCTCGATATTTTGAACTAGAGTCAGAAATGTCAATAAAAGCAATGACAACTCTTATTGAGCCAGCAATTTTAATTTTTTTAGGTTTAGGTGTTGGTTTTTTGGTAATGTCAGTAATTACTCCAATTTATAATCTTACTTCTTCGTTTAAATAAAATTATAAATATTATTATCAATTAAAAAAATCCATTTAACAAAAACTATAATTTATTTTTTTGATATAATAATCCCTTTAAAACCAACATCTTATATCTTAAAATAATTAAAAAAATAACTCTTAATCTACATAATAAAACAATATCTTTTAATAATAGATTATTAAAAAGTGCATTTTAAGTTTAAAAATAAATCTTTCTTATATTTTTACTTACCAAGCACAACATAAAAAACACTTAAATGTTAACTTACCTGATGGATTTTTTATTATTTACAAAAAATTTTTAAATATTTAAAATTGATTGGAATAAAAGATAAGCTTAAAAGTTACTTTTATATTTGTTAAGAAAACAAGTAAAATCCGTTTAGAATAAGTTAAATTTCCTAAAGATTTAAATTAAAAATCTAAAAGATAAAAAATTAAATTATAAGTAATTTTAATACTTATTTTTTATTGATATAAATTTAATATTAAATTTTTTAATAATTTTTATGATAATTTTTAAAATTAAAAAATCTTTAAAATTATAAAAATTATAATGAAAAAAATAAATAAAAATTTACTAATAATTGATTTTAAAATGTAATCTTAATTTTGATTTTAAAATTTATATTTTTTATCTTTATTATTTTTTAGCCTAGTTACTTGATTAAATTGAAAAATTTTATGTGGGTGTTAATGAAGGTGATGGTGATGTAAAGGGAGGATTTTCTAAAAAAGGAGTTATTTCTATTGAAGGATTAATATTAGTTTTATCTTCATGTATGGATGGTTCAAGAGCATTCGTTGGATTTATTTCTGGTGGATGGTATTTATCATCAGATTGTAATTTTATCCAATCATTAATTCCTTGCTGCCAACGATTTATACCATCAGTTGAAATTGGATCAGTTTCTTTAATAACAACATAATCTTTGTCATTAATTCTTTTATAAAAAGAAGAAACTTCTTTTGGTTCAGTTCCTTCAATAAAGTATTCAGATCGAATTGGAAAACCTTCTTTTGGTAATCCTCCCAAAAAAGCATCAATTTGTAAAGCTTTAACTTTTTCTGGTTTGTTAATGATTCCATCAGGATACTTTTCTAAAATTTTTTTCATAAGATAATACCAAATGGAAGAAGCGCCAGTTACTCCTGAAGCAATTCTTTGATCCATTGGTGAATTATTGTTATTACCAACCCAAACACCAACAACAATTGATTTAGTAAAACCTACTGCCCAGTTATCTCTTTTATCATCAGAAGTTCCAGTTTTAACAGCAACGGTTTTTCCTGGAATTCTTAAAAAAGAATTTGGCCCAAAAACATCCATTCTTGCATTATTGTCTGATAAGATGTGAGAAATTAAAAAACTAACTTCTTCAGAAAAAATTCTTTTTTCTTTCTTGGGCGATTTTTTAAAAATAATTTTTCCTTTAAAATCTTGAATTTCTAAGATCGATGAAATTTCTTTTTTTAAACCACCTGATGCAAAAACAGAAAAGGCTGAAGTTAAATCTAAAAGATTGGTTTCTCCTCCTCCTAAAGTAATTGATAGACCAAATCTAGACATATTGTAAGAATTTGGAGCAAAACTTGTAATACCCATATCATATGCTTTTTGAAGAAAAGAATTTAAACCAATAATTGCCAAAAGTTTCACTGCAGGAATATTAAGAGAATTTCCCAAAGCAAATCTTAGTTGTACTGGGCCCCTAAATTTACCATCATAATTTTGGGGAATATATTCTTTTCCACCTTGATTGGGAAATACAGTTTTCACATCCATTAAAATACTAGCAGGAGTATAACCTTTTTCAAAAGCTAACGCGTAAGTTATTGGTTTTAATGTTGATCCAGGTTGACGTTGACCTTGTACGGCGACATTAAAATTACCAAAATTAGGATCATTAAAATCATAAGAACCAACCATTGATAAAATTTCAGCTGTTTTTACATCTAAAACAACTACTGCTGCATTTTCTACTTTATAATTTTTAAGTTTATTAATTTCTTGCTTAACAATTTTTTCTGCTTCATTTTGAATTGATAAAGAAAGAGTTGTTTTGATTTTAACTCCATTATCTAAAATTTTTGGACCAAATTCTTTTTCTATTAAATCTTTAACATAAAAAACAAAATGAGGAGCCAAAATATTAATTTTTGTTTTTTTAAAAGTAAAATTTTCTAAGTCTTTTAAAGCTTTTTCCTCTTCTTTTTTACTTATATAACCATCTTCTCGCATTCTTCTAAGTACTTGTTTTGCTCTATTCTTCCAAGCATTGTTTTTATTAATAAAAGGTGAATAATAACTTGGACTTTGAGGTAGTCCCGCAAGAATGGCTGATTCGACTAAATTTAAGTCTTTTGGTTGTTTACCAAAATACGCCATAGAAGCAGAAGCAACACCCCAAAGACTACCACCATATGGAGATTCGTTTAAATACATTTCTAAAATTTCATCTTTTTTATATCTTCTTTCTACTTCTAAAGCTAAAATAATTTCTTTAATTTTTCTTGAAAAAGTTCTTTCCTGTGTTAAAAGTGAATTTTTAATAAGTTGTTGAGTAATGGTAGAACCACCTTCTAGACGTCTTTTAATAATAATATTAATAAAAGCACGGATCACACCTGTTTGTGAAATTCCTTGATGTTTATAAAAATCTTTATCTTCAATAGCAATAGTTGCTTTTTTTAAATAATCAGAAATTTCTTTTAAAGAAACGGGAATTCGATTTTTGTCTTTGTACATTTCATATAGAATTTTGCCTTCTCTATCATAAAAGATTGTTGAATATCCTGTTTGATTTGAAAGTTTTTTTGGTGATGGTAGATCTTTAGCATAGAAAGCAAATAGAAATAAAGAAAAAATAAATAACAATATGAAAAAAACAACTATAAACAACAAAACCTTAATTATTAGCTGCTGCCAAAAATATTTATTTTTAATTCTTTCTTTTCGACTTAACATAAAATTTAGTATATCAATTTGTTATAATTTTTTTAAATTTTAAAATGATAAAAATAAATTTTTCTTTTAAAATTAAAAAGATAAAAAAAGAGACTTGGATTAAAATTTTTATTTTTATTTCTTCTTTGATTTTGATTTTATCATCTTTAGCGCCTTTTTTATTATTAAAATAAAAAAGTATGTTTCTTGAAAAAGCAATTGATGATTTACCGGAAACTAGCCAAAAAACAATCAATCGTTTAAAAAAAATTGGTATTAAAACTTTTTTTGATCTTTTAAATTATTTTCCTTTTCGTTACGAAAATTATTCGTTAATCTCTCCAATAATAAAAGCTCAACCTGGAGAAAAAATAACTTTAAAAGGAAAAATCATTGATAAAAAAGAAGAAAGAACTAAAAAAGGGTTAAGGTTACAAAAATTTCTTCTCTATGATGGCACAGGAAAAATAGAAATCATTTTTTATAATCAACCTTATCTTTTAAAAATTATACCTTTTGATAAAGATGTATACTTTGCAGGAAAAATTGAAGAATTTGGAAAAAAAATTATTATGATACCTTTTGAATGGGAAATAAAGACAAATATTCACACTGGAAGATTAGTTCCAATTTATCCCGAAAAAAAAGGATTATCTTCTAGAGTCATTCGTGAAAAAATTTTTTGGATTATTTCCAACCTTAATGAAAAAGAAATAATAGAAATATTTCCTAAAGAAATTGTTTATTATAATAATCTTATTTCAGAATATCTTGCTTACAAAAACATTCACTTCCCACAAACAAAAGAACTAGCAGAAAAATCAAGAAAGCGTTTGGCTTTTGATGAACTTTTTGTTATACAACTTTCTGCTTTGCTAGTTAAGAAAGAATGGGAAAAAGAAATAGTGGGTAATAGGTTTTTAGTTTCAAAAGAAAACCTAAATCGTCTTTTAGATTTTATAAAAAATCTTCCTTTTGAATTAACTTCGGCTCAAAAAAGAGTAATAAAAGAAATTTTAAAAGATTTAGAAAAAGAAAAACCGATGAACAGATTTTTACAAGGCGATGTTGGTTCGGGAAAAACGGTAGTAGCTGCATGCGCTTGTTACTTAGCATATCTTAATGGATTTCAGTCTCTTTTAATGGCACCAACTGAAATTTTAGCCAAGCAACATTTTAAAACACTTTCTTCTATTTTTAAAAATTATCCAATAAAAATTGGTCTGCAAACAAAAACAGAAAAAATAAATAAAAAAATAAAGAAAAATGAAGTTGTTTCTGATATTGATATTATCGTTGGAACTCATGCACTTTTAAACGAAAAATTAAAATTTTCACGAGTTGGTTTGGTTGTAATTGATGAACAACATAGATTTGGAGTTCGTCAAAGAGCTCTTCTTAAAGAAAAAGGATTAAATCCTCATCTCTTAACTATGACGGCCACTCCTATTCCTCGAACAGTTGCCTTAGTTTTATATGGAGAACTGGATGTTTCTTTTCTTGATGAAATGCCAAAAGGACGACTACCTGTTAAAACTTATCTCATTCCTCAAGAAAAAAGAGAAAAAGCTTATCAATGGATAAAAGAAAAAATTAAAAACGAAAACGCCTCAGTTTTTGTTGTCTGTCCACTTATTGATGAATCAGAAATAGAAACAATGAAGTCTGTCAAAGCAGCCAAAAAAGAATTCGAAAATCTTAAAAAAATTTTTTCTGAGTTTAAATTAGGATTACTTCATGGTAAACTAAAAAATGAAGAAAAAAATAACATTCTTTCTGATTTTCGAAATGATAAGATAAAAATTTTAGTAACTACTCCTGTAGTTGAAGTGGGTATCGATATTCCTCAAGCAACAATAATGATAATTGAAGCAGCTGAACGCTTCGGCTTAGCTCAACTTCATCAACTTCGAGGTAGAGTTGGAAGGTCTAATAAACAATCTTATTGTTTTCTATTTACTACAAGTACAATTCCTGAGGTAATAAAGAGATTGACTTTTTTTTCAAAAACTAATCTTGGTATGAAATTAGCCGAATATGATCTTCAAATAAGAGGTCCGGGAGAAATTTATGGAGAAAAACAACATGGTTTTATTAATTTAAAAGTAGCATCACTTACCGATTATAATCTTATTTTTAAAACTAAACATGCAGTTGATTACTTTGATTCTTATTATCAACTTTCTCAATTTCCTATGTTATCAAAAAAAATTAAAGAATACCAAATTAAACAAATAACTAGAGATTGAATAAAAAATTAAAACTTTATTTAATTAATTTATCAACTAACAAAAATTATCAATGATTGGCAATTAAATTTTAATTATTTAAATCAAAAATTATCATCTAAATTTATAAATCTTTTCATCTTAACCAAATTAAATTTTAAAACGTTTTAATTTTTATTTTGTAAGAGTCAAATAATTTTTTATACTTTTAAAGCAATTTTATAGTTTTTCTAATTCTTTTTTAGCTTCTTCCTCTGTTAGATTTCTATCCTTTGCTGAGTAATAAAAACGGATTGTTAGCTTGTTTTTAAATAATGATAAAACTTGAATTTTATCAAGATAAGGTGATTTAAAAGCTTTCTCTCTAATTTTTTCAAAACTTAAGTTTTTTTCTAATTCAAAAGTTTTATCAAGTTTTATGATAGCATAAGGATTAATTGGCTTAAATCTTGGAAGAAGTTTGGTCTTTTCAATTAAAGATAAAAGATTGATTTCAGTTAAAAAAATATTGTCTTTTTTAATAATTTTGGGAAGAGCAAATGATTCGATATTTAATTCTAAAAATAAAGCTTCTAAAATTCCCTTCACGTCAAAAAAATCAGTATTTACAGCAATGGCTAACCTATATTCTTCTTTGGGTAGATCATTTTTTCTTATAAGATAGACTTTTCCAATCTCAAAAAATTTAAGAGTCTCTCTTTTGCCTTCATTATCTTTAATATTTTTATATAAAGATGGTAAAAGTGAAATCCTTAAATACTCAATTTCACTAGAAATTGAGTTTTTAATCTTTAAGTGATCTTTTTCATTTAATTTCCATTCCTCAATCATTTTTTTCGAAATCATTGAGTAGTTAATCACCTCATTTAGTCCTAAATGTTTTAAAAAATGTTTTATTTTGGAAATTAATTTGAATGTTTTTTCAAATTTCTCGGGTGGAAAAACTTGAACAGGAGGTGAAAAATTATTAGGAAGATTGTTATATCCATAAACCCTTGCTACCTCTTCAACTAAATCTTCAGCTACGTCTATATCATACTTTCTAAAATGAGGGACGAATACTTCTATTTTTTCATTACAAATTTTTGTTTCAAAACCCAAAGAATTTAATATTTGAATAATTGTTTTTTTGGGGATACTTATTCCCATTATTTTTTCAAAAAAAGAAAAAGGAACTATAATCTTCTTTTTTTGGTAAGGATTGGGATATATATCATATAATTTTGAGGATATTTTTGCAAAGGCGTACTTTTTTAAAAGTTCTACCCCTAAAACTAAAGTTGCTTCTACCCTTTCTTCGTCAAGTCCTTTTTCGAAGTAAGTGGCTGCTAAAGTTCGAATACCTGTTGTCATTACTGTTTTTCTTATTTTTTGTTTATTATATGTCTGAACAAATAAGATAATTCTTTTTGATTGATTGCTAATACAAGAATTTAATCCACCCATAATTCCACAAAGATCAATTAATCTCTTTTTTCCATCTTCAATAACAATATCTTGTCCAGGTAATTTAACTTTTTTTTCATCAAGAATAACAATTTGTTCTCCTTTTTTTGATTCTCTCATGATTATAGTAGCGTATTTTCTATCGTCATTAGCAATTTTATCAAAATCAAAAATATGAGTTGGTTGACCTAAGGTAAGCATTAAATAATTGGAAATATCAACCACGTTGTTAATCACCTTTATTCCTGCTGCTTTTAGTCTTTGTTGGATAAAATAAGGCGATGGACCAATTTTTATGTTATCTAAAACAATCGCAGAAAATCTTGAGCAAAGATTATTTTCTTTTATTACAATATTTAATTCATAATCTTCAACTGTTATATTTTTTAATAATTTTGAGAATTTGTATTCTTCAAAAGGATTAAACTTAATTTTAGCTTTTTTTCCAAAAAAAGGAAGAATAGCAAATGCTTCTTGAACAATACCAAAAGCTGATGCTGTATCAATTCGATTGGAAATAATTTCAATATCAAAAACATAATCATTATCAATTTTTTCTATCCTTTCAATTGATGGTCCTGATAAAGATAGGTATTTTTGAATTTCAAAAGGTGAAGCATCTGTCTCTAAAAAATCTAAAAGCCAGTTGTAAGTAAGTTTAATATTCATATTAAAAATTTAAAAAAAATTTTGATTTGAATTTTTTAAAACTGTTCTAAAAATCGAATATCACCACTATATAAGATTCTAATATCATCAATTTTCATTTCTTCTCTCATCATCATACATCTTTCTGGTCCAAAACCAAAGGCCCAACCAGTATAGACATTAGGATCAACGCCTCCCATTTTTAAAACATTTGGATGGACCATACCTGCTCCAGCAAGTTCAAGCCAACCTGATTTACAAATACGACATTTTTTACCATTAACTTCTCCTTTTCCTAAACATATACCACAAGATACATCAATTTCAAAAGAAGGTTCAGTAAATTGAAAGTGGGCTGGTCTAAGTCTTATAATTCTATTTTTACCAAAAAATTTTTTTACGAAGTAATCAATTGTTCCTTTAAGATGAGTTATATTAATATTTTTATCAATACATAAACCTTCAAATTGGTGAAACATAGGTGTGTGAGTTGCATCCCAGTTTGGTCGATAAGTTTTTGCGATATTAATCATTCTAATTGGTGGTTTACTTCGTCTCATTTCTCGATTTTGTCCAGAAGAAGTATGAGGTGATAGAATCATTTTTCCATATCTATCATTTTCTGGAAATTCAATAAAAAATGTTTCAAAATCATCTCTTGCCGGATGACCTTTTGGCATATTTAAAGCTTCAAAGGAAAAATATTCCCATTCAACTTCAGGATAAGAAACTTGGATAAAACCAAGTGATGAAAAAATTGAGATAATTTCTTCAATAACATAAGTTAAAGGATGAAGACTTCCTTTTGGATAAGGTTTACCTGGTAAAGTTTGATCAAAAAAATTTATCATTTCCTTTTTTTCTAATTCTTTTCGTCTTTTGTTAATTTCTTCTTCTATTTTTTGTTTAATGTAATTAATTTTTTTACCGTATTCTTTTTTTTGTTCTTCTGGCATTGCTCTTATTCTTAAAAGCATTTTGTTAATTAAACCATTTCTTCCTAAATATTTTATTTTTGTCTTTTCCAAATCTTCAATATTTTTACATTTTCTAATATCATTTTTGCATAGTTCTAATTCCATAAAAAAATTATATCATAAAAAACAAATTAACTTGATTTTTTAATTTTTATTTCTTATCTTTTCATTATGAAAAAATTTTTATACATTTTTTTAATATTATTAGTATTTTTTATTGTAATTAATTTTAATTTTATAAAAGAAAATTTATTAAATTTTTTTAATTTAAGAAAATCTTGTGATTTGGAGACAATAATCTGTCCAGATGGAACAGTAGTCAATCGCATACTCCCAAAATTTAATTTTGCTCCTTGTCCTACAATAAAAACAAATAAAAAAGTAAATGAAAATATTTGCGGTGGTATAGCTAATATTGAATGTCCGGAAGGTTATTATTGTCAAATAACATAAAAATATCCACATGCTACAGGAATTTGTGTTGAAAAAAAGATTTTGAGGAGTAAAAATATTTTTATATAAATTCCAGCAATATCCAGCAATATGATTATTTTTTAAAAATTTAAAAATTTAAAATAATAGGTATTGTTTAAAGATATATTACTTAAAAGAGTTTATTTTCTCAAAAATTTTTTTGAAAATTTTAGGATATTCAATACTTATTTTTGAAAGAATTTTTCTATCAATTTCTACTTTTTTTTCTTTTAAAGCATGAATAAATTGGGAATATCTTCCTCCAAGTTGTTTTATTGCTGCGTTTAATCTTATTATCCAAAGTTTACGAAAATCTCTTTTTTTTCTTTTTCTTCCAGAAAAAGCATATTCACCAGCATGAAGTACTGCTTCTTTTGCTTTTTTAAACTGCTTGTGACGAGTCATCCAATATCCTTTAGCTAATTTTAATACTTTATGATGTTTTTTTTTGGTTATAATTCCTGATTTAACTCGAACCATAGATTGTCTAAAAAATAAATAATTAACTTCTAAAAATTAAAATAAAAAAATTTAAACTTGAAACTTGTATACAATTTAACAGAATAAACTCTTCTTTAAATAAAAAATACAATAATTATTCATTATCTATTTCTTACCCAACATTTTTAAAACTTTATTTTTATATTCACCTAAAAGCTCCTTTAACTTTTTTTTTCTTCTTAGCCATTTTTTACTTTTTTTTGAAATGAGATGACGAAAACCTTGCTGTCGATACAATAATTTTCCTGTTTTGGTTATCTTAAATCTTTTTACCGCTGATTTTTTTGTTTTTTGTTTTTTCTTCATATTTTTTTTCGTGAAATAACTGTTCTTATAACCCTACCTTCAAGTTTTGCTGGTTTAGTAATCTGAATATCTCCTAATCCTGTAATAAAACGATTGATTAAATCAAAAGCCATCTTTTGTTTTGTAATTTCTCTTCCTTTTAGATTAAGACTTAATCTTAATTGATGACCTTCTCTTAAAAATTCTTTTCCTTTGTTAATTAATCTTTCCAAATCAGCAGATCCAATAAATAAAGATAGTTTGATATCCTTAACTATTCCCTTATTTATCCCTTTTTTAGCTTCTTTTTCTTTTTTTTCTTTTTGATATAAAAATTTATTAAAATCAATAATTCTTGCAACTGGCGGATCAGTGTTTGGAGCAACCAAAACAAGATCTAAATCTTTTTCTTTGGCTATTCTTAAAGCTTCTTCTTTTGTTAGTATACCTACTTGATTATTTGTCTCATCAATTACCCTTAATTGTGGGGCAGATATTTTTTCATTAATAAAAAAAAATGTTTTATTATTTTGATTTTTTTTATAAAAATTTCTCAATTTTTTCTTTTAGATTATAAATAAACTCACTAACATAATTTAATCCTAAATCTTTTCCTTCTCTATTTCTTACGGTTATTACATATTTATGACTTTTTCTATAAATTTTTTCTTCTTTATCTCCTATTATAACTATATAAGGAATTTTTTGCAAGGTGTAATAACGAATTTTTTTGGATAAAGTTTCATTTTTGAGGTTAGTTTCTACTCTAATATTGTTTTTTTTAAAGAGTGTTTCAATCTCTAAAGCTAAATAAAAATATTTATCAGAAATAGGTAAAATAACTACTTGAGTTGGCGCAAGCCACAAAGGAAAAGCACCAGCATAATGTTCAATAAGAATTGCTACAAATCTTTCCAACGAACCAAGAGGAGCACGGTGAATTAAGACAGGAGTTTTTATCTGACCATTTTCAGCAATATATTCTAATTTAAATCTTTGGGGTAACATAAAATCAACTTGAATAGTACCACATTGCCATTCTCTACCAATCGCATCTTTTATAATAATATCAAGTTTTGGGCCATAAAAAGCCGCATCACCTTCACTTTTCACATAGGTTAAGTTTCTATTTTTGATTGCTTTAATAATTTTTTCTTCAGCTTTATACCAAACTTCATCACTTCCTAAATATTTTTCATCTTTTGAACGTAATCCTAAACGCAAATAATAGTCATTAATCCCAAAAATTTTTAAAAGGTAAACTGTATATTCAAAAACCCCTAAAAATTCATCGATAATTTGATCCTCACGACAAAAAATATGTGAGTCATCTTGAGTAATATGTCTTACTCTTAGCATTCCCGAAAGCTCCCCAGCTTTTTCATAACGATAAACAGTAGCAATCTCAGCAATTTTTAAAGGAAGATCTTTATAACTTCTCACTTTTGATTTGTAGATCATCATGTGAAAAGGACAATTCATTGGCTTAACTAAATATTCATCATTATCAATTTTCATTGAAGAATACATTTTATCACGGTATAAATCCCAATGCCCAGAAGTTTGCCATAAAGATTTTTTTCCGATATGAGGAGTATAAACATGAATATATCCTCTTTTTGTTTGTTCATTTATAATTAGATTTTCAATTTGACGTCTTATAATTGCTCCTTTTTCTGTCCAAAGTAAAAGTCCACTACCAACCTCGTTGGTTATTAAAAATAAGTCTAATTTCTTTCCTAAGATTCGATGATCCCTTTTTTTTGTCTCTTCCATCTGCCAAAGGTATTTATCAAGTTCTTCTTTAGTAAAAAAAGCCGTTCCATAAATTCGAGTAAGCATTTTGTTTTTTTCATCTCCGCGCCAATAGGCACCAGCAATAGAAAGTAATTTAAAGTATTTAAGATTTTTCGAAGGATTATCGATATGACCACCTCGACAAAGATCGATAAAGTCACCAGATTTATAAATGGTAATTTTTTTTCCCCGTGCATTTATTTCTTCAATTAATTCCAATTTATAAGAGTTATCCTTAAACATATCTTTAGCTTCTTTATATGATATTTCCTTACCTTCTACTTTATCCCATTTTTTTACAATTTCTTTCATTTTTTTCTCAATTTTAGGTAAATCATCTTCAGAAATTTTTTTTTCACCAAAATCAATATCATAATAAAAACCTGTTTTTGTAGGTGGACCTAAAGTAATTTTTGCTTTTGGGTAAATTTCTAAAACCGCTGCCGCTAAAAGATGAGAAGCTGTATGTCGAAGTTTTTCTAAATCATTATTATTCATTTTTAAATTTTGGTGTTTTTTAAATAATTTTAAATTTTAAAAGCCATTTTGTTTTACCTGTTATTTTATATGGTTAATTATATACTTCGTTTATTAATGTTTATTAATGTGGTCGCGAGAGGACTTGAACCTCTGGCCTTCACAATGTCAGTGTGACGCTCTAACCAACTGAGCTACGCGACCTGGGCGAGGGGAGACTTGAACTCCCACGCCAAAAAGGCACAGCCTCCTCAAGACTGCGCGTCTGCCAATTCCGCCACTCGCCCAAATAAAAATTTAAAATATAAAATTAACTTTATATTAAAAATAAAAGCTTAATCACAATCTATAGAAAATTAAAATATTCTTATTTAATATTATATCATTTTCATTCCTAAATGTTTTAAAGCTTTATCAGTCAGAACCCTTCCTTTTGGTGTTTTTTTAATTAAACCCAATTGTAAAAGATAAGGTTCAATATATTCCTCAATAGTTCTTTTGTCTTCAGAAAGAGTTACGGCAATTGTTTCTAATCCAACTGGTTGATTATTAAATTTTTCAGCCAAAGTTTGAAGATATTTTAAATCAATGCTAGTCAATCCCAAAGAATCAATTTCAAGCATTTCAAAAAGCTTTTCTAAAATTTTCTCATTAATTACTGAATATTTTTCAACTTCGAATATATCTTTTACTCGTTTTAAAATCCTATTGGCCACCCGAGGCAAACGACGACTTCTTTCGCTGATTAATTTAACTGCTCCTTTTGTTAAAGGAATATTTAAAATTTTAGCTGATCTTTCAATAATTTCTTCCATCTCAGATGGTAAATAATAATCAAGACGTAAAATTAAACCAAATCTTTCTCTAAGAGGTGTTGAAAGAAGAGCAACTCTTGTAGTAGCACCGATAATAGTAATTTTAGGTACAGATAATCTAACAATCCTTGCTGAAGCTCCTTTACCAACAACAATATCTAAAGTGTAATCTTCTAAAACTGGATATAAAAGTTCTTCAACGGTTTTTGGTAAACGATGAATTTCATCAATAAACAAAACATCTTTGTCTTTTAAATTGGTTAAAATAGCTGCAAGATCAGCTCCTTTTTGTAAAGCAGGTCCTGAAGTAATTTTTAACTCACCCTCAAGTTCTTTAGCAATCACATAAGCCAAAGTGGTTTTTCCAATTCCTGGGGGACCGTAAAAAAGAAGATGCTCTTGAGATATTCCTCTTTTTTTTACTCCATTTAAAAAAAGTTTTAATGTGGCAATAATCTTTTTTTGACCTATATATTCTAAAATATTTTTTGGTCGCAGAACATTTTCCATAAATTAATTATATCTTATTTTTAAGCGCCCATTTAATCTTTTCCTCTAAAGAAAGATTTTTAGGAATTTTGGCGAAAATTTTTTTAGCTAATGTTGGTTGATAACCTAAAGTGACTAATGTATCAATAACAGTTTTATCTTCATCAGATAAATACAAACTAGAAAAATCAATATCTTTTTTCAATTTTTGAGAAAGTTCTAAGATTATTTTTGTGGCTGTTTTTTTTCCCAATCTAGGTACCTGAGCTAAAACTTCAAGATTATTTTCTTTAACGGCTTTTACTGCTTCTTCTACGTTTAGAAAAGAAATCACAGAAAAAGCCATTTTTGTACCAACGCCGGAAACAGAAATAAGACTCAAAAAAAACTGATATTCTTTTTTACTTTCAAAACCATAGAGATTTAAACCATCCTCCTTAACTTCTAAAAAAGTATAAACTTCCACTAAAGACTTAAGTGGATGTTTTTTTATAAAATTTGGTGAAAGGTAAACCTGATAAAAAATACCACAAGACGTTTCTATTAATGCTAGGTTTTCTTCAATTTCAACTAGTTTACCTTTAATTTTACCAATCATCTTGTTTAAATAGGCACAAGGTACATTTATAATTATTTTGAATAATAAATTTTAAGCTTTAAAATTTATTTTATAAAATTTTGTAAAATTAAAAATTAAAATAATTTTAACTCAATTTTTTAAGTTAATAAAATTTATAAACTTTAAAAAAGATTAATTAATAAAACAAAATGTAACATTAATGATAAAGAAATTAATTTATAATTAACAAGCATCAAAGCCAGTGTGTAAATAATAAAAACTTAAATTAAATAATTTAAGTTTAAAAAAAATAAAATTTTTTCTTATTGAATTTATTGTTTTTTAAACATTTATATCTTTTATTCCACAATTAAGATACACAAATAAAATAATAGTTTTTAAGTAAGTAAATATAAATATATTGTCATTTATAATTTGAACCATATAAAATTTAAAACATAAATAGGTAAAGATTTTAGAGTTAAATAAATAATAATTTAAGATTTATGTAAAAAATAATTTTTTTTCATAGTTGATAATAATTTATTTTTTTAATACATTTAATTCATTCATTTATATTTGATTTTAAACCAAAGAATTTATTAGATCTCTTTATTAATTTCTCTTTCTATTTCCCACAATCGATTATATTTGACTACTCTCTCCCCTCTTGATGGAGCGCCAAATTTTACTAATTCTGCCTGTACAGCAACAGCTAAATCAGCAGTTATTGTTTCATTAGTTTCTGAAGAAAGATGAGAAATAATTGGAGTTAGATTATTTTTTTTTGCCAATGCAATAAACTCCATTGTCTCAACAAGAGTGCCAATTTCGCTTGGTTTCACAACCACTGCTGAAGCAGCTTTTTTATTAATTACTTGAATAAGTCTTTCTTTATTACCTGCAATTAATTCATCAGCTACCAAATATATTTCTTGAGATAAATTTGAATATAAATATTTCCAATAATCAAAATCATCAAAGGATGATGGATCTTCTAAAAGAAGAATAGGATAATTTTTGGTAATAATTTTTAAAAAATTAAAAAATTCTTCTTTAGTTTGAGATTTTTGTTTGTCTTTTATGATAAAATGATTATTTTTATAAAAATAAGAAGCAGAGATATCAATCCCAAAAAAAATGTCTAATCCTAAAGTAATATTTTTTTGACTAGCAGTCTCTTTAAGAAGTTCTAATGCATCGATATTGCTTGACAAAAGTGGAGTAAAACCTCCTTCCATTCCGAGGGAAGGAATTGCACCTTTTGAAATAATAATTTTTTTTAAAGTATGAAAAAATTCAACTCCCATTTGAATACTTTGAGAAAAAGAAAAACGCGAAGAAGGAATGATTTCAAATTCTTGAAAATCAATTGCATTCTCAGAGTGTCTTCCTCCACTTATTAAATTAAAAACAGGTGTTGGTATTTTTTTAATATCAATTTTTTCAGAAGTTATTTGGGTATAAAAATAATTTAGATAAACATATAAAGGTAAAGAAAGACTTTTAGCAGCAGCTTTAGCTAAAAGATAGGATATAAGAAGAGTAGTATTAGCACCTAGAATTTGTTTGTTTTTTGTACCATCAGCTTTTATTAACCATCTTTCAATTGCTTCATGTTTTTTTAGTTCTACTCCATAAATTTTCGGAGCAATAAGATTGTTTATGTAATTTACTGCTTTTAATAAACCTTTTCCAAGAAATCTTTTTTGATCATTATCTTTTAGATGATATGAAGAAAAACTTAAAGGAAAAGTGATATTTGATACTGAAGCTTTGACTTCAATTCCGTTATCACAAATTAATTTACCAAAAAGAGCAGGAAAACCATTACTATCTAAAATCTCATAAGCTATTATTTTTTTAATTTTAGCCATAAAATTTTATCATAAAAAAGTAGAATTTAATTCAATTGAAAAATTCAATCTTTTTAGTTATAAAAAATTTTATTTTTAATTATTTTTTATATAATTTTTTTTCAATTTCATAAACTAACTCTCTCGTTCTATTAATAGCATCGATATTTACAGAAAGACTGGTTATTCCTTCTTCAACTAATTTTTCAACGATTTGTGGATAGTCAGAAGCTGCCTGACCACAAATTGAAGAAGAGATATTATATCTTTTTGCCGCCTTAACAACTTTTATCATTGTCTCCAAAACTACAGGATTCTTTTCGTCATAAAGGTAAGATACTGACTCATTATCACGATCAACACCAAGAAGCATCATTGTTAAATCGTTACTACCAATTGACACGCCGTTAATACCAATTTTTAAAAATTCCTCAATTCCTAACGCAGTAGATGGTACTTCTACCATCATGAAAAGTTTAAATTCAGGAGAATTTAATAATCCAAAATCATAAATAATTTCTTTAATAGCAATTAGCTCCCAAGGAGCTCTGATAAAAGGAATCATTAGGTGAAGATTTTTAAATCCTCTTTCCCAAACATTAGTTAAAGCTTTTAATTCTAAAAGAAAAACATCTTTATAGACCAAATAACGAGAGGCTCCTCTAAAACCAAGCATTGGATTTTCTTCCTTTTTTTCAAATTCCTTGCCTCCGATAAGATTGCGGTATTCGTTAGTTTTAAAATCAGTAGCTCTATAAATTACTGGTCTTGGATTAAAATTATAAGCAAATTTTAAAAGATCATTTGTTAATCTTTTTATAAAATCATGTTCTCTTTTTTCAGCGATAATTTTTTTTGGATGAATGCCAATATTTGCCATCATAAACTCTGCTCTAAGAAGACCAACACCATCTACATCCATTTGAGAAACTTTTTTTGCTTCATCTGGTTCAGCTAAATTAACATAAATTTTAGTTAATGTTTTCAAATAAGAATTACTCTTTTTTTCAATTTGCTTTTTAAATGAATTTACTACTTTACCCAAAAAAACCTCCCCAGTTTCACCATTAACTGTTACTACCTGTCCATCCTTTAAAATTCTGGTAGCCTTCTCAGTACCAACAACGGCTGGAATACCAAGCTCACGAGAAACAATAGCAGCATGTGAAGTTCTTCCTCCTTTATCAGTAATTATCGCTGCTGCTTTTTTCATCGCAGGCACATAATCAGGGTTAGTTTGTGTGGCTACTAAAACATCACCTTTTTCAATTCTATCAATTTCTTTTGGTGAATGTAGAATTTTTACTGGACCAAACGCAATTCCAAAAGAAGCAGGTGCTCCAATTAAAATAGGAATTTCACTAATTGATAAACTTAAAATATCATTTTTTTCCTGTCTTTTTTGACTAAAAGTGGTTACAGGTCTTGCTTGAACAATAAAAACTTTTTTTCCTTCAATTGCCCATTCAATATCTTGAGGAAAATAATAGTGTTTTTCAATATCTTTTACTAAAAGAGCTACTTTTATAATTTCTTCATCAGAAAGTTTTTGAAGATAGCCTTCTGCTTTAGAAAGATGTATTTCTTGATTTTTAATTCCTTTTTTAATAAGTTTTACTGTTTGTCTTTTTATCTCTTTTTTTATAATAGTAAAATTTCTCTTATCAACTTCGTAATGGTCAGGAGTTACTTTTCCTGAAACAATATATTCGCCTAACCCAAAAATTGCTTCAATCACAATTTTATTTTTATCGTTGTTAACTGGATCAATAGAAAAGGCAATTCCTGATTTTTCTGATTGAACCATTCTCTGAACAACTACTGATAAAGCGACTTTAAAGTGATCAAAGTTTTTAGTTTGTCTATAAAAAATGGCTCTTTCAGTAAAAAGAGAAGACCAACATTTTTTAATAGTCAACAAGAGATGAGTTTCTCCTTTTATGTTTAAGTAAGTTTCCTGTTGACCCGCAAATGAAGCATCAGGTAAATCTTCAGCGGTTGCTGATGAACGAACAGCCACTAAAGGTGGTTGATAAATATGTTTTATTTTATGAGCAGTTAAACGCCAAAAATTCAATGGTTTTTTTTCCTCTTTTAGATAAAGATGGTCATAAAAATAAATAATTTTTTTTACCAATTTCTCTGGAATTTCTCCATCTTGAATTAGTTTTCTAATGTGATTTGATGCTTGATGAAGTTCAACAGGATTTTCAACATTAATGTTTGATAAAAAATTTTTAATTTTAGGCATTAATTGGTTATAATTCAAAAATTCAAAATAGGCATAAGAAGTAAGCACAAAACCAAAAGGTATTGGGAGACCGGCTTGAGTCATTTCTCCAAGATTGGCTCCTTTTCCTCCAACTAAAGAAACATCATCTTTATTAACTTCATCAAACCAAACAATTAGTTTTTTTTGATTCATATAAAATAATATAGATAATTTTTTTAAAAGTATCAAGATTAAATTAAAAAGTCTAATTTTTAAATAATAACTTAAAGTTTTTAAGAAATATTAAAATTTATTTAAAAATTAACTTTTGACTTTTAAATTTTAACTTTTTATCATATTTATATTAATATGTATGATTTGATTTCGATTGGAACAATAAGTATTGATTTATACTTTCAAGGAAAAACTCTTACTTTCAAAGATAATCGTTTTGCACTAGCTTTAGGAGGTAAATACCAAACAGAAAATTTTTATCTTTCGGTAGGTGGTGGTGGTACTAATGTTGCGATTGGTGTTGCTAAACATGGTTACAAAGTTGCTCTTTTAGGAAAAATTGGAGAAAATCCATTTAAAAAAATTATTGTTAACTACTTAAATCAACACAAAATATCTTTAAATTTCATTGAATTTGAAAGAAATTATTATAATATCTCAACTATATTACTTACTGAAAAAGGAGAAAGAACTATACTTCATTATAGCACCCCTCATCAAAATCTTTTTTCTTATTATAATAATCTAATTGAAGTAACCAAAACAAGAATTATCTATCTTGGCAATTTACCTGAAGTTTCCTTAACTCAAAAATTAAAATTTTTAAAGTTTTTAAAAAAATACCATATCATTAAAATTGTTAACTTAGGTGTTTTCGATTGTCGTCGTCCTAAAAATCAAATTAAAGAAATTCTCGAAGAAGTTGATATTTTAATTCTTAATGGACATGAGTTTTCAGAATTAGTTAAAGCTCAATATTCTGACATCCATTTCAACGAAGATATAATCTCTTGGTACATTCCCTATCTAAAAGAAAAAATTGTTATTGTGACTGATGGTGAAAAAGGAAGTTATGGCTATTATAGAGGAAAAACTTTTTTTCAAAGAGCATTAAAACCATCTAAAATACTAGATACCACTGGTGCTGGTGATGCATATACAGCTGGCTTTATCAGTGAATTTTTAAAATCAAAGGATTTATCTAAATCATTAAAAAAAGGTGCATTGTATGCAGCTTATATTTTAGGAAAAATTGGGGCAAATTAGAATACAATTATGTTAAAAATCATTTGTGGACAGAATACTATTGAAGCATACAAATCTTTTTTAGATGAAAAAAAACAATTAAGAAAATTAGGTTTTGAAATAATCGAAATTGATCCTCAAAAATTTGAAGAAATAATTTCTTGGAAAAAAGATAATTTATTATTGTTTTCTCAAAAAAAAGCTTTTTTTACAAGAAATCTTAATAAAAAAATTAATAAAAAAAATGAAAGACAAAAAAAAATCATTGAAAAAATCATTAAAGATGAAAGTTTTATTTTAATTGATTTTGAAGAAGGTCTAGAAAAACGTGATTTAAAAATTACAGACAAAAAAACGGAAATAAAAGAATTTAAACTACCACTTTCAATTTTTAATCTTTTAGACAATTTATATCCAAAAAATCTCAACTCTTTTATTAAAAATTTCAATCTTTTAACAAAAGAGATTGATGAAGAGCTTATTTTTTATATGATAATTAAAAGGGTGCGTCAACTTTTACAAATAAAATTTGATCAAAAAATAGAAAATGTACAATCTTGGCAATTAAAAAGACTTATTTTTCAAGCAAAAATTTGGTCTCAAGAAAAGCTAATTAAATTATATCAAAGTCTTTTTACTATTGAAAAAAACATGAAAACTGGAAATACCCCTTTTGATTTGAAAAAATCACTTGAATTATTATTTATTTATTTGTTATCATAAAAAGCTATGATTAATCCAGGTATTTTTAAATCTTATGACATAAGAGGAATTTGGCCAAAAGATATTAATGAAAAAAATATTAATAAAATTACCAAAGCAATTGCCAGTTTTTTAATAAAAAATATAAAAAAACAAAAACTTACTATTGTTTTAGGTTACGATATGCGTCATTCTTCTCCTTTAATTTTTAAAGAAATAAAAAATACTTTTTTATCATATGGGGCTAATATTTATAACTTAGGTTTAGTTCCAACGCCTACGGTTTATTTTTCAATTTTTCGTTTTAATGCCGACGCAGGAATTCAAATATCTGCCTCTCACAATCCTAAAAATTACAACGGAATAAAAATCGCCATAAAAGATGGGAAAAAATTAATTAAGGTAGGAAAAAACACGGGAATGACCGAAATAAAAGAAAGAGCATTAAATGATAACTTTATTACGCCTAATAACTATCACGAAGGTAAAATAATAGATATTAAAGATGCAATTGATGTTGAAATTAATAATGCTATTTCTGATTTAAAAATCAATAATTTAAAAAAATTAAAAGTAATAGTTGATCCGGCTAACGCAATGGGAATTTTATATTTTAGAAAATTGAAAGAAATAATTCCTGTCGAAATTGAGATGATTAACAATCAATTAGACGGAAGTTTTCCTTCTCATCAAGCTGATCCTTTACAATTTGATTTATGGCATGATTTGAAAAATAAAGTTAAAAATGAAAAGGCAGATTTAGGAATAATGATTGATGGTGATGCTGATAGAGTTTTTTTTGTTGATGATCAAGGAGAAATAATTCCTGCTACTTTAACCACTTCTTTAATATTAGAAAAAATTTTTACATTAAAACCAAAAAGTAGAATATTGGTTGATATTCGTTACATTCTCAACGTAAAAAATCAAGTAGAAAAACTTAAAGGTAAATTAAGTATTTCTCCAGTTGGTCACGCTTTAATAACTCAACAACTTAATGACGAAAAAGCAGTTTTTGCTGGCGAATCATCAGGTCATTATTATTTTGAAGAAATTGGAGGTGGTGAAAGTTCAATTAGAGTTGTTCTTTTAATCCTACAGATTCTATCAGAAAAAAACGAACCATTTTCCAAGCTAATAGAAAAGGTAAAAACTGCTCATGAGTCGGGAGAAATTAACTTTATAAGAGATGAAAACATTTCTCCTAAAGAAGTTTTGGAAAAAGTGGCTGAAAATTTTAAGGATGGAAAAATTTCTTGGCTTGATGGATTATCAATTTCTTATTCTAATTGGCGTTTTAATATTCGCGTTTCTAATACTGAACCACTGTTGAGATTGAATGTGGAAGGAGTTAATGAAAAAGAAGTTAATAAAAAAAGCGAAGAATTAATCAAAATTCTTTTTTCATTAGGTCTTAAAAAACACTAATTTTTTAAACTTATAATTCTTATATAAAATAAAAATAAAATGGTATAATAACATAATAATTTTCTATGAGTCAAAACAATCAAATTGACCTTTCAGAATATACTATAGCTTTGATTTCTGCATTAAAGTCGATAAAACCTCAACCAATAGCAGATGAGCTTTCTAAAATTGAAGTATCACAAACAGTTTCTCTTTTTGCTTTAATATACGAAAAGATGCGAAACGCTGTTGAATTTAGAGATAATCATCTTATTCTTAGAGCTGCAATAGAAAGAATTTTAAAAAGAAGACTAGCAATGAATCCAAACGGTCAAGATGAAGGTGAAAATCTTATTCGAGAACTACTGTGGGCAAGATATTTTGATAATGGTAGTTTTGATAAAAATCATGTTGCTAAAATTCAAAGAATTATAGATACTTATATAGAAATAAAAAAAAAGTTAGTTATTAATCAAACTTCACATTTACAAAAATATTTAAATGATTATATATTTGATCTTCTCACTTCAGAAATAGAAGAAAATTTAAATTTAGAAAAAGCCAAAAAACAATCATCAAAAACTTTTTACATTTATCAAGTACTAAGAAAAAAAATAAAAATTGAAGAAGTCGACGAATTAAAAAAAGATGTTATTTTTTTATCAGCGTTAGAAAAAGTTTTTCGCCGAAGTGACTGCGCTTATCAACGTTATCATCTTTTTACTACTTTTTATCAACCATTAAGTGATTATAGTAAAGAAGAACTGCAAAAATTGATTCCTAAACTACCAACCATTTTCAAACGAATTGATGAATTTATTAAAAATCAATATATAGATATTATTTCTAAATTTATTAAAAAAAACTTACCCCCTTTTATTATTCTTTTTGAAATTTTGGAAAAAAAAATCGAAGAAATTGAAAGTATTCTTACCAATAAAGAAAAACTAAAAAATATCGTTGATATTGTCTGCCATGAAAAGTATCATCAACTATCAACTAAAATAAGAAAATTAGCTTTACGTGCTTTTATTTATATTTTTTTGACTAAGATGATATTTGCCCTAATCTTAGAATTTCCTCTCTCAAATTACTTTTATGGAAGTATTGATTTCAAATCAATTATAATTAACACTCTTTTTCCACCAATTTTAATGACAGCAATTGTTCTTTCAATAAAAATACCCGGTGAAGAAAATACTAAAAGAATTTTTCAGCGGTTAGTTGAAATTATTAACAAAGATGAAAATTTTGAAAAAACTATTACTCTTTTTACTAAGAAGAAAAAAATTAAAAAACCAATTTTAATTTTTACTTTCACTGTTTTTTATTCACTAACTTTTTTAATAACATTTAGTTTAATACACGAAATTTTAACTCAATTAAATTTTAATCTTATTAGTGAGTTAATTTTTATCTTTTTTGTTTCAGTGGTTACTTTCTTTTCATATCGAATAAAACAATCCGTTAATGAACTAAAATTATCAGAAAAAGAAAGTTTTTTCACTCCTTTATTTGATTTTTTCTTTATGCCTATTCTTTCATTGGGCAAGTTTTTGAGTCAAGAAATTTCCAAACTTAATTTTTTTATTTTTATTTTTGATTTTATTATCGAAACTCCTTTTAAACTTCTTTTTGAAATAATTGAAGAATGGATTTTTTTTATTAAAAAAAGAAAAGAGGAAATTGTATAAGAAATAATTTTATTTTATTGAATTGACCTTGTTAATTGTAATTCTTGCGACATAGAATACTGAGATCCTTTCTTTTTTGATAAAGCAAGAAATAAAGATCCTCGCTTTTTTTTACGAGTAATCATTGCCTCCAACCACGTTTTTGATTCTCCAATTTTTTGACGAATGGATTTAAGTATTCTAAGTAAAATTTCCAAAAAACGAATATGATAAATACCCGGTTTTTCAGGTAATTGATCGATAGTTGTTTTTTCAATATCATGAACTTCAGAAAGAAGTGATTTATCAGCTTTTTTAATTAATTCTATTTCTCTTTTTATCTGCTCAACCAAATCTTTAATTTCTTTTTTTACCAATTCTCTTTCGTAATATTCTTGATAAGAAAATAAAGAAAATTCTCTTTTTTGAGATGAGGTGTGTTCTTTTTTTGGATTTGTATTTAGTTCATAAAAATAAGAATCATCATCAAAATCAAAAGAATTATTTACATCAATTTCAAGTGGATTTTTATAAGAATAAAAATTTGATTTGTTTTTTTTATTTTGAGAAGTATTAGAAAAATTCATGATTTAATTTTACTATAAGTTAATTAAAAAATCAATAGTTTTTTGTTTCCGAATAATTGCAGCATAAAAGTAACTATTAGCTTCCGCTTTTTTTCTTTCTTCTGGAGAAAGATTAACAAAAATTTTTTCAAGATCTTCTTTATCCACAGTAATATTTTCTTTATCAGCAATTGCTGAAAGTATAAATTCTAATTGGTAAGTTTCTTGAATTTCTTTTCGATATTGTTCTTTTAATTGATCTATAGTAATATTTTTTGATTTAAGATATGCTTCCACTGTCAAACCAATTTTTTTAATCTCATCAAGCAATGAAGATAACCGATAATTTAACTCTTCTTCAATTAAAAGATCAGAAATTTCACAATTAATTTCTTTTAAAAGAGCATTTAAAATTGAGTTAAAAAGCTTTTGTCTTTTAACCTCTTCACTTTCTTTTTCTTTTTGATCTTTACCTGGAATCCAAATCTCATCTTTTTTTTGTTCAGCTTTTATTTTATGAATTATTGTTTTTAGGTTTTTTAAATCAACTATTGGTTTTTGAGCAAGAGTAATTTTAATTTGCCAATCTTCATTTTCTTTAGCTTTTTTAAGCTCTATTTTTGGTGAACTAATTGGGTTTAAATTTTCTTTTTTTATTATTTCATTATAAATTCTTGGGATAAGATCATTAATTAATTTTTCATAGATTCTGCCTTTATCTATATTCTGCTTTGCTAATTTTTCTGGTACTGTTCCCTTTCTAAATCCAGGAATTACAAGATCTTTTTTTAATGAATCAAAAGCTTTTTTATAAGCACTATTTATTTCTTCTTTAGGAATATCAATTAAAAACTCAATAGTGTTTTTTGGTAATAAATTTTTTTTATATGAGTACATGTTTATAATTTTACATTATTTTTTTCAAAATACAATCTAATATTTTCTTCTTCTTTTTGAAACTCATTCATAAAAAATAAGACTTTACTACTCCACAAAAGACTTTCTGCATACACTTTACCAATTGATTCAATAGTAGTTAATCCACGATCAAAATAGTTCTTTTTTAATCCTTCTGAAACTTTTTCTATTGCTTCCTCCCAATTTTTAAAAATAATTTTACCTCCTCCCCAACCAAAAGGATTAAAAGATAAAGGTATTATGTAACGACCAAAAGTTGATTCAACTCCAGCAATTGAAGGAAGAAGATAACAGTTTATTTGTTTTTCGTAACAAACTTTTATAAAATTATCTACATAATCACTCAAAGGAGATTGATATTTTTCCAATATGTTTTTAATTGATATTTTTTTGTAAAAAATAGCTTTTTTTTCTTCTAATTCTTCTTGTAATATAGTTTTATAAGTTATTTTACTTGATTCACCAGCTTCTTTTCCAAAAACAAAAAATGGATTTAAAAATAAAAATAAAAAAATAATATTAAATATTGTTTTGTTCATAAAAAAAGATCCTAAAGCTTTTAAGAAAAATCTTAAAAACCTTAGGATCTAATTATAAATTATAGCATAAAATTATAGGTTTTCAATAATATTTCAATGAAGGTAATAATAAGCAATACCACAAGCAATAGCATCTATTTCATCATCTTCTTTTTTTTTAGAAATTTTTTCTACAAGATTCATCATTTTTTCTAGTGATTTTTTATCTGAGAAACCATATCCAGTAATGACTTGCTTAATTTGTAAAGGAGAAAGAAATTCAACTTTAATATTATTTTGTGCTGCAAGAAGAAGAATAACCCCCTGTACCTGACTTACAGGAACAATTGTTTTTTTATTTTTAAAAAAAAACAATTGTTCAATCACAAGAATTTTTGGGTTGTATTTATCAATTAGATCTTTAAGATAAGAATAAATAAAAAAAATTCTTTTTTCTATTGTATCTTTTCTATTTGATTTAACTAATCCGGATGTTAAGTATATGTATTTTTTTGGTTTTTTTTCTATATTAAAAAGCGCGTAGCCAAATTTTTCAAGTCCTGGATCAACGCTAAGAATAATCATTAATTTAAAAACTAACAAAAATGATGGGAGAGAATCGCCATTAGTACGCCTCGGCATACACCTGGCGCCTATCAATCCGCTAATCTTGCGGAAGGCTGATATGGATTCCTCATCTTGGGGTCCGCTTCGCACTTGAGATGCTTTCAGTGCTTATCGGATGGCAATATAGCTACCCGGCGATGCAGTTAACAACCGGTACACCAGGGATTGCCACCTCGAGGTCCTCTCGTACTGTCGAGGTACCCCCTCAAGAATCCAAGCGCTTGCACAGGATAGAGTCCGAACTGTCTCACGACGTTCTGAACCCAGCTCGCGTACCGTTTTAACGGGCGAACAGCCCGACCCTTGGGACCGACTTCAGCCCCA
>Ga0197142_1000299_pt1 | contig 45807 bp, 35 predicted proteins | sample GBS60_MetaG_FD_148614 | JGI IMG/M metagenome (GOLD analysis project Ga0197142, IMG submission 148614) | Sediment microbial communities from Great Boiling Springs, Gerlach, Nevada, United States - GBS 60_MetaG | ecosystem: Environmental > Aquatic > Thermal springs > Hot (42-90C) > Sediment... | reverse complement strand
TGTCGGGCCGACGCGCTGCGCCGCCAGGAGCACGTCGACGCCGCCGCCGCAGCCCAAATCGAGCACCGTCTCGCCCGGCTGGAGCTCGGCAAGCGCCGTCGGGTTGCCGCAGCCGAGCGAGGCCTCAAGGGCCTCCTTGGGCAGGCCGGCTATCTGCTGCCGCTCGTAAAGATTCGCGCTGACCGGGGCGCAGGCCGACCCCGCCGCGCCGGGCTCGCAGCAGGAGGCTCGGGCTCCTTGGAAAACCATCAGCGCCGCCTCGCCGTACTTCTGCCGGATGGCGGCTTTCAAATCCTGCTCGCTCATAAGGCATTCCGGAGCTCCTGCTCGTAAAAGCTGCGAAACCGCTCGCGAATGGCGTCGCGCGTGCGTTCGAAGACTTCGAGCTTTTCTTCGTCCGATCCGGTGGCGGCCGCCGGGTCGGGAAAGCCGAGATGAAGCCGGCGTCGCACCTCTCCGGTGAAGGCCGGACAGTTGCGCTCGGCTTCGTCGCACACGGTGATCACATAATCGAAGGGCTGGCCGAGGAACTCGCGGACGTCTTTGGGCCGGGCAGCAGACAGATCGATGCCGATCCGGCGCATGGCTTCCACGGCGAAAGGATTCACCTGGGCTGCCGGCTCGGTGCCGGCGGAGTAGACCTCCAGGCGCGGATCGAGCGTTCGCAGGATGCCCTCCGCCATCTGGCTGCGCGCCGAATTGCCCGTGCACAGGATAAGAACCCGCATTCGCTCCTCCGGAACTCTCTCAAACGGCCATTATCCCGAACCTGCCCCTGGCGCCGCAGGTACAATGCTTCCCATGAAGTCAGGAACCGTCGCGCTGATGCTACTGTTCGGTTTGCCGCTTGCGGCGCAAGCGCCCAAGGGCTGGCAGAAGGGCAAGGGATGGGGCTGGGTCTGGGGGCCGAACGACGAGATCGGCGCTCTGAATGCCATCACCGGGCCGGAGCACGTCCGGCGGGCTCTCGGCGAGGTCAAGACCGGCCGCGTTTACGACCTGGGGGTGCGGATCGACCATCGATCGTTCAAATGGCCCGGCCACGCGCCCCTGGTGATGATGACCTTCCGCTCGCCCGACGGCGTCCTGCGCCAGAAAGACCCGCCCGCCTTCGCCGGCAGCAAGCGGCCCGTCGCCTTCCACAGTTGCGCGCTGTTCACCTCCGACAACCTGGGCACGCAGATCGATTCGCTCGGCCATATCGTCACCGGGGAGGACAACCACTGGTACAACGGCTTCAAGGAGGCCGACTTCGGCGGGGATTTCGGGCTGAGGAAGACCGACGCCGACACCATCCCGCCCATCATCGCGCGCGCCGTCATGGTGGATGTGGCGGGTCTCAAAGGGGTCGAGGCGTTGCCGGCCAACTATCCGATTTCGCCCAAAGACATCGAGGCGGCGCTGGCTCGCCAGAAAGTGGAGATCGAGCCCGGCGACGTGGTGTTGATCCGCACCGGCACCTGCCGATTCTGGGGTGAAACCGGCGCCGACCATGCCAAACTTGCCGAACACGACTCGGCCGGCATCACCCTGGAGACCGCCCGCTGGCTGGTCGAGCAGAAGGCGGCCGTGATGATCGGCTCCGACACCACCGGTCTTGAGGTGGGCCGCGATCCGGCCTTGCCCGACGCAGTCATTCCGGTGCACGTCTACCTGCTCGTCGAGCAGGGGGTCCACATCGGCGAGCTGCACAATCTGGAGGAGCTGGCGCGCGACCAGGTCTGGCGCTTCACCTACATCGCCGTCACCAACCGCTTCAAGGGCGCTACGGCGGGCTTCGCCCTCCGGCCGCTGGCCATCCGCTGAGTCATCCCGACCAGGAATGCTACAATGGCGGTTCACTTGACCGCCATGGAGCGTGTAGGGCGGATTCTGGCCCGATGGAAACGGGCGCCGGAGTGCGTTGATCCTTCGGTTCTGGCGCGTGCGGCATGGCGGATCGCCGCCGGCGAGAAGGTGGCCGCCCACACCGTCGAGGTCCGCCTGGTGCGGCAGCACCTGGTCGTCGAGGTGCGTGACGAGATCTGGCGCCGGCAACTTCTCGCGCTGAGGCCTTTCCTGTTGGCGAATCTCCGGCGCGAGTTGGGCGAGGGCGCCGTCGAGGATATCGAATTGCGCCTGGCGTGCCCGAAGAAGAACCCCGGCCGGGTTCTCATGCCGCAGGCGTCCACCCGGAAGCCCGTCGGGCGCGACGAGGCCGACGCCATTGCCGATCCGGTTCTCGGCGCCCTCTACCGGGCGAGGCGAAGGAGGTCGACGGGGTGAAGATCACGGAAAGCCAAGTGCGCTACGTCGCCGAGCTGGCCCACCTCCAACTGAGCGAGGAAGAGGTCCTGCGCTTCACCGAGGAGCTCAGCGCCGTGCTCGCCTACATGGAGAAGTTGAACGAGCTGGACACCGAGGGCGTCGAGCCCATGGCGCAGGTGCTGTTCGAGGCCGAAGAGACGGCGACGCTTCGCGAGGACGTCGAGCACGAGACGCTGGGCTCCCAGATGGCGCTGGCCAACGCTCCCCTGGCCGGGTCGGGCTATTTCAAAGTTCCGCGGGTGATCGAGCGCTAGCTCAAGGGCCATGGAGATCGCCCGGCTGGACATCGACCGAATTCAAGAAGACCTCCGGCAGCGCCGCTACAGTGCCACCGAGCTCGTCACCGAGGCCCTGCGTTTCGCCGAAAGAGAAAATCCGAAGACGAACGCCTACTTGCACTTCTGCCCGGAGAGGGCTTTGGCGGCCGCCGCACGCGTCGACGAGCGGCTGGCGCGGGGAGAGGATCCCGGGCCGCTGGCCGGCGTACCTGTCGCCGTCAAAGACGTCATCGTCACCAAGGGCGTGCGCACCACCTGCGGCTCGCGCCTGCTGGCCCACTACATCCCGCCTTACGACGCCACGGTGGTGGTCCGTCTGGAGGCGGCCGGGGCCGCCATCCTCGGCAAGACCAACTGCGACGAGTTCGCCATGGGCTCCTCCAACGAGAACTCGGCCTTCGGACCGGTGCGAAACCCTCTGGATCCGGATCGTGTGCCGGGCGGATCAAGCGGAGGCTCGGCTGCGGCGGTGGCCCAGGGCACGGCGGTGGCGGCGCTCGGCTCCGACACCGGCGGCTCGATCCGCCAGCCGGCTTCCTTCTGTGGCGTCGTCGGCGTCACGCCGACCTACGGCCGCGTCTCGCGCTACGGGCTGACCGCCTTTGCCAGCTCGCTCGATCACATCGGCCCGCTGGCGCGCAGCGTGCGCGACGCGGCGCGGCTGCTCCAGGTGATCGCCGGGCGCGACCCGATGGACGCGACGTCGGCTTTCGCTCCGGTGCCGGACTATCTGGCGGCCATGGACGGCAAGCTCGACGGCGTGCGCATCGGGCTGCCGAGAGAGTATTTCCGCGATCTGGCCAGTGAAACGGCTCGCCTGGTGGAGGCCGGCGTCAGGCTGCTCGAGCGGCTGGGCTGCCGCCCGCAGCAGATCAGCCTTCCCACAACGGACTACGCCGTCGCCTGCTACTACATCATCTGCACGGCCGAGGCCAGCTCGAACCTCGCCCGCTATGACGGCGTGCGCTACACCTGGCGCGCCCCGCATACGGAGACGCTGGCCGACATGTACCGCCAGACCCGGGGCCAGGGCTTCGGAGCCGAGTGCAAGCGCCGCATCATGCTGGGCACCTACGTGCTGAGCGCCGGCTACTACGACGCCTACTATCTGAAGGCCCAGAAGGTCCGCACGCTCATTGCCCGCGACTTCGCGGAGGCCTTCCGCCGGGTCGACGCCATTGTCACCCCCGTTTCGCCCTTCCCGGCCTTTAAACTGGGAGAGAAGATCAACGACCCGCTCGAAATGTATCTCTCCGACATCTTCACCATCACCGGCGACTTGGCGGGCATCCCGTGCATGAGCGTGCCCTGCGGGCGCACGGCGCAGGGATTGCCCGTCGGCATGCAGATCCTCGCCCGGCACTTCGATGAACCGGGCATGTTCCGCATCGCCGAGGCCTTCGAGCGCGCCGGAGGATTTGGCGGCAACTGAGCGGGCCGCTTGATCATCCAAACTTGCTTAGGAGGGAACAATGCCTTTCACCTTGCCGAACCTGCCGTACCCGTACGATGCGCTGGAACCACACATCGACAAGGCGACCATGGAGATCCATCACACCAAGCACCATGGGGCCTATGTAACGAACGTCAACAAGGCCCTCGAGGCGGCGCCGGAGCTGGCCAATGCCTCCATCGAAGAGTTGCTGGCCAACGAGTGCGCCAGGGTGCCGGAGGCGATCCGCACCGCGGTCCGCAACAACGGCGGCGGTCACGCCAACCATACGTTGTTCTGGCAGATCATGAGCCCCCAGGGCGGCGGGCAGCCGTCGGGCGCACTGGCCGAAGCTATCAACGCGACCTTCAACAGCTTTGAAAACTTCAAGGAGAAGTTCACCAACGCCGGCATGACCCGGTTCGGCTCCGGCTGGGCCTGGCTGGTGCTGGCCGGCGGCAAACTCGATCTTTACTCCACTGCCAACCAGGATTCGCCGCTCATGCAGGGCCACATCCCGATCCTGGGCCTGGACGTCTGGGAGCACGCCTACTACCTCAAGTATCAGAACCGTCGAGCCGAGTACATCGCCGCCTGGTGGAACGTCGTCAACTGGGCCGAAGTCGCAAGGCGCTTCCTCGAGAACCGTTAGCGGCCGCTTCGCCTCGAGCGCGCGGCGACGACGCGGCCTCAAGTGCCGCCTTCTTCGCCGCGCGCAGGTATCGTTTCCGGAGGAAGATCGCCTTGGCCCGGATCGGGGCGCGGCAGCCGAAGGAATCCTTCACTTCATCCTGCACCGGCAGGCTGGTCTGTCCGAGGAGCTTTCAGGCGGGCAGCGGATCGGCGGAGGGCAGGTAGATCTCGAAGCTGACGAGCCGTCCCGGCTCGCTCACCGTCCGCAAGCGGCCTCCGACAAGAGCCATCAGCTCGCTCAGTTCGCCGATTCGCTCTAATTGATCTTCCGCTCGCACCCAGTTGCCGGCGCAGCTTAGTGTGACGGTGCCCCAGACGCCGGGCTCCAGCCCATCGGGCAAGCCGTTTGAAACCGAGGATAGGTGGAGCTGGCGGGTCTGGATGGCAAGCTCCCCTCCCTCGCCTACGGCGCGGCCCGCTGCTCCCGCCAGATTCAGCAGCACGTGTTCCAGCAGTCCGCGGTCAGCCAGCACGCGACCTGCCGACGGCTCCAGAGCGAACACCACATGAACCTTTTCGCCGGCGGCAGCCTCCATCAGGCTGTCCAGCCCGGCGACCGCCTCGTTTAGGTCGAAAACCTCCGGGCGGGGCAGCCGCCGCCGGCTGTATCGCGCCAGTTGCGCCGCCAGACGACCGCTCCGCGCCGCCGCCGCCAGGAGGGTTTCAATCTCGGCGCGAGCCTGCGCATCGCCGCCCAAACGCCGGAGCAGGGCCCCGCCGGCCTGCTCGATCGTTTCCAGCTCGCGGGAGAAACCCGCAGCCACCTCGCCGGCCAGCCGCCCGGCGGTTTCCAGCCGTCGGTCCTCCAACGACGGCATCGAGCCGCCCGCTTCGGTCCCAGCCGAGTCGGCCGAGTGGAACACGAGCGCGGCGCCGATGGTTTCGCCCTCCGAGTCTCGCAAGGGCACGGCGCTGCCGCGGACCGAGGTTTCGCTCCCGTCCCGGCTTACCAGGATCCTGTTGTCACCCAGGCCGAGGCTCACCCCCTCGCGCAACACGCGCGTCACCGGGTCGGCCAGTAACGACCCTCGCCTCGCATCAAGGCTCACAAAGATGTCCTTGACGCGCAGGCCGACCGCCTCGGCCTGCCTCCAGCCGGTGAGCGCCTCCGCCGGCCGGTTCATCAACGTCACCGTGCCGCGGGCATCGGTAAGGATGACCGCTTCATGGATGCTGCGCAAAGCCATCACCAGCCGCCGCTCGCTATCGATCAGCCGCTGCTCGAGCGGGTGCTTGTGCAGCGCAATCTCGATGGCCGAGCGCAGCGAACGCTCATCGAACGGTTTCAGGATATAGCCGGACGGGCAGGTACGCTTGGCGCGCTCCAGGATTTCGGCGTCGGCGTAAGCCGTGAGGAACACGACGGGAATGCCCAGCCGGTGACGGAGCTGTTCGGCGGCGTCCACGCCGTCCAGAGACCCTTTGAGCCGGATGTCCATCAGCACCAGGTCCGGCTCCTTCTCGACCGCCTTGCGGATGGCCGCGGCGGCCGTCGCCGCGGAAGCCACCACCGAGTAGCCCAGTTTTTTCAGGCACTCCTCGATGTCGGCGGCCACGACGCCTTCGTCTTCGACGACCAGGATTCTTGCTGGATTCATGGCAAAGTCGACCCCTCTTCGCCGGCGGGCTCCGGCAGCTCGATCTCAAAGCATGTCCCCCCGCGCGCCCGGTAGCGCACCGGCGCGTCGATCTGCCCGGCCAGGATTCGCACCAGGCGCAACCCGAGCGAGTGGACCGTCTCCAGATCGACGTTCGGCGGCAGTCCGATGCCGTCGTCGCCGACCGTCAACAGCTTCCCCCGTCCCGGCACAGGCGCCAGCCGGATGTAGATCTCCCCGCTGCGGCCGTCCGGAAAGGCGTGTTTGAGAGAGTTTGACACCAGCTCGTGGATAATCAGACCGCAGGGGATGGCAGTGTCGATCGGCAGCGAGACGTCTTCGACGTCCACGCGCAGGGCGATCCGCGCCGAGTCGATGCCGTAGGAGGAAAACAGGCTGGCGCACAGGTTCTTGACATATTCCCGAAAACCGATTCGGGACAGGTCGCGTGAGCGGTGAAGCTGGTCGTGCACCAGCGCCATCGAGCGGACCCGGTTCTGGCTCTCCTTGAGCATTTCGCGCGCCGCCGGATCTTCGAGCGAACTGGCCTGAAGGCTCAGCAGACTCGATATCACCTGCAAGTTGTTCTTCACTCGGTGGTGGATTTCCCGGAGCAGGACCTCTTTTTCCCGCAGAGTGGCATAGAGCCGCTGCTGGGAGCGCTTGTGCTCGAGCGCCATGGCGTAGAACTTCGCCAGGTAGTTCACCAGGCGCAGGTCCCGCTCGACGTAATCCCTGCCCGCATTGACCAGCACGAGCTGCCCGACCACCTTCCCGTCGAGCTTCACCGGGACGGCCAGAAAGCGCCGGAGGCCCCCCGGCGGTGCATTGTCAAAGAAGGCCTGACCGGTCTCGAGGGCCCTGGCAAACGCTCCGGTAGCCTCGGCCGGCGGCAACTCGAGGGGATCGACCGGTCCCCGCTCACCATCGGAATCAGCCGCCACCACCCTCTGCGGGGCGCCGTTGGCCGTGGCGCTCTCCGCCAACGAGATGAAGCCGGAGGCGCTGCCGGTGAGTTGCCGGGCCTTCTCAAGGACAATGCGGGCCGTCTCGCGGCTGGAGGAATCTGCCGCCACCAGCGGCCGGTACAAATCTTGCAATACGGCGCTGACGCCCTGCTCCCAGCACAGCTCTTCCTCGGCGCGCCGCAGCGCCGTCCGCGTCTCCTCGAGCGTTCGGCGCAGTCCGGCGACCTCGAGGCAATTGCGCCGGCAACGGCTCAGCCAGCGCCGCGAGACAAAATCGATGAAGGATTGGATCACGGCCGGTGTGGCGTCCAAAACCGGGTGGTTCGGCTCGACTAGGATTCTAGGCGGCGGTCCTCTTCCTCCGATCAGGAGTCGGGTCTAACTGGCTGAGGGCGAACGGAATAAAAACCGCACCTGGCCGTGAACGGCGCGGCGGGCTGTGATACACTCCACTCAACATGGCCCGAGAGCGATACAGGATGCGACGCAGGGATTTCTTTTCCGCCACCGCGACGGCCGCGGCCGTGAGCGCCGCGCATGCCCCGACGGCGCGCGGGGCCCCAAGCCCCAAGCCCGTCAAGTTCGTTCTCGGCTGTCAGAGCGGTCCCACGACGCCCGAGCGGCTACAGTTTTTCAAGCGACACTCGGTCGAGCACATCTGCGGCTATCCGGAAGGCTCGCGCGAGCAGCGGCGGTACACCGTCGAGGAACTGCTGCGACTTCGCGAGCTGTGCGAGAAACACGGCGTGAGCCTGGATATGGTGCCGGCGCCGTTTCTTACCTCCAGCCACATCGATCGCGAAAAGCGGGGCGCCATCATGCTGGCCCAGGATCCGGAGCGTGACCGCGACATCGAAGACATTCAGGAGTCGATTCGCGCCTGCGCCAGAGCCGGCATCCCCGCCATGAAGTACAACATGAGCATTCTCGGCGTGCTGCGCACCGGGCGGACGCCCGGTCGGGGCGGATCGAGCTACAGCACCTGGCGCTTGCGGGAAGCCAGGCCGGAGAAGCCGCTTACGCGCGCCGGCGTCGTGAACGCCGACCAGTTCTGGGAGCGGATCACGTATTTTTTGGATCGCGTCATCCCGGTCGCCAACGAGTACAAGATTCGCATGGCCTGCCACCCGCACGACCCGGGCGTGCCGCCCGAGGGCTACCAGGGCGTGCAGCGCGTGCTCGGGACCGTGGAAGGCCTCAAGAAATTCATCACCATTCAGGAGAGCCCCTATCACGGACTCAACTTCTGCCAGGGAACAGTCGCCGAGATGCTTCAGGACCCGGGGCGGGAGATCTTCGACGTCATCCGGTACTTCGGCGAACGCGGCAAGATCTTCAACGTGCACTTCCGCAACATCCGCGGCCGCCGGGACGACTTCCAGGAGGTCTATCCCGACGAGGGCGACGTAGACATGGTGCGGGCGGCGATTCTGTATCGCGATCTCGGTTACCAGTACATGCTCATGCCCGACCACGTGCCGCACCACCCGGACGATCCCGGCAGCTGGCAGGCGTTCGCTTTCGCTTACGGGCATATTCGCGGCATAATCCAAGCTCTCGCTTACATTCCCTGAGCTCACGACGGCGGCAGCCCGCCTGAGGCGCCGCTTCGGCCGCGACAGGGTGAGGTCGCTCCTCTCCCGTCCGATTGAGATGACCCGCCGGAGCGAGTCCGCCGGCGCGGTTTCGTACCCCTCTGAACTCGCGACCTCGGTCTACCCCCACCGCGCTTCGGCAGCCGCCGTCGGCGCTCTCCCGGAGTTCATTCCGGCGTTGCGCCGTGTCGCGGAGGGGCCGAAGCTCGATCCGCATCGATAAACGAACGCGCCCGCGGGTTGCCAACCGCGGACCGTTCTGTCATTCTGAGGGAAGCCCAGGAGGAACCAATGGGGGACGAGACAACCAGGCCGGCGGCGTCGCCGGACGGCGAACTTGCCCAAATCATCGGGGTCGTCGTGGCCGGCTTCGGCGAGGAACCCGCCGAGGCGCTTTCGACCGTCGAGCAGGCCAGTCTTTATCTTGAGCGCTTCCGACAGCATCCGGCCTACGAGAGCATGCGGGCCTTTCTTGGCGCCTCCCGGCATTTCCTCCTTGCTCTGGCGCGCGTGCAGTCGGAAGCGGACTTCGCTGCCGCCGTCGGCCTGCTCCGCTCGGCCGGGGAGGTCTTCCAGGCACTCGAATTCGACGAACTGAGCGCCGCCGCCGAAGGATTGCGCCTGTACTTTGAAGGAATCAGTGAGATCCGTCGCCAGAATCTGACCCGGGGCATGGAGCTGCTCGGCCAGGCGCCTGAGGTACTGGGGCGAGCCGGGGAGGTCGGCGCGCGCTTCCGTCCGCTCGTCGACCACATGGCTCCCGATCAGTTGTTCACGGCGGGCGTGATCGCGTTGGGCCGCGCCGACCTGGCGCTGGCTCGGGCGCTGTTCGAGCAAGCCGCCCAGAAGGCGGAGCAGTTGGCGGAAGCCTACTACGAGGAAACCGATGATGACTGGTCCTTCTGCCGGGGACTGGCGAAGCTCTATCGCGCCTACTACTCCATGTTCCAGCTTTGGTCGGACTTCTCACGGTTCGATCTGGAGCGCATCATGGCGCCGGACCGGCTGGCTCGTGAGGCGCGGGAGTGGATCGGCCGCACGGGTCTTGACAATCCGATCCGGCGCAACTGTTTTCGCCTGGCGGGCGTCGTCGGGGCCATCAGCGACGTGCTCGTGCCCGCCGCCCACTTGCTTCGCGCGCTGCTCGAAGGCCAGCCGACGCCCGAGCTCGACTATCCGGCGCTCGAGCGAAGCATCCAGGAGGCCGAGAACGAAAGCGCCGCGCTTGGCGAGCAGGGCGCAGGCCTCATTCGCGTCTGCGCCCAGCTGCGCACGATGCTCGCCAATCTCCGCCGCTACGATCAGGCGCGGCCGAAGGTCAGATCGGTCTCCGACGGCGGGCGCCCGACGCGGCTGTTCGTCATGATGCCGTACTCCGAGGAGGCTCGTCTTCTCGAGGACGCGCTCCGGCATGTCTTCGAGGATGAGCCCTACTGCTTCGAGCTCATCCTTGCCCGCGACCGCACGCTCAAGCCCGGATTGTTCGATAACGTCAAGGCGCACATGGAGCTGGTCGACGGTTTTCTCGCCGATATCAGCGATCTGAACCCGAACGTCATGCTCGAGCTGGGCATGACGGAAAACGACCCGCGCAACCGCCCGGTGTTCGTGCTCCGACGACACGACGCGCCTGAGGCGCCGAGTGACCTCAAGGGCCGCCTCTACGTCGAGTACACGCTGCCGCCCGCGGGAGCGCCGAGCCGGTCCGAGGCGCTGGCAAACCAGCTCCGACCCGCCTTTGAATCGATCGAGGACACGCGGGAGCTGCTCGCCCGGCGCCGGGCGCGCTACCTCTCCGAGCGCCTGATCTGGAGCCGCATCCGTCGCGCCCGGCTCATCATGGACGATGCGGAGGTGGACAAGCTCCGCAAGAGCTTCGAGACCGTCGACGAGCTCGAGCAGGCCGATGCAGGCCTGATTGCGCGCAAGACCGGATTCGATCCGCATCTGGCCGACGCGCTCGAGCGCATATTCCGACCCGCTGCCCGGGAGGCCGCGCCCTGAGCGCAAGGCGGCTCTAGCGCGCCAGCCAGCCTCCATCGACGGCGAGGATAGCCCCGTTCACGTAATCGGAGGCCGAGGAGGCCAGAAAGACTGCCGCGCCGCGCAGATCCTCCGGCGTTCCCCAGCGCGCCGCCGGGATGCGCGCCAAGATCGCCTGATTGCGCTCCGGGTCGGCCCGCAGCGCCTCGGTGTTGTCGGTGGCGATGTAGCCGGGCGCGATGGCGTTGACCTGCACGTTATGGGCAGCCCACTCGTTGGCCAGCGCCCTGGTGAGCTGAGCGATGCCCCCCTTGGCTGCCGCATACCCCGGCACCGTGATGCCGCCCTGGAAACTGAGCATCGAAGCGATAAAGATGATCTTGCCGGCGCGGCGGCGCACCATCTCTTTGCCGATTTCCCGGCTCAGCACGAACTGGGCGTTCAGATTCACCTCGATCACCCGGTCCCAGTACTCGTCCGGATGCTCGATGGCGGGCCTGCGAAGAATCGTTCCCGCGTTGTTGACCAGGATGTCGATCACCGGCAAATCCTGCTTGATCCGTTCGAGGAAAGCGTACAGCGCCGCCCGGTCGCCGAAGTCGCAGGCGTAGGCGGCGAAGCGCCGGCCGCGCAAGCGCACCTCGCGTTCCACCTCGGAGCCGGACGCCTCCAGATTGCGGCTCACCCCGACGATGTCGGCGCCGGCTTCGGCCAGCGCCAGGGCGATCGCTTTTCCGATGCCGCGCCGGCATCCGGTGACCAGCGCCACCTTCCCATCCAGGCGAAACAGATCCAAGACGCTCATAGCCGCCCTGTCGCTCCAAGCCGGCCCTCAGCTCCGCGCCCAGACATAGGCCGCGAAGGTGCGCCGGATGCGGAAGCCGGTGCGTTCGTACAGTCGTACTGCCCGCCAGTTGGCCGCCGTCACGGTAAGGCTCACCCTGGCGCAGCGGGCCCGAGCCAGCTCGAGCATCGAGCGGCGCAGCAACTCGTAACCCACTCCGCGGCCGCGTGCCTCCGGCGCCGTGCAGATCTGCGTAATGTGACCGGTCCGGGCCGAGACCAGGCTCGCCAGCGAGAGCCCCAGCAACCGGTCGCTGGCCGGATCGACCGCCACCAGCGATGCCGGCGCATAAAAGCTGCCGCAGCCGGGATACTGGATGATGTTGGCCAGAAACCGCCGAGCGCCGCTCACGGACCGGTATTGGTCATTGATCTGGCTGTCGATGTGGCCCCGGTAAGCGGCGGCGATCAGCCGGGCGGCGGCCTGCTCCAGGCTCTCCCGAAAGCCCTCAATGCGGATCCTGCCGGCCGCGGGGCCGGGCGGGAGCCGGTCGGCCTCTGCCAGATCGGCGACCATGAAGTAGCGCCGGTGCCCGCGCCACCACTGTTGATAGGGGAGCGGCCGCTCCAAAGGCGCCTCGAGCAACATCAACTGCGCCTCGATGCGGCGAAGTCGGGCATCGGCAAACAAGGAGGTGAGAACGGCCTCGAGCAGACGGTTCTCCAGCTCGGCTGAGCGAAACGGCGCAAGGACATAGAGGTCGCCGATCAGTCCCTTGGCATCCTCGGCCACAAAGTAGGAATAGCCGATCACCTCCCCGGCTGCCACGAGCGCCCAGCCGCTGAGTGCCCGCAAGCGAACGAAGCGGCGGACCAGGTCGGCTGACGGCCTGTAATCCCAGTCGAGCGTCTGCCGCCACAGCTCGGCCTCCTCGTCGAGCAACCCATCCAGCGCTTCCGCTCTCAGCCGGTCCAGCTCGACAAGTTGCAGCCCGCTGGCCTCGGGCAAGGCGGCCATAGCCCGATTATAGGCGAGACGTCGCGGCGGGCTATGTCAGGAAGGCTCGGGCGAGGCGGTCTGGAGAGCCACGCGCACCCGGAGGCGTTCGCGCGGCTCACCCGCACGCTCGAGCTGGAAGTCTGCTGAGCCCCACAGCCCGGCGAAGAACGCCTCGAGCTCTCCTCGTAATGCTTCGAATGTCTCCGGCGTGTTCGGCACAAGCAGTCGGTCGTTGAAGATCACTTCGCAGGCGTGCGGATTGAAGCGCAATGCGCCCCGAAACTCCGGCTCCTCTTCCAGCCGGCGGCAGGCCGACCAGGCCGCCTCATACGCCTGACGGAGTTTCGCGGCCAGCGGTCCGAGGACGGGCTTCTTGCGGTTGTAAAGCAACCCGAGCCGATTCTCCGCCAGATCGAGGCTGTAGTTGGCCTCGAAGCCGACCAGGATCACTCCCGGACCCGCCGCAAGGTGCCGGTAGTCGGCCACGTCGATGAGCAGCTCGCTTGCGGCGCTTTCCTGGATCCAGCGGTGGAAGACCGGGATCGCGCCGGAAAGATCACGCGGCGCAGGCTCGCACGCGAAGATCTTCAAATTGACGTGCTCGGGCTCGTGCGGCATTCCTGATCCCTCTCATTTCCCTGCTCGGGCGGCGAGCATCCTCGCATAGCAGCTATGGGCGGCCTCCAGGAACAACTGCGCCTCCTCGATCTGTTGCCGGGCCGACTCGGCATCGTGGGCGGTGCCGTCCCGGCGGTGCGCCGCGAAGTAGTAGTGGGCGAACTTGCCCTGCGCAAACGGATCGAAAAACAGTTGCGTGTCGTAGAAATGCTCCCGGAACTGCTGGTAGACCGCCTCGGGCTCCTCCGGAGAGGACCCCAGTTTGAAGCGCAGCAGCGCCTGGGCCCCATGCATCATCGCCGCATAGGCGGCCCGCGCGGCCCGCTCGACCTTCCCGGCCTCGAGCAACAGTTGCGCCTCGAACGCCTCCCGCTCGCAGGCGGCGAGCTGGAAGTCGACCGGCGAGACCACCTCGCCGGCACACTCCCCTACGCCGAGATCGCCGATGGTGAAGACGCGCGCGTCCGACCAGTCCACATAGAAGGACGGATCCTCCTCATAGGGCGGCACGTGCGTGAGGTCCTCGATCATCTTCTTGCATTCGGCCTTGCCGATCCGCTTGATGAAGGCTCCGAAGGATTCCCCGAAAGCGCGCTCGTTCAGATAGCGGCGCGTAATTCGCTCGAGCGCTTCCGGCACCCGCTTGGCCGGAACGGCGCCGATCGCCAGGCCGTAGGCGCCGGCATTTTCCTCCCACTGGCCGCCGACGAGCAGTTGGAAATGCGGCACGGTGTAGCCGTTCTTGTTGCGGCTGACGCCGTAGAAACCGATGTCGGCCACATGATGCTGGCCGCAGGAGTTGAAGCAGCCGCTGATCTTGATGTGCAAGTTGCTGATGCCGCCGTTCTCATGGGCGCCCTGGGCGAGCAGCCGCTTCCGAAGCTCCGCCGCCAGGCCCCGCGAGGAGGCGATCCCCAGCTTGCAGGTATCCGTGCCCGGGCAGGCCACGATGTCGGCGATGGTGCCGGCCACCGGCTCGGCCAGTTGCGCCGCCTCGAGCTCGGCGTAGAGAGCGGGCAGGTCCGCCTCGCTCACCCAGCGCAGCACCAGGTTCTGCTCCACCGTCGTCCGCACCGTCTCGCGGGTGTACTTGCGCGCCAGGTCCGCCACGCGGCGCAGTTGCCAGGCGGTGATATCGCCGAGCGGCAGCGCGATGGTGACAACGGCGTAGCCGGACTGGCGCTGGCGGTGGACGTTGCGCCGATACCAGCGCTCGAAGCCCGCCGGGCGCGGCGCAGTGATCTCGACCAGGCCGGCGTCTTTAAGCGGCGCCTCCTGATAGGCCGGGATCTGGCGGAGCATCTCTTCCCAGCGCGGATCCGGCTCCAGCCTCGCGCGCTCCTCCTCGACCAGCCGCTTGAATTCTTCTATGCCCAGCTTGTTGACCAGGAACTTGATCCGCGCCGTGTTCCGGTTCTTCTTTTCGCCGTACTTGGTGTAGACGCGCGCCACGGCCACCGCCAACGGCAGCAGCTCTTCGACGGGCAGAAACTCGGCGAACAGCTTCGCCTGGTAGGGAACCGTCCCTAATCCGCCGCCGACGTAGACTTCAAAGCCGCGGCGGAGAGCGCCGTCGAGCTCGCGCACCGCCGCAATGAAGCCCATGTCGTGCATGCGAACCAGCGCGCAGGGGTTCTCCTTGCAGCCGGAAAAGGCGATCTTGAATTTTCGGCCGAAGTCCTGGCACTCGGGGTGGCCGAGCAGGTAGTAGGCCGTCATCTTGGCATAGGGCGTTACGTCAAAGGTTTCATCGCGGCAGACGCCGGCCAGCGGGCAGGCGGTGACGTTGCGGATCGTGTTGCCGCAGGCCTCGCGCGTGGTGATGCCGACGGCGGCCAGACGCCGCATGATGGTCGGGGTATCGTCGATGTGGACGAAATGGAGCTGAAAATCCTGCCGTGTGGTCACGTGCGCGACGCCGTCGGCGTACTCCTCGGCCAGTTCGGCGATCACCTCCAGTTGCCGGGCGTTGAGCCCGCCGAAGGGGATCTTGATCCGCTGCATGCCTGGCGCGTCCCAAACGGTATTGGGGCCTTTGGTCGGCTTGCCGTCGGGATAGGCGAGCGTGCGCGTGGTGCGGCCGTCGTGCCGCTGGCCGCTGTCGTAGCGCTGGCCGTAGACGCCGCGCCGGAGCCGGATCTCGGCGAAGACCCGCTCATCGATCTTGCCCTGGCGGCGAAGCGCCAGATCCGACTCGAAGGCGTCGATTTCCGCTGCCAGATGCGGCGGCATTTGGCCCTCGAGATAATCCTTCCAGAAGGGGTTGGAGGCTTTCATGGCGTAGAAGGCCGCCGGTGCGGCTATACCCTAAACTATATCGAAATTTTAGGGATTGGGCAAGCCGTCTGCCCAGCGCAATACTTGACACCGTTTGCCGCCACTGGTTACGCTGTTAATGGCACACCGATCGGCGCCCGTAGCTCAGCTGGATAGAGCGTCTGGCTACGAACCAGAAGGTCGCGTGTTCGAATCGCGCCGGGCGCACCACGCCTTGTCCGCGTTGCCCCGACTGCTGAGGTTCACCGGCCGAGATTCTGCGCGAGGTTGGCCCGGCCGGTGCTTCTTGCCTGGTCGGAAACGGCGGTCGGGAAGAGCCGCCGGCCGGCTGTTACAATTGGGGGGAGCGGAGGGGAAACGTGCCCGAGACGGAGAAGGTCGCCACCGCCGGTGCGCGCTTGCGTGCAGCACTGGCCGCCGAGCGCCCTTTGCAGCTTGTCGGAGTGGTCAACGCCTACTGCGCACGACTGGCCGAGCGTGCGGGCTTTCGGGCGCTGTATCTGTCGGGCGCCGGCGTAGCCAACGCCTCGCTGGGCCTGCCGGATCTGGCGCTGACGACGCTGAGCGAGGTCGCCGAGGATTTGCGGCGCATCACCGGAGCGACTGATCTGCCGGTGTTGGTCGACGCCGACACGGGCTGGGGCTCGCCTCTGATGATTGCTCGCGCGGTGCGTGAGCTGGCGCGCGCCGGCGCCGCCGGCTGCCACCTCGAGGATCAGGTTCCCGCCAAACGCTGCGGCCATCGTCCGGGCAAAGTTCTCGTGTCGGTCCGCGAGATGGTGAGCCGGCTGGAGGCGGCCGCCGAGAATGCCCCCGATCGCGATTTCCTGCTGGTGGCGCGCACCGATGCGCTCGCGGTCGAAGGCCTGGAGGGCGCTCTTGAACGCGCGCAGCGCTATATCGAGGCCGGCGCTCAGATGATCTTCCTCGAAGCCGCCTCCTCGCTGGAGGACTACCGCCGGGTGGAGGCCCTCGGGATCCCGGTCCTCGCCAATCTGACCGAATTCGGCTGCACGCCGCTTTTCACGCTCGAGGAGCTGCACCGGGCGGGGGTGGCCGCCGTCATCTATCCGCTCTCGGCCTTTCGCGCCATGAGCCGGGCGGCTGAGCGTGTCTACGAGACGATCCGGCGCGAGGGCACCCAGCGGAGCGTGCTTGGGTCGATGCAGACGCGTGAGGAGCTTTACGCGGTTCTCGGCTACCGCGATTGGGAGGAAAAGGCCGACCGATTCCTTCAATCTTGAACGAGGAGGCTGAGGGGCAAATGAATGCCGGTGAGGCCCCGGTAAAAACGACAGGCGGCAAGGCGACCGGCGCGGGCTTGCGCGGCCAGACGGTGGGGCAAACCGCCATCTCCACCGTCGGCAAGGCGGGTTGCGGGCTCACCTATCGCGGCTACGATATCGAGACGTTAGCGGAGAAGGCCCGGTTCGAAGAGGTGGCCTACCTGCTGCTATACGGCAAGCTGCCCACCGCCGGCGAACTGGCCGCCTTCCAGGAGCGGCTGCGCGGTCTGCGGGCTCTGCCCGCGGCGCTTCGCGAGGTACTCGAGCGCATCCCGGCGAAAGCCCATCCCATGGACGTCATGCGGACGGGATGCTCGATGCTCGGCACGCTGGAGCCGGAGGGCGATTTCTCGCGTCAATGGGAGGTGGCTGCCCGCCTGCTCGCGGTCTTTCCTTCCTTGCTCTGTTACTGGTGGCGCTACGCCACCGCCGGCGAGCGCATCGAGGTGGAGACCGACGACGAATCGATCGCATCCCATCTGCTCCGCCTCCTGCACGGACGCCGGCCCGATCCGCTTCACGTCGAGGCGATGAACGCCTCCCTGATCCTGTACGCCGAGCACGAGTTCAACGCCTCCACGTTCGCCTGCCGGGTCTGCGCTTCGACGCTTTCCGATTTCTACTCGGCCGTCGCAGCCGGCATCGGGACGTTGCGCGGCCCGCTCCACGGCGGCGCCAACGAGGCCGTCATGGCGTTGATCGAACGCTTCGCCGGGCCGGAGGAGGCGCGCCAGGCCGTGCGCGAAATGCTGGCCCGCAAGGAACGGATTATGGGCTTCGGCCACGCCGTCTACCGGGAGCGCGACCCGCGCAACGCCGTCATCAAGAGCTGGGCGCGGCGGCTTTCGGAGGCCGCCGGCTCCCGGAGGCTCTTTGAGATCTCTGAGGCGATCGAGATGCTCATGTGGGAAGAAAAGCGCCTGTTCGCCAACCTGGATTTCTTCAGCGCCACCGCGTACCACATGATGGGCGTCCCCACGCCGCTGTTCACGCCCCTGTTTGTGGTCTCGCGCATCACCGGCTGGTCGGCGCATATTTTCGAGCAGCGCGCCAACAACGTCCTCATTCGGCCGAGCGCCGACTACGTCGGTCCGGACCGCCGCCCGTGGGTGCCGATCGAAGCGCGCTCCTGAGAGTTCCCCATGGCTGCCAGCGCACCGAAGGATGCGCGCCGGCCGGAGCCGGACCGGCTGCTGGTGGAAATCGCCGACTACGTCGTGGGCTACGACTCGAGCCGGAGCGAGCCGGCGATGGAAACCGCGCGATGGGCCTTGCTCGACTCGCTGGGCTGCGCCTTGCTGGCGCTGGGATTTCCCGCCTGCACCAAACTGCTCGGCCCGGTGGTGCCGGGCGCGGTCCTGCCCGGCGGGGCGCGAGTGCCGGGTACGGCCTGGGAGCTCGATCCCGTGCGCGCCGCCTTCAACCTCGGCGTGATGATCCGCTGGCTGGATTACAACGATACCTGGCTCGCGGCCGAATGGGGCCACCCGTCGGACAACTTCGGCGGACTGCTCACTCTGGCTGACTACCTGAGCCGTCGCGCCGCCGCCCGACGCCGGGCGCCCCTGACGGTGCGCGATCTGCTGGCCTGGGCAATCAAGGCGTACGAGGTTCAGGGGCTGCTGGCGCTCGAGAACAGCTTCAACCGCGTCGGCCTCGACCATGTGCTGCTGGTGCGCGTGGCCACCGCAGCTACGGCCACGGCGATGCTCGGCGGCAGCCGCGAGGACGTCATCAACGCCCTCTCCAATGCCTGGCTCGACGGCGGCGCGCTGCGCACCTACCGCCACGCGCCGAACACCGGATCGCGAAAGAGCTGGGCTGCCGGCGACGCCACCAGCCGCGGCGTCTGGCTGGCCCTGAACAGCCTGCGCGGCGAGATGGGCTACCCCTCGGCGCTCACGGCGCCGGTCTGGGGCTTCCAGGACGTGCTTTTTCGCGGCGCGGAAATCCGCCTGGGGCGCCGGCCGGCTACCTACGTCATGGAGAACGTCCTCTTCAAGATCTCCTACCCGGCCGAGTTTCACGCCCAGACCGCCGTCGAAGCGGCGGTGAAGCTCCACGAGCAGGTTGCCGGACGCCTTGAGGAGATCGAACGCATCGTGATCGAGACGCAGGAAGCCGCGGTGCGCATTATCGACAAGAGCGGGCCGCTGGCCAATCCGGCCGACCGCGATCATTGCCTCCAGTACATGACGGCGGTGGCGCTCTTGCGCGGCCGGCTCGAGGCCGAGGACTACGAAGACCAGGCGGCGGCCGACCCTCGCATCGACGCACTGCGCGCGGTGATGGAGGTCCGCGAGAATCCGCGCTTCAGCCGCGATTACCTCGATCCGGAGAAGCGCTCGATCGCCAACGCCGTCCAGGTCTTCTTCCGCGACGGCACCGCCACCGAGCGCGTCGAGATCGAATACCCGTTGGGCCACCGGCGCCGCCGCCCGGAGGCGCTGCCGCTGCTCGAAGCCAAGGTCGCCCGCGCCGTCCGCGCGCATCTGGCGCCCCGGCGTGCCGAAACGGTTCTGGCACTGGCGGCCGATCCGGCGCGCCTGGAGGCGATGCCGGTACACGAGTTTGTCGAGCTGTGGGTGATCTGATCGCCCCCGCCTTCAATCGTAGGGCGGGCGCATCAGAATGAACTCGAAGCGCTCCGGATCAAGCCCCCGAGCGCGCAAATCGGCGACGCACTCGGCGACGCTCGCCCCCACGGCCGCGATCCGGCGCAGAGGCAGGCGTTGCGGATCGTAGATCTCGATGGCGATCCATTTTCCTACCAGCGCGTCATGTTCGGCGAGCGTCAGCCGTTCCGGTTCGCGTCCGACGAGACTCTTGACGTCGAAGCGGCTCAGGCGGGGCATTTTCGAACCAACGATTCTAGCCTAAAAGCGGTTGAGCTCGTCGATGAGGGCCTCGAGCCCCTTCTTGCGATAGAGGTTCACCAGGCGCTGCTCCTCGGGCGATGGTCCGATGAGGCGGTCCAGACGGTCGCCTGCCAGCCGCTCGCGGCTCGGAACCCAGAACTCGCCGTTGTCGAACTCCACGCGGCTGACGAAACCTTTCATCGCCTCCACAGGCACGGCCCGCGAAAACCGGAGGGTCGTGTCGGTGCTGACCTGAGCGGTCTCGCCGGGTCGCAGCAAGATCTCCGCAGGGACTGAACCGGCCAGGTATTCGCGCCCGAAGCGGTCCTGGAGGATCCAGCCGATCTCGAAGTAGCGGACAAGGCGCCCGGAGCGGTTTCGGACGTCGAGCACGGCGTCGCGAGCCTCCTGGGGCGCCACCAGCGCCGCGCCCGAAAGCGGTTCGACCGGCGCGTCCGGCCATCTCAGGAAAGCGAACTCGAGCCGGCGGCCCGCTGCAAGCGCGGTCGCCCGTCCCCGGCGGCTGATCTGGACGTCGAGCGAGGGCCGATCGGCCTGCCGCGCCAGCGAAGCCAGCATCTCCTGGCGGAGTCCCTCCGGTCCGCGAGCCGCCAGCACGCTCTTGAAATAGCGGCGGTCGCGGCGTGCTTCGATCTCCCAGGCGGTCATGGTGCGGCGCGAGTTCAGCCGGTCCGGCCCGTAGAAGGTCAGATCGTCGAAAAGCACGCCGTCCAGCTCGACGCGCACCAGAGGCCCGGCCGTGGCCTGCAGGGGCCGGAGCAGCCGCAGGTCGATTCGCACCGGAAAGGTCTCGCCCGGGGCGACGTTGAGGCTCGGCACGCTGACGCTGGCCTTGCCGCCCGGGGTTACCTCCTGCGCCAGTACGACGAGAGTCACGCCGCGGATCGCTGCGGCGCCCGAGTTGCGGAGCCGGAGCGTGGTGTGCAGGTCGACGACGAGGGCGCCACCGCGCGGGCTCGCCTCAGATGCCCCCCAGTCGGCCGAGACGACCGTCACCGGGGACTCGGCCGGAAAGTCGACGCGGAGCGTTTGCCCGGCGGCCGTCGCCAGGCACGCTGCCACCAAAGCCGACCTACTCCACATAAACATTGTTCACCGTCACCAAGCCCGTCTCCTCGTCGACGAAACGGGCGGTCATGGCGCCTTCGGCGCTGGCGAACACCATCACCGGCGCCGCTCGCGGGTTGAGCAGCGCCAGCGATCCTTCGGACTCCCGAACCTGGATCCCGTCGGAGGTCGACTCGACCAGAGGCGCCTCCGGGCGCGGGGCTTTGGGGTGGGGCATATGCAGCCACCAGCCTCCCACCACCACGACGGCGATCGAGGCCAGAGCCGCCGCCACGCGCCAGCGAAGGGCGGCGGGCGCCCGCCCGGGGGCCGAGACGCACTCTCCGGCCTCCAGACCGAGCTGGATGTTGGCCCGCATCTCGGCCGCCGCGCGCTCCCAATCGAAGTCGGCCGGCAACTCCGCAGCGGCCTGGCGAAACCACGCGGCGGCGCGCCGGTAGCCTTCCACCTCCCGCCGGCACGTCTGGCAGACGCCGAGGTGTCGGCGGAGGCGCCAACGCATCCACCATGGCAGCTCTCCGCCGGCAAACAGCGCCAGCAGATTTGCCTGCGGATGACTCATCGGTTCCTCCGTTGCAGCCACTGCCGGAACTTGATCCGGGCATTGGCGATGTGCGAGCGCACGGTCGCCTTCGAGCAGTTCAGCCGGCGCGCCACCTCCGCCGCCGGCAACCCTTCAAGATCTCTCAGCACGAGCGCCAGTCGTTCCCGCTCGGTCAGCACTTGTAATCCCTCTTCCAGGAACAGGCGGCGCTCGGAACGAAGAAGGAGCTCTTCCGGGCTCTCCTCCGGGGGCGCGGCCAGCGGCTCGGTCAGGGCCCCCACCTCCAGAAATTCGGCGCGGCCGGCGCGGCGGAGAAAGTCGATGGCGGTGTTGGTGGCGATCCGCGACAGCCAGTGTGCGGCTTTGTCAGGGTCCTTCAACTGGTCTTCGCGCTGGAGCGCTTTGATGAAGGCCTCTTGCGTGAGGTCCTGCGCATCGGCCACATTGCCGACGATGCGGTAGATCTGAACGAAGATCCGGCGCAGGTTCTCGGCAATGAACCGGCTGCGGCGCTCTGCCGCCTCCGACACCGCCGGGGGCAAGGTCTCGCTCATCCGTCTGGAAGCGCGTCCCCGAGATGCGACCGCTGCGACCATGTCCTACTTGGAATGACGCAGGCGAGCTCAAAACGTGGAAACGATCGCCGCCGCAAGCCCGGTGACCACACGGGGGACACCCCTCCCCATCATAACCAAGCCGCCCTCCAGCTCCGGTCCGATCCGGCTCAGCGCGACGCCGCCGAGGCCGCCTCAAGCAACTTTCGGTGGATTTGGCGGAAGCGCGCCGGCTCCCTCACGTACTCGGTGAAGCTCTCCACCGCCTCCCCGGCGATGCGCCGGGCCGCCTCCGCGTCGCGATCGGCGAGCGCTCGCAGCAGGCCGAAATCCTCGATGCCCTCGCGCATCTGCTCCAGCCGAATCGAGCTGAAGAAGCTGCGCCGCAACCGATTCGGGTAGACGATAAAGGCGTCGCCCGGCGGCAGGTAGGTGCGGCCTTCGTTGATCACCGGCTGGGTGTCCTTGAACGGTTCCGGTCCCCAGAAGTTGCCGCCCCAGTGCAGGAACCCTTTGAAGTCGTACTTGAAGTTGATCCAGTGCAGCAGCCGCGTCTTGAGGAGCGAATAGTCGATGAAGCGGTTCATGTAGCGGCCGCGCGGGCTCAAGGCGGTGTAGAACCAGACCTCGCCGCCGCGCCGCACATGGGCCTGGAGCAGCTCGAGCTTGTCATCGAAGGTTCCAAGCTGCGGCACCCAGATGTCGACCGTCTTCTCCATGAAACCCAGGTCCTGCCGGGCGCCTACCGGCTCGATGGTCCGCACCCCCGGCATCAGGCGACGCACCAGCTCTGCCGTCTCGACAAAACCCTCGCGCTCCCATTCGTGCGGTTCGTCGAGAATTCCCTGAAGGTAGAGCCTCGTCCAGCCGCGCCGTTCGAGCAACCGATAGAGCTGGGGCAGGAACGTTTGCAAGAATTCGCGCGCCCGCGGGTCCGTGCGCTCCAGACTGCGCAGCACGGGCCGGCCGCCCTCCAATACCCAGGCCTGGACCATCAGCGGCGCATTGCGGACCCTCTGCCGGTGCATGAGATTGCCGCCCTCGATCGGTCCCGGCACGCCCGCCGCCTGGAAGGTCTCCACAAACCGCTCGAAGTGTCTGAAATCGTAGCGGAGCGCCCCGCCTGCGACTTCAGCCTGCGCCAGGCGTACCGGGTTCGCGAAGATCGAAGTCTGGTGGTACCGGGCCATGAAGCGAGCGATGTTGCGCATCAGCTCCCACCACGCATCGCTGAATTGCGCGCAGCCGTAGAACTGCTGCAAGTGCGCATCGCTCAGGTTCAAATAGTTGCTGATGTTGAGCGGGACGGGCGAGGGAACCGCGGCGGCATGAACGCGCAGCCGGTAGGGGATCTGGGCGAGCGGCTCCACACCCTGTCGGAGGCGCAGAACGCCGCGATAGAGGCCCGGCTCCTGGTTGGCGGCCACGCGGACCGTGATCCACACCGCGCGCGTCTGGTTGCTTCGCAGCGTGAGGGGAAACTCCTCGAGCAGTGCGTCGGGAAACAGCGCGGGGGCTTTGCGGACCAGCTCCTCTTCCGGCGTGTTCGGGGTGTTACTGGTGACCACAACGTATTCGACCCAGCGCACGTTCACCGATTCGATCGGCATGCCCGGGCCCGTGAGCGGCAGCGCATCCGCCCAGAGATCGCCGACGACCTCCGGGGAGCGCAGGGCGAGCTGAATGCTCACGTGCGAGTTTCGGGCCGCCTGGAATTCCGGCGGCTCGAGCCGGGCGGTTCCGGCGGGGTCGTCCGGAAAGATTTTCACCAGCGGGTCGGCGAACCAGTAGTCCAGCTTGGCGCGCCGGGCGCAGGCCGAGGAGCCGGCAGCCGCCAGGACCGCCAGCACCAAGGCGGCGCGGCGCCAACCAAACCGACGGCAACGGGTGGTTCTGTTCACGGCAATGCCTCCAGGAGCCGGCGTTGCAGCCGGCGGAATGTCTTGACGTCGCGGACGTAATCGTTAATATGCGGAATGGCCTCGGCCGCCAGGCGCCGCGCCCCGACCGGGTCCTTCCGCTCGAGCTCGCGCAACAGCTCGTAGTCTTCGATTCCCTCTCGCATCGCTTCCAGCCGGATGGAGCTCAACACGGAGTGCTGCGCCGGATTGGGATAGACGATGGCGTTGTCGCCCGCCGGCAGCAGCGTCCGGTTCTGGTTGATCACCAACTGGACGTTGTCGAACGGCCGCGGACCCCAGTAGTTACCGCCCCAGTGGAGGAACCCGGTGAAGTCGTGCCGGAAGTTGAACCAGTGCAACAGGCGCACCTTGAGGAGCGCCAGGTCGATAAACCGGTTCAAGTATCGGCCTTGGGGCGCGATGCAGGTGTAAAACCACGCCTGGCCGCCCTTTTCGAGATGGGCCCGGATCAACTCGAAGCGGCGGTCGAAACTCCCGAGCACCGGCACCCAAATGTCGCAGACGTCGGCAAAAAAGCGGATGTCCTGGTCGAGCCCGACGGCGTCGATGGTTGGGATGCCGGGCAGGCTTTCGCGCACGATCCTGGCGTAGCGTTCGTAGACGGGCGCCTCGCGGTCGTGCGGCTCGTCATGAATGTGCTGGATGTAGCGCTTCTCCCAGCCCCGTTTCTTGAGGTGCGCATGAAGCGCGCCGAGGAAGCCGCGCAGGTACTGTTCGCCGCGCGCGTCCGAGGGATCCAGTGCGCGGCGCACGGCTCGCCCGTTCTCCACCACCACCGCGGGCACCGTGATCGGACTGAAGAAACCTCCGCTGCGCCCGAGCAGATGCCCGCCTTCGATGGTGCCGATCAGGCCCGCCCGCTCGAACGTCTCCACCCAGCGGTCCAGGCGGGCAAAGTCATACCGAAGAGCTCCCCCGGGACCGACGGAGGGCTCGGCCAGCTCCGCCACGGGCGTCAGAATCACGTTCTGCCGGTGCTCGGCCATCACCCGCCCGACGTTTTCGAGAAGTTGCCAGTAGGCCTCCGAGTATTGCTCATCAATCTTGTAGAAGCGGCGCAGATTCGCCAGACTGAAATCGAACCAGTTGGTGACCTGAAGCTTCTGCACTGCGGGCACCCGGGCAGGGTAGACGCGCACCGCAAACGAGGCGGTGGCCGTCTGCGCCTCGCCGTCAAAGAACCGGACGCTGCCCCGGTAAAGGCCCGGTTGAGCGTCGGCGGGAACTCGTGCGGTGAGCCAGATGGCGTGCGTGCGCCCTGCGGGCAGCTCGAAGGGGAACTCCTCGCGCAGCGGATCCGGAAACAGCGCCGGCGCCGCTCGGATCACCTCATCGAAAGGCGTGCCGGGGGGATTGGAGCCGACCGGGACATAGTCGACCCAGCGCGCTTCGACCGCCAGCGCCGCCTGGTCGAGTCGAGGCGGCTCGACCTCGACGCGGAGCTTCGGCACGCCCCCGGCCGAGCGCACGGCAAACTGGAGACTGATGTGGCCGTTGCGGGGCGCCGGCCAATCGCGATCGCCCGCCCGGTTGGTTCCCGGCCGGTCGTCAGGAAAGACCTTCACCAGCGCGTCCACGGGCCAGACTTCCAGTCTGCCCGTGGTGCGGCAGGCGGCAAAGAGCGCCGGCAGGCAGGCCGCGAGCGCCCATCGCCGGCTGAATCCGAAAAAAGCTCGCAGATGGTGGGGCATCACTGTTATTAGAGACGATCGCCTCCGATATGGCAACCCCTCGCAGGCGCTCGCCGGCCGCGGATGCGGCTGATATACTATGCGGGTTCCGGCGACGATCCGAAGCGGAGAGGGCAGCGGTGGAAAAGCCGATCATCAGCGCCGACGACGCCGCACTCCTCATCGAGGACGGCCGCACGGTGGCGATCGGCGGCTCCGGAGCCGGGCATGCGATCCCGGACATCCTTCTGCGGGCGCTTGGCGAACGCTTTCGCCGGACGGCTCAACCCCGGAATCTCACCCTCCTGCACGCTTTTGGAGTCGGCAACCAAAAGGACCGCGGCCTTGAGCACATGGCCTTCGCCGGCATGTACCGCCGGGTGATCGGCGGCCACTGGTCGATGGCCCCGACCATGGCGCAACTGGCCGCCGAGAACGCCTTCGAAGCCTACTGCCTTCCGGCGGGCGTGATGGTGCAACTGTTTCACGCCGCAGCGGCCGGAAGCCCGGGCTGGCTGACCCGCGTCGGGCTGCACACCTTCGTCGACCCGCGCCTGGAGGGCGGCAAGCTGAACGCAAGGGCGCAGGAAGACCTGGTCGAACTCGTCCGGCGCGACGGGCGGGAGTATCTCTTCTACCGCACGATTCCGATCGATGTCGCACTCCTCCATGCCTCCGAGGCCGACCCCGAGGGCAATCTTGGCATGAACCGGGAACCGGGCTTTTGGCACAACTGCGCGCTGGCTCAAGCGGCCAAGGCCTCCGACGGCATCACCATTGCGGTCGTCCAGCGGCTGGTGGGGCGGCGCCAGATCCACCCGCGGGACGTCCGCGTCCCGGGCTGCTTTGTGGACTACCTCGTCGTCGACCCCGAACAGGGCATGACGTTTCAGACTTTCGAGGAGCCCTCATGGACGGGCGATACCGTCAAGCCGGACAGCGACTTCGGCGAATACCCGTTGAGCATTCGCAAAGTGATCGCGCGCCGGGCCGCGCTCGAGCTCGAGCCCGGCGCCGTTCTCAACGTCGGCTTCGGCATTCCAGACGGGGTTCTCAAGGTGGCTCGCGAACAGGGTCTGGCGGCCACCGTCGTGCCCACGATCGAGCACGGGCAGTTCGGCGGCATCCCGGCCGAAGGGCTTGACTTCGGAGCGGTGTACAACCCCACGGCGATCGTCGAGACCGGGCACATGTTCGACTTCTATCACGGCCGCGGCGTCGACCAGTGTTATCTGGGTTTCCTCGAAATCGACCGCGAGGGCAACGTGAACGTCAGCAGGCTCGACGGAACGATCATCGGCACCGGCGGCTTCATCGACATCTCGCAGGGCGCCCGCAAATGCGTCTTCTGCGGGACGCTGTCGGTACGGGCGCGCCTGGAGCTCGCCGGCGGCCGGCTTCGGTACCTCGAGCCCGGCCGGCCGAAGATTGTTCCCACCGTCTCCCAGATCACCTTCAGCGGCCGCTATGCCCGCGAGCTCGGCCAGCAGGTGCTCTACGTCACCGAATCGGCTGTGTTCCGGCTCGCCCCGGAGGGGCTGCGCCTGGAGGAGATCGCTCCGGGTCTCGATTTTGAACGGGACCTCGCCCCGCAACTGGGATTTCGCCCGATCGTGGCCGAACCGCTCCGGGTGATGGCGCCTGAGCTGTTTCGGGACGGGCCGCTGCCCCGCGCCCTCTTTGCTAACTACCGATAACGATGACTTACACCAACTTACTCGTCGACATCAGCGAAGCGATCGCGCTCGTCACCCTCAACCGGCCCGAGAAGCTCAACGCCTACGACCGCGAGACGCTCCTCGAGCTCGAGGGGTGCTTCGCGGCGCTCGAAACCGACCCGGGCGTGCGCGCGGTGATCCTGACGGGGGCGGGCGAGAAGGCTTTCGTCGCCGGCGCCGACATCGCCTGCCTGGCGAGTCTGGCGGCGGCCGGCGGCCGCGAGTGGGCCCGGCTCGGACAGCGCGTCTTCGCCCGGATCGAGCGCCTGAGCAAGCCCGTCATCGCCGCCGTCAACGGCTACGCGCTCGGCGGCGGTCTCGAGCTGGCCCTGGCCTGCCATATGCGCGTCGCCTCAGAAGCCGCCCGTTTCGGCCTGCCCGAAGTCAAGATCGGCCTGATTCCGGGCAACGGCGGCACGCAGCGGCTGCCGCGCCTGGTGGGCAAAGGCCGCGCGCTCGAGATGATGCTCACGGGCGAGCCGATTCCGGCGGCCGAGGCCTGGCGTATCGGTCTGGTGAATCAGGTGGTGCCCGGCGCTGAGCTGATCCCGGCGGCGCGGGCGCTGGCGGGCAAGATTCTGGCGAACGCTCCCGCGGCGATCGCTTTTTGCTTGGAGGCGGTGCGGGAAGGCTCGGAGATGCCGCTGCCCGCCGCCTTCGAGTTCGAGGCGGCGCTTTCCGGCCTGGTCATGGGCACCGAAGACGCTCACGAAGGGGTCCGCGCCTTTCTTGAGAAACGCCGGCCCGTTTTCCGCGGTCGGTGAGCCTGACGTCTTCGGGGCGATTGTGGTACACCGATGGACATGCCGATTGATCGCCGACAGTTTCTCGCCGGCGCAGCGCCGGCGCTGGCGGCGGCTTGTCGCCGCCGGCCGGCCACGCCGGGCCCCGATCCAAGCGAGCTCGATCGGGCCGCCCAGGAGCCCGTCCTGCGCCTGGACGGCCTGAGCTCGCCTGTCATCATCGACTCCATACGCTTGCTCAAAAAGGACAGGGAGTATTTCGTCCATGTCCGCTCCAAAGACGGGGCCGAGGGGATTTCCGTGACCAACCCTCCGCGCGCCGACTATCTCTATCCGATTCTCAACCAGCTCGTCATTCCTTTCTTCCTCGGAAAGGATGCCCGGGATTTGGAGAACCTGCTGTGGGAGTTGTATCGCTGGCGGGACAATTACAAGCTCTACGGGCTGGCGCTGTGGAGCCCGCAGGCCTGGGTCGAGTTCGCCATCCTAGACATGCTGGGCAGGATCCTCGGCAAGCCGTTGGGGGCGCTCATCGGCGAAGTCCGGCGCCGGGAGGTGGCCATCTATGTGGCGAGCGGCCGGCGCGACACCACCCCGGAGCAGGAGATCGACCATCTGCGCGAGCTGCTGGAGAAATCCGGCGCGCGGGCGCTCAAGTTCCGCGTCGGCGGCCGTATGAGTCGTAACGCGGACTCGTTGCCCGGGCGCACCGAGCGGCTCATTCCCCTGGTTCGCAAGAGTTTCGGCGACGCCATCGACATTCACGCCGACTCCAACAGCTCCTACGACGCACCGAAGGCCATCGAGGTCGGCCGCATGCTCGAAGAGGTCAATGCGGTCTTCTTCGAGGAGCCCTGCGAATTCGATCATCTGGAAGAGACCAAGCAGGTCGCCGACGCGCTCACGATCCCGGTGGCCGGCGGCGAACAGGAGTACAGTCACTGGCGCTTTCGGTGGATGATCCTCAACCGCGGGGTCGACATCGTTCAGCCCGACCTGCACTATTACGGCGGCATGATCCGCTCGATGCGCGTGGCGCGGATGGCCGACGTGGCCGGCATGCCCACCACCGTGCATATCTCAGGCGGCTTCGGCTTCGTCTACATGTTGCACTTCGCCTCCGCGATCCGGGATCCGGGGGCTTATCAGGAGTACAAGCTGGGCACGGAGCGCTACAACGCCTGGTTTGATCCGCCCATCACGGTCAAGGACGGCAAAATGAGCGTGCCCGGCGGAGCCGGCGTCGGGATCCGGGACATCAAGGCGGTGCTCGAGGGAGCGACGCCGATCGCCTGAGGCGGCCCGGCGGCGGTGGTAGAATACCGGCGCGGCCGTCGGCCGCCTTGGAGTCTTGCCATGAATCCGCCCATGCAATTTTCCCGACGTTCGTTCCTCGCCGGCGCTTCCGCCGGCGCCGCCCTCTCCGCTCCGCCGCGCCTCACAGTGGCGCAGCCGCGCACCGCCCAGGTGCGGGTGGAGGACGGCGCCATTGTGCATGCGGAAACTCCGACGCTGCGCGCCACCCTCGAAAAGGGTTTTCTCACCTCCCTGGAAAGCAAGATCACCGGCGAAAAGTTCATCGAACCTTTCGATCGCACGCGATTCGACGCTTTGCAACTGGTCTATCCCGGCCGCGAAACGGTGGGCCTGGGCGAACAGCTCTTCGGCGACATCACCGCGCGCCAGATCACGCCCGTTTCCGCCGAGTTGCGCTTCCAAAGCTGGAACGGCGACGGTCTCCTTCGGGTCTCGGTCGATCCGGATTCCGGGGACTTGCTTGTCGAACCCTCGGGCTTCTCCTCGCGGCCGGGGGTTCGCGCCTGCCGCTGGACGATCGCGGGCATCCGGCGCGACCTGCGGCTGGTGGCGCCGTTCTATCAAGGGGTCGCGCTCGAGCTGAACGATCCGCTCATTCGTAACTCCTACTGGCGCTGGCCGCAGAGCTGGGAGGCCGGCTTCGTCATTCTTCAGGGAGCCAACAGCGGCTTCTGGGTCCACACCCAGGATGATCGCTACCGCTACAAGTCGCTGCGCGTCGGGCTCGACGATGAAGCCCGCGCGCTCGGCTTCGACGCCGAGGCCTACGGACCGATCGACGGCAACCTGGCGGCGGGCGGCCTGGCCTGGCGGATCAACGTCTATCAGGGCGGCTGGCAGACGCCGGCGGGACGCTATCGCGACTGGCTGTGGTCGGCTTACCGGCTCGAGCGGCAGGAGCGGCGCCGCGCTCCATGGATTCACCAGCTCGCCATGGCGATCTCCTGGTGTCCGACCGACCTGGCTGTGCTGGAAAGCCTCGCCCGCAAGGTGAATCCCGCCAAGGTGCTGATTCACCTGCCCAATTGGCGCACCGATCCGTACGACGAGAACTACCCCACCTACACCCCGAGCGAGGGCGCACGCGCCTTCCTGGCTCGGGCGCGCCGGCTCGGCTTCCATGTGCTGCCGCATTTCAACAGCCTGGAGACCGATCCGAACCACCCGGTCTACACCCAGGTGCGCGACTTCGCCTATCGTGACGTCGAAACCAAGAAGCTCTACGGCTGGAGTTGGGTGAACCAGCGCTCCATCGGCGTTCCGGAATCGAACGCGGCGCGGCTGCGCTTCCGCGACAAAAAGGTGATGGTGAAGATCCACCCCGGGCTCGCGATGTGGCGCTCGCTGCTTTGCGAACGCATCCAGGATAACGCCCGGGCGCTCGAGCTCGAGGCCGTCTTTATCGACGTGACGCTGGTGACGGGCAACCTGCACAACGCCCTGGTCGAGGGCCTGACGAGCTCTGAGGGAATCAATCGTCTGATCCATGAGGTCGGCGAGCTCGGCGGCGGGCTCGCCGTCGGCGGCGAGGGCTTGAACGAAGTGATTGCGCAGGGTCTTTCCTTTGCTCAGGTGCATCTGTTTCGCAGCGCGCACAGCAACATCGAGGGGCTGGAACGCACCGGCGGCTGCCCGTTGAACGACTTTCTGTTCGGCCGGCTCTGCCGCTCCTTCGGCTATTCGCGTCTCGGCGGCCGTGACGCCGCCGAGGAGCTGCGCGCCCGCATCCATGAGGAGCACAACGCGCTGCCGACGATCACGATTCGCTCGGCCGAGGAGATTGACCATCCGACGCCGGCGGTCCGGCGCGCTCTCGAACGCGCCCGCGCCTGAAGCGAGGGCCCGGCGCCGCGCCGGCACCGAAGGGGTTCGTCTATACTGAAGCGGGGCAGGATTGGCGACAAGAAGGTCCTGTCCGGCCGGCCGGCCCGGCGGAAAGGAGGAATCATGAGACTGGAGAGAGTGCTTGCGGCGATTATCCCCGTATTGCTCCTGCTGGCATGCGGTCCGAGCGAGGAGCCCGAGGCCGTCGTCGAAGACATCGTCAAGGCGGCGGCCGGCAACGTCGAGCTGCTGCTGGACAAGCCGTCCATGAGCGTCATGCGCGTCACGCTGCCCCCGCAGGCGCGCCTTCCCATGCACCGTGGCGGGGACCGCGTGGTCTACTCGCTCAGCGATTACAAACTCCGATACTTGACTCCCGGCGCCGAAGGCAGGATTCAGGACTTCCGCACGGGTGACATCCACTGGCATTCGGCCGGTGTTCACACCGTGCAGAACGTCGGTCCGATACCGGCCCGCTACCTGGTGGTGACGCGCAAAGGCGTCAATCCGACGCCGGGCGTGACCTCCAACATTGCCGAGCTGGCGCCGGAGAAGGCGCGGGTGATCTTTGAGAATCGCGACTGCAAGGTCATCGAGATCGCGCTTCAGCCCAAGGACAAGCTGCCGGCGCACAACGCCGCCGGGCGAGCCGTTTATACGTTGACGGCGGCGAAGCTCCGGTTCACCGCGGGCGGCCAGTCGATCGAGGAGGAGTGGCCGGAGGGCGCGGCGCACTGGCACGACGGCGGCGAGCACGCGGTGGAGAACCTGAGCGCCGAACCGGTCAAATTTCTCATCTTCGAGATGATGTAGGAAAATCGGGGACAGTACACTCAATCCCCAATTTCGCGCCGCTCCATCTCCTCAACGCGTGCCGGGCGGGGAAGACCTAACCCGTAGCTGAGCCAGGATCCGGCGCGCTTCACGGATCTGGCGCTCGAGCGCAGCCTTGTGCCGCCAGGCCACCTCATCCAGACGCTGGCTCGGGACGGCGATCACCTGTTCGATCTCCCGGAGGTAGCGCTCGGAGAGCTCGAGCCGTTGGGCTACGGTCTCCGGATTGTGGAAGCCGCCGCCCCCGAGCGTGACGTAAACCGGCGTCGTGTGGGCAACCTGACCCTTGCCTGCCTCGCAACGCGCCGCGATCCAGATGCCCCGCTCGGCCGTGAGTTCCACGTCGGCCACGAGCCGCTCCGCCCGGACGCCCTCCCGCCTGGCGAGCGGGCGGCCATGGCCGATGATCTCGACCGAAGTGAGCGGAATCTGCTGCGGGTGGCCGAGCGCTTCAGCGCGCACGCGAAGCCTGGCGCCGGGCGCCACATCCAGCGTCTCGCCGGGCAGCTTGCCGTTCACCTCGAGCAACAGCACCGGGCCGGTGGTAGCAAAGGTATGGCCGCGTTTGACGGCCTCAAGCCAGTTTTCGAAGGTGAAGTCTGAGCCCACGTAGGTGTAGAAGCGGGCATCGCCGATCTGAGAGCCCCGCTCTTCCAGTCCGTAGCGGGCGCCGCGGCCGCACCAGGGGAAGTCCGAGCCGGCCAGCGCCGTCAGCCGGAAGCCCAAATCGAGGAAGTGATAGTAGTGTTCGACGGCGAGCGGGCCTTCAGGGACGCAGAACTGCGCCAGCTCCAGGAAATCGACCTTACCGCGGAGAATGTTGAGCGTCATTCCGCGCCAGCCGTGAAAGCTCATGCCCTGATGCGCGAAGCCGGAGATGCCGCCGAGCTCATGTACCCGGTCGAAGACACGGTCGTAGGAGTAGTAATCGTCGCGGTAGCGCACAAGCTCGCTCGCGCCGAGCGAGATCGTGTGTCCGATTTCCGGCGTGCGGGGCTCCTCCTGGCCGGGCGAAAGGATATGGTTGCCTTCGCGATAGCGGCCCCGGGCGCCGAAGGCGTACTGGGTGTAATACGTCGCCCAGAAATCGCCCATCTCGAGCAAGTTGCCGACGTGGATATCCTCGGCCGCCATCCAGCGCACGATCGCCGGATCGTCGCGCGGGGAGCGCTGAAGGTGGATGTGATCGTCGGCGGAGTACCAGCCGCGGGCGGGCATGTCGATCCAGCGCTCCAGCCGCCACACCGGTTGCGACGTCTCCCCGGGTTTCAGAGTGAGGCTGTGCGTCTGAGTGAGGTACTCGTAGCCTTTTGAGACGCGCACGTTGTAGCGGCCTGCGGGCAATCGAACCTGGAAACCTCCGTCGGCATAAAAGGATCCGTCGGGCAGTACGGCGTAGCCCTCGGCGCGATCGTTGCGGCCCCACATCACCGCCACCGCGCCTTCGGGCACGGGGATGGCCGTCTCCGATAGCGCCACCGCACCTGTGACTCGCGGCCGCACGCCGCCGTCGCCCTCGATCAGGATGCGGGCCGCAGCAGGCCGGCCCGTCGCCGCCTCCAGGATCCGAACGCGAAGCGTCGCCTCGCGGCCGGTTTGCGCGGAATAGATCACGGCGTAGAGGAAGGCTCCGGCGAGCGCCACGCGCAGCAGAGGCCTCGTGCCGCTAGGGTTGAGATCCGCCATGGGAATTCCTCCGATTTCAGTTCTGCCGGCGAACGAGCTCGATGAGCCCTCGCCATTTCCGGTGGACGAGCTCGGCAAGGTTGAGCAGGATGGCAAGGCCGAGGAGTCCAGGCCAAAGGCGCAGTGTGGCGGCCACAGCCCGCCCGCCCGAATCGAAGACCTCGCGCACGGAAGGCCGCATACGCCCACCCGTGAATTCGGCCACCTGGCGGAGCAGCGTTTCGTTGGCGCCGTAGTCGTTGAGCTCCTGTTCCTGGCGGTAGACGCCCAACTCGGGGAAGGTTTGCGACACCTCGAGCGGCCGGATGCGGAACAAGCCCTGCTCGTCGCTGATCGGCGCCCGCCCGCGCCAGGCGCCGACGGCGACCTTCGAGAGCACCAGCGGCCGGCGGAAGCCGTTCGGGCCGAGCACAAAGATGTCAGGCGCCTCATCCGGCTCCTCGACGTGCCGTGCCAGGCGGTAGTCGGCCACAATCTCCTGGTTGGCGCTGTCAAAGCTGACGAAAGCCTCCGCCGCCTGCGCACGCGGCAGCAGGTCTCGCATCAGGTTCGTCCAGAACTTGTCAAAACCGGGCCAGTCCATCCAATCCGCCGCCCAGCGGCTCTTGGCATCGGAGGTGAACACGGCGGCCCGGCCGAGCCCGTACTGCCATCGCGCCAGCAGAGGGTCTTCCTGATCGGCGCGCAAGAGGACCTCGGCGGTCGGTTTGGCCTCAAAGCGAACGTAGCCTTTGAGGGCCGGCGCCGTCTCCAGGCCGACGCCGTCGAAGATCTCGCTGCGTTTGAGCACCACGGGCCGGATGGGCTTTTCAACCACGGTCGAGCCGGTGTGCTCGAGGACGTCGCGCAGCAGGACCTGCTCGAGCCCCGCCGGATCGCTCACCAGATACGCCTTTCCGTTGGCGAGCGTGGCCACGCGCTCCAGATACTGTTTGTTGACATCCTGGCCGAGCCCGACCGTTGAGATCGTCACGCGCCGGCGCGCGGCCTCCTGCGCCAGCGCGAGGCTGTCGCCCTCTTCGGAGATGCCGTCGGTCAGCAGCACGATGTGCTTGAACGTCGCCCGAACCGGCAAGATCCGGCGGTAGGCCTCGGCCAGGGCTGGTGCGATCTGGGTCCCGCCGTCCGCCGTGATGCCGGCAATCAGCCGCTTGATCAAGTTTCGGTCCTCGGCCAAGCGGATCGGCACCGCCCATTGGAAAGAGTTGTCGAAAATGAGCACGCCGACGCGGTCCACCGGCCGCAGATGTTCCACGACGTTGATGGCGGCCTGCCGCGCCAGTTGCATCTTGCGCCCTTCCATCGACGAAGACTTATCGATGATGAGCACCAGGCAGGTGCCTTCGGGCGACTGCGGCGGCGCCAGGCGCGCCGGCAGCGCGTCTTCGAGCGGATCGGGCAGCCGCTTGTGCTCCTCAAGATAAACGTTCTTCTCGCCGGCGATAGCCAGCAGTCCGCCGCCCTGGCGGACATAGGATTCGAGCGCGCGCTTGCGCTCGAGGGGCAGCCCTTTCAGATCAAGGTTGTTGAGGACGATGATGTCGAACTGGGACAGGTCTGCCGGCCAGGCGTCGCCGAGCGGCCTCACCTCGAAGCGAGCCGCCTCGAGCAGCTCGAGCAAGTGCCGCCCGGCGCCGGGCGGGTCCTCGGAGACGTACAAGACGCGGGGCCGGCGCAACACGAGCGCCTGGGCGAAGCGGACCTCGCCCAGCTCCGCGGTGCGGATGGTGCCCGAGAGATCGAACGCGCCGCTTTCACTCAGGCTGGCGTAGACCCGGATCCGATTGAGGCCCGGCTCCAGCACCACGGGGCTGGCGCCCAACGGCTTGCCCTCCGCGCGAATTTCCACCGTGCCTTCGGCGCGCCGGGGCGACACCAGGGTGAGGTCGATGGGGAACCGCTCGCCGGTGAAGGCCGCCGTGGGAAAGCTCACCGTCTCCAGACGAAGCTCGGGGCGCTTGCGCCCGGCCAGCGGGAAGGTGTCCACCGGGATGCCCTGCTGGCGCGCCTGCCAGACGGCGCGGACGATGCTGCCGCGGTTCTCCTGGCCGTCGGAGATGAGCACGATCTTGGGTACCAGGCCGGCGGGCATGGCGGCGATCGCCTCGAGCAACGCCGCTTCGAGATTGGTGCTGCGGCCCGCCTCTCCGGCCGTCGGGGCAAGCCTCCAACCTGCGGAGATCTCCTCGGGGGAAGGCAGCCGCGTCTGGCGCGCGAAGGGGATGACGCGAATCCAGTGCCGGCCGCGCGCCCGTTCAAGCTCGGTCACCAGGCGCGAGGCATGCTCGAGATCCTCTTCGGAGACGCTGGCCGAGGTGTCCACCAGCACCGCCACCGCCATCTTGGTCTCCCAGACGCTCAGGCGCGGCTCGCACAGCGCCAGCAGGATCAAGGCCAGCGCGGCGGTTTTGAGGACGAGCCCGGTCCGGCGCATCAGACGGGGCCACTCCCAGAGCGCCCAGGCGAGCAGCGGCGCCAGCAACAGCAGGGGCCACAGCCGAACCCAAGTCATGATGCCCTCGGCAAGGAAGGCGCAGTCAGGGAGCGCACCCGGCGTCGCCACCATCGCAGCCGGTCGGCCGGGGCGCGCCTGGAGGGGGCGGTGCGCCTCGCCGTGCGGCCGAACCGGAGCCACTCCACCGCCAGAAGCAGAGCCGCCAGGGCCGCCAACAGCGGCCACGGGTCTCGAAAGGCCGCCGGGCGGATCCGGGGATCGGGCAGACCCGTCAGCGCTGAGGCCGGCGGCTCCCACCTCCGGAGGGCGACCTCGGGAAGGCTCAGCGAGTAGACCAACTCGCGGTCGGCTCCAAGTACGCGCACGATGCCGGGAGCGCCGGAAAAGAACCGCAATCGGTCCCCGTGCAAGGTCGCAGGCAAGCTGGCGCCCGACTCCGAGAGAACCTTGACGGAAGCCGGGTTGGCGCCCTCGCCGAGAGCGACCTCCACAGCCCCGACGCTGCCCGCGTTCAACTCCCAGCGCCGGAAGACGCCCGATTCGATCCAGCGCAGGATGTTGGCCGCCAGAAGCGGCGCCGCAAGCTGATAGCGAGCCGAAGCGTCCATCGGGTCGAAGCCCAGCACGACGGTCTTGCGCAGGCTCCGGGGGTCGCGCGCGGCAAGGATCACCGGGCCGGCGTCGACGGAGGCGACCACATCGAAGCCCTCCGGCGGGGCCAGGATGCGGGCCGAGCGGAGCTCGAACTCCTGCGTGTTGAGGCCCGCCGCAATGGGGTGCTGCCCGTTCCAGGTCCGCACCACGGCGCGGGCCACCTCGCCGCGAACGGGGGCCGGACTGCCGGCCGGAGGCTCGATCCAGAGTGTATGCGCTTCCACCGGACCGGGCGCCGGGCAGCGATCCAGCACCAGGAGATCGGCCGGGCCATCCAACGCCTGGCCGGGCTTGCGGTAGACCGCTTCGACAAACGGGCTGGCCTCGAAGGCGGCGCGCAGCCGCTCGGGCCGCTCCGAGTAGACAACGATTCTCAAGGAACGCTGCGCCGGAAGCTCGATGCGGGCCCGATCGTCGGCCACAAAGGCGTCGCCGGGCTCCAGGGCGAGCTCCACGGCGGCCGCCGCGCGCGTTCGCAGCGGGAAGATCACTTCGGCCTCGGCGCCCGCATCCAGGTTCAGGATGCGGGACCCGGCGGGAGCGCCGGCGAGCCGGGTGCGGAGTTCAAGCCGGCGCGACCTGACGCCGTAGTTGCGCACCGAGACGTACATGTCCCACAGATCCGGCTCCGTCGGCGAATGCCGCAAGCCGATCTTGCGGATGCCGGCGTTCTCGATCCGATCGTCGAGGAGGAGCAGGCGCAGGCGGGGAATGGCCGCCAGGGCCGGCGCCTCGCCGGCGGTTCGCCCGCAGCCCGCATAGACGATCTCGCCGGGCCGCCGGGCATGAAGCCGCTGCACCCGTTGGGCGAAGTCGATCGCCTGCTCCAGGTGAAGGGCGCCCGCGCCGGGCCGGAACTCCTCGATGGCGCGCCGCAAAAGCTCCCGGTCCCTTTCAAAGGCAGTGACCGGCGTAGCCAGGGCTTCGGCGCGCACCAGCATCAGGCGATCTTCGGCCGGGAGGATGTTGAGATAGCCGAGCGCGAGCTCGCGCGCCTGCTCGATGAGCGTGCCCGATGGCGTGCGCGCCCCCATCCAGGCTGACGCGTCCAGAATGAGGACGTGATCTTCGCCCCTCTCGTCCCGGCTTCCCCAACGCACCTCTGCCGCGGCGAGCAACAGCAGCGCCAGGGCGAGCAGTTGAAGCGCAAGCGACAGCGGCTCGCGAATGCGCCGCCGGCGCCGGATCTCGGTCTGCCGCGCCGCCTGCGTCCAGAACCGCAGTGTGGCGACCAGCTGGCGGCGCCGCGCCCGATCCAGCAGGTACAGCACCGTCATGAAGGCGGCCGCAGCGCCGAACAGCGCCAGCAACTCCCCAAGAGTCAGGTTGACCAGGTGCATCTATTGGAGCGCTCTCGCCTGGTAAAGCGGACCGAAGATCGCCTCTTCAACCGGCAGGCTGGTGGAGAGCCCCACGTAGCGCCCGCCGCTGGCGAGCGCCACTCGCTGAAGCTCGCGCGCATATGCATCAAAGGCCTCGGCGTAACGGCGCCGGGCCTCGCCATCGAAATCAATGAGCTCGACGGCGCCCGTCTCCGCGTCCACCAGCTCGAGTTCGCCGCGCGCCGCCGGCTCGCGGTCCTCCTCGTCCCAGATCTGCACCAGAAACAGCTCATGGCCGAAGTCGGCTAGGTACTGGAGCGGGCGCTCGCTGCCTGAATCGTCGAAGAAGTCGGAGATCACCACCAGCAGGCCGCGCTGAAGAAAACGGGTGCTGAACTGGCGAACTACGGCGAGATAGTCGGTCCGGCCCTGGGGCTCGAGCGCGCTCAGATAGTCCACGACCGGCCCGAAACGGTGCCGCCCTCCCCAGCAGTGGAAAGGATCGCTCAGGTGGTCGGAGAAAGGCAATACCGAGATGGCGTCCAGGCGCACCAGCCCGACGTAGCAGAGCGCCGCCGCCAGCCGCCGCGCATAGTCGAACTTGGTCCCTCCGCCGGTGGCCATCGAGCGGCTCACGTCAAGCAGCAGGCGGACCGGGATGCGGGGCTCGACATGAAACATTTTCATGAAGAGCTTCTCAAAGCGCAGGTAGGCCCGCCAGTTGACCGCGCGCAGATCGTCGCCGTAGTGAAAGTGCCGGTGATCGAGGAACTCCAACCCAGGCCCGGCCTGGCGCGAGGGGTTGTGTCCGCCGACCAGTCCGGGAAAGGACTTCTGCCAGCGGATGGCCAGCCGTTCGAGTTTTTCGAGGAAGCCCCGCTCGATGAATGGCTTTTGCGCCAACGCCGTTCCTCTTTCAGTATAACGGCGCCGCCGGGGACTCCAGACCGCTCAGGCGCGACTCAGCACGTAGTAGAAGGCCACCCGGTTTTCCCCGGGTTCCAGGTAATCGCCCAGCGCGTAAAGAAGCGCCGCGGATATCGGGGGGGAAGCCCACTTGCCGATCAGCATCTCCTCGTCGACGGCGCGGATCTCGTTGTGGAACGCCGTGAAGTCGTCCAGGCGGACGAACTCCTCGGTGAAACTCACCTCCGTCTCCCCGCGCCGGAGCCCGAAACGGTAGCGGCCCTCCAGGCGGCCGTCGACGGGGGTAAAGCGCAGGTGGAACAGCACCGGGTTGGCCTGGTTGAGCAGGCTGATGTTGGGCCGGGTCAGCCAGATCAGGTTGCCTTTCCAGTCCCCGGCCAACTCTGCGAGGCTCGGAGAGCGAAGGCGGGGATCCGAGAAGATGCGATGATGATCCTCGACCGACATCTTCTCAAACGGGTAGTTGTTGCGCTCCATGACAAAGGTCGCAAATTCGACCCCGTTGGGGAACTCGCCGAGATGCATCACGCCGATGGCGCTGTCCTCGTCGATGACCTTGATGGTGTCATAGACGATCCGATAGGGGTGATTGCGGTAGCGGAGCAGCAGGATGCGGTCGCCCTGGCGGAAGTAGCGGCGCGCGTTGTCGGGGTAGTCGGTTTCGCGCACCTCCGGGTCGCCCGGCACAAACCGGAGCTCGTAGTTGACCACGTGGCCGCGCGCCGCGCCGTTCTCGATGCGGTCGAATCGCTTCCAGAAGCTGCCGCCGGCGAAGATCGCCCCGGCCGAGGCTTCTTCGCCGGCGAGGCCCGCCGTGCGGAGGCGTTCCTCCCAGCCGAGGAGCGTGTCGCGCGCGAAAGACCCTTTCCAGAAAGAGTCCGGGAAGATGCGCTTCCGCTCGAAGTCGATGCGCACGCGCCCCGTATTGAGCAGGGTTTCGAGCCCGAGCGTGGGCGCATCGCGCAGCACAGCCTGCAAGTCGGCCGTCGGCCGCGTACTGAAGTAGTCCGGCGTCTGGGCGCCCCGCAGCAGCTCGCCCCGCACGTCTTCGACGAGGATGCCGGGAGCCGGCGCCAGCGGGTCGTACTCGGTGATGACGAAGTGCGCGGTGAAAGCCAGGAAGCGGATTTGCGCCTGAAGCTTGATCAACGGGTCGTCGGTTCCCGTCACGCGGAACGACGTCAGGAAGTCGGCCAGGTTGCGCACGGCAGGCAGGTCCTCAAAGGTACGGAATTTCAAATAGGCCGTTCCTCGCTCCCGGCGGCCGTCCGGAGCCTCCTCCCAGAGCCGTGCATAGAGCGTGGTGTAGTCCTCGAGCAGTTCACTTACCGTGCGCAAGCCGCCCGAGGTGTCCCGCTGAAGATATTTCGTGCCTTCCAGAGTGTAACGGCGCCCGACCGGTGTTTGAAACTCGAGCCGGTAGCGCATCTCGGCCTCGCGCGTGGCTTCGTTCACCCGGAGGTAATTGAACCGGCTGCGCCGTTCGTCGATGGGAAAACTGACCGGTCCGGCGCCCTCGAAGGCGCTGAAGCGGATGGTGCCCTCCAGGTGCGCCTCATGTTCGGCCCCTTCGATGAAGTCGTTGACGTCGGCGATCCGCATGCGGACCTGGAAGCTCACCTCGGCAGCGTCGGCGGCGCGCCCTTCCCAGGCCGGGCGGCCGGAGGTGTGGAACCAGCCGGTCATCGTCTCCTCGAAGGTCATGCCGATTCCTTCGGGCAGGCGCGTCTCGACCAGCGGCCGGAGCAGGCGGTTCACCGGAACGTCCCGATCTTTGATCCGGTGCAGCAGGTAATAGAGGCCGAAGCGTCGGCCCTGGTCGGTCTCCTCGACGTGGAACAGGCCGAGCGAGGTCGCCGGGAACAGACGAGCGGCTCCCGCCGGAGCCGCGGCCACGTACTTGCCCACCATCAGATCCGGACCGATTCGCCGGATCTCATCATGGAACGCCGTGAAATCGTGGAGCTGGAAATGGTTGGCCGTGAAGCTCGGCGTCACGAGGCCCTCGAGCAGCCCCAGCAGTTGGTAGCGGCTCTCCAGGCGCCCGTCCGGCTTGAGCTCGAACTTTAGATACGCGAGGCTCACCGCATGGCGCGCGTTCGAGATCACATCCATCCGCCAGACGCCGTCGAGCTCGGTCTTCTCCGGGCGCGTCCCCATATCCCAGAGCCGGCGGTGGTCCTCCACCGTCATCGCGTCGAAGCCGTAGGCGCGGACCATGGCAAAGGTAAACAGCCGCAGCCCGTGCGGAAAGACCCCCAGGTAGACCCGGCCGACCACCAGGTCCTCCTGAATCACCTTCAAGACGTCGTAGTAGCCTTGCCAGGGCGGATCGGTGTAGCGCAGCAGAAGGTAGCGGCCGGCCTCAAGATCGCCGCTGCGCTCTGCCAGCTCAATCTCTTCGAGGGTGTTGCGCGCCTGGATCCGGTCGTCGCTGTCGCTGGTGACGCCGCCGATGCGCCCGTCCTGGCGGAAGAAGCGCTTCTTGAAACCGGTAAACAGGGCGGCCGACATTGCGTTGAGCACGTGGCCCTTGGGGAAGAAACCCTTCCAGAAGGCGTCGTTGCGGATCGTGCCCGAAGCCAGGTCGATCTGGCGGCGTTCGCTGTTGAGCGCCCATTCGATCGGCTTGCCGACGCGGCGCCGGAACAGGCGGTCGAGTTCATCCTCCGTCCAGTCGGCCACCGACCGCGCGTCGAGCCGCGTGAGGGTGACGCTCACGGGCGGGGCCGGGTACGCCTCGCCGGCAAGCTCCCGGATCTTGCGCTCGGCAATCCGTTCCGCCAGCGCCGAAATCGTCAAGAACGGATTGACTCCGAGCGAGGTGGGGATGAGAGAGCCGTCGGCCACGAACAGGCCCTTGTGGATCGTGCCGTCGGAGGAAAAGACCCGGCCGAACTCGTCGGCTGCCCCGCCATCGGCGTCGTCCCCCATCGGGCAGCCTCCGAGCGGATGGGCGGTCATCAGGTGCCGGAGGTTGAAGACAGTCCACAGCGGGTTGGCGATGAAGCCGGCGCCCTGGGCGCGCGCGTGCCGCCGCAACTCGTCGTTGATGCGAGCAAAAACCGGCTGCTGACCGGCGTCTTTCCAGACGATCTGGGCGCGGCCGTCCGGGTCCCACCACGGCTGGTTGAACTCGATGGTGCCGCGCGCGTCGTCGAAGCCCATGCACAGATACAGCATGCTGTGGTTGAGCGCCCCGTCCGGGTGATGGGGCGTGAACGGGTCGAAGTCTCTGAGCCGCCGGCGCTGCTCTTCCCGTTCGTCGCCGGTGTCGGAGTCCTCGCCGCGCAGCACGCCGAAGGCGAGCTTGGCGGCGCTGACATAGGCGCTGGGAAACGACAGGTCCTCCACCGTAAAACGCTCCTCGAGCGGACCGTCGCGGTGATAGCGCAGCGCGCCGACGATCGTCGGGCCCGGCGCCAACGCCGCGCCGGGACTTTGCGGGCGGTTGCCGAAGCCCAAGACGTTGGTGCGGTAGTCGCCGTTATAGGCCAGGCCGAAGAAATCGCCGTTTCCGCCGAAGCAGGCCCCCACGTTGGGCGACAAGGCCAGGCCGGCCGCCTGGGAGCGAAGCAGGATCTCCGTGGTGTGGATGGCGCCCGCTGCCAGAATGACATTGTCGGCCTCGATCCGGAACCCTTCGGCGCGGCCAAGGCCGCGCAGGCGCCGACCGTGCACGCGCCAGCCGCCGCCGGCGAGTTTCTCCACCCAAAGCACCTCGGCCTCCGTGAAGATGTCGGCGCCGCCGCGCGCGGCCATCGGCAGATAGTTCATCGCCAGCGTGTTCTTGGCGCCGACGTTGCAGCCGGTGACGCAATCGCCGCAGTCGAGGCACGGCCTCTGCCGGACCCCATGCGGATTGACCCCGTCGAGCGTAAAATTCACCGCGATGTCGAGCGGCAAAACCTCCAGGCCGAGCTGCGCACCGCGGCGGGCGAGCGCCTGCACCTTCAGAAGCTGGGAGGCGCGCGGGTGCGGGCCGGCGCCGAGCATCCGGCGCGCCCGCTCGAAATAGGGTTTAAGCACGGGGAGTTTCACCCCGGCGGGTCAGCCCTGCTTTTCGAAGGTCTCCTCGTCGGGCACGATGGCGACGTTGGCGTTTATCAGTGACGTGCCGCCGAGCCCCGATCCCTGAATGACCGAGATGTCGCGGTAAGTGAGCAGTTCGTAGAGACCCGAGGGATTGGCGACACTGCGTTGCGCCGCCACCACCTCTTCGAGCCGGTCGGGAAATCGGCCCACTTCCCACTCCCGGCCTCGTTCGAGCAGGCAGACCGACGGGGCCGGATTGAGCGGGGCGTTGGCCAGGCGCGCCGCTGTTATCGCTCCGCCGTAGCCGGAGCCGACCACCACGAAGTCATAGCGGGCCCGCCGCCTCTCCCAGGCTTTTGACAGCATCTGCCCCTCCTTGCCCCTCAAGCATACTCGATTCCGCCTAGCGGATCACGGCCAGGACGCCGTCGCCTGCGTTGAAGACGACCTCCGAGGGCCGCCCGACCAGCGTCAAGCTCAGCGTCACCGGCCCTTCCCCTTCGGTCCGAATCCAGTGCGTCACGGAGGGTTTCCCCGCAAAGCGCAGCTCCAGCGGCACCAGCACGCTGAAGTCCGAAGCGACGCCGCGCTGCGTCACCGTCGCCGTGAAACGCAGCTTCGGCGCCTGGCCCCGAAGCGAATAGGTGAACTCAAGCTGCGGGATGCCCACGCCGTAGACCCAGTTGTCAAAGAATGCCTCCAGCTCCGGATCCGGGGCGCCGGGCGGCAGGAACTCGGCGGCAAGCCTCCGAAACTCTTCCGTGCTGACGCTCCGAAACCGGTAGCGGCGGCACAGTTCGCCGAGCATGGCCAGAAAGCGCTCGTCCCCCAGGCGCCGCCGAAGCATGTGGATGATCCAGGAGCCCTTCTCGTAGGTGATCGTGCGCCAGGCGCGGGCCTGAGAGGAGTCCAGGCGCGGTCCCCAACTGATGGGGCCGGCCGACTCCACCGTCTGGCCGTTTTCGTTGCGGGCCAGCAGGTTTTCTCGGTAGCGTTCGAGCAGCTGGCGGAGCGCCCCGGCGCCTTTGCGCTTCTCCAGCATCAGGAGGGCGGAATAGTTGGCGAGCGCCTCCATCACCCACTCGTCCTGGTAGCTGGCGGCCGTCACGACGTTGCCCCACCACTGATGGGCCGTCTCATGGGCATGCAGGATCTCGGAGAAGAAGTACTGGTGGTAGAGATTGCGGAGGGCCTGCGGGCGCTCGCTCGGATCGAGGTAGGACACGGTCGACAGATAGAGCAGGCCCGAAAAGCCTTGTCCGAAGAAGCCCGGAATGGGCGAGACCGTCAGGATTCGGCTCGGCGGCGGGCCGAAGTGTTCCGCCATGAACTCGAAGGCGTCGGCGATCTCCCGCGCCAGCGCCTCCAGCCGCAGCGTGGGGTTGGGCCGTGGCGGCACGCTCGGCAGCGTCACCAGCTCCGGCGCCCCGCGCTGCCGCCGCCCGGTCCAGGGTGGCTCGTTGCGGGGAATCAACACGACGGTGGGAGGAGGCTCGAGCGCCCTCTCCAGGCGCCGATTGGCGAAAAGTTGGATGCGGAAGTTTCCCCGCACCTCCTCATGCCGCTGGTACTGGCCCACGTTGAAGCCAAACAGGCGCACGGGGGACTCGGTGCGCCGCCGGCTGATGCGCCACTCGCCTTCGGCGCGCTCCTCGACCGGCTCGCCGGGCAGCACAAGATCCAGGGAGGCGGGGTAGCGAAACGTGACGTCGTAATCGGCGAACGGCAGACCGTGGCGCGGGTACCAGGAGCCCCTCGCGCCGACGTAGTAGACGCCGTTGCCCGCCTCCGTCACCACACGCCCCTGATGGCGGAATTCAAGCTCGTAGCTGCGGCCGGACTCAAGCGGCCGCACCGGCACCACCAGAAAGAGCTTGTTGCCCCGCCCGCGCAGCAGGTTGTCGCGCAGCGCCTCGCGCTGAAAAACTTCGCAGGATTCCCCGTCGATCCGCACCTGGGTGACGTCCATGCTGTCGGAGATCTCAAAGTGAAGGACCGGACGGGGGCGGCTGCCGGTCATCAGTCGCGCGCGGGTGACGGCTTCGAGCTCCAGGTCGGGCTTCAGTGTGGCCTCGATGCGATAGTCGGTGAGCGAATCCGAAAGCGGTTCCACGCGCCGGGCGCCCGTGCGAAACGGCCGCGAGGCAAAGCTGGTCCAGACGTCGAAGAAGGCGCGATTTTCGCGGAAGTTCACCTGGCCGACTTGAATCTGCTCGGGGGCGGTCGGGTCGTAGACGACGTCGAAGTTGCCGAGACGATTGCCCCGGATGGCGGCGTAAAAGAAGCCCTCCTCCGGAGGCGAGCCCGCCAGCAGGTCGTAGAGCAGCCGCATGCCGAAGCTGGCGGCAAGGTTGTTCACCGAAGAGGCGAGTTGGCGCTCGATCAGCAGGCCCGTCTCCGGGCTCGGTACCCCGCCGCGCTCGCCCACCCGCCGCGCCAGCTCCTCGGCGGTCGAGTCGGTGAACAACATCACCGCCAGGCGGAAACGCTCGTTCAAGTTGGGCGACTGGGTGAAGGTGGCCAGCGACAGCCGCTCGCTCTTGAGCGGCGGCATCAGCAAAAGTTCCGCGTCTCCGGCCTCGTGGTGCGCAGAGAAGACCGCCGAGAGGATCCGCCCGTTGACCGGACGGCCGAAGATCAGGTATCCGTCGGCTAGATAAAAACGCAGCTCATCGCGGCGGAAGTCGAGCTCCCGCACCCGGTAGCAACGTTCGGAGTCCAGCCCGGCCAGGCGAATCTTTGCCGCCAGATCGGCCGCCGGGGTTCCGGCCGCGAACAAGGGCCAGCCGAACACGCCCAGCAGGCCCAGCAGCGCCTTCACACTTTTAGTCTAACTT